>Ga0326727_10018808_pt1 | contig 14030 bp, 13 predicted proteins | sample MB2enrmetagenome_FD_207643 | JGI IMG/M metagenome (GOLD analysis project Ga0326727, IMG submission 207643) | Lab enriched peat soil microbial communities from McLean, Ithaca, NY, United States - MB29MY | ecosystem: Environmental > Terrestrial > Soil > Wetlands > Peat | place: USA: New York...
AATTCGCGCTCGCCGGAAGTCACGCCGCGCAGCCGTTCTGCGACAAAGCCGCGCAGCATGCGCCGCGCCCAAGCCAGGTGGTTGGTGACGGAGGTCTCGGGAATCCCATGCTCGGCCGCCAATGCGGCGTACGAAGGACGCGGCGCGCCCGCCAGGTCGTAGGCTTCGAAAATACGGAGCTGCCGCTCTTTGCCGGAGGCTGCACAATGCGCCCGCAAGTCCTCGATGGCCAACACGAACAACTGGCGCCGCCATTCGCGCTCGAAGACCTCATCGGGGGATTCGGCGGCGGCGGAATGTTCTGCGAGCGGTTCGAACTGCACGTCCCCGCCGCGCTTCCGGCGGCCGGCGGCGGCATGCTGGTTGGCGGCGAAGCGTTCCACGGCCATGCGCAGATAGGTCCGGAACGAGGCTTTCGACGGGTCGAAGCGCGCGAAGAACTCGCGCTCGAGCGCGCTGGCGAAGAAGCTCTGGGTCAGGTCTTTGGCGTCTTCGTTGTCTTTGCGGAAGCGGAATCGGATGAAGCGATAGACCGGTTTCCAATACAGCGCGATCAGGCGTTCCAGGGCATCGTGGGGCATCCCCGCGGCCGCTGCTTCGAGCAGCGAGACTTGCGTGGAGGGCAGGTGGCCGTGCGGGCCGCCAATGGCGGTATCGGGATCCAAGTCAGGTCCTTTCGACGATCTTTCCGTCCCGCATGTGCACGGTGTGATGCCCGTACGCGGCGGCCTCGGGGTTGTGCGTGATCATCAAAATGGTCTGGCCGTGGCGCTCGTTGAGGTCGCGCAGAATTTCGAGCACGGCCTTGGAGTTCTCAGTATCGAGATTGCCGGTGGGCTCGTCCGCCAGGAGAATGGCCGGACGATTGACGATGGCGCGGGCAATGGCGACGCGCTGCTGCTCGCCTCCGGATAGGGCGCTGGGCTTGTGATCGAGGCGGTCCTCGATCTTCAGCAGGCGAAGCACGGGTTCGAACTGCGGATCCGGTTGGGAGCCGCCGCCGGCGATGTAGCGCGCCACGGAGATGTTGTCGCGCGCGGTCAGGTTGGGCAGGAGATTGAACTTCTGAAACACGAACCCCACATTATGCTTGCGCAGCCTGGTGCGGCCGGCATCGGTGAGAGCGGCAAGGTCCTGATCGGCCACGCGGACGCTACCGGAAGTGGGCGGGGCGAGGCCGCCGATGATGTAGAAGAGGGTGGACTTGCCGGAGCCCGAGGGTCCCACAATGGCCACGAACTCGCCGCGCGGGACGTCGAGATCGACTCCGCGCAGGGCGGGCACGTCGACCTTTCCGAGGCGGTAGATCTTGCGCAGATCGCGGATCTCGATGATGGCGCCGTTATTCATAGGACAGAGCCTCGATGGCATCGTGACTGGCCGCGCTCATGCCGGGGTAAACGGCGCCCGACGTCGCTGCCAGCAGAGCGATCAGCAAGACTTTGGGCCACCAGGACTGGACGATGATCATGGGGAAGGAAGCGGGGACGAAGGTGCGGATGGTCCAACATGCGCCGAAACTCATGACGATGCCCAGGATGGTGCCGCCCACGCCCAGCAACGCCGCTTCAGCCAGGATGATGCGCAGGATGAATGCCTTGGAAGCGCCCAGGGCCTTGAGGATGCCGATCTCGCGGGTGCGCTGCAGCACCGCCATGTACATGGAGAGACAGACCACCGCGAAGCCGATGACCACGCCGATGCCGATGACCACGTAGGTGAACACCTTCACCGTGCCTATGTTGTTGACGGCGAACATGGAGGTGTAATACTCCATGGTGTTGACGACTACGTTGGGCAGCAACTCTTCGAGCTGATGGGCCGCCGCATCGGCCAAAGCCGGATTGTCCAGCTTCACGTAGATCACGCTTACCTTGCCGGTGGCGGCATCCAGATCCTGAAGGGTGGTTTTGTTCACCACGATGCGCGCCAACTTGCCGCCCTCGATGATTCCGGCCACGTGCCAATCCTGATTCAGCAGAGACAGCGTGCTCCCCGCATGAACCTGCTTCTGGTTGGCATACAGGCGGTCAACGAGAATGTCATTGGGACCTTGCAACGGTCCGCCTTCGAGGTAGGTGAATCCGCCGCTCATGGCATTGAAGGTGGCGAGGTCCACGCCCATCATGCTCAATGCGGGAAAGTCGATGGAGTGAACGATGACCCCCATGGCCAGCTTGACATGGGGCTGCTGCTCGATGAGGGGAATGAGTTTCTCGCTGAGGGAGGTGCCGCTAAAACTGGTTACCGTCGAGGCAGTTTTGGCGTGTATGACGATGTCCGCGCCGAGGCCGCGGTAGCGGTTCTTAGCGTCCTCGGAGAGTCCTTCGCTAATGCCCACAAGGCTCAGGATGAGGGTGACGGGCACGCCGACCAGCAGGATGCTGAGGAGGGTGCGCATGGGTTTGTACTTGAGGTTTTCCACCACCAGGCGAGTGATCACCGAGGGCCACCTCCAGGCGGAACACCGGTTTTGGACCCGGCGGGCGGCTGGCCGAGAATCTGCAGGGTGGTGCCTTCGGGTTGTTCGAGCACAAACTTATCATCCGACAGGCCGTGATTGATGTCCATCTTCACGATGTCGACGACCACGGCGTACTCGTCGCGCGGACGGTTGATTTCGATGTGTTTGGGGAACGCGATGTTGTCGTAGGCCTTCCATTGTGCGTAGCGGGCGTCGGTGAGGATGTTGCCGGCGTCGTCGAAAATCAACTGGCGGGCGATCAGGAGGTCGAGGCGGCCGAACCAGATGCTGCGGAGAAGCTGCAACTGGCCCTGGGGGGTTTCGCGGATGGTGTGCAGCACGTAAAAGGCGTTGTCCTCGTCGGTGAAATTTTCGAACAGCACCTTGTCGCCGGCCGCCACCGGCCGCACCAGCAAGGCGTCGAGAAAGTGCTGGGGCCTGAGGTTCTCGAGCTTGTTGGCCGAGGGCCGCTCGATGGAGTTGGGGCCCTCGATGAAGCGATTGCGGGAAGTGAGGTACAGCTTGAAATCGGCGCCGTTGGAGACCATGTCGAAGAGCTTATTGCGGACCACGGGATAAAGCCCGATGATGCGAATGTCGGCCGGTTTGCGGAAGAGGATGTAGCCGCGGATGTCCTTATATTCGGTGATGCGGCTCTTTTCGGTGGTACCCAGCGCGGGCACCAGGTCCACGGTGGCGCTGAAATCGTGAATGGCGTTGTACTGGCGGGTGACGATCTGGAGCAGCGTCGCGGTGTCGGCAACCAGCAGGGTCTGGGTGGTCTTGCCGCCGGGCCGGGAAATCTGGCGGCGGACGGCCACACAAGACGAGAGCGCGAGCGCGATCAGGCAGAGCAGGGGCAGGGCAACAGGAGGGCGCCTGAGCATCATCTCATTGTAGGCAACGGGCGAAGAGGGCTGTCAATTTTCGGAGGGGCTGGGATGTGATATAAATATAGGGATACGGGCCTGTGGCGCAGTTGGGAGCGCGCTTCCATGGCATGGAAGAGGTCGTGAGTTCGAATCTCACCAGGTCCACCAAACCTTCAATCACTACGCGTGAAGGAGCCTTTCCTAGCGCTAGGTTCTATCCCAGGCTGGAGGCTGCCGCGGGGAGAGCCATCCTGAGTTCCTCCGCATCGGCCTCCCGGATTCCAACTGACGCAAACACACGCGCCTTGTTACGGCCACGCGGATGCTGCGAGCTGAGGCAGTACCCCAGCAGCTTCCGAATCTCAGCGATGGCGTGGTCGCCGTTCGGCAGCTTCATGAACCATACATCCTAACCGCGCATGGCTTCCGAAAACAAGCTCGAACCAGGGCTGCGTCGCGGCCGTCGTTACGACCCGCGAACCGGCTCCGCCATCAGATGTTGGCCAGAATCGTGTCGTAGACGTCGCGAAGGCCCGGCGGATTGACCTCGATGGAATAGAGTCCTTTGTAACCCAGTTCGCTGTTCGTGAATCGGATGGCCGTGGCCAGATCCCAATTGGGACTAACCTTAATGTGCATATTGCCGGAACTGGAGGGCAACAACCCTTTGATGACCATGTGCAGCGAGGCCTGATCGGGCGCCATGACGTTGCCGATGTCGATGTTGGAATAAGCCCCGCTGGCTTCGACCACTTCCTTGACCAACTCCCACGCCGGCGGCCCGCCCGGGGCGGATAGCGGCAGACCGGGGGGAGGCGCGGGTGCGGGCGCCGGCGCATCGGCTGGAGTGGGAGTGCCGCCCCGGCCGCGTCCACCGCCGCCGCGTCCCACCGGGCGGGTCTCGAGCGAGATCTTCACGCCCTTGGTCTTGGCGTATTCGGCCATCAGCTTCAACGCTGCCGTGGCGTTGGCCTTGGTGTCGGGCGTCAACTGTCCCTGATTGACCATCACGCGCGGGCAATTGAGAATCACCGCATGGTCCACCCACCTCATGGTCAAATCAATGGCCTGATAGCGCTGGACGGGATCGGCCGCGGACATTGTCATTTGGCCGAACTCGACGTTGATCTGGGTCATCCGCGACTTGACCTTCTCGATGCGCGCGCGAAACTCCTTGAGATACGACGTTTCGGTGGATGCAAAGTACGAGTGCTGCAATTCGATGTTGTGCACGCCGTAGATGTCCGCATACATCTGCGGGATGTCGAAAATCTCGATGTGATCCGCATTCGGCGGCTGCCCATCCAACCTTAACCGCGAGTTGAAATTGTAGGTCATGATCGAGATACGGGCGAGCTTGGCGGCGCCGACTGCCGCGGGAGCGCCTTTGTCGAGTGGCGCGGCCTGGCCCGCCGCGCCTTGCGCGATTGCATTTCGCGTGCAACCTGCCATTGCCGCCGCACCAGCCGCGGCACGCATCAGGAAGTCTCTACGCTGCATGGTCGGAATTTTAGCAAACGGCGCGCGGCTGCGGCCGCAAAATGGAGATCCCCAAGAACCATAAGAAACGGGGGAGACGCCCTGCACGTTCACGCTGCTCGACGTTCCCGGCGAAATCTACTGGGAGATCAGCTTCTACGGTAACCCCGAGGACCGCGACCGGGAGGGCGCCGAGTTGAGGGAGAGAATGCGCGAGGTCGAGGAAGGCCGCGCGACGTTGGTTCCGTGGGAGCCACCTGAAGACGTCGTGAACTGAGGGATTTGACGGCGTGGCGGCCCAACCGCGGAGGCCATTTTTGTTTCGTTAGCCAGGCTGTGCCGGCAACGCGCGGCCGATTGAGCGCCGAAGGGCGATCACTCGTCGCGCAGGGCTACCATGGGATCGAGGCGCGCGGCGCGGGTGGCGGGCAGCAGGATACTGAGAGCGGCAACGGCCAGCAGCAGGAGCGAGACCGTGGCGCCCGATCGAGCGACCCAACTGACGACTCCCAATTCCGGCGGGGGGCATCCGGGAGCATGGCGAGCGATGCAAGGAGGCTGCCATGGGGGCCGCGCGAAGACGCGCGGGTGCATTCAGCAGGTCATGGAGCTCGGACTGAAAGGCGATGTGAAGACTCGAACGCTGGGGACCGGTTCCGACTTCCCAAAGACCGGGCATGGAATTGCCGCGGCCGCCAATCCACTAGAACGCGACCTGCCATTCCGGAAAGACCGCGGCAAGCTCCAGCCCCAGGAGCTGGCCATAGAAGGCCATGGAGCGTTCGAGGTTCGCAACCGTGAGATGCGATTCGAAGAGATCGCGAACGGGAATCATGGCGGCCTTTACGAGTAGGGGAACCAGCAAGGCTCGATGGACGCCTCGGCGCCGGTGGCCTCCCGATTGCGCGCGATCAGCCGCGCGCGCAGGTCTTCGGCGACCTTCTGATAGGGGACGCGCCCGGCGAGGTTGACCTGCTGATAGGGGTCGGCGGCGAGATCGTAGAGCACGTACTCCACGTAGCGGTCGGCGGCGGCAACCGCGTGCCAGCCAGGCTGCTTGGGCGCCATTACGGCATAGGTATATTGGGGCGTGCGGAGGCCGCGGCCGGTGACGAACTCCGACATCTCGAAGAAGACCTCGCTGCGCCAGCCCTCGGTGCGCCGGTCGAGGAGCGGCAGAAAACTGCGGCCCTGCATGGAGGCAGGCACGGGAACCCCCACCGCGGACAGGAGCGTGGGGGTGAGATCGACCTGGCTGACCAACTCGGAGATGCGCAGTCCGCGGTTGAAGCCCGGCCCTTCGACGATCAAGGGAATGTGAATGGAGCCTTCGTGCGGGCTGCGCTTGTATTCCGAGTTGCGCGTTTTGAAATGGCAGGCGTGGTCGCTGAGGAATGCGAGGATAGTGTTGCGATCAAGGCCGGTTTCGGCAAGCGCGTGGCGGATGGTTCCGATGGTGTCATCCATCCTGGCGACGCAGGCGTAGTAATCCGACAACTGGCTGGGCCAGGAGCCCGGCAGAGGACGCAGGTCGGGTGGAATAAACGGATCGGCGAACCGCTTGGCGTACTCCTTGGGCGGGTCATAGGTGTCGGTATCGTTCTGGTGATGCACTTCGAGGTAGGAGAGGGTCAGCAGGAAGGGCTGGCGGGCGGAGCGCAGGAAGCGGAGCGCACGGCCGGTCATGAAGTCGGTGCGATATTGGCCGGAAAAGTGGATGGGCTTGCCATCGCCATCGAAGAGATCGCCCTCGTAGGCGTGGGAGGTGAATTCCAGGACATTAGCGGCTTCCCAGAGGTCGAGAAATCCTCCGCGATTGGCCGGCGGAACGGGTCCGGCGTTGGCGATACCGGCATCCGGCGACAGATGCCATTTGCCGATGTAATTGGCCGTATAGCCCGCATGGCGCAGGACGGTGGCCAGGGTGGTGGCATTCTCCGCGAGCCCGAGGCCGTTGCGCCATACGCCGTGGCGGGTGGGATATTGGCCGGTGAACATGGAGGCACGCGCCGGGGCGCAGACGGGCTGGTTGGCGAAGGCCGATTGAAACAGGACGCCGCGGCCGGCCATGCGGTCGAGATTGGGCGTGAGGTTCATGGGATTGAGCCCCATGGCGCCCACGCAATCCCAGCGAAACTGGTCGGAGATTACCACGATGATGTTGGGGCGCGTACCCTCGCCGGCGGTCTGGGCGAGCGCGGCGGCGGATGCGGGCATGGCGGCCAGCATCTCGCGGCGTGTCGGTCTCATGTTTCGCAGTATGGCGGGTGGCGAAGCGGATTGGCAAGAGAGGGATGGCACGGTGTACCCGGATCGGATACAGTTGAGACCCGCATTTGGGGGGTCGAAATTGTGATATGGTATCGCATAGCCTGGTAGTAGCAGGACTAATGGCGACGACGACTCAGCCCGAGATTCCCGAGCTATACGAGCCCAGCCCGCATCTCAGCGATGCGGTCAACCACAATATCATCCGGTCGGAGATCGAAGGCGGCGTCCACCTGCGGGATATAGAGCCGGGGACGGTTCTCGAAGTGAAAACGGAGAACCGCGCGTACACCATCCAGTATGAGGGTTCGGGGCAGGCTTGGATTTCCGGGCACCCGGTGTTTTGTCCCGAGCCGGTGCTGGTGACCATTCACGGTTCCACGTGGGGCGGATCGATGATCAAGATGGGGTATATCGGGCGCGGGATGCGGCTGGAATTCGGCCATCCGACTTACCTGCCGATCACCACGTCGGTGATTCGCGAGGTGCGAGCGGCGTAGGCTGCCTTACAGGTTCCGACCCCCCTCGAGCTTTCCCGGGACACGGTCAAAGGTGGCGCAGTGTGTGCGGCCTTCCCCGCCATTCGCAGCATGAGACAGCCGGAAAGACCCAGCGAGGGGCGCGAGCGGCGAACCAGAACGTTGTTGTCAATGGCGCGCATGAAGCTCGCGGACGGGCCGCCGAATCCCCTGCTTGATTTCCGCGACGGTTCGGGATTTCGGAGCGCTCTTGGGAAACAATGCGCGGTGGATGTCCTCGGAGGAGAACCAGGCGGAGCGGCGCACGGCTACCCTGGACGGTACAACAGCCACGCCATATTACCGCCTGAACCGGCGGAGAGCCGGAGGGCGCGACCTGTTATAATCCGAAAATATACACATCTGGAGGCCCTCTTTTGGATTCCACCCGTAAAACAGTCGTACTCTGCGTGATTCTGTTCGGTCTGGCGGTATTGGTGTTCGCTATTGTCAAACCCGTGCCAAACAAAGAGTTACAGATCCCGGTCTCGGAGTTCGTGAATCGCGTGCAGGCGGGGCAGGTCCGGGAGGTCACGATCGCGGGCAACGACGCGCGCGGCACGCTCGAAAACGGCGGCAGCTTCCGCACCGAGATTCCCACCAATTTTCCGGATCTCTACAAGATACTCACCGAGAAGGGCGTCAAGTACGAGTACAAAGACTCGAACGGAAACGGGTGGCTGTCGCTGATGCTGAATGCGTCGTTGCCGATTCTCCTGCTGGTGGGCTTTTGGATTTACCTGGCGCGCCAGATGCAAGGCGGCGGCAGCAAGGCGCTGAGCTTCGGCAAGAGCCGCGCGCGGCTGCACTCGCAGCAGAAGAAGGTGACGTTCAAGGACGTTGCGGGCGTAGAGGAGGCGAAGGAAGAGCTGCAGGAGATCATCGAGTTTCTACGCGAGCCGCAGAAGTTTCAAAGGCTGGGCGGGCGGATTCCCAAGGGCGTGTTGCTGATCGGGCCTCCGGGCACCGGCAAGACGCTGCTGGCGCGCGCCATCGCGGGCGAGGCGGCGGTGCCGTTCTTCTCGATTTCCGGCTCGGACTTCGTCGAAATGTTCGTGGGCGTGGGGGCCAGCCGCGTGCGGGATCTTTTCGAACAGGGCAAGAAGAACGCGCCGTGCATCATCTTCATCGACGAGATCGACGCGGTGGGGCGGCATCGCGGGGCGGGTGTGGGCGGTGGGCACGACGAGCGCGAACAGACGCTCAACCAGTTGCTGGTGGAGATGGACGGCTTCGAATCCAACGAGGGCGTGATCATGGTGGCTGCCACCAACCGGCCGGACGTGCTCGACCCGGCCCTGCTGCGGCCGGGACGGTTCGACCGCCGGGTGGTGGTGGGGCGTCCCGACGTGCTGGGGCGGGAGGCCATCCTGCGGGTCCACACCAAGCGGATTCCGCTGGGCGACAACGTGGATCTGGCGGTGCTGGCGCGCGGCACACCGGGGCTGGCGGGGGCGGACCTGGCCAACCTGGTGAACGAAGCGGCGCTCAATGCCGCGCGCGTCAGCCGCAAGGCGGTCATGATGGTGGACTTCGAAATGGCGAAGGACAAGATCCTGATGGGCGCGGAGCGCAAGTCGCTGATTCTGAGCGACGCGGAGAAGCGCAATACGGCCTATCACGAAGCCGGCCACGCGCTGGTGGCGGCGGTGCTGCCCAACGCCGACCCGCTGCACAAGGTCACCATCATCCCGCGCGGAATGGCGCTGGGGGTGACCATGCAGTTGCCCATCGACGACAAGCACTCCTACAGCGGGCACTACCTGGTGGCGCAACTGGCGATTCTGATGGCCGGGCGGATCGCCGAGGAGCGGTACATGCACCACATGACCACCGGCGCGGGCAACGATATCGAGCGCGCCACGGACCTGGCCCGCAAGATGGTTTGCGAATGGGGCATGAGCGAACTGGGACCGTTGAGCTTCGGCAAGAAGGAAGAGCAGCCGTTTCTGGGGCGGGAGATGGCGCAGCACCGCGATTACAGCGAGGAGACCGCGATTCGCATCGACGAGCAGGTGAAGAAACTGGTGCAGGGAGGCTGCAACACGGCGGCCGACATCATCAGCCAGCATTCCGATGCGCTGGTGAGAATCGCCGAGGCGTTGCTGGAACGCGAGATTCTGGACGGCAACGAGGTGATGCAGCTCATCGCCGGGAAGCAACTGCCGCCGCCGGATGCGATGGCTGCCGAAGACCGCACGCAGCAGGTTTTCCGGCCGGAAAGCGGCCGCTTGACTCCCAAGCTGTCGGACGGCGAGCGCCCGCAGACGGCGTAGGGGGAGCTGAATTATGAAAAGCGAGGAAAAGACACACAGGCAGGAATGCCTGTGCCACGCCGGGAGATGTGTTATAGGTTAGCCTTGAAACTCTTTCGAGGCAATTTCCGTTGGGTGCTGATCGGATGGATGTTCGCGATCAGCGCGATCGCCTATCTGTATCGGGTCAACATCTCGATAGCCGGTCCCTCCATTCAGAAGGAATTTGGCCTGGACAACATCCAACTCGGATGGGTCTTCAGCGCGTTCGTGGCCGGCTACGCGTTGTTCCAGGTCCCGGGAGGCCGCCTGGCCGACCGCTTCGGACCGCGCATTATCCTGACGATGGCCACGGTCTGGTGGAGCATCTTCACGGCCTTGACCGCTCTCGTGCCATCAGGCATAGGCGGTGTGCTGATCGTCCTGCTGGCGGTGCGCTTTGCCTTGGGACTGGGGGAGGCGGTGGTGTTTCCAGCTTCGAATCGGCTGGTGGCGGCCTGGATACCCTCCCAGGAACGGGGCGTGGCGAATGGGATCATCTTCGCCGGCGTGGGCGCGGGGGCGGGCGTGACTCCTCCGCTGATCGCCTATCTCCTCATTCATTACGGCTGGCGGGGGTCGTTCCTGATCAGTTCGCTGATCGGGCTGGCGGCGGGCGCGGTGTGGTTCCTTCTGGCACGCGACCGGCCGGCGGACCATCCCTGGGTGGACGCAGCGGAAGCCAGGCATATCGAGGCCGGTCTGCCGATGCGAGCAGCCGGACCCGCGGGCTCCAGCGCATTACCATGGAGGACCATCGCCGGCAGCAAGGAAGTGCTGGCGGTGAGCCTGAGTTACTTCTGTTTCGGCTACGTGGCCTACATTTTCTTTACGTGGTTCTTCATCTACCTCAACAAGGTCCGCGGGCTGGATTTGAAATCGAGCTCCTACTACGGGATGCTTCCGTTCATCGCCATGGCCACCTGCTCGCCGCTGGGCGGCTGGATCAGCGACGGCCTGACCAAGCGGTACGGAAAGCGCGTGGGGCGCTGCGGCGTGGCGCTGGCCAGCATGCTGCTGGCGGCCATTTTCATCGCGCTGGGCACCGAGGCCGCGGATGCGCGGCTGGCCACCGTGGTGCTGGCGGGGGGCGCCGGCGCGCTGTATCTGTCGGCCAGCTCGTTCTGGTCCGTGTCCGCGGATCTCGGCGGGCTGTCCGCGGGAACCGTATCGGGCGTCATGAACATGTGCAGCCAGACGGCGGGCGCTTTGACGGCTACGGTGACACCGTTGATCGCCGCCCACTTCGGTTGGGCGGCATCATTCCTGGCGGCGGCGGCGATTTGCCTGATCGGGGCGCTGGCGTGGTTGCTGGTGGATCCGGACCAGCAGTTGGCGCGCAAGAAAGCAACTTAGCGGTGTGTCTGACGAGATTATAAGGAGCGGCCCATGGCACGTTTTCCCAGATTGAAAGTTTTGAATACGATGATCGAGACGGGGATGGTGCCCGTCTTTTACGATCCCAGCGTGGAGGTGTCGCGGAAAGTAGCCGCGGCGTGCATGGAAGGCGGCTGCCCGTTGCTGGAATTCACCAACCGCGGCGACCATGCCTGGGAGGTGTTCAGCGAACTGGAGCGCTACTGCGCGCGGGAACTGCCGCAGTTGATCCTGGGAGTAGGCTCGGTGGTGGATGCCGGCACGGCGGCGCTGTACATCAACTGCGGCGCGAATTTCGTGGTCGGGCCGGTGCTCAACGCGGAAGTGGGGCGGGTCTGCAACCGCCGCAAGATTCCCTATTCGCCGGGTTGCGGCAGCGCGTCGGAGATTTCGCAGGCGGAAGAACTGGGCTGTGAAATCGTCAAGATCTTTCCCGGGAAAGAGGTCGGCGGACCGGGCTTCGTGAAGGCCATCAAGGGGCCGTGCCCCTGGGTTTCGATCATGCCGACCGGCGGCGTGGAGAGCGCCGAGGCATCCCTCAAAGCGTGGTTCGACGCCGGCGTGGCGTGCGTGGGGATGGGCTCGAACCTGATTACCAAGGACCTGCTGAAGGCAGGCGACTACCAGGGAATCGCCGCCCGGATCCGCGCGACGCGGGAGATGATCCGCAAAATTCGGGGAGAGTAACCATGCCCACCAGCGTCGAAGCTCTGAACGAAATCCGCGAGCGATATCTCGGCCTTTACACGGGAGCGATCGCGGACATGCTCGACAAGCGCGGCTTGCGGGACCGGGTCCTGCCGCGCTATGTAACGCCGTTCACCGTGGCCAACCGGGTGGCCGGCCCGGCCTTCACGGGACAAGGGTATCCCTGCGCCACGCCGGACAGCGACGATACCCTGACCCGGCTGAGCATGCTGGACAGCATCACGCCGGGCACGGTCTCGGTGTGGGCCTGCGGCGGCAGCATGGTGTGCGCGCACTGGGGAGAGATCATGTCCACGGCGGCGCGCGAGCGGGGATCGACGGGCGCGGTGCTCGACGGCGGCGTCCGCGACGTGGATTTCATCAACGCCATGAACTACCCGGTCTTCGCGCAGTTCAAGTGCTCCGCCAGTTCGATTGGCCGGTGGGAAATCAAGGCGTACCAGGTGACGATCAAGATCGGCGATACGGTGATTCGCCCCGGCGATTTCGTTTTCGGCGACGTGGACGGCGTGGTGGTGGTGCCCGGCGAACTCACCATGGAGATTCTGACGGCGGCGGAAGACGTGTACAAACGCGAGAGGGGCATGCGGGAGGAACTGCGCCGCGGCGTCCCGATCAAGGATGCGTATGCCAAGTATGGATCGTTCTGAGTCCCGCCGGAAACTGATTTACCTGGATAACGCAGCCACCGCGTGGCCCAAGCCCGAGAGCGTCTACGCGTTCATGCTGGAGTTCTACCGGTCGACCGGCGTGAACCCCGGCCGCAGCGGCTTCGATCTGGCGATGGAGGCGGGGGCGCTTCTCGACAAGCTGCGCCGGCGTTTGACCCGGTTCTTTGGAGGGGATGAAGACGCGCCGGAGCGCGTGTGTTTCGGCTACAACGCCACCGACGCGCTGAACCTGGTGATTCCCGGCCTCGTGGCCGCGGGCGACCATGTAGTCACGTCCTGCCTGGAACACAATTCCGTGCTGCGGCCGATCAACCATCTGGTGCGCGACGGCGGCGTTCAGGCGACCTTCGTGCCGTTCGACGGCGGCGGGTTTATCGATCCGGATGACATCGCCAGGGCCATTCGGCCGAATACGCGGCTGGTGATTCTCAACCACGGGTCGAACGTGATCGGCACGGTGCAGCCGGTTGCCGAGATCGGCCGCATCTGCCGCGACCGGGGCGTGACGTTCGCCATCGATACCGCCCAAACGGCGGGCGTGATTCCGATCGACATGCTGGCCATGAACGTCGACGTGGTGACCTTCACGGGCCACAAATCGCTGATGGGATCGATGGGCATCGGCGGCCTTTGCGTTCGCAAACACGTCAAGATCCGCCAGACGCGCAGCGGCGGGACCGGCGTGCGCTCGGCCGATCCTTACCATCTGGAAGAATATCCGTGGAGGCTGGAATACGGGACGCCGAATATGCCGGGCGTGGCGTCGCTGTGGGCCGGCCAGGACTGGCTCGAAGCCGCCAGCGTGGAGAGTATTCACGCCCGTGAGATGAAACTGGCTGCGAGGCTGGTGGATGGGCTGCGCCGGATCGAGGGAGTGCGTCTGTACTGCTGCGACAGCCTGCACAATCACCTGCCCACCATCGCCATGAACATAGAAGGAGTCGAAGCCGCGGACGTGGGAACCATGCTGGACGTGGATCATGAGATTGCCACGCGCACCGGACTGCATTGTGCTCCGCTGGTCCATCGGCAACTGGGGACGGCGGACATCCACGGCGCCGTGCGGTTTTCGATCGGGGCGTTCAACACGGAGGAGGAGATCGATGCCGCGGTGGAAGGTGTCGGCGCAGTCGCGCGGTGGAGCCTCGAGCGCCACGGCGTCCTCAGCGGCGCACATTAGTGTCACCTGGCGGCCGATTCTGCATCCTAAGTAGAAGGAAGCCCTATGCCTCTGTACGAGTATCGCTGCCAGGAATGCGGCAAACAGTACGAAATGCTGCGCAAGATGCAGGACGCCGACCGGGAGCTGGAGTGCCCGGAGTGCCGGTCTGAAGCCGTCGAGCGGCTGTTTTCGACGTTCGCCGCCGGTGGATGTTCGC
>Ga0326727_10018809_pt1 | contig 14029 bp, 13 predicted proteins | sample MB2enrmetagenome_FD_207643 | JGI IMG/M metagenome (GOLD analysis project Ga0326727, IMG submission 207643) | Lab enriched peat soil microbial communities from McLean, Ithaca, NY, United States - MB29MY | ecosystem: Environmental > Terrestrial > Soil > Wetlands > Peat | place: USA: New York...
CGACGTTGGCGTTGAGCTTCTTTTCCGCGTTGATGTAGAGCTCAATGGCGCGCGACATTTCGAACCACTTGGGATTGCCGGAATCGTGGCCGAGCTGCTCGCTCATCTTGCGCAGATGCGTGGCGCGCGGGTCTTCGGTTTTGTAGACGCGGTGGCCGAAGCCGGAGATCTTTTGCCTGGCGGCGAGCATGCCTTTGACGTACTCGACCGGGTCGGCGCCTTCCTTGTCGATGAGCAGGAGCAGGCGCATGACGCCTTCATTGGCTCCGCCGTGGAGCGGGCCCTTGAGCGCGCCGATGGCGCCGGTGATGGCGGAGTGAATGTCAGAGAGTGTGGCGGCGATGACGCGGGCGGCGAAGGTGGAAGCGTTGAGCTCGTGGTCGGCGTGGAGGATGAGGGCGATGTCGAGCGTGCGCGTAGCGGTTTCGGAGGGTTTTTCGCCGTTAAGCATCCAGAGGAAGTTGCCGGCGTGAGAGAGCGAGCGGTCGGGAGGAACGATTTCCTTGCCCTTGCGGAGCCGGTCGTAAATGGCCACGATCATGGCGATCTGCGCGGTGAGGTTGTAGGCCTTGCGCACGTTGGCATCGTGCGAGTTGTCTTTCTCGTCGGCATCGTAAAAGCTCAATGCCGACACCGCAGTTCGCAGCACTTCCATGGGCGTGGCCGCGGTGGGAAAGCTTTTCAGCATGTCGATGACGCGCTGGTCGAGGGAGCGGGCGAGAGCAAGCTGCGCCGAGAACTCGCGCAGGGCGAGCTCATTAGGCAACAAGCCGTTCCACAGCAGGTAGGTAGTTTCCTCGAAGGTCGAGTGCTCAGCCAACTCGTGAATGTCGATGCCGCGGTAGGAGAGAATCCCCGCTTCTCCGTCGATCCAGCAGATACCGGAGTTCGCGGCAACGACTCCTTCCAGACCCTTTCCTACGACAGCAGTCGACATACCTTTCGCCTCTCCTCTTCTTGTGATGCGGTTTGGCCTTGAGATGGAACTCCGGGCCCCCTTTCGGAGGCACGGCGCCCAAAAAAGTGCAGTAAAGATGTTTATAGCTTAGCTGTTCTGTTCTTGTCACGGAAGACAGGGGTCAGGGATCAGGGAGCAGGGACCAAGGGACCGAGAAGGCAGGGAGCAAGGGAACGAGAAGACGGGGATTAAGGACCAGGGAGCGAGGGGACAAGGGGCCAAGAGAGTAAGGAGGGAAAAGCCACTTCCGGTGCACAAGGGCCGCCGGTTCGATATATCCTGTAGGTTCGCCGGATGTATGAGAGGGTTTCGCTGGCCTGGACGGCAGGGGAGGCCGCTCTCGGGCAAGAAGGCGAATTGCGGGAATTTCCGGAAGGATTGAGGCAATCTAGCCCCCAAACGGCGTCTAAGGGGATTAGATGCCCCCCAAAGCTCGGTGTGGTTTGCCAGGAAAAGCCCCCGGAGCACGAAAGGCAAACGAATGAGTGAGATTGACCAGACCCCTCGAACCTACTCCGGCGCGTTGTTAGCCGCGATCGCGGTCGCGCTGCTGGCCGCCGTCGGCGGACTGATCTGGTGCTCGACGCTGGGCAGCCGGTTGAGCAGCCAGCAGGCCGAGCTAACGGAAGCGCAGCAACAGAATTCCAAACTGGCCGCGGATCTGCGCGAAACCGAAGCCCGGCTGCAGGTAGCTACAGACGAGCTGAGCAAAGAGAATGGCCTGACGCAGAAGGAGCTCGATCAGCGCGCCCAGGCGATCATCCAGCGCGAACAGGCCGATGCCCAGAAGCTGGAAAACGAGCAGAAGCAGACCGCGCAGCAGGTGAGCTCGGTTTCGAATCAGGTCTCCAGTGTGCAAACCGATGTGGGCGGGGTCAAGACGGATCTGACGAAAACCCAGAGCGACCTGGCCGCTACGGAGAGCCAGCTGCAGAGCGTGCGCGGCGACCTGAGCAGTACGAACAGCGTGATTGCCCGCAACCACGAAGAGCTGGTGACGTTGGAGCACAAGGGCGACCGGAACTTCTACGAGTTCACGCTGACCAAGGGACAGAGGAAGCCGGTGGGCACCATCAGCCTGGAATTGAAGAAGGTCGACCCCAAGAAGAACATCTTCACCCTGGTGGTCTACTCCGACGATAAGGCCGTGCCGAAGCCGAATCGCGGGCTCGACGAACCGCTGCAGTTCTATAGCGGTAAAGATCCGGCACTGTTCGAGGTGGTGGTGAACGCCATCAACTCAAAGAACCAGATTTCGGGATATCTCTCGACGCCCAAAAGCGCGCCCGCACCGCCTAGCGTTCAGTAATCGATACGTGGGGCGTGACGGTGAGGACCGGCTGGTACCGGAAAGAGAAGGTATAGTCCAGGCTCTTGCGCGCGTCCCACTGCTGCTGCGTCATCTTGAAAGCCGAAACAAAGGTTCCTTCGACCGTCTGTCCGGGGTCGATCGTAGTGTCGAGCGGTGAGATGGGCGTCAAGTGCGGCACGGGAATGTTGGGATAGGCCACAAAAATGCGCTCGTAGTCGCCCTTGTTGGCGGCATAGCAGTGAGCGATGCTGCCGTCGCCGAGCGTGACGTTGGTCGTGACGTTGCCGAGAAACAGCGGGTGGTTGGTCAGGTTTTGCAGCTTGACGGTGGTAAAGACCATAACCTGGTCGACGCTTTGTTTTTCAATGGGCGCGCCGCTGGCGTCGAAGCCCGAGGTGTCAGTGTGCTGGGGATGGGCCCAGATGGCGGTGATCTCGCCGGAGCCGAATGGCGGCTTCTGGTTGGCAATCACGTAGGCTGCAATCGCGATGCTCACCACAAGGCCGGCGATGAGGGCCGCAACCACCACGTGGCTGGTGCCCCTGGTTAACTCCTCGCCGCGCGCGGCGTCGTCCAGTTCTTCCTGGTGAAGCAGGCTCATCGGGTCTCCATCCAGCTTGCGAACTTAATCTTAGCTCGAACGCGAGGAAACCGGCTACGGAGACTTTTGGCAACCCGTTACGCGAGCGCGAAGACGGATTACCTTCGGGGGAGGGAAAAGGCAGGGACGCGGAGACTGGGGACATAGAGGGTCGGCGGGCGGGCGTTTACGGTCTGGGCCGCAGGCCAGCGAGAAAACCGTCGGCGTGGCGCGTGTTCAGGACGTCCTCGGCGGTGAGCCAGGCACGGCGTAACTGCTTTACGCCATAGCCCATCTTTCTCAGGTTGCGGCTATCGTGCGAGTCAGACGACATGACGATGCGGCAGCCCATCTCCTTGGCCAGCCGCAGATCGCGATCGTTGAGATCGAGCCGCTCCGGCGCGGCATTGTGCTCCATGGCCACGCCGAGCTCGGCCGCACGCTTCAGCACCGCGGCCATGTCGAGGGCGAAGGGTTCGCGGCGCAGCAAGAGGCGGCCGGTGGGGTGGCCAAGGATGCGCACGTAAGGGTTCTCGATGGCGCGCAGCACACGCGCCGTCATCTCCTCACGGGACTGCTCAAAGCGGGTGTGGACACTGGCGATGACCACATCCAGCTGGGCGAGCACTTCGTCGTCGAGGTCGAGGGCGCCGTCGGCGAGGATGTCGACTTCGATGCCGGTGAAGACGCGGATGCGCCCTTCCAGGTCGTGGTCGACCGCCCGCACCTGCTTGATCTGCTCGAAGGCGCGCTTCTCGTCAAGGCCGTTGGTCATGGCCAGGTTCTTGGAGTGGTCGGTGATGGCGATGTACTCGTACCCGCAGGCGAGGGCGGCGTCGGCCATCTCGCGGATGGAGTTGCGGCCGTCGCTGGCGGTGGTGTGCATGTGGACGTCGCCTCGTATATCGTCGAGCGCGACGACGCGGGGCAGCGCGTGTTCGGCGGCCAGGTCGATTTCGCCGAGATTCTCGCGCATCTCCGGGGGCATCCAGTCCATGCCCAGAGCGGCGTATATCTCCTCCTCGGTGGCGGCGGCCACGCTTGAGCCGTCGTCGACACGTGCCAGTGCCCACTCGTTAAGGGTGTAGCCCATTTTGAGGGCTCTTTGGCGGAGCACGACGTTGTGCGCCTTGGAGCCGGTAAAGTATTGCAGGGCAGCGCCATAGGAGACGGTGGGCAGAAGGCGCACGTCCACCTGGAGGCCCTGGTCGAGGTTGAAACTCACTTTGTTTTCGCCTTTGGCGATCATGTTGTGGATGCCGGGGTAGGCGGCCACGTACTCGACGGCAGCTTGCGTATGGTCCGGTTCACAGGCCGGACCGGTGGCCAGCAGGTCGAGGTCGCCCACGGTCTCGCGCCCGCGGCGCAGCGATCCGGCCGGGGTGACGCTTTCAATGCCTTCAAATTGCAGGAGATAGGCGGCGATGCGCGCGGCTTCTTCGGTGGCCACGTCGATGCGGACGCGGCCGGCGCTGCGGCGGTAGTCCTCGATGCCTTTGCGCAGCTTATCAATCTGTTTGGCGCCCATGCGCGGCAGGCCGTTGAGGCGGCCCGCTTCAATGGCCTGGGCGAGCTGGTCGATGGAGCCGATTTTGGCCACATCCCAAAGAAGGGCAATGGTTTTCGGACCCATGCCGGGAAGCTTGAGCAACTCCAGGACGCCTGCGCCGTATTTCGCGAGGAGTTCGTCGCGCTGCTCGAGCGTGCCCGTGGCGGCAATGGCCTGGAGCTTGGCGGCCATGCTCTTGCCGATGCCGTCGATCTCCATGAGGCGCGCGGCATCAGCTGCGGCTTCGGTCAAGTCGACCGTGGTCTGCTCGGCGGCCTCGGCGGCGCGGCGATAGCTGCGGATACGAAAGCTGTCGGCCCCGTCGATTTCGAGCAGATCGGCAGTCTCCTCCAGCAAGCGAGCCATGGTTTTGTTGTCCATGAAGCGACTCTCCGCCCTTGAGTATCAATCATCAGCTGGTTTCTGGGCCAGTGAGACGGCTTTACGGCTGGAGGGCGCAGGATGCCGAGGTCTTGCGGAAAGCAATATCCCGGAAAGCGCTTGCTGAAGGGGTGAGAAGAAGCATTGCAATGGGCGCACTTCACCCTTACCGCCGGGCGGCGGTCTTGCGCTTGCGATACGCCCGGGACCTATCGACGCCTAAGCGGCGTTGTGAGCGGCATCCCGAAGGCGAATCACAGCATCCGCCTGGGGACCCTTTTGCCCTTCGACTATGTCGAACTCGACCTCATCGCCTTCTTTGAGCGTTTTGTACCCGTCCAACTGGATTGCTGAGTAATGGACGAATACATCCGGCCCGTCTTCGCGTCCGATGAATCCGTAGCCCTTGGCGTTGTTAAACCACTTGACCTTACCCTTGTACTGAGCCACAGGTTCCGCCTTCCTCTTTTCTGTTGCGGGGATACAGCGTGTCATTCGGGGAACACCACGCCGTATCTCTTAAGACGCGGGAAAGCGGCGAAAGGTTGACTGAATTTGCCGATTCCACAAAGTGATATGGACAGCACGGGCGCAGCCACGGGAAAGCGCTGGCCGGGTGATCAGCATCGATGGGAATCGACAGCGGCGCGAGGTTACTTGTTGCGGCGGCTTTGGAGGCGCGCGTATAAGAGCACACTGGTCATAGTCTTGCCGTCGAGAATGGCGCCTTTCTCGATCATTTTCAATAGTTCAGACATCTTTACGAGCCGCAGCTCGATCTCTTCGTCTTCTTCGGGGCGGGCTTCGCCGGGCTCCAGGCCTTCGGCCAGGAAGACTTTCATCGACTCGCCAAGAAAACCGGGGCTGGCGTAGTACTCCACCAAAGGACGCCATTTCTTCGCCCGGTAACCGGTTTCTTCGGCCAGTTCGCGCTGCGCGCCGGCCAGCGGCGTCTCGCCGGGATCGAGTTTTCCGGCCGGAAGCTCCCACAGATACTGGTTGGCCGCGTGCCGGTACTGCCGCTCCATCACGACCCACGGGTCGCGCTTGCTCTTCGAGCCGTCGAGAGCCAGAATCACGACGCTGCCGTTGTGACGGATGACGTCGCGCTCGTTCGTCTGGCCGCCGGGCTCGACCAGCTTGTCGTGCAGCACGCGGAAGAGCGGCCCCTGGTAGACAACCTTCGAGCTCAACACCGTGGCGCGCTCGACCACGACGGTCTTTTGCGCCTTTTTCCGCTTCGCGGCAGTTTTCTTCCCCGTGTTCTTGGTGGGCATGACAAGTCCTTTTTGATCGCAAGCGCTCGACGCGCACGGTTCAAGACGAGTATACGCATTGCGCGTGGGAGGTCCTGCGACTTCTGCATCGATCCGGCTGGCCGTGGCATCCTTAATTGAGCAACATTCTGAGATTTGCGCCCGCAGATTCAGCACTTTCGAAAAATGAGCCGCGAGTGAACGAAGCAACGACGACAGATTGTTATCCCGTATCGGTGATGCCGGGGCAGAGCCGGCTGTTTCTGGATTTTTGTGCCGGGGCACTTCGTGCCGTTCTGCCTATGGACAAGATTGAGCAGGAACGAGCGGCCTTACCGGCACACTGGCCGGAACTGGTTCGATTGCTGGCGGCGCAGAATCCATCGGGCTCCGCGAAGGCCGCGCTAGCGGCGCTGGAGCAGGGCGCGGGAGCCATCCTGACCGGGCAGCAGGTGGGATTGTTCGGCGGGCCGCTGTATACGCCCTACAAAGCCGCTACCGCGATTGCGCGCGCGCGAAAAGGCACTGCGATCGGCAGACCTCATGTGGCGGTTTTCTGGCTTGCCTCAGAAGACCACGATTTTGCCGAGATCAACCAGGTGACGTTTCCTGCGGGCCGCGAGCTGGCGACCCTCACGTACGCCACCGCGCCCCATGCCGCCCTGCCCGCGGGCCTCATCGCTCTGGATGAATCGATTACTGCCCTCACGGAACGCGCCGCGGAGATCATGGGTGCCTCCGACGCAACCGACGCGCTCATCGCTGCATATCAGCCGGGCCGCACTTTTGCCGAGGCCTTTGCGGATTTCTATGCGAAGGTCTTCGCCGCGCAGGGACTGCTGATTGTGGACGCCTGCGGCCGCCCATTTCACCGTTTGGGCGCGCCGGTGCTGCGTGCAGCCATTGAACGCGCAGATGAGTTCCACGCCGCGCTAGTGGAGCGCAGCCAGGCTCTGGAAGCCGCGGGCTATCACGCGCAGGTGACGGTTGCGCCGCAGTCGAGCCTGCTGTTCTTGATCGATGTCGACAATTCGGGCGCGCGCATGGCCCTCAAACGCATTGCGCCCACGGTCCGGGAACCCAACGGCCTGTGGCAGGCGGCGGGCGAGGCAGGGAATCAAAGCTTTTCCACCGCGGATCTGGTGGGGATTCTCGATGCCGAGCCGGAGCGCATTTCGCCCGCGGCGCTGCTGCGGCCAGTGTTTCAGGATTTTCTGTTCGGGAGCACGGCACAGGTGGGCGGGCCGGCGGAGATTGCATATTTGGCGCAGTCCACGGTGCTCTTCGAGCGCATTCTCGGCCGGCAGACGCCGCCGATTGCGCGGTTTTCGGCCACGTTCATCGAGCCCTCGATCGCGGAGCTGATGCGGCGGCACGAGCTCACGCTCGAACAGGTTTTTGGCGAGGAGAGCGCGGCCACACTGGCGCTAAGGCTGGCGGCACGCGCCATGCCTCCCGAGACCAAGATAAAACTAGCAGCGGCGGGCAACGCGTTCGACGCCGAGCTGACCACGCTGGTGGAGTGGCTGCAATCGCAGGACAAGGGGCTGGGGCAGTCGGCGGAGACCGCAGCGGGCAAGATGCGCTACCAAATGAATCGCCTGCGGACCATGGCCGCGAACTTCCAACTGCAGCGCGAGGCCACGTTGACGCGCCACGCCAACAGTATCTGGAATGCGCTCTATCCCGGCGGCGTGCTGCAGGAGCGGGTGCACGGGGCGGCGTATTATTTCGCGCGCCACGGATTGGATTTGGCGGAGATGCTCTGCGCACAGGCGGGCAGCGAGTGCCCGGGGCACAGTGCGATCTGGCTGTGACGACAGAGATCAGAGATCAGCGAACCAGCGGGCTCTCCCACACTGTTGCCAGCAGCGATTTGAGCTGGGCAAAGCGTCGGGGGCCCAGTACTTCACTCCATTCGCGCTCAATGTGGCCAAGAATCGCGTAAATCCTTGCGTAGGCGGCATGGCCGCGTTTGGTAAAGCGGACAATGCGCGCTCGGCCTTCATCGGGAGCGCTGGAGCGGACGGTGTAGCCGAGACTTTCGAGACTCTTGAGCAGCTGGTTCATGGCCTGCTTGCTCATTCCGGCGCGTTCGGCAAGGGTGCCGGGGCGCACGCCGTCAGGGCCCGGAAACTGGAAGACCGCGATGTGGGGCAGGGTAAGGTCGTCAAACCCCGCTCGCTTGAGCTCCTCGATGAGGCGGCGATGAATCGCCTGGGCCGGTACGCGAAGCAGCGCGCCGATGAGCATGTCTTCTGTTTTTAACGGTGAATTTTTCGCCGAAAAACCTGTTGACATCGTCTGTAAACTCCGTTTACTATCCTATCACGGTAAATGGAATTTACCAAAAGAGAGGTCACATCATGGCAATGGCAGCCTTTGACATTCAAGTGAACCCCGCCGAGGAAACCATCCTCTGCGGACACCTCACCATCCGCTTCCTGGTTACCGCTGAGAGTTCCAATGGCACCATTGCAGCTTTTGAGATGACGGTTCCCGGAGCGCAAGGCGTGCCTGCCCCGGCGCACAGCCACGACCGTTACGAAGAGACCGTCTACGGCGTCGAGGGAGTGCTGACCTGGACTGTCGAAGGAAAGATACTTGAAGTGGAGCCGGGGCAGGTTCTCACCATTCCGCGCGGCGCAGTCCATCGCTTTGATAACAACAGCTCCCGGGATGCGAAGGCGCTGTGCGCGATTACGCCGGCGGTGTTGGGACCAGATTACTTCCGCGAGATGGCAGCAGTGATAGTTACAGCAGCCGGGGGACCGCCGGACCGGGCGAAGATGGTGGAGATTATGCTCCGCCACGGGCTGACCCCAGCCCCGCCTCCGCCGCCGTCCTAAACCCAGACCCCTGGTCGTATAATCCTCGCGAAACGCGTCGAGGTTCCTCATGAAGCTCCTGTTGGGCTCGCTCCTTGCTGCATCGCTGGCCCTGCCCGCCGCGGGCGCGCAGACCGTCTCCTGCGCCACGCCGGGGACAGACAATGCCTTCCTGGGCATTCAAACCATCCGGCTGTGGCCGGGAACCGCGCCTGAGGCCAAGGGCGCCACATGTGACGACATTCCCGCGCTCACGCTGCTCGAGCCGCGCAAGGGCACGGCCAACGGTTCCGCGGTGATCATCTTTCCCGGCGGCGCCTATCGTGGGCTGGCCGGGGATTTGGAGGGGCGCGAAGTAGCCGACTGGTTCACGGCACGCGGCTTCCGCGCCTTTATCTTGAGCTACCGGCTCACCGAACATGGTTACGTGCTGCCGGTGCCATTGCTCGACGCGCGGCGCGCCATCCAGACGGTGCGCGCACGGGCAGCCGATTACCACATCAATCCGAACCGCATCGTGGTGATTGGGTTTTCGGCGGGCGGGCACCTGGCGGCGCTGGCCGGAACGCAGTTCGTGGCGGGCGATCCCGAGGCCGACGATCCCATTGCCCGCGCATCGAGCCGGCCCGACTTCCTGGTCCTGGGCTACCCGTGGATCGGCGCCATTTCCAGTGACACCTCGCACCTGAGCTACTGCAAGATCTTCAACCTGATGGACCGATGCGAAGCATTGCGTGCGGCGTACTCTCCGGACCTGTTTGTCACGAAAGATACGCCGCCGACGTTTATTTACCACACTTTTAACGATCAGACCGTGCCCGTCGAGCAGAGCCTGCGCTTCTACGAGGCGCTGGTGAAGGCGGGCGTGCCGTCGGAGTACCACGTTTTCGCTAACGGGGCGCACGGCAGCGGCCTGGGCAAGGGCGATCCGGCGCTGGACCAGTGGCCGGGACTGCTGGAGAACTGGCTGCGGGCTCAGGGATTGCTGACCGTGGACAGGGCGGCGGTGGGGGGACAGCCGTGAAAGGCAGTGGACCGCAGGCCGTAGACCGTAGGCGGTGAACCGTGGGCCGTGAACCGTGGGCCGTGAACCGTGGAAAGTGAACCGCAAGTGCGATCGCGGTGTCGGCCGGAATGGGTAGCGGGAGTGAAGGAGCTGAAGGCTGAAAGATGCCCCTGAGAATTAAGAAGCGGGCCTCCGGCCTCGGGAGTGGAAGGATATCCCGAAACCGGCTGCCCGCTGGACCCTGGACCGGGTCTAGGTGGTAGCTTAAGTGTAGGACTGTTTCAGGCAAAATCAAGCCCTTTTTTGTATGAAAATTCCCAATTCGTGACCGGAGTCACATTAACTCATATTGTGGACTCCGCATGCGTTGACTTGGGGGTTTTCCCTTGGTAAAAAAGAGGGTTCCACTTGCTAAAAATTTCATCTGAGCAGGCGCAGTAGCCCGGTACCGTCATGGATATCCTTCAACAACTCGGAGAGCTTCTGGTGGGCGCGATCCCAACGGCTCTGCTCTTCATCGTGCTGGTCATTGCCTACCAGAATCTGATCCAGGGCCCATTGACGGCGGTTCTCGCCAAACGCCGCGCTCTGACCGAAGGCGCCATCGAAGATGCCCGCAAGGCCGTTGCCGAGGCTGAGGCCAAAACCCAGGATTACGCCGAGCGTTTGCGGCGGGCGCGCGCCGAGGCCTACAAACTGCGCGAGCAGCGCGTGAAGCAATGGAACGCCGAGCGCGATGCCGCGCTTGACACCGCGCGACAGGCAGCCGGGCAGAAGGTGCGTGAGGCCCAGGCTGAACTGGAGGCGGAAGCCGCATCCGCGAGGGCTGCTCTTCAAGCCGCGGCGGCCGATCTCGCCGGCCAGGCCGTCCGCGCCGTTCTGCCAGCCGCTGCCGGGGGTTCCCGTTGAGTCATTCTGGTTCGAAATTGAGTTATTGCCTGCGCGCCTTCCGGCGCGCCCTGCTGCTGGCCGTTGTTGCGCTGTTTTTTACGCCAGGCGGCGCGGCCGCGCAGCAAAGTGCGACGGCTTCTCCGGCTCCGGCAGCAAGCGCGCCGACGACCGCACCGGCGAATGGATCCGGAACCGCACAGCCGGCTTCATCGGAGAATGACGAAGACGCCGCGTTTCTGCATTCACCCGCGGTGCAGGCGGTGGCCCGCATCCTGCACCTGAAGCTCGACACCACGGTCGCTCTTCTGCTGGGGATCAATTTCGCGATCATTTTCTTTGCCATTGCCATTCCGCTTACGCGCACCATGCCGAAGATTATTCGCAAGCGGTCGCAGACCTTGAGCCACGACCTGACCAACGCGCGCCAGGCCACGGCGGATGCGCAGGCGCGGTTGAGCGCCGTGGAGGCCAAGCTGGCCGGACTCGGCGAGGAGATCAAGAAGCTCTCCGCGCAGGTGGAACAGGAGAGCCGGGAAGACGAGAAGCGCATCAAGGCAGCGATGGGCGAAGAGAGCGCCCGCATTGTGGCCGCGGCGGAACAGGAGATCAACGTGGCGGTGACCCAGGCCAAACGCGGCCTGCGGAACTTTGCCGCCGATCTGGCGATCGGACAGGCGGAGAAGCAGATTGCGCTGACGCCGGATACCGACCGCGCCCTGATCGCCGAGTTTGTGGCCGGAGTTGCCGGCGGCGCCGCAGGCAAGGGAGGCAAGAACTAGATGCCCGCATTTGTGGCCCGCTACGCCCAGGCCTTTGCCGATGTGGTGAAGGACTTGAAACTCGACTCGGCCGCCTTGAACCGCCAGTTCGCGGACTTTCTTGCTACGTGGGACGGCAGCGCCGAACTGCGCATGTTCTTTGTGAACCCGGCTTTTCCCGCAACGCAGAAGGTGGCGATTCTGGACAAGCTCAACCTGGAGATGGGCCTCGAAAAGGAACTGCGCAACCTGATTGCCGTGCTCATCGACAACAATCGCATTGCGCACGTGGCCGATGTGGCCGCCCAGTGGCGCAGAATTCTGCAGGAGCAGCAGGGCATTCGCCCGGCAGAGATTGTGACGGCGCGTGAGTTGAGCAAGGAAGAGCGCGCTGCGCTTGCTGCCGAAGTAGGCAAACTGGCCGGCGCTAAGATCGATGCCAGCTTCAAGCTCGATAAGTCGATTCTGGGTGGCACCGTGGTGCGCATCGGGTCGACGGTGTATGACGGCTCGGTGAAGGGCCGGCTGGAACGGTTGAGAGAAACGTTAACAGAGGGTTGAAGTTCAGAATTCTTAGTTCACAGTTCTTAGTTCGTACTCCACAGGTGGCGCACCAGCGCAACACCGGGGATTGAGCACGGACGACTATGAACTACAAACTGTGAACTGCAAACTGTAAGGAACAAAAATGGCTCAGATCAAAGCAGACGAGATTACACAACTTCTTCGCGAACAGATCGCGAACTACGACGCGAAGGTCCAGGTGGATGAAGTGGGGACCATCACCTCGCTGGGCGATGGCATTGCCCGCCTGCACGGCCTGGACAAGGTGATGGCCGGCGAACTGCTCAGCTTTCCGCACGGCATTGCCGGCCTCGCGCTCTCGCTCGAGGAGGACCAGGTAGGCTGCGTCGTCCTGGGCGATTACACCGAGCTCAAGGAAGGCCAGGAGGTCAAGCGCACCGGCAAGATTCTCTCTGTTCCGGTGGGCGAGGCCGTGATCGGCCGCGTGGTCGACGCGCTGGGCCAACCCATCGACGACAAGGGCCCCATCGTAACCACGGCCACACTGCCAGTGGAGCGTCTGGCTCCCGGCATCATCGACCGCCAGCCCGTGCGCGAGCCCATGGCGACCGGACTGAAGGCCATCGACGCCATGATTCCCATCGGCCGCGGGCAGCGCGAGTTGATCATTGGCGACCGCCAGACGGGCAAGACCGCGGTGCTGCTCGACACCATCATCAACAACGCCAAGAACGACCTGATCTGCATTTACTGCGCCATCGGCCAGAAGCGCTCGTCGATCGCTCAGGTGGTGCAGACGCTCACCGAGCATGGCGCCATGGGCCACACCATCATCGTGGCCGCCTCGGCCTCGGAGCCCGCGCCGCTGCTTTACATCGCTCCCTACGCGGCCTGCGCCATGGGAGAGTACTTCCGCGACAGTGGCAGGCACGCCCTGGTGATGTACGACGATCTTTCGAAGCACGCCATGGCGTATCGCGAGATTTCGCTCCTGCTGCGCCGTCCGCCGGGCCGCGAAGCGTATCCGGGCGACGTGTTCTACCTGCACTCGCGCTTGCTGGAGCGCGCGGCCAAGCTGAGCAAGGAGCGGGGCGGCGGCAGCCTGACCGCGCTGCCCGTGATTGAAACCCAGGCCGGCGACGTTTCGGCGTACATTCCGACCAACGTGATTTCGATTACCGACGGCCAGATCTTTCTGGAGACCGACCTGTTCAACTCCGGCGTGCGCCCGGCGGTGAACGTGGGTCTCTCGGTTTCGCGTGTGGGCTTCTCGGCGGCCATCAAGGCGGTCAAGCAGGTGGGCTCGACGCTGAAGCTCGACCTGGCGCAGTACCGCGAACTGGCAGCCTTCGCGCAGTTCGGCTCGGACCTCGATCCGCTGACGCAGAAGCAGTTGGCCCGCGGCCAGCGCCTGACCGAACTGCTCAAGCAGCCGCAATTCCATCCCCTCACATGGCAGCAGCAGATGGTGGTGCTGTTTGCCGGAACGCAGGGCTACCTGGACGATTTGCAGGTGTCGGACATCCGCGCCTTCGAGGACGGACTGTACAAGTACTTCGATGCCGCGCAACAGACGCTGCTTGCCGACCTGACCGCGAAGAAGCAATTGGACGACGATCTCCGCAACCGGCTGCACGCGGCACTGAAGGAGTACGCGGCGGAGTTCAAGCTGGAACTGGCGGCCGCTACGGCGTGAAAAGCGAGTTGTCAGTGATCAGTTGTCAGTGGACAGCAACAACCGCTGGAACTGAGTCACCGGAAACTGAAAACTGACAACTGACAACTGAGAACTGGAAAAATGGCAAACGTCCTCGATTTAAGACGCCGCATTCGCAGCGTGAAGAACACGCGGCAGATTACCAAGGCCATGAAGATGGTCTCGGCGGCCAAGCTGCGCCGCGCGCAGGAGCGGGCGCTGGCGGCGCGGCCTTACGCGCGCATGATCACGAGCGTGTTGCAGTCGCTGACGCGCCGCGTGGATCTCT
>Ga0326727_10018810_pt1 | contig 14029 bp, 14 predicted proteins | sample MB2enrmetagenome_FD_207643 | JGI IMG/M metagenome (GOLD analysis project Ga0326727, IMG submission 207643) | Lab enriched peat soil microbial communities from McLean, Ithaca, NY, United States - MB29MY | ecosystem: Environmental > Terrestrial > Soil > Wetlands > Peat | place: USA: New York...
CTGCCGGTCACGCTGCCGGCTCAAGCGCCAAATCCGGGGGCGGCGTCAATCTCCGCCTCAAAGATAAACACGACGAGCTGGACGGTGAGTTCGAGCGTTACTGAGTACTGAGTGAGAGAGGAGTTGCAATATGAGTGTCAGCGAAATCACGGAGACTCGTCAGTACCTCACCTTCAAGCTCGGCAACGAGATCTTCGCCACCGATGTGGCGAAGGTAAGAGAGGTGCTCGACCTGACCACCATCACGGAAATCCCGCGCACACCGGAGTTCATGGCCGGGGTTATCAACCTTCGGGGCAGCGTGGTCCCGGTTGTCGATCTCAGGCTTTGCTTTGAGATGTCCAAGACCACGAACACGCGCAACACCTGCATTGTTGTCGTCGAGGTGTTGCTGGAAAACGAATCGACTATCATCGGCGCGCTTACCGATTCGGTCGAGGAGGTAATCGACCTGGAACCCAATCAGATTCAACCGGCGCCGCGCATCGGAACCCAGATAAAAACCGACTTCATCAAGGGGATGGGGAAGCGCGACACGCAGTTCATCATTATCCTGGACATCGATCGCGTCTTCTCCTCCGAGGAGCTTATCGCGGTTCGTGGACAGGCGCAGGATGTTGTCAAGCAGGAAGCCGTCAAGCATGATGCGGTCAAGCAGGAAGCGGTCAAGCAGGAAGCGGTAAAGCACGATGCCGTCAAGAAGCCTGTCGAGAAACAGCCCATTGCCGACAGGCAGCTTGCGGGAGTGGCCGCGTAAGGGGGGAACGGGGCGGCTTACACCGCCCCATTCACACGATGAGTGCACACGACGAATCGATTTCCGGAAAAGATTATACGCGGCTCTGCGGCCTGATTTATGACGAGGCGGGCATTCACCTGGGCACGGAACGCAAGACCATGCTCGAGGTGCGCATCAAGCGCCGCCTGAAAATTCTCAACCTTCATTCCTACAGCGAGTACTGCGATTATCTCTTCGGTCATGAGGGGCTCAAGGATGAGATCGTTCATCTGATCGACGTGGTGACGACCAATAAGACCGACTTCTTTCGCGAGCCTAAGCATTTCAATTATCTGGCCGATCATGCGCTGCCGGAGCTGACGGAGCGCATCGCCGGGCGTCCGTTCCTGATCTGGAGCGCGGGCTGCTCCACCGGCGAAGAGCCGTATACGATGTCCATTGTGCTGAGCGAATATGCGCTCGCCCATCCAGGTTTCCGCTTTCGCATTCTGGCCAGCGACATCTCCAACATCGTATTGGAAAAAGCCGAAATGGGCGTGTATACCAACGCCGTTGTAGCTCCGGTTCAGCCTCTGCTCAGGCAAAAGTACTTCATGCGCAGCCGCGAGCGTGGCTCCGAACAGGTGCGTGTGGTGCCGGAGTTGCGGAAAAGCATTGAGTTTCGCCGCCTGAATTTCATGGATGCCGATTTCGGCGTTTCCGAGAAGATGGACGCGATCTTCTGCCGCAACGTGATCATCTACTTCGACCGGCCAACGCAGGAGCGCATTCTGCTCAAGCTCTCCAACTGCCTGCTTCCCGGCGGATATATGTTTGTGGGCCATGCCGAGACACTGCACGATATGAATCTGCCGCTGACAGCGGTGGCTCCAGCGCTCTACCGGAGGAACCATGGCAGAGCCTGAGGAGGGATTGCCCGAAGTCTACTTGCAGCCGGGGGAATCGCGCCTCGTCCGTGAGCCGGCGATTCTGCGCACCCTGCTGGGCTCCTGCGTGGGCATCGCGTTCCGGGTTCCGCGGCTGGGCCTGGGCGCGCTCTGCCATCCCATGTTGCCGCGCTTCCCGGTTAAGCAAGCCGCTACTTTAAGCCGTTCCGCGGGGCGCCGTTACGTGGACTACGCCATTCGCGATCTGGCCCGGCAATTCGATTCACTCGGCGTGCGGCGAGAAGAGGTGGAGGTGAAGTTATTCGGCGGCGGAGATGTGTTGTTGATGATCAATGATTCAGCGAGGCCCACGGTAGGCAGGCTGAACTGCGATGTCGCGATGAAGGTGCTCGAGGAGGAAGGCTTCGCCGTATCGGCTTCTTCACTGGGCGGCAAACGCGGCGTCAACATTTACTTCAATACCAAAACCGGGGAAGTACTGCTCAAGAGGCACTCCTGAACGGGGATTTACGCGACGAAACAGCAGGGGCCGCCGGGGACTGGCGCCACGGAAAGAGAGCAATGAGGTCCGGCTTATGAGTACACCGAAAATTCGCGTTCTGATCGTGGACGACTCCGCCGTGGTTCGTCAAACGCTGCGCATGGTGCTCGAGTCGGACCCCGAGATCGAGGTGATCGCTACGGCCGGCGATCCCTTTGTGGCCGCTGAGCGGATTGCCGAGCAGGTGCCGGACGTTATCACGCTGGATATCGAGATGCCGCGCATGGACGGGCTCACGTTCCTCAAGAAGCTCATGAGCCAGCATCCCATCCCCGTGGTGATCTGTTCCAGCCTGGCCGAAGAGGGAGCGCAGAGCACCTTCAGGGCTCTCGAGTATGGCGCGGTGGAGATTATCACCAAGCCGCGCATGGGAACCAAGCAGTTTCTTGAAGACTCGCAAATCGAAATCTGCAATGCGGTAAAGGCCGCGGCTCAGGCCCGGTTGCACGCCCTGACGCCAAGCCACTTGGTCGAGCCCAAGCTCAACGCCGACTGCATCCTCTCGCAGGGTACGCACGCCATGGTCGAGACCACGGAGAAGGTGGTGGCCATCGGCGCGTCCACCGGCGGCACTGAGGCGCTCAAGACAGTGCTCGAAATGCTGCCTGCCGACACTCCTGGCATCGTGATCGTGCAGCATATGCCGGAGCTATTCACGCGCGCCTTCGCGCAACGGCTTGACGGCCTGTGCGCCATTACCGTCAAGGAGGCCGAGACCAACGACACAATTATTCGCGGGCGCGCGCTCATCGCTCCGGGAAATCATCACATGCTGCTCAAGCGCAGCGGGGCGCGTTACTACGTCGAGATCAAGGACGGCCCGCTGGTCTGCCGTCACCGGCCGTCGGTCGATGTGCTCTTCCGTTCCGCTGCTCGTTATGCTGGAAGAAATGCCATCGGCATCATCCTGACCGGGATGGGCGACGACGGCGCTCGCGGAATGTTGGAGATGAAGCAGGCAGGAGCGACGACCATCGCCCAGGACGAGGCCACATGCATCGTCTTCGGAATGCCCAAGGAGGCCATCAAACTCGGCGGCGTCGACAAGGTCCTGCCGTTGCACTCCGTGGCGAGGACAATTTTCTAGAGATTGCCGGCGCTGCCATGCAGCTGCTTCCACTCCGGCGCGCCCTCCGAATGACTAATTCTAGATTACCTCAGCCCCGGAATCTGTATAGGCCTTCCGCCCTACCGGTAAATTTCCGGAATGAAGTTCTGTTCCTGGATGGGCGGGCGCACGTATTTCGACTTCTCCAGCTTCGGCAATTCCAATGGCTCGGGCGTCAGATCGCGATAATCGAACATCGACAGCAGATGCCGGATGACGTTCAGCCGCGCGCATTTCTTGTTTTCCGCGTTCACCACATACCACGGTGACATTTTGGTGTCGGTTACCGCGAACATTTCGTCCTTGGCGCGCGAATAATCCGCCCAATGCTTGCGCGACTGCAGATCCATCGGGCTCAGCTTCCAGCGCTTGGTGGGGCTCTTCATGCGATCCTGAAAGCGCCGTTCCTGCTCCTCGTCGCTGACGGAGAACCAGTACTTGATCAGGCGAATCCCGGAGCGCTGCAACATCCGTTCAAACTCCGGGCAACTCTGCATGAACTCCTGATACTGAGCCTCGGTGCAGAAGCCCATTACCCGCTCGACTCCCGCGCGGTTGTACCAACTGCGATCAAATAGCACCATCTCGCCGGCCGCGGGCAGATGGGCAACATATCTCTGGAAGTACCACTGCGTAGTCTCTCGCTCCGTGGGTGTGGTCAGCGCCGCCACCCGGCAGACGCGCGGGTTGAGCGATTCGGTGATGCGTTTGATGGCGCCGCCCTTGCCTGCCGCGTCGCGGCCTTCAAACAGCACTACCACACGCAGTTTTTCATGGCGAATCCACTCCTGCAGCTTGACCAGCTCCACTTGCAGCCGGCGCAGCTCGCGATCATAGTTGCAATCTTTTCCCAGGTGTAAAGCTTCGGAGTTGGCCGGTTCTGGCGCAGGCAGATCTCCGCCCGCCTGATGGCCGTCTGAAGACATTTCCTCCCGCTCCTTCTCCTTATGTTTCTTCTTATGCTTGTCCTTCATTGGTCTACCTCCAGCTTCACTGGCTAACTCTATTGCTATCGGCAGGATTCACCGCCGGAATCATCATAATCCTCTGATTCGCGCGTGAAGGATTCATTTTATACAAACATCTGAAGACCAAAGGCGCAGGCCGCCCTCTTCGCCAGCCTGCGCCCGCTATGTCTCGCCAGCAGCCTTATGCCAGCTCAACCTTCAGCGTGATCGCCACATCGGATATCTTTTCCGCGGGCATCTCTACCTTCAATGAGGCGTCGTCCTGCTTCCACTTGAGCTCGCCCTTGTAGCCCAGCAGCTCCACTTTCTGGATCTGGCCGGGGGCCTGGGGGCTGGCCAGGCCGAGAGCCTGCACCACGGCTTCCTTCTCCGGCCAGCCCATTACAAAAGCGTACAGAGTGCTTCCCTTGGTGGTGAAGCGGACGTCCTCGGCGGTAAAGCCCTTCTGCTTGTCCTCGTTGAAGTTGCCCGCCTTGATCTCCACCTTGGTCGAGGGGCCTTCGCCGTAAATCTTCCACGGCCGCGTGGCGTAGATGCCTTCGCTGTTCACCGCCATCCACGCGGTGATGCCGTCCAGAACAACCATCTCCTCGTAATCCAATGCGCCGGAGTTGGGCAGCGGGAAGTTGAGCAGCAGGTTACCGTTCTTGCTCACGATGTCGGCCAGCAGGTCGATCACCTTCTTCGCTGGCTTATATTTCGCGCCGCGGTTGTAATGCCATTGGCCGATGCAGGTATCGGTTTGCCACGGGTTCGCGGCGATGCTGTCGGCGGTGCCGCGTTCGTGATCCAGCAGGCACGTGCCGATGGCGCAATCGGTGGCCGTCTTGCTGGTGTACACAGCCTCGGTATGACCGCCGGGCACATGCACGCCGACGTTATACAGGTGCGCCACCATCTTCATTCCATACTCCTCGAAGGGAAGATGGCCGTCGGTATAAAGAAGATCGGGCTGATACTTGTCGATCAGATCGGTCATGCGGTCAAGATAATGACGCTTCCACGAATCGGGTATGTCATCGTCGTTCCAATCGAGCTGGTCGATGAGCCGCGCGCAGTCCGCGTCATGATAAAGGTCCGCGTACTGCGGGTCAGCGCCGTCATAGGGAACGCCGGCCAGCGGACCGGTCTTGTCCGCGCCGTGGCTCACGGCAAACCACTTGTAACTGATCCAAAGATGCTCGCTGACTCCGAAGCGCAAACCCTGTTTCCGCGCCGCATCCCGCCATATCCCCACCACATCCTTCTTGGGTCCCATCTGCACGGCGTTCCAGCGCGTGTACTTCGAATCCCAAAGGTCGAAGTTGTCGTGATGTACACCCATGCTGACGAAGTACTTTGCGCCCGCCTTCTTATACAGGCTCATCAGATGGTCCGGGTCCCACTTGGCCGCCTTCCAGTTATCCACCAGGTCCTTGTAGCCCACCTTCGAGGGATGGCCGTAGGTCTCCACATGATAGCGGTATTGCTCCGAGCCCTGGATGTACATTTGACGCGCGTACCAATCCCCGTATTCGATGGCCGACTGCGGACCCCAGTGCGCCCATATGCCGAATTTGGCGTCGCGAAACCACTCCGGAATCCGGTACCCCTGCAATGAAGACCTGGTTCCCTGAAAGTGATTGCCCTGCGCGCCCTGGGCTATTGCCAATTTGGAAAGAGCAAGCGCCGAACACGCACCGCCCATCCACTGAAGTAATTCACGTCTGTTCATGCTTATGCTCCTCCATTCACCCTCCGCAGAATACTCGCGCCGCCGTTTCGCGTCAATTGCGGGCCGCACATCTCCGTCGAGTTATACTGAATTGACCATGCGGTCAGTTCATCGGAAAACCCGCGCTACGCTGCTTCCAGCGTTGCCTCTCAGCGCGCGGGAACGGTCAGCTGTATGAGCACGGCCTCCGGCGCGCTGCATCATGCGGACGAACATCACGATTGGAGGCCGGCGGTCAACCCCTGGTTGGTTGCCGCATCCGTTATGTTGGCCACCTTCATGGTGGTGCTCGACTCATCGGTAGCAAACGTCTCCCTGCCGCACATCGCCGGCAACCTCTCGGCTACCACCGATGAGTCCACCTGGGTTCTGACCAGCTATCTCGTCTCCACTGCCATCATGCTGCCCGCCGCCGGATGGATCGCCCGGCGCATCGGCCGCACCCGCCTGCTGCTCATCTCCATCCTCATCTTTACTCTCGCCTCGCTGCTGTGTGGCATGGCTGTCAACATGCCCATGCTGATCGTGGCCCGCATTTTGCAAGGCATCGGAGGCGGCGGAATGCAGCCCCTGGCCCAGGCCATCCTGCTGGAAAGCTTTCCTCCCCGCCAGCACGGCACCGCCATGGCCGTCTATGGCCTCGGCGTCATTGTCGCCCCCATCATCGGCCCCACCCTCGGCGGTTGGATCACCGACAGCTACTCCTGGCGCTGGATCTTCTACATCAATCTGCCCATCGGCATCCTGGCGCTCTTCATGGTCAACCTCAACGTCGAGGACCCTCCCTACCTCCGCCAAAAATTCAAGGGAGCCATCGACTATCTCGGCTTCGGCCTCATGGCTCTCTGGCTGGGAACATTGCAACTCGTGCTGGACAAGGGGCAGGAGTCGGACTGGTTCGCATCCACCTGGGTGCGATGGACAGCGGCCGTCTCCGTGCTGGCGCTCATTGCCTTCATCATCCGCGAACTGAAAGACCACGAGCCCATCGTCCACTTGCAGGTCTTTGCCGACCGCAACTTCAGCGTGGGAACGCTGGTTACCGGCGTCTATGGTTTTGTTCTCTATGCCTCCACGGCCATGCTGCCCCTCTTTCTGCAAACCATGATGGGATATTCGGCGCTGCAGAGCGGCATGTCCGTCAGTCCGCGCGGCTTCGGAGCCATGGTTTCCATGGTGACCGCGGGCCTCCTCGTCCGCTATGTCGATGCCCGCGTGCTCATGGCTTTTGGCTTTGCCCTGCTCGGTTACTCCACATGGCTGCTGGGCCAGATCAATCTCGCCATCGGCATGGGTTCGGTGGTCGTGCCCAATGTGATGAGCGGCCTGGCCATGGGATTTGTCTTCGTCCCCCTCACCACCATGACCCTCAGCCGGTTGCCCAAGCAGGAGATGGGCAACGCCACCGGCATCTACAACCTGATGCGCAGCATCGGTGGCTCCATCGGCATCGCCACCGTCACCACCATGTTAGTGCGCGGCGCTCAGGCCCATCAGAATTATCTCTCCGCAAACGCAGGTGCGGGAAACCCCGTCACTGGCGCGATGGTGCGCGGCCTCCAGGCCAGGCTCTTTTCCCAGGGCGCCGACATGGTCACCGCCCATCAAAAGGCTCTGGGCACGCTCTACCGCAGCGTGCAGCAGCAGGCCGCCCTGATGGCCTATATGGATAACTTCCGACTCATGGCCTTCCTCGCCCTGCTCTGCGTCCCCATGCTCCTGCTCTTCCGGCGGGTCAAAAAGCACGATTGATGCTTTGATGGACGCAAACCATATTTTTCTTCTTATTCGGCGCGTTGATGCAAAAAAGCTGGTATATCCCGCCCGCCCTGAGTAACGGCCACAATCTCGATGAACTCTTTTTGAGCGCGGTAGAGAATAAGGTATGCGCCCACCGGCCAGAAGAGAATCGGATACGCAGTGAGGTCTTCACGCTTGTGCCCCATTCCAGGGTTTTTCGCTAATGCGTCAAAGGCGTCAAAGAGCTTCCCGATCCAGTGGTCCGCAGCGCGAATATTGTCCAGGGCTATGTACTCCCAAATCTCATCCAGGTCCAGCTCCGCGCCGGTGCTGAGAACGTACTCCTTCATGCGCTGAGCTTACGCCGCTCGCGGGACTTTTGCGCAAGCCGCCGTCGAGCCGCCGTCGGCTTGACGTGCTCGCCACGATCCAAAGAGGCTAGTCTTGCTCCAATCTCCTGATTGAAAGCGGCAAGTTGCGCGCTTCGCGCCCGGTCGTGCTCTTCCAGCAGTCGTAGAGCCTCGCGGACAACTTCGCTTGCCGAATTGTAGAGGCCGGATTCAACCTTGCCGGCGACGAAGCTGTCCAGTTCAGGGGTCAGCGATACATTCATGGGGAAAATCTCCTATTTTCCAATGCTGGACCTAGTAACAAGCTTTGTCAATCTTTGGTATTAATGCGATATGAGTCTCAAGCCTAAAAAAAAGAAAGCCGGGTAACCCAACTGTGTCGCTTTTACATTCTTGCTGTAGTGGATGAAGTGCTCTACCCCTCCGCCCGCACCAGCATGCAGGTGATGTTGTCGTGCCCGCCGGCCAGGTTGGCGGCCTCCACCAGGTTCGCGCAGAGCTCTTCGAGAGGCAGATCGGCGGCCAGCAGCGATTCGATCTGCGGGTTGGGGACTTCTCCGGTCAACCCGTCGGAGCAAAGCATGAAAATGTCGCCTGGTTCGGCCTCTAACGGAAACAAATCCGGCTCGACGCTCGGCTGCGTGCCCAGCGCGCGGGTAATCACGTTGCGCAGCGGCGAGTGCAGTGCCTCTTCGGGTGTGATGCGCCCCATCCGCACCTGCTCTTCCACCAGCGAGTGGTCCTGGCTGATCTGCTCCAGCTTGCCCTCGCGCAGCCGGTAACAGCGGCTGTCGCCCACGTTGAAGACCAGCACACGGCGTCCTTCCGTCACCAGCCCCACCAGCGTGGTTCCCATGCCATTGAGCTGGAAGTCGTTCTCGGCGCGGGTATGGATGGCCTCGTTGGCGGCGCGAATGGCCTCTTCGATAGCCTCGTTTAGAGGCACGTCCTTGCCACGCCCACTCAGCAGGCGCAGCACTTCGCTCACCGCCATGGAACTGGCGATCTCGCCGGCTGCCGCGCCGCCCATGCCGTCGCACACAACATACACTCCGTGCTCGACGGAGTATTTGCAGGAATCTTCGTTGGTCGGCCGCACGCTGCCGCAGTCGGATAGCGCTGCAACCGCGTAGCGAACGTCGGTATTGGACAAGAAATCTCTCCCGCTGCCCAGTTTACACGGCTCGGCGTTCCCCGCGCACGGGCAAGCTCCTCGAGCGTGCTTCAAGAACTTGCTTTGTGTCAGGGCACGACTTTAGTCGTGCCGAAAAAACCACTAAAACAAAGGGCTTCAGCCCCTGAAGGATCGCAATCGATTGCCGCAAACCCATTTTTGAAACATTCCCTGATTAGCAGCTTTATGGTTGAGCGATAATGTGTAGTCTCAAGGCTCCAAATGTGGTATTGGCCTGGGCATCGGCAGATCGAAGACCTGGATTGCCCCGCTGTTCAGCACGGCCACGCGCCGTCCCGAGGGAGAGATCGCCACATTTTTACCCGCATCGAGGATCGGGCTGGCTGACGCCTCCAGCACCACCCTGCCGTCCGCCGCGTCCAGAACCTCCACCAGTTGACCTTTGATGTCGTCTTGGTCGAGGGTCGTGCGCGTGCTGACCGGGTGGCTAACCGACAGAGCCTCCCGCGCCAGCCGCGAGCCGTCCGCCGACCGCACCACCTGCGGCCAGATCGTCGTAGTCGAAGTCTCCACATCCCACAGGCGGCGGCCTTCGGTCGTCATCGCCACCAGCTTGCCCGCGCCCTGCGGAGTGCACGTCGTTACCAGCACCTCCCGCTGCGACAAAAAATCAAACAGTGGAGCGCAGCTCGATTCCACCTGCCCCAGAATCGCGCTCCCGCCGTTGAAGTATTTCAAATTCAGCAGCCACTCGCCGCCCATTCCGCGCAGGCTCTCCAGGTAGCCGTCGGTGTTGATGGGCAGATGCACCGTCGAGCGGGCGCGGCTGACCAGCATCACCTGGCCGGAGTCCCGGCGAAGGATGCGCACCTCCAGATCGGACTCGCCGTCGGACTTTTGCCCATACCCGTCTTGAGCGGCCTGACTGTCCGCCTCGCCGCTTTTACTGCCCGCCGCCGCCGGCTCGCGCGAGTTGGTCACAAGAAACTGTTGCGCGGGGTCCATCTCCAGCCACAATAGAGGTCCCGGAAAGCGCAGAAAGGGCTTCAACTCCAGCGTACCCTCGCCCATCTCCAGATTGTTGCGGTCGCGCAGCAGAAAGCGCCCGCCGTTGAGCGCCCACAGATAGCGCTGCCGGTCGTGAACCGTCCACAGGGCTTCGGCCTCCAACGTGCCCTCCGGCAGCGTGAGAACCACTGCGCGAATCCGCCGCTCCTCGCCCTCCCCGGCATTGCGGTGCACCAGTCCCGGCACGCGAAATGTAAACAGCAGCCGGTTTTCATCCAGAAAGTCCAGCGAAACAACGCTGTTCCGCAGGCCCAGGTTGATCGCCTTCGGCGACGAAAAACCCAGCGGCGCCACGGGAATCTGAAACGTTGGCGGCTGTGAAGGCTTGTCGGCAAGATGTTCAGGTAATACGCGCGCCTGGGGGATCAGGGTTGGCGCCGGAGCATCCGGCATCTGGCCCAGCGCGGCCGCAACCGCGCACAAAGCCGCCCCCATCGCTGCCCCCATCGATACTAGAAGCAACCCCGCTCTCGCTCCCCATCCCGCCGTTATCAACCGCTTCGCCATCCATATATATTTTCGCCCATGCGGCCTGTTTTCTGCTGTGATGCGCTCTTCCGGTCTGTCGGAGGGAGCAGTGGCCTTCACTGGCGCCGGAAAATCACATGATGGGTTGCAAGAAACGTTAGGCACGACTTCACAGCTTGCGGAAAAACTCATTTGGTGTCGCAAGAAGCGACAGGGCACGACTTCAGTCGTGCCGCAAAAGCAACAAAACATAAGTCGGGCTTTAGCCCCTGCGGTGCGCCTTTCGTGTGACTTGTATGAATACAGACCTTGTTCCGCAACCTATCTAGCCACTGAACGCTCGCCTTGCCTTGACGGAGGGAGCAGTGGCCTTCAGGCCACTGAATATTCGCCTTGCCACGAATGCGGCTTTAGCCGCGGGCCTTTCATATGAAACTCAAGGAAGAAAGCCCTGTGCCCCATCCACTCCGCGTTTTATGCGGAATGGGTGGGATACCTCATACCTCAACTCGCCGGGTGCCCCCGGTCCGGGGTCCCCACGGATTCGGGGTCCCCGGCGAGTGATTTTTGCTCGCAGGGGTGAAGGGACTGGTCTTCGTCCGTGGGGTGGAGATCCCTCGCATTTGGGGACCGGGGAGACCATGAACCCCGTGTGCGACAGTAAAGAGAGAGATGGAAAAGCCCGCCACAATCTCACCCCGCCTCGCTTTTCTCGGCTATGGCGCCTGTTTCGTTGCCGGATGCCTCTGGGGCACCGGCTTCTACTTCGGCCGCCTCGCGCTCAACGAGATGAGCGTCGAGTACATGGTGCTCTACCGCTTTCTCTTTGCCTCCCTCGGCATGTTGCCCGTGGCCTTCATCCATCGCCGCCGTTTCCGGCTCTCCTTCGCCGAGGCCCGTCTGCTGCTCCTCTGCGCCTTCCTCGGAGTGCCTCTCCAGTTTCTGCTCCAGTTTCACGGCCTGGCGCGCACCACGGTCAGCCATGCCGCCCTGATGGTGGGCGCCATGCCGGTGCTGCTGGCCGCCGCCGCCGCGCTCTTTGCGCCCAAGGGTTCCAAAGAGGAGCGTCTCGATCTCTTCGGCTGGCTGGCCCTTGTAGCTTCCACGATAGGAGCAGTGCTGATCGCATTAGGCGGCAGCCGCGGTCCGGCCACGCGCGGCGAACCGTCGCTCATTGGTGACCTGATGGTCGTGGTCTCACTTTTCATTGCGCTGGCCTGGATTCTGCTCAGCAAGAAGCTCATGCGCACCCACAGTCCGCCGGTGGTGACCGCCTACACCATTCTCTCCGGAACCGTGATGCTGCTTGTTTGGGTATTGGGTCCGTGGCTGCTTAGTCCTTTGACTCACGCTGCGGTGCCGCCGCCGCCCTTTGCTCACGTCAGCCTTACTGCCTGGCTGGCGCTGGCCATCAGCGGCCTCTTCTGCACCGCCACAACCACGCTCTTGTGGAACTGGGGCATACACCACGTCCCCGCCTCCCGCGCCGGCGTCTTCCTCAATATCGAGCCCGCCCTCGGCTCCTGGCTGGGTGTTCAATTGCTAGGCGAGCGTCTCGGTCCCTTTGCCTGGGCTGGCGGCGGCCTCATCCTGGCCGCGGCAATTGCCCTCACCACCCGCGGCCACCAGCCGGAGCCAGCCATCATCCTCGAATAACCGCTGGGAATTTGTCTGGAGCATTTTCATTGTTCCTGTTATGCCCCGTGCCCCATCATTTCCGCTTTTTTCTGCGGAAAGGGTGGGAAACAAGAATGTTGTTTACGGTACACAATCTCTGCAAATGCTCTAACATCGGTTTCATGGCGGACATCGAATCTATGATTTCCAGAAGCACAATCCCCATCGCTCCGCGTAGCCGTCGCCGCGACCTTATCGAGTTCTCCGTTGCCTATGGGCTGATTCTGCTCGTCTGCTGGACGCCCCGCTCCTGGCAAAGAATTCTCTGGTGGGTTGCGGCCGCCGCCGTCGTGCTCATTGCCTCAATCTCCTTCGAGGGCTTGCAGGCCATGGGACTGCGCCGGGAAAACTTTCTTCGTTCGCTCTGGATTGTGGGCGCGGCGCTGCTGGTCTCCGCCGTCGCCGTTGCCCTCGCCATCTGGCTGCGAACGCTGCACGTTCCCCCCACTCCGCTTCTCTTCATCGGGACCTATGTGGGCTATATCATCTGGACCTTCGTGCAGCAGCTCCTGCTCCAGTGCTTCTTTCTTGCGCGCCTTCTGCGCTTGCTTCCCAACCCAAAACTCGCGGCCTTCGCGGCCGCGATGATCTTCGCCGCCGCGCATCTGCCCAGCCCCATTCTTGCGCCGGTCACTTTGCTCTGGGGCCTGGCCTCTTGCCTGCTCTTTCTCCGTTACCGCAACATCTATACATTGGCCATGGCGCACGCCATCCTGGGAATCACTATTGCCATCACCGTTCCCGGAACAGTCAGTCATAACATGCGTGTCGGCCTGGGCTATTTAACCTATGCGCACACCCACAGGCCTGCGGCCTCAGCGCAGCCAGAGCGACCAGATCGCGTCCACCGAGGCATGGGTGATCGCCGAAGCTCCCACACGGCGCTCGCTGCGCCAGGCGCGCCCATAGAAAACGCCCGCCACCGCGGACAGCAGCACGTAGCGCCAGTTGAACTGCGCTGCCCGCTTGTTAAAGTGCGCCAGGCCGAAGAGAATCGCCGTCACCAACAGAGCGCCAGTGCGCCCCACGCGCCGCTCCAGAAGGTTCTGCAGCCAGCCGCGAAAGAAGAGCTCCTCGGGAACGGCAATGAAAAAGAAGGTGAAAACCCATGCTCCGGCTATCGGCGCCCATCCTGGCCACCTTGCATGCATATGCAGGAATCCAAGGCCCAGGCCCAACGCCAGCGCAATCGGTGTGTACAAAGCCAGCTCCCGCAAACCGATAGCTGCATCGCGGAGGCGCAGCCGCAGGTCGAAGCCGGTCCCTTCCAGTTGCCGCAGCGCGATGAAGCCGTAAATTCCAGCGTCCAGCAGCAGTACCTTGTTGAAGATCGCCAAATGGGCCGGCCATGCGCCCTCAAACCAGCGCAGATCTACCGCCAGCCCCAGCACGGCCAGAACCACAAAATCCAGCCAGGTGCCGCGCTGGCTGGAGGAATCCTTGGTAATGCGGGATCCCCAACGAATCGGGGTCCCCAACGAGCGATTGTTGCACGTTGGGGTGAGGGGAGTGATTTTTGCTCTTTGGGGTAGATCAGTCCGCCTCGCCTGCCAAAGCAAACTTGCCACCGCGACTGGCAGCAGCGCATACAACGCCAGCCAGCCCCAGCGGAAGACGCCGCCTCCGATGGCTAC
>Ga0326727_10018811_pt1 | contig 14029 bp, 10 predicted proteins | sample MB2enrmetagenome_FD_207643 | JGI IMG/M metagenome (GOLD analysis project Ga0326727, IMG submission 207643) | Lab enriched peat soil microbial communities from McLean, Ithaca, NY, United States - MB29MY | ecosystem: Environmental > Terrestrial > Soil > Wetlands > Peat | place: USA: New York...
GGCTGCGTATTACTCGCGCCCGATCAAGGGCTCGTGGGCGACCGAGGGCGGGGGAGCGCTGATCAACCAGGCGGTCCACCAGGTAGACCTCCTGCAGTGGTTCGCCGGGCCGGTCGAACAACTGTGCGGTTACTGGCAGTTGGGCGCGCTCCACAAAATCGAGTCTGAGGATGTGATCTCCGTGGTGATGCGTTACAAGTCCGGCGCCACCGGCGTGATTCAAGCGTCGACGGCCATGTGGCCGGGGTACGGTGAACGCGTCGAGATCCACGGCAGCAAGGGTACGGCGATCCTTGCCGGTGACAAGCTGACGGCGTGGGATGTCCGGGACGATGCGGGCGAACCTGCTCCGGTCGAGAAAGAGGTCATGTCCGGCGCGTCCGATCCCAATGCCATTCCGCTCACGCCTTTTGAACGGCAGTTACGGAATTTCGGCGAGGCTATAACCACCGGGCGCAAGCCGTTGGTTTCAGGCGAAGAAGGCTATCGGGCGCTCGAATTTGTTCTTGCCGCCTACAAGTCCTGCCGGGAGGGAATCCCCGTCTCGCTCCCAATGGCATGAGAAGCTGAACGTTTCAGGGATGATGCCGGACCCCCGCTGGATGCTTGCCCTGAGCAGAGCGAGATCCTTCGCTGCGCTCAGGATGACAGGCGAAGGGCGGGGGTGACCAATGTTTCGAAAGGGGCGCCATTCCAAATGACACCACTCGCTGGTCGTGTCCTGGTTTGCGTAGCGCCGGGCTTCAGCCCGGCATGTGCCGCCCTGAAGGGCTGCGCTACCCTCGAAACCAGGACAAGACCCACTCGCTGCCGGGCTCCCACGGGAAGGGTTTCTGGGGTATGATGTAAGTATGGAGGCCTAGATTTCGTCAGGCTGCTGAAATTCAATTCGCGCAGCCGGCAGGCCCAGTGAAAGAAGGAAATATGGCTGAAGAAAGGCTGAAGCTGGCCGTCTTCATTGATTTTGACAACATTCAGATCGGGGTGAAAGACACGCTCGGAAAGGATTTCGACGTCTCGGTTGTCCTTGAAGCGCTCAAGGAGCGGGGCGAGGTGGTCAGCAAGATCGCCTACGGTGACTGGTCGCGCGCCGGTGATTACGGCCGGCAATTGACGCAGCACGCCGTGCAAATGGTGCAGCGGAACGTCACGCCGCGCGGTGACAAGAACGGAGCCGACATCAACCTGGCTCTCGACGCGCTGGAGATGGCCTTTACCCGCGACCACATCGGTGGCTTTGCGATTGTGGGCGGCGACAGCGACTTCATCGCGCTGGTGGAGAAGCTCAAGCAGTACAACAAGCGGGTCTTTGTGGTGGGCGGCCGCCAGTTTACGAGCGGGATTTTGCAGCGCAACTGCCACGAATTCATTGCGTATGAAAACCTGCTGGAGGCGGCGACGGGCGGGGATGGCTCGCGCGCAACGCGGACGGCAAGAAGTTCCGGCCGGGGATCGAGTGGAAGCCGGCCGCTCGCGGGCGCCCTTCCGAACATCGAACGCGCGCTCAAGATTCTGGCGGAGCGGGAAGTGTCGCCGCAGCTTGGCTTGCTGAAAAGCACTCTGCTCCAGTTGGACCCCACCTTCACCGAGAGGGACTATGGTGCGGGGACCTTTCTGGAATTCGTTCAGAAGCTCGAAAAGGCGCACTTCGTCGAGTCGCACAAGACGGACCGGGGATACCTGGTGGAGATCCCGGAGCCGGAGGCCGCGAAAGAATCCGTGCCCGAGGTGGCGGAACCCGTCGCCGAAGCAAGCCCTGCGGTGGAAGCGCCAAAGGAATTGCCTCCTTCTCCGCCTCCGGTAGCGGAGGCTGCTCCGGTGGTGACAGGCTTGAGCGCCGAAGAGACGCTTGGCCTGCTGAGGAAGGCGATCGCTACGCTGACCGAGAAGGGACCTTCACGGCCCATTTACCTGCGCCAGGTTCGACAGTCGATGCGCAGTCTCGATGGGCGGTTCGATGAACGGCAATCCGGATTCCGCGGATTGCTCGACATCCTCCATCAAGCGCAGCGCGAAGGCTGGGTGCGTCTGCATCGGGATCGCAAAGGGATCTGGAGAGTGTTCCCGGTCGCGATGGGTCCTGTCGCGGTGCCGGTGGCCGCCGACCTCGTTCCCGTCGAACCCGCAGCCGAGGTGACGAGCGAAGCCGCTCCCGTGGAAACCGACGTTCTTTGGGGCGGCCTGGAGACTCAGGAGGAGCCTTTGCCGGTGGAAGCGGTTGAAACCTCCGAGGCCGCGACCTCCGAGGCTGAGACGCCCGAGGCCGTGCCTCTCGCTGTCGAAGAACTTGCCCCCGTGGAGCCGGCTCCCGAAAAGAAAACGCGGAAACCCCGCGCGGCGAAGTCCGCTTCAAAGACGGGCCAGCGCAAAACAACTTCACGGCGCAAGCCGAAAGAGGCCAAAGCGCCAAAAGTAACCCCGGAGGAGTGAGGCGGGGCTAGGAGCTAGGAGTCAGGAGTCAGAAGTCCGGAGTCAGCTTGTATCATAGCCATACGGCTGCTCATGTGCTTCTTGATCTTTTCCCGGCTCCTGGCCGTTGGCCACCTTATTGCGCCGCTAACGCGGCCTCATCAGTCTCCGCTCTTCCTTCTGACTCCTGACTCCTACCTTCCCAGCTCAACAACCGCAACGGTGTCATTATCATCCCGCGCAGCCGCAGGGATCTTAAGGAGCACTCCGTATTGATTCTGCAGGTACTCGGCTTTACTGCCATCCTTCATGAAGCTTACTGACTTGATGGGCTGAGCGAACGCCGGCAGAAGCAGCGAGCGATCGCTCCAGTTGAGAATGTGGATGTAAACCTTGTTCCCCTTCCGGGTTGTCGTCCCCCAGGGCCGTGGCGCGATGGGACCGCCGCGTGTTCCGTAGATGGAATCGCCGTAACGGTCGAGCCACTCGCCCATTCCCTTCAGCCGCGCGATGAACTCGGGCTGGATTTTGCCGTTGGGCATGGGGCCGATGTTCAGCAGGAAATTGGCGTTCTGGCCGGCGGCGCGCACCAGATACTGAATCAGGTCGCGGGTTGTTTTGTACTTCACATCGTTGATGTTATATCCCCACGAAGTGTTTATCGTTTCACAGGTTTCAAGCGGGAGCTGGTCGCTGATCGCCGAGGTCTGGTTGAATCCGGCGGTATTCTGGCCCGGCAGGTCCTTTTCAAACATCTGGAAATCTTCTCCGGGGAAGGGCTTGACATGGTGATTGGAGCCGACCAGGGCCTGAGGCTGCAGGTCATGGATCAGTTTGTAGGTCCGGTCGAGCTGCCAGTCGGCATCCGGTTTATCCCACATGCCGTCAAACCAGATCCCGCCAATCTCGCCGTAGTTTGTGAGCAGTTCCCGCAGCTCGGCGTTCATGTAGTCAAGATACTTCGACCAGTCGCCGGATTGGGGCCGGCCCGAGTCGTGGCCGGTCATCCCGCGAGGGTAGTAATTGGTGTTATGCCAGTCGAGCTGCGAATGATAGAAGAAAAGCTTGATGCCCTGGCGGTGGCATTCATCGGCAAGCATCTTGAGGACATCCTTCTTGTAGGGCGTGCGCTCCATGATGTTCCAGTCGGATTGTTTCGTATCGAACATCGCGAACCCGTCGTGGTGCTTGCTGGTAATGGTGATGTATTTCACTCCGGCAGCCTTGGCAAGCGCCACCCACTCCGCGGGGTCATATTCGGTGGGATTGAAAAAGGCGGGAAGGTTCTCGTATTCATGGACGGCGATCTTGCGGTTGTTCATCACCCATTCTCCATCCCCGAGTACGCTGTAGACGCCCCAATGAATGAACAGTCCGAACTTTGCATCCTGGAACTGTTGCCGGGCTTCAAGATTAGCGGCGCTGGGATGGTACTGAGACTGCGCGAAGGCAGCGGCGGGCGCGAACGACAAAGCGAGACCGAGCAACAAGCTCAGCCTGAGCCGCCATGCATATGGATGTGACTTCATCTTTATGTCTCCTTAGGGGAACGGGCGCCTCGCTACGCGATGCTCAAAACGCCGGCGCCGTGAATTTTGCTGTGCTTCAGGTTTTCGAGAGCGCGATTGGCCTGAGCGAGCGGAAAAGTCTCGACTTCTGTCCGAACGGGAATCCCGGCCGCAAGCCGGAGGAGCCCGCGCACGTCCTCGCGAGTGCTGTTGGCGACCGACCGCACGACGCGCTCGTGATAAAGCAGGCTGTAATCGGTCTCGGGGATAGGGCTCATGGTGATTCCGGCGAGCGCCAGGACGCCGCCTTTGCGCAGCCCGCGCAGGGCGTCAGGAACCAGGCGGCCCGCCGGGGCGAAGATGATCGCCGCGTCCAGTGGGGCAGGGGGCCGGTCTTCGGAGGCTCCGGTCCACGCGGCTCCGAGCGCCCGCGCCAGGAGGCGGTGCGATTCAGCGCGCGTGAAGACCGACACCTCGCACCCCATGTGCCGGGCAAGCTGGATGACAATGTGAGCGGAGGCTCCGAAGCCGTAGAGCCCCAGCCGTTCACCGGGTTCGACTCCGCACAAGCGCAAGGCGCGATAGCCAATGACGCCGGCGCAGAGCAGCGGGGCGGCGTCGAGGTCGGAAAATCCGGCAGGCAACGGGTAGGCGAAGGCCGCCTGGATTTTCATCGCTTCAGCATAACCGCCGTCAGCATGGTATCCCGTGAAACGGGCGTTCTCACAGAGATTCTCAAGACCCTTGCGGCAATAGGTGCAGGCTCCGCAGGTGAAGTTCAGCCACGGAACGCCCACCCGGTCGCCTTCGCGCAGCTCGCGCACGCCCGAGCCCGCCGCCTCCACCACGCCCACAACCTCGTGCCCCGGAACAAGGGGGAGTTTGGGCAGCGGCAAGTCGCCCTCGACAATGTGGAGGTCCGTGTGGCACACGCCGCAAGCCCGCACTCGGATGACGACTTCGCCGGGGCCGGGCACGGGCGCGGGAATCTCCGCCAGGCGGAGCGGAGACTCCTCAACCGGCTTCGACCGTTCAAGCAGCATGGCTCGCATGGATGCCGCTAAGTCTAACTAAACCGGCGCAGCAGGTCAATTTGGTGTTGAGGCGACTGGCCGCAATCCTAAAGCCCCCGGCTCTCGCGGGGGATACTTACCGGGGAAGGATTCCGTACTGCTTCAGGAAGTCGATGGCGGCCTGTTGCTGGGCCAGGACCTGCTCCGGCGTGAAGCCGCCGTGTTTCCCTCCGGGAATGGTGTGAAGCTGGTTGGGCACGCCCGCTCGCGTGAGGGCTTCGTGCAAGCGGACCGCCTGCTGCTGATAAGGGACGTATTCGTCCGCATCGCCGTGCATGGTGAAGACCGGCGGCAGTCCCGGCCGCACGTAGGTGATGGGCGACAGGCGTTTCGCGAGTTCCCTTTGGTTGGGCAGGCTTCCAAACCAATTCAGCAGGAACCACGGCGGCGTGGGCTCGTCGATCATCGCCACTAGGTCCGTGGGGCCGCGGGAGTTTACGATGGCGGCCACCTTGAGGTTGATCTTGTCCTGACCGGCGAACTCGTTGTCAAACCCGGCCTCCGGCGTCAACATGCCCGCCATCAGGCACAAGTGCCCGCCAGCCGAGCCGCCGCTCACCACCACGCGGTCGAGATCGAAGCCGTATTGCCTGGCGTGCGTGTAAACCCAATGCAACGCGCTTCGCGCGTCCTCCACCGCTGCCGGCGCGAGCGAAACCTTGGCCAGCCGGTACTCCACATTCACCACGTCCATGCCCTGGGCAAGGTAGGGCAGGGTGTACAGGGTCACTTCTTCCTTCGTCCCGCTGATCCACCCGCCGCCGTGATAGTAAATGAAGACGGGCCGGACCTTCGACAGGCTTCCGGGCGTGATAACGTCAAGCTTGCACTCGTAATTGTTCGCCACCTTGTAAACCAGGTTGGCATAGAAACCGGAATTGGCCGCCGTGAGCGCCGTCCATTGCGCCACCGGGTCGCCTTGCCCGCCGGGTGCAATCGCACCGGCCGGCAGGAAGATCAACATCCACAGCAAGAGCTTCTTCATAAACACCTCCCCTTCGGTTTGGGGCGTCCAAACCATTCTTCACATGCAAGTCCCGCCGGCCATCGGGTTGTGCGGGCGCTGCGCTTCCGCAAGACGTTTGAGTTTGGGGTAAAGCGCTTCCGCCTGGGCACGGGCTTCCTCGATGTCTCCTGAGCAATCGATCACGTAATCGGCGCGGCGGCGCTTTTCTTCGGCTGGAATCTGGGCGGCGATCCGCCGGAGCGCTTCTTCGCGGGAAAGGCCTGATTTGGCGGCCAGCCGCTCGATTTGCTGTTCGGCGGTGCACCACGCCACCAGGATCCGATCAAAGAGGTCCGCCATGCCAGCCTCGTAGATCAGCGGAGCGTCCACAACGATGACCGCTTGTGGGCTCCGGGCACGGGTCTCCTCCGCGAGTTCTTCGATTCGCGCGATCAGCGCGGGGTGCACGATTGAGTCGAGGTCGCGGAGCTTCTGCGCGTCGGCGAAGACGATGGGTCCCAGCCGCACGCGGTCGATCTCACCGGAAGCATCCAGAATCTCCCGCCCGAAGCGGGAGACGACTTTCGGGTAGACCGGAGTGGACGAGTCGAGCAATTCGTGGCCGATGCGGTCCGCGTCGATGACCTTCGCGCCTTGCGCCTCCAGGAAACGCGCCACCGTGCTCTTGCCGGATGCGATCCCGCCTGTCAGTCCGAACATTCTGCCCATGTCCTGCCGGAAACAAAGAACCGGAAATCACCGCCCTCGGAGGGCCTGCGTGCGCCCCCGGGATGGCGACAATCTCAAACTCTTGTCGCAGTACGCATACCCCGGCGAATGCGCGCGGCCTGTACGGTATTCGCCATCAGCATGGCGACGGTCAGCAGCCCCACACCGCCGGGTACCGGCGTGTAGGCGCTGGACTTTTCCGCCATGTCTTCGGGCTGCACGTCCCCGATCAATAGGGAACCCTTGGATTCGAGGGTCTTGAGTGGCACGGAGGGATCGCGATAGATTCGCCTGATTTCCTCGGCCGTCGTCAGGCGGTTGATGCCGACATCGATCACCACTGCGCCGGGCTTGATGAATTCCGCCGTCACGAACGCCGGTCTGCCAATCGCGGCCACGAGGATATCGGCTTCGCGGGCCACCTCCGCGAGGTTGCGCGTCCTGGAATGGCAAATCGTGACGGTGGCGTGATGATGAAGCAGCAGCATGGCAACGGGTTTCCCGACGATGTCACTCCGTCCGATCACCACGGCGCGCGCCCCTTTGATGGGAATCTCGCTGCGGACCAGAATTTCGATGATGCCGGCCGGCGTGCAGGGAATCAGGCCCGGCGTTGCGCTGACCAGGCGCCCGACATTAAGGGGATGAATTCCGTCCACGTCCTTCGCCGGGTCCACGGCCTCGATCACCCGCTTGGCGTTGATGTGGGACGGGAGCGGCAGCTGAATCAGAATTCCATCAATTGCATCACGGAGGTTGAGAGAATCCACGGCATCCAGAAGCTGCTGCTCGGTTGTATCCCGAGGCAGGTCTATTTTCTGGCTATAAAGCCCCAAGGACTCGCACATCTTTACCTTGCTGCGAACGTAGCTCTGCGAGGCCGGATCTTCACCCACAAGGACCGCCGCCAGTCCCGGCGTAACGCCAACGCTTTTCAAGTCACGAATCTGCTCGGCAAGCTCCGCCTTGATCTGGTCGCGGATCTTGCTGCCATCCAATAGAGTTGCAGCCATAAGTGTTCTCCTGAGTTGGATCGAGGCAGCAAGTTTAGCACAGCTGCAGCGGAAGTTTGACAGCTCCGGGAGTGTGCATTCTATTTCGCGCTCCGGGGGCAGAGACGAGACCCCTCATCTGGCTCGCTCCGCTCGCTGCCCTCTCCCCAAGGGAGAGGGCGGGTTTTTCTTGATCTTTACCCTCTTCCTTGGGGAGGGGTGGACCGCGGCCGGCGATTTCACCAGCCGGCGCGGGACGGGTGAGGGGTTCCTTCTTCCGAACGATGCCGACAGCCCCCTTTGAGCGGCCGGCAACTCTAAATCTCCCCACTCTGCCGGGGGATACTTATTTCCCAAGATACTTCTGCGGGTTCTGATCGAATTTTGTCTTGCAGGCCTTCGCGCAGAAGTAGATCGTCTGTCCCTTGTGTTCGCTCGAGGCAGCCGCCTTCTCGGCTTCAATCGTCATCTTGCAGACGGGGTCAACAACCTTCATGATTTCACCTCCGTTTATGGCCTTATCTTACCCCACATTCCCAAGCAGGGCAGTGGATCGAAGAGATTCGTCCGGACCATCCCGGGGAGGGAAAACGCGCCGAAAGGGTTCCGCTCGAGACAACCGGGTGTACACTTTCAGGCGCCGGAGCGCCAAGAAACGAATTCCGGTTAACACCGGTCTCGAAGGGGTGCGTATGGGATTCATCCGATTTGCCAAATTACTGAATTACAGATTGTTTTCTACCCTCGCATTACTTGTGATTCTCTTCTTAACGCCCCGCCTGCCGGCCCAGGAGCGCGAAAGAGCCCAAGGCGAGCCGCGTTTTGACCGCGTGGTGATTGAGTCTCTCGATCCGGATGCCTGGAACGGCGTGGTTTTTATGGCCAAGGCATATCAGCAGCAAATCTCCTTCGCTCTGCGAGTGGGCTCGCGCCGGGACAATTTCCTGGACGGAGCGAAAATCTTTAGCGCGGTGAGCGAGGTGGGGCCGCATGCTCCTGATGCGTCCTACTGTCGCGTGAGCTGGCGGCATCCCCAGCACCAGGCTCGAGTGACGCTGGAGTGGTCGCGCATCGATGAAACCACGGTGGTGGGCCGCCTCAACTCGACGCAAGGCCTGCAATTGGTGCTGGAGACCTATTTCCCCAGCTTCGGGGGAGGGGCAACGGGCGCTTACTCGGTGGATGAATCCCGGCGCGCCATTCTCGGTGAAAGTTATTTTGACAACGTCTTTAACTCTGTGGCCCGCCTGGTGGTGATGACAGACCGGCCGCTCGCGGGCAGCGGCGCTTATCGCGCTCTGGGTGATTTGCAGGCAGGAATGGACGGCCCGGGGCGGCTGGCGGCGCCCCTTCCCCACGATTTCCTTCAGGGAGCGGCAGGATTGGAGTTTGCCGATTCCGCGCCCGCACATTTTGTGGCCGTCATCGGCTGGGATAAGGAACCCTTGCTGAATCAGGCGGCCGCGTTGCTCGCTCCGGGAAAGATCGATGCAATTCTCAAAGAAAAAGCCCAGGCCTACGCGGCGCGCCGCCCTGCCGTGGGCGGATTGTTTGAGGGCGCGCCCGAGGCTATCGGCAATTCCATGTTCTGGAATACGCTTTACGCCCCCCAATATGATCTCATTTTCCCCAGCATCAGCCGCGCCTGGGCGCATGGCTCGGGCAATTGGGTGGTGGGCGAATGGGACTGCTTTTTCGGTGCGCTCCTGACCAGCCTGGAGGATGAGGCGCAAACGAGCGCCGGAATTCGCGCCATCTTGTCTTCGCAGACGGATACCGGCGTTGTTCCCAATATGACGTCGGGGAAAGGTATCAGTCCTGACCGCTCGCAGCCGCCCGTGGGCTCGTACGTGGTTTGGAAGGTGTACCAACGGCGCCAGGACCGCGCTTTGCTGGAGTGGGCCTATCCGCGCCTGAAGAAGTGGCACGAGTGGTGGCTCAGCGACCGCGGGGACGGGCAACCCTGGCGCGACGGCAACCGTGACGGCCTGCTCGAGTGGGGCAGCGACCGGGGTGCAGCGGGCCCCCTAGGCGAGCGCGGGAACCTCCAGGCCGCCAAATGGGAAAGCGGCATGGACGACAGTCCCCAGTTCGACGACGCGACCTACGATCCGCACACTTACACGCTGAATCTCGATGATGTCGGATTGAATTCCCTCTACACTCTGGACGCCGAGTGCCTGGCAAAGATCGCCGCCATCCTGGGCATGGAAGAGGATCACCGGAAATTCGCCGCCGAGTATGGGCACATGAAGCAACTGGTGCGCGAAAAACTCTGGAATGATCAGGACGGAATCTACGAGAACCGCTTTTGGGATGGGCGCTTTTCGAGCCGCCTCTCCCCCACGAATTTCTACCCGATGTTCGCCGGCATCGCCACGCCCGGGCAGGCGGAGCGCATGATCAAGGAACACCTGCTCAACCCCAGGGAATTCTGGGGCAAATACGTGACGCCGACGATTGCGCGCAACGACCCGGCATTCCCCGACCAGTTTTACTGGCGCGGGGACATTTGGGGTCCGACCAATTACATGGTTTACGAGGGCCTCAATCGCTACCGGTTCGATCAGGTGGCGCTCGAATACGCCGGGAAGAATTACGACCTCTTCATGGACGATTGGCGGATCAACCAGCACGACGACGAGCAGTACTACGCCTGGGGCGGCTCGGCCGGCGGCGACAAGCACTACACCTGGGGAGCGCTGCTGTGCCTGGCGCCGCTCGAACAGTACATCGACGTGAATCCCTGGGAAGGCTTGCGGTTTGGCGCTCTCGACCCGCCGGCGCAGGGAGATTTCCGCCGCGCGGTCTGGGAGAATCACACCTACGACATCACCATCGGTCCCAGCAAAACTGCGCTCGTGCGCGATGGGCGGGAACGCTTTGAAGCTGATGCCGGCGTGGTGGTGAGGCGTTACCAGGCGTCGGCAACCGGGCTGACCTTCAGCTTGAAAGCCGAGCGCCCGGTCACCGTCGTCACGCGGGAGTTCGATGGCGGTGAATTGAATTTTGCAATCGACGGCAAGCCGGCGGGGAAGGTGAGCGTGCGGCAGGGCCGCGCGAGTTTTCAACTGCCCGGGGGTGAACACACCGCAGAACTGGCGAGGTGATCCTGTTTGGGATTTGCTTCGAGTCGCGCGATTTTCTCGTTACGATCGGACTAATTCGTAGAGGGTGATTTCGGGGGGCGCGCCGATTCGGATCGGCACAAAAATGGTTCCGATGCCCCGGTTCACATAGAGCTGGCCACCGGGTTTCTGGAACCATCCCTGGTCGTACTTGGAAATGAGGCGGCTGGGGGAAAGGCCTCGATGCACGAACTCGAGCGTCACCTGCCCGCCGTGAGTGTGCCCGGCAAGGCTCAAGTCAATGCCCAGTTCGGCGGCGCGGTCGAACGTGTTGGGGTTGTGGCTGAGCAGAATGTTCGCGGCGCCGGGTTCGACCAAATGGTCCGCGCCTTCAAGGTACTCCCGCACCACCATCTGGCGGCGTGGTCCCATGGGGGAGCGCGTCTGGTAGTCCACTCCGATCACGTTGAGGAAATCGCCACCCGCCTTTATGGAAGCCTTTTCGCCGCGCAGAATGCGAATGCCCCGGCGCGCGAACAGACGGGAGATGGAATCCTGCACGTCCCCCCACATCTCATGGTTTCCAAGACAGCCGAAAACGCCATAGGGCGGACTCAACCCCGCCAGTGCATCCACCACGGCGGATTCAGTCGAGGGGTCCCAGGTGACAAAGTCCCCGGTGAGCGCAACGAGGTCCGGCTTGAGTTCGTTCGCAATCTTCACATAGCGCCGAATCTCTTCGGCCGGCATGAATGGGCCGATGTGAATGTCGGATAGATGGGCGATGCGGAAACCCTCGAAAGCGCCGGGGAGCCGCCGGATCTTGATGCGCCGGCGAATGACTTCAAGGTTGAGCCGTTCATAGAACATCCCGTACGCGCCCGCAACGAACGGCGCTGTCGTCATTGCCACCGCCGTCCTCTTCAGGAAACGACGCCGCGCCAATGATACGGGGCTCGGCAGCGGCAAGGAGCGGCCGGCTTGCACGATCCTTTGGCGCGCCCGACGAACGGCCCCGGCAATGCGGTCCGCCAACTCGAAGGCATAGGCGATAACGAAGCTCGACAGGGAGCAGATCAACCACCAGCGAAAGGGAGCTTCAAGCAGGGCGGCGCGCAAGGTGAGATGCGTGGGTTCGGTGCTTCCCCCGTGGCCCAGGAAGTTATAGGCAAACAGGAGCAGATAAGACACCGCCGCCGCAATGCCGGCGCAGCGGCGCCACGCGACTTGCGGGATCAGCGATGCCGCCCAGTTGCGAAGCCGCCGGACCCAGAAAAGCTGGCTGGCGACAAAAATCAACGCGATGGCCCAAAAGAACATAAATCTTTCCGCCATGTTAACTGATCCTTGGGAGCCCCTTCCCCCCCGCACGCGATACTCCCCACTTCTATCTTTGATGCACCGATCCGCCGCATGGACCGCCTTTCGCGCGCCGAGATCTGGTGATGCTCAGAAGGCCAGATAGACCGGATTTTCGAGTATCTGTTTGAGGGTTTGCAGGAACCTTGCGCCGGTGGCCCCATCCACCACGCGGTGATCCAGGGAGAGCGTCATGCGGCAGCGGAGGCCCGCTTCGATTCTGCCTTGCGCGACCACCGGTTTCTCCGCCACCGCACCGACGGCCAGAATTGCGCCCTCGGGCGGGTTGATCACCGCCGAGAACTCCTCGATGCCCATCATGCCGAGGTTGGAGACGGAGAACGTAGCGCCGGTGTACTCCTCCGGCGTCAGCTTGCGGGTTCGGCCCCGCGCGATGAGGTCCTTCGCCTCACGCGAAATATCCACGAGGCTCTTTTCTTCGCAATTGCGGATCACCGGGGTGACCAATCCTCCTCCTTCCACGGACACCGCGATGCCAAGGTGAACGCGCGTGTAGTAACGGATCACCTCGCCCTGAAAGGAAGCATTCACCTGGGGATGTTGTCCGAGCGCGGCCGCGCAGGCCTTGACGATGATGTCGTTGTAGGAAATCTTCAATTCCGGGTCGAGCGCGCTCGTGGATTCCCGCAACTCTTTCGCGCGCCGCATGTCCACCTCGATGGTCAGGTAGAAATGAGGCACGGGGGCCTTGCTCTGAACGAGCCGGGAGGCAATGACTTTCCGCATTGAACTCAGCGGTTCGTCGTAGAACTCCGGACCCTCCTGCGTTGGAGCGACGCGCCTTGCCGCTGCCGGCGCCTGCTTGCTTCCGGCCGCGAGCGCCGCGGCGCGCTCCACATCCTGGCGCACGACTCTTCCCGCCGGACCCGAACCGGCGATGCGGCTTACGTCAAGACCCATTTCCTGTGCGATCCGCCGGGCCAGCGGCGAGGCCAGAACCCGTCCGCCATTAGCGGGCTCTGGAGCGGCCGGCGCTTCGGGCGCAACCGCTACGGCGGCGGGAGCCGAGTGCTGGGGCGCGGCCGCCGCAGGCACTCGGGCCGGGACCGGAATCGCAGCCGCCGGCTGTTCCCCGGCCGCAGCGCTCTGAGGACTTTCAACTTTAATCAGCGAGGAAATATCCTCGGATTCCTTGGCGATGACGGCGAGTAACTCGCCTACGGGAACAACCCGGCCGGCATCGACGAGGATCTTGCGCAAGATGCCGGAGCCCATCGCTTCGACTTCCATGTCAACCTTGTCGGTTTCGATTTCGACGACTGCCTCTGCGGTGGAGACCGGGTCCCCTTCCTTCTTGAGCCATTTGAGGACCTTGCCCTCCGTCATCGTATCGCTGCCTTTCGGCATCAGCACCTTGACTGCCATCGTGGTCCTTTCATCAAACGGTGAAAACCAGACTGCCGCCTCGAAGGGTGGCGCCGCGTCAATTCGAATCGGCGCTCGCGGTGCGCCGGTAGAGCACCTTATTCACTGCATTCTTCACCTGCTCCTTATCGGGGAAGGCCAGGCGTTCCAGGTTCTTCGCGTAAGGGGTCGGCACATCGGCGCCCGTGACTCTCAGGATGGGCGCGTCGAGATAATCGAAAGCCTGATGCTGAAGGATATCCACGATCTGCGCGCCGACACCGCAGAATGGCCAGCCTTCTTCCACAATCACCGCGCGGTTCGTCTTCTTCACCGACTGCACCAGAGTCTCCGTATCGAGCGGGCGAATCGTCCGGGGATCAATCACCTCGGCGTCGATGCCCTCCTTCTCAAGGTCGGCGGCGGCTTCGAGCGCCACGAAGACCTCCTTGGAATGAGCGATGAGGGTGACGTCTTTGCCCCGCCGCTTTACGTCGGCTACGCCCAGGGGAATCAGGCACTCGCCTTCGGGAACGTCGCCTCGCGTCCCATAGAGCACCTCGGACTCCATGAAGATCAC
>Ga0326727_10018812_pt1 | contig 14028 bp, 7 predicted proteins | sample MB2enrmetagenome_FD_207643 | JGI IMG/M metagenome (GOLD analysis project Ga0326727, IMG submission 207643) | Lab enriched peat soil microbial communities from McLean, Ithaca, NY, United States - MB29MY | ecosystem: Environmental > Terrestrial > Soil > Wetlands > Peat | place: USA: New York...
CTCGGCCACGCGGCCCACCAACTGGCGGACGCCGGTCTCCCGCTCGGGCGAGTCCAGCTTGCCGTGCAGGTACTTCGAGGCCACAATGTTGGTCGCGGTCATCGACCAGTCCAGAGGAACCTCGACGTTCTTCTGCTCGAAGATGACGTTGCCCTTCTGGTCGGTGATCGACGCGGTGCGCTGCTCCCACTGGAGTTCGTCATAAGGGGAGACGCCCTCGGTGGTGAAGCGGCGGGTAAAGATCAGTCCCTGCTGGGTGTGGGAAGCCTGGGGAGTAGAGGTGGAAATCTGATATTGAAGCTCGTTCATGGAATCCTCTCAGTCGACAAAATTGGTAAATCTCTGGCCTCGACCGGCACGAATCGGCCTGGAAGGGGTCAGGGCAAATCTCTTGCGAAGAACGGGAATCGGGGATAGAAACGTACCGCGATTTCTCTTCTTTCAGCGGCCTTCCTGTGGAACGTTCACACAGGAGTTCGAACCAAACCGTTTAGAGCCGCAGATGAAAAAATACCGCTCTCTGTTGTGCTTGTCAACAAAAAACCACAATATCTTGTGTTTTGTTTACAAACTGAGCATCAACTTGCCAAACAAAGGGGTTTGCCTGTGGAAAGCTGCAAACGGCCTTGCGGGGCGCGGATTCCGGCAGGCCGATCTGCAACAAATCCGGTGCAGGCGCGATTTTGCCGGTTGGCACCTGCCATGAGGACAAGCGTAGTCCTCGCCGAAGCCATGCGCAAGATGCGGGAACGGTGCAGATTGGGGGGCAAACTGTGCAGATGTAGAGATTACGGCAATTCCAGATGGGGGATTGGAGACAGGACTCCCCAGCGACGCGTCATCGTCGCTGGGGAGGAGGGAAAAGCTGCCTGCCTGCAGCAGGGATCGGCCTACGGAGCGCTTTCGAAGCCCTTGCGCCGCTCGGCCAGTTCATTGGCGATCGTTAGATTCAGCTTCTTGTCGATGCGGTAGAAGAGCAGGCAAACCACGGTGGCCAGGAAGGCGACGCCGGTGAAGACCGAGGCGATCAGACGGATGCCCAGCAGCGCATGGTCTGTCTGCAAGCCGCTGGACTGATAGCCAAAGAAGGAGAGCAGCCAGCCGTCGATTGCGCCGCCCATGGCAACGCCTATCCACAGCGCAAAGACCACCGCCGAGATGACCGTCCCGGTGGCGCGGCGTCCCGTCTTCCATTCTCCGTAGTCGGCAACGTCGGCCATCATCGCCCATAGCACCGGGTTGGAGCAGCCGAAGGCGAATTGGCGCAGAACTTCCAGGCCGATGATCGGCACAATGGCTGTGGGCGGTAGGAAGAACAACGCCACGGCGAGAATACATGTCGCTGACATGCTCCAAAGGAAGACCGAGCGCCTGCCCATCCGCTTGGTCAGCGCCGTCGAGCAGGCGACGCCCGCCAGCAGAGCGATCAAACCGAAGCCGTTGAACCAACTGAAGTACATCCTGTTGCCGGAGCAGTTCTCAAAGTAGGGCAGCATTACGTTGCCGCGAATAAGCAGCGCGGTGAAATAAAAGAACGTCACAAAGAACAGCGCGATCCAAGGGCCGTTGTGGATCAGGTCGCCGAGATCGCGGCGCACGGAGACCTCTTGCCGCGCATCGGGTTCAACCCTCTCCTTGGATACGGCGAAGGCGATCAGGAAAAAGATCACCGAGAGCACCAGGAAGATGCCCATGGTCAACTGATAGCCCAAGGCGCTGTTGCCGCCGCCAAAGTACTTAACCATGGGAACAGCCAGAGTGCCTACGATGAATCCCGCGCCGTTGGAGAAGAACCCACGGAAGGATGTAATGCTGTTGCGCTCGATGGGATCGTCGGTCATCACGCCGGTCAGCGAGGCATAAGGAACGTTATTGGCGGCATAGATAAGGCGCAGCAGCAGGTAGGTGACCCAGGCATAGATCAGTTTGGCGATAGGACTGAGGTTTGGCGTCGTAAAGGTCAGAATGCCGATCACGCCAAATGGCACCGAGGTCCACAGCAGCCAGGGACGGAACCTGCCCCAGCGGCTCTTTGTGCGGTCGGCAATCACGCCCATGATGGGATTGAATGCGGCCGAGCCCAGACCAACGATAATAAACATCCAGCCCGCCTGGGCAGCCGTCAAACCATAGGTCTTGGTGTAAAAGTCCAATTGCAGGACCATCACGGTCTGAAAGACGAAGTTGGCGGCCAGGTCGCCCAGACCGTATCCGAATTTTTCTCCGAAGGAGAGTTTCATGCTGGTAACGCTCATTGACTTCTACTCCCTTTCGCCGCAGATTTCTGACTTGCCTAGGAAGAATGCTTTTCCCTCAATCTCTGCTGCACGTCCTCCAGCGTTCCCTTGAAGGGGCCGGGGGTTTCCATTTTGATTGAAACCAGCGCGGCGGCGAACCTCAGGGACTCCCGGACATCGTGATCCAACCGCCAGGACATGTACGCCGCGTAGGTTGTGTCGCCCCGGCCGGTCCGGCCGGAGATGTTGCTGTTGGAGAACTTCTCATAGAACGTCACGCCTTTTACCCGTGCGAGGACGCCCTGGGAATGCGTGATCAGTATCTCGGGGCAACCCCACGACTCGATGATAATGGCGGCTTTCTCCAGATCGTCCGTGCCGGTCAGAATCCGGGCTTCCACGACGTCCAGCTTGAGCTTGTCCATCATGGCCGCAATTTCTTTTTTGTCGGCGACGTCGCTGAATTCGATTTCATGGGTCACCGGGGTGACGTGGCGAACGAAATTCTGCATATCGGCCGAGAGGCTGTAACCCCTGGACTTCAAGCCCTGCATCAGCGGCATATCGAATTCGGTGTCGGAGATGCCGGCCAGGTGAACGCACGTCGAGCGCAGCTCCGGAACGTCGTTGATGGAAATGAGGCCGGCGGATTTGACGAGCGTGAGTTTGCGTTCATCGACATTTTCACTCTCGTGCAAGACCCGCGAATAGGTGGTTTCTGCGCTGGCGATGACGTAGGTGTCAACGCCGAGATCCTTCATCGGCTGCAGAATCTCTTCGTCCTTTTTCGCCATCTTCACCACCGCGGCAACTTGCTTACCGATGCGCGCGGCGACCATGACGCCGCACAAGACGGCGCTTCCCGGGGCGATGTGGGGTGTTCCTCCGAAAGGGATAATTTCGTCGTAGCACATGTGGCCGACGAACGTGATGTCGTACTGCTTGGGCATATCGATGGATTCCTTAGAAAGCGGTTAGATTTTTTCACTACGGATAGACACGAATCAAAAAAGGCGGGAAAACGAGTTCATGCCGGTTTCCCGGTCGATTCGCGCGTTTCCCGCCCTCTCTTATCCCTCTCAATTGCTGCGCATCTGGCGGTTGACTTTCATTTTCCTTTGCCCGGGCCCTTGAGCAGCTCGGGATAGAACGTAATCAGGTCCGGCGACTCGATGGTCTGGGTTTTCTTCTTTGCTTGCAGGTCCTTGATGTAGTTCATGACCAGATGCGTCCAGACAGCTCCCGGACGGGGATAGGCGGCGACGATGTAGTGCGGGCCGGGGACCGTCTCGCCTCTCTCCGTTTCCAGTTCGGCGCGGAGATTGTCCGGAGTGATCATGGAATTGGCGTAATCGAAGACCACCCGGTCCATGGCCTTGTAAACTTCCTTGCTCTCCCTGGCCATGCCGTAATAATCCAGCAACTCGGCGAAGACGTAGTTGGAGGTCGTATAGACGTCTTTTCCCTGATCCGACTCCACCGGATCGCCGTCCTCGGTCTTGCACATGGCCCAGCCCATAAAGGAACGGTTGTTGCGGTAGATCGTCTTGAGGATCTTCTTGGCGCGGTCTTCCGGGATGAACGGCTCTTCGCCGATGGAGATCAGGTACCAGAGGGCATCGAGCTGGTTGGTCCAGACATCAGTGTTGGTGTTTCCGGTCGCGGGATCAAAACAGGTGACGTAATACTGGAGTCTCTCGCCCTTCTTGTTCTTCCCGTCGCGCCACAATTGTTCAAGGCTCTTCCAGCCCTTGTCGAAGACCTTCTGGATGTGCTTCTCGCCGGCTTTGTCACCGAGCATGCGAGCCATCTTGATCATGGCCTGGCATCCGCCAAGGAACTGCGTTGCGTCATAAGCGTCGGCGCCGAAGAGAACCAGGTTGTCGAAGGTGTTCTTCACATCGTCGGGATAGCCCTCGGGGATGCCGTCGTTGTCGAAATCGAGTTTCAACGCCGCATCGAGCCCAAACTTGAGCGTCTTCCAGTTCTTCTTCAGGAAATCCATATCCCCGGTGAACTTCACGTTGCGCAGCACGCGCATCATGAGCTTGGGGAAGAGGTCTACCCAGTAGTTGTTGTTGTACCAGGCGTAATCGCTCACGTTGCGCAGGGGATGTCCCTTGGGCATGGCGCCCAGATCGTGCGCCACGCTGCCCTTGGTCTTGAACTCGTCGAGGACTTGCGTCAGCCTCATGCCCTCATATTGTTCCGGGTGCTCCTTGAAATGCAGCCGCGCTTCAACGTTGGAAGCGTGATTGTGGTAGAAGCGCAGCTTGGGATCCACGGCCAGAATCGAATCGATGAACCCCTGGCAGAGATCCTTTTCCACCATCGGGAAGAGCATCAGGAGCACCATCGAATACCAGTCCACGTCCGACGGGTCGATGTAGGCATAATCAAAGCACTCCAGGAAGCGGGCGCGCTCTTTTCCCGTCTCGTCCTCGACCCAGACGATGGCGTTGGAGAGAGGGAAATGGAGTTCATTCAGGATCAGACGGGTCAGGCGCATGGCTCCGGCCCGGTCGCCCTTGTAGGAGGCGCTGGACTGGATCCGGTCGAAGATTCGTTTTTGAATCGCTATGGTCCGTTCCCACCACTGCGGATAGCTGTTCAGAGCGATCTTCGCCAGATCGACTACTCGCGTCTCGGCGTTCTTGAAGCTCTTGAGGTATTTGCGTGGGAATGTCTTGCCGTCGATGTAAACCTGTTCCGGGAAATCCAGCACAACGGCCACCGGAATCTTCATGGTGGCTTTCGCTTCCAGGGTGAAGGTGAGGCTGATGGCCGCTCCGTAGTCGCTGCGCAGGAGGGGTGGCCGTTTTTCGAAGAAGCTCCCGTCGGCATTCAACAGCAGATCGCCGGTGTACTTGTTCAGGCAGAAATAAGGCTGGATGTCCACCGCAACGCCAGGCAAATCGAGAACAGCCAGCGCCATGCGGTTGGCGGTTTTACTGCTACCCATGACCACGCCCCGGACGCCCGCCGACTCAAACTCCTCATGTTTCTGGCTATCGACCGCGGCGATGCCGACGTAGACGCTGTCCTGGTCGGTCGGCTTGAGCTCCTTCTCCTGAAGGTTGACGAGGGACGGCCGGGGCACCACGAGCGTGATCTCCTCAGCCTCATTCCCGGAGTTTTCCACCTCGAACTCTTCGACGCCGAGGGGCATCAACACCTGGTCTCCGCCGGAGAGCAGCGGAGAAATCAGTCTGCGTGTAACTTTCACCTTCCCCAGTTTGTAGGCAATCTCCAGCGACGGCGTGGCCATGGTAAGGGCGACATTCTTTTCCGGGACCGCCGGTGGATAGTAGTTCTTGACCGCCGGTATATCGTCGGGCAGTTCCGGAACTCCCGGCTGCTTCTGGGTCAGCATGGCGAACTTATCGCCGATGCGGATGAAGGGCGCGGAGGCGAACTGGACCGCCGTCTGGTTGAGCATGATGAGCCGGCCCGCGTCGTTCAGGCGGTTGTAGAGCCCATAAGGGGAGATGCCGATCGAGCACGTGGGCGCTCCTTGCAAGGCCACCGTTTGCGGAAATTGCAGGGTCTTGGACATACCCTGAAAGTGGACCGCCATTTTGTTGTGTTCATAGATGGCGGTGATCTTGGGTCCGGGGATGGTGTAAACATCGCGCACGTCGAAGGCAGTGGATTTCGGCATCTTACTATCCCTCATGGGTTGTTTGTGTCCCGCCCGCGGGGGCGGGAGTTGGTTTGTTCCAGTGTCCGATAGCTGTTCCGAGCGCCGGCCCGGTATTTCAGATGTGCTGCCGGCGCCCGGAATCATGGATTGTATTCAGTGTGCTGAGGGCTCGTTCCCCTAGCACTTTCCTGCCCAAGGATTGGAATCTTTCCCCGCCTTCTTCGCGGCCTTCTTGGGGAGAACCACAGGCTTCTCGTCGGGCAGGTTCTTCTCGGCGCTCAGATCGATTGGCATCTTTGTCGTCGGATAAGTCTTGATCGTGCCGAAGACCAGATCCGCGGCCGCCCGGATCGAATCGGGTGTGCCTGAGAAATTGCAGATCACGGCATCGGCTTCAGTGGTTACGCCTTTGCGATACGGGAAGTTGGTCACCACGATGACCTTATGTCCCGCCTTTTTCAAGGCCTGCACCAGATGCCGGTTGTTGCCGCGCTTTTCAATGCGCGCGTAGTAGTTTGTCATGACCACCAGATCAGCACCCTTGGCCAGAGTCAGCGCCTCTTCCACTTCCTCGTCGCCGGCGAAGAAGGCCGTGTCATCGAGGATAAGGTTGGTGGAATGCTTGGTCATCTGCTCGCAGAACATGTGCGGATGACTGTAAAGGTCCTTGCCCAGGAAGGAGTAGGGAATGACCTGCTCGATGACCAGGATTTTCTTGTCCTTGCCGACCGGCAGCAGCTTCTTGTCGTCGCGCACCACCAGCAGGGCTTTGTGCGCCACTTCCCGGGAAAAGTCCTGAGTTTCCTTGCTGAGGACGTGGGCCGCGGTCTTGGCCGGATCATTCTTTCCGGCTTTCTCGAAGAGTCCCTGGTCGTACTTCATCGACAGCAACCGCCGGCACGCGTCGTTGAGCCGCTCGATAGGCAGCTCGCCGCGCTCCACTGCGCCCTTGATTCCGAAGAAGCACTGGGAGCGGGATTCGTCGTCCGCCTTGAGCAGGATGGTGTCAACGCCGGCCTTGATGGCCAGGGCGCAGGCCAGGGGGAGCGGCCACTTTCTCAGAACGGCGGCCATGCCAATGGCGTCGGAAACCACGACTCCCTTGAATCCCATTTGTTTCCGGAGAAGATCGACGAGGATCTTCGAGGAGAGAGTTGCCGGGAATTCCTTGTCGAAGGCCGGGAAGATGGTATGCGCCGTCATCAGGGCCTTGGCGCCCGCATCGATGCCTGCCTGGAAGGTGACCAGCTCGACCGCGCGCATCCGCTTCAGGTCTCCGCGGCAGGTGTCCAGCACGTCGTGCGCGTCAGTTCCCGAATCGCCGCGGCCGGCGAAGTGCTTGACCGTGGCGACAATGCCGGCATCTTGATAGCCGCGCACCGTGGCATCGATAAACTTGGCGCAAACCTTGGGATCGTCGCCGAATGAGCGCACGCCGATTTCCGGGTTCAACGGATTGATATTGACGTCGCAGACCGGGTGATAGAACTGGGTGACGCCGATGAGGGCCATCTGCTTGCCCAACGTATTCGCCACCTTATAGGCCAGATCGAGGTCGCCGATGGCGGTCATGCCCATCGGGGGCGGGAACTGCACGACGTGGCCGGACGAGTAATCGTTCTTGAAATCGCCTTCCATGTCGATGGTGATGTGCAGGGGAACACCCGAAGGCCGTTTCATGGCGATTTCCTGCAATTTGTTGAGCCTGTCGGTGAGTTCTGCCGGAGTCACGCTCACGCCGAAGCTGCGATCGTCGAAGTTGGTATGCGCGATGTCGAACCAGTCCTTCGGCTTCTTGAAGTTGGGGTCGACCTGCGAACGCCCCCAATATTTGTTCTTGCATGTTTCCAGCGCATACGGTTCCAAACAAAGGCCGCCGGCGTGCAGTTTAGTGATCTGTTCGATCCCCGAAGGCGTTAGGTAAGCCCCGCGCCAGGTAAAAGTGAGAACCTGGCCGCATTTTTCCTCCAGGGTCATTTTGGCCAATTTGGCCGCAACAAAACTGTCTCGTTCTTTCGACATCGCGTCTCTCCTCAGGAATTATTTTGCGAATCCAAACATATCATACTTTGGCCGATGGGCCGCGGAAAGCTCGTCCCGGCCGGCACCGCGTGGCCATGCAGGCGTTCCTCGTGGAAAATCACCGGATTTTCCAGGTCAAGGAAGCTCTGATGGCGTATCGCGGCCAATCATATCGATTGTGTCAACTGGCATGGTCATTTGGCAAGGGCATTAGTCGCAGTGATACTCATCACGAATCTGAGGGAGAGGAGATTCAACTCCTGATTGCGGAGCACTGCTGATAGACTGATCGGGTGTTGGCGCCCACCCCAGAGCCGCTCGGCTGGAAGCCCGTTGCACTGCCTCGCCCTGTCACGCTCAGCGGCCGGACCGTCACGCTGGAGCCGCTGATCGCCGCGCGCCACGCCGCCGCTCTCTGGGAGGCCTTGCGCGGCCACGATGAGCTGTGGACCTGGCTGCCTCATGGCCCTTTCACCAGCGAATCCGAACTGCGCCGGCACATCGAGGAAAGGCAGGCCGATACGGGTTTTGTCTTTCTGGCGATTGTGCCTGCCGTGACCGGTTTGGCCGAGGGTTGGGCCAGCTATATGAGGATGGAGCCGGCCCATGGAGTCATTGAAGTTGGTTATGTCCTCTTTGCGCCCACTCTGCAGCGCACCGCCGCCGCTACGGAGGCCATGTTCCTGATGGCCAGCCACGTCTTCGACCAGTTGGGCTACCGCCGCTACGAGTGGAAGTGCAATGCGGAGAACTTGCCTTCGCGCCGCGCGGCAGAGCGTCTGGGGTTTACCTTCGAGGGTATCTTCCGCCAGCACATGGTCGTCAAAGGCCGCAACCGGGATACGGCCTGGTTCTCCATGCTCGACAGCGAGTGGCCCGCCCGCAAGCGAGCGTTTGCAGCCTGGCTGGCTTCGGAGAACTTCGATGAGGAGGGCCGGCAGCGGCGGAGCCTGGGGCAGTTCAGAGCTGCCAGGCCATAGCTCCTGGTGTCGCCGGTCGGCCCCTCCCTCAATTTCCGGCCGCGCCCGGAGCTTTGATCAGCACCAACTGCTGCTGGTCGTTGGCGGCGATCTTCTGGTAATACTCGCGCAGGGCGGGGTACTCCTTGGCGTCGAGCAGGACAAAGGCGCGCTGGAAGGTGTGGCGAATGTCGATGACGCCGTTGCCCGGAGCTGCTTTGATCACCAGGACGGCGTGCCCTTCCCAGGGCAATTGCGCCGGCGTGGGGGCGCTCTCCACGGTGAATCCGGCCGGCAGGTGGTAGACAGCGTCGTCGATCACCTGCTCGGCGTAGTGAAGATCGACCGCGATGGCGCGCTTCTCTTCGCTGACAAACTGCTGGTGCGCGCCGGCGGAAAAGAAAAAGCCGGGCAGCAGCAGGCGCTTGCCGGTAGAGCTGCCCAACAAACCGGAGACCTTGGCGGAGACGGAAAGAAATCCTTCCGCAGTCTCCAGCCCCTGAATCTTGTCCACCTCTCCGGTAATTCCCTGCGGCAGCAGATTGCTCAGGGATTCGTTGAGCTGCTTTTTGACCTCTTCCGGGTCGGAGGTAAGGTTGAGCTGACGATAATAGAGCGCGGCTGGGCCATTCATCAGAATTTTGACGGTTCCGGTGATTCCGCCCTGCGCATCGAGGGTCAGGTCGGCGGCGTGCGCTGTGATCGCGTCCTTGGTGGCGTTGGGCGGCGTGTAGACCGGCGCCTTGAGGTTCTGCTGAATGCCGCCCGTCATGATATGCGTCCACTGCAACTGGCCGAAGGGGCAGAACTTCTCGCCGGGATCGAGATAAATGTCTTTGCCGTCGATGTGCAGCACGACCAGCAGCGAGTCGAGCTGTTGTAGAGAGAGAAAGCCCGGGTCGAAGATGCGCGTGTCGCGATCCGCCACCTCTAACCCGTCAGCATTCAGCCCCGCAGCGCGCGCCAACGCCAGGTAGAGTGCGGCAATGTCGTTGCCCGAACCGCTCTTCTCGGTCCACACATCCTGCGCTTTGCTCACCTCTCTCTTGAGATGTAGCGCCTTGCGCTCTTCATCCGTTTTGGCGCGTGTAAAGTTGGTGTTGTCCAGCGCCTGCACGGCGTCGTAGAGCTTGCGCGCCCTGGCATCAGGCGTCGTTGCGCCAGCGGTGATCTGGTTGGCCGCGTCCCTGATTGCCGAACTCTGGCCGGCGAAATCGTTCACCTTCTTAGACCAGCGTTCGATTTCATTCTGCCAAAAGAGATCGGCGGAAGAGTACGGCGTCCAATAAAAGTTCACACTGTAACGCATGGCGTTTTCCGGCGGAGCATCGGCCTCGCGCACAAAGGCGGGCACATCCTGGATGTCCAGCGTGAAGTCGCCCTTGGGACTCCGCGTCGTCATGGCTCCCGCGGGCAAGTGTTGGAGGGAAAGCAAATGAGTGGCTTGCTCTCCATCAGCAGTCGTGTGAGTCCAGCCACCGCCGTTCGGACCAAGTTCATGAACAGAATAAGGATTCCAATAGAAATGTTCCTTGTGGATGAAGATTGGCTGCTGCACAACCCATTCGGGAGTCGTTCCGGCCATTTCAGATGCATAGTAGCTATCTTCCCCATACGTACCTGCGCTGGTGATATTTCCGCCGGTCATGGGAACGCTCCACTTGTACTCCAGGATGCTGCCGACTTCCACGCTGGGCAGATTGAAGACGGAGACTTTCATGTGGAAATTGTTGGTCTTGGCAACCAGCAGATCGCTGGCCTTGCCGACCAGTGGAATCACTGTGCCGTCGGCATGGATGGTGCGGCCCTCGATGATCGGCGGATCGGAATAGCCTGGAGCATAGGGAACTTCGACGGTGGCATACTCCTTGCCCTTTTCGGTGAGCACCTTGATGCGCGCGTATTCACCGATGTAATGGCTGTTGTTGTCGGCCTCCACCTGACGATAGAGAAAGACCGCCGGAGCGCCGGGCGCCTTGGGGTCCGAGGTCATCTGCAGCTCTTCTTTGGTGGGTTGCTGAAACTTCTGCGCCGCGCCGGCATACGAGAACATCAGCGCCGCTATGAACAGTGCGCCACTTATCCAAACACGATTAAGCATGATATCGATTCTCGGGCGCGCGAGTAGGGCGTGCTCGCCTTTCATAGAGATTGATACCTATTTGCGGTATTCGAAAGCGTGCCCTATCATAACAAACCTTTCAGTTGCATTACAATACAAATGCCAAAACTATTACACTGCCTGGTTTTCTATGCTGGACTATAAGAAGCAGGCGCACTGGCAGGCTATGGAAGCGTGGCTGGCCCCGAAAGTTTCGGCAGCCGGGGCCGCCAGCGGCGAAAACTCACGCATTAATCGGCATACTACTCTAAGGATTAAGATTCCTGGACTTCCAGCTTCCCCGGACAGGCCAGATCAGAGGGTTCCGCCATCTGTAGATTCGCGGAGCGGCTTCCCTGACAAAAACTTCTGCAAGTGAGCATTCAGTCTGCTGATGATGGCCGGATCCGTTTCTGGCGAGGCCTTGCTCAAAGCCTCATTTTCCGTTACAGCAGCTTCATCAAAACGAGCATTCTCAGCGTAAGCTGCCGACAACGTATCAAGGACGCCTAAGTCCTTCCTATCAGTCAGTTGGCTCGCTCGCTCTGCCAGCCGGACTGCCTCTGCGCCGTTTCGCAACAAGGCATCTTCGCTGGTGGCCAACAGGCTCGCGGCCAAGGATAGGGCGTAAACGGAATCCGGTTCGCCATCCAGCGCCAGGCGCAAATGGTACAACGCAGCCTTATCGTTCCCTTGCACGAAGTAGGCGTACCCGAGACTCCTTTGTGCCTTATAAAATTCTGGCTTTAGATCAACCACGGTAAGCCATTCGTCAATGGCCTCTTGCAATCTGTGCACACCGATATAGGCAGCCCCAAGGTTATAGTGAGCGTCAGTGTATCTCGGACGTACTTTAACGGCCGTTTGTAAATATGGAATAGACTCCTGCCAGTTGGCTTTCTGAACCAAAGCTCTGCCAAGGCCATTGTTCGCTCGGGGGTCGGTCGATTCCAGAGAAATAGCCTTCCTCCACTTGAGGATGGCCGCGTCCAAGTTTTCCTTTTTCTCCAATTCCGTCGCTTCGTCCATTAAACGATAGAGCTCTACGGCGGGCGTATCAATGTGCTGAATATTTTCCTGGCTGGTATTCACAAACTCAGGCAGGTTTACCGCGCGGTTTGCGGCAGTCGAGTTGTCGATATATATCGGCGGACTGTCGTTCCCCTTCTCGTCGATGTGAGTGAGAAACATCTGGGTGTAAGGGGAACGGCTCTTGGACGAGAAGACCAGCCAACGCCCGTTGGGAGAGAAGCTGTGCCAAGAGTTCATGAGCGAAGTGTTGCAGTGCATGCGGCGCGCAACACCGCCCGTCACCGGGATAATATAAAGCTCGCTGTCTGGCCGCAACAACTGGCCGTTGCGGCACTTCACGAAGACGATCCAGCGGCCATCCGGAGAGATCTTGGGAAAGTTGTTGCTCATCCCGTTATCGGAGGCCCCGGCAATCGGTTCCGCTATTCCGCCTTTTCCATCATTGAACGGAATCCGGTACAGGCTGTACTGGATTTGCACTTCGTTGGGGTCATTGGCTGCAAGCGGCGCGGGCAAATCCGGAGGGTGAGGATCCTTGGCTTCAGCGCGGGCAAACACAATAAACTTCCCATCCGGACTCCACACTCCGTCTGTCTGCACGTATTTCGGATCATCCGCTCCCGGGAGCGGCAGCCTGCGCCCTGTAGCCCGGTCGTACCAGGCCAGAATACCCCGCGTCGGGTAAAACGTCTGCAAGAAGCGATAATCCATGTAGTTGGCGACGAAGTAGTTATAGTCATTCGGATGTTCCGAGTCTGAAACCGTAGTCAACACGTAATGACCATCCGGCGAAACCTGGGACATAAATCCCGTACGAGACTTCACGGGGCTCAAATCTGCGTTCCATGAAATCGTATCCTCGTTTCGAATGGCCATCTGTTTCTGTACCGGAAGAACCGCATAGATGCCCTTATCGTTACTTGGACCGTCCACATCGATTCCCATCGTCTTTCCATCACGGGAGAAGGAGTGGCAATTGGCGCACGTCGGCAGATCGTGCATCACAATGCGGCTCTCCGACTTGCTAATGTCGCGGAGGCGCCAGTTAATCAGATAGAACATCGACGGCGACAGCGGTTGAACTATGTGCTTGGCGCCGGCGAATGGGCTCATGGGCACGTCGCGGTAGAAGATTGGCGCGCCTACCGGGTCTTTGGAAGTCGATAGCGTTACCTGGCCCTGACCGACGGGATGACCTTCTTGATTCAGACCCGTGAAAACCACCCTGGCAGGACTCTTCACGGAGTGCTGTTTAATCGTCTCCCAGGTCTGTTCATCGGGCTTCCAGGTGTGCGCCGCGGCTTGCTCCGGCGTAAGAAACGGCAATTTATTGTTGTTAGTAGCACTGAACGGATCGATCTCCCCAATCCGCATGCCTTCGCCTTGAGATGTAGTGTGGATAGGCTTCGAGCCATCCGCAAACGTTACATCAACCAGCCACGTCCTGGCCGTGGCGTCGCTCTGCCGCCACAAAAAGGTTGGCGGCATGATCTCCGGGGGAAAGATTGACCCATCAAACGGATAGTCCACCGTGATCCCCGGCTCGGATGCGGCTTGAACGCGAGACATCGCGTTTCTTTGAAGCAGGATGCAGACCAGAGTAAAACAAAACATACTGAAAATAAGGACTTGAAGATAAAACGATCTCTGCCCGCGGAGTCTTTCAGAAGAAGATGCACTTTTCAATATCGAACGAATCAAGGTTGGCACGATGATGTCCTCCATGGGGAATCTAGGGCGTTCATCTTCCGGTTTCAACATTACAACAGCAAAGCTGAACTTGGCAAGGCGGCGGAGTCTGCCTCGACTGCTACACTACACCGCTCTTTATCCACGATATTTTCATGAGGAAGCTCTGAAGCACGGCTGCATATTTTACCGGATGGTTTCATGGTGGGGGTTAAGTCTCAGGCCATTTAACCCCCGGAATCTGTGCCGAGCCGTCCGATGAGCGGACGCCAAAAATGCGCTAAGAAAACGCCGCCCATATTCAGGCGGCGTTCTCTTCTATTTACAGATTGGAATCAGTTGCCT
>Ga0326727_10018813_pt1 | contig 14028 bp, 11 predicted proteins | sample MB2enrmetagenome_FD_207643 | JGI IMG/M metagenome (GOLD analysis project Ga0326727, IMG submission 207643) | Lab enriched peat soil microbial communities from McLean, Ithaca, NY, United States - MB29MY | ecosystem: Environmental > Terrestrial > Soil > Wetlands > Peat | place: USA: New York...
GAGCTGCGCGGGCCTGTTCACGCGCTTTGGCGGCCATGCCTTCGCGGTTGGGTTTGCCCTGCCCGCCGATTCCCTGCCGGAGCTGAAGCTCTGCCTTCGCCGGCACGCGCAGGAGCGGCTGGCGGCGCGCGAACCGATGCATCTGCTGCGCATCCATGCCGAGCTGCCGCTGGACCGCATCACGCCGGTGCTGGCGGGCTGGCTGCGCAAGCTGGAGCCGCTGGGGCATGGCAACCCCGAGCCGATGTTTGTGGCGCGCGGAGCGCGGCTGGTGAGCGCGCCGCGCATCATGAAGGAGCGGCATGTGCGGCTGGAGCTTGCCCAGGCTCATGCGGCGGGTTCGAACGAGGATGGCAGCCGGATGGGGAGCGGGTCTATCCGCGCCGTGGGCTGGGATATGGCTGCGCGGGCTTCCATGCTGGGGCTGGTCCAGGGCAGCACGATCGATCTGGCTTACCGCATCCGCGAAAACGATCATCCGCAATATGGAGGGCTGGAAGTGGAGATCGCGGGCATGGAGCCGGCTTCGCTGTAAAAGAAAGAGGCCCACGGATGAGCGCGGGCCTCTTTGACTTCAAGCTGCGGGAGTTGGGTTAGCGCCCTTTCGGTTCGTGCTTGGGCTCGGGCTTGGGCGGCGCCGGATGGGATTCTGGCGCGGGACGGGCCGCAGGCACAGGGTGCGAAGCCGGAGCGGGATGCGACTCGGGTGCAGGGTGGTATGCCGGCGCTGGATGAGTCGCGGGTGCTGGATGCGCAGCCGGAGCGGCTTGCGGCGCATGCTCGGGCTCTGCCGCACGAGCTGGAGTTGCAGAGTGCGCCGGCCCATGTTCGGGCTCTGCCGCGCGAGCGGGGGTTGCTGTATGAGCCGGGGGCGCGGTATGGGCCACAGACGGAGGCGGTGCGTGCTTCTCTTCCGCGAGCGGTTTTTCGGCTACCAGATGAGTCGGATGCCCGCCATTGTTCTTGGCATACGAGGTCTTGTCGGCAGCGGCTGTCTGCACATGCTGCTGCTGGAACTTGGTGGGTGGCAGATGAGTCTCGTTCATGGCCACTTTTTCCTCGGCGGTGGGCTGGTGCTGAATGCCGCCGGGACCACCACTATAAGCCACGTGGTTATTGTTCACGATGGTGGTGTTGTGGACAATGGTCTCATTGATGTAGGTGTTGTGGATGATGGTGGTGTTCACATGCACCACCGCGGTGTTGTACGCAAAGTAGCCGCCGCGCCACTCGCCACCCGCGAAGCCGATGCCCATATAGCCGAAGCCGTAGTTCACGCCGCCGTAGTAGCCGATGTGCGGGCCCCAGTAGCCTTCATTGAAGACATAGAGCCCATTGGACCAGCCCCAGTAACCGGGCGTCCAGAGAGCGCCGACGTAAGGTGCGGGCACCCAAGCGCCAGGAACCCAATAGTAGCCTTCGTCGCCGTAGGCCCAGTAGCCAGGCATCCACATCAGGTTAGGTTCGGGGCAGACGGGCTGCACGTAAACAGGGAGCACGGGGGGAGCAAAGCCGACGCTGATGAAAATGCCTGCGTGCGCGGATGCCGGAATCACGGCCACCAGCAGGGCAAACAGGAACAGACGAGCAGAACGGAGCAGTCGCATGAAGTTACCTCCTGATTTCTTTCTGCCTTTCCCAGCGAGGAATCCACATACCCCGGGCCGGGTCAGGGCTTGGCGTGTTGTTTCAGCTTCGGGACTACTTTAACAGGCGCCGCGGCTGACTGGGTTGCAATTGCGGTTCGAGGAACCCACGCAATCAATCGATCGGCGGACCTGAATGGCATCACGACTTCTGCGGTTTGCCGTACAAAAACCGCGAATGGAAACAGACTACTCCCCTGTGAACCCAACCGGCTACCAGAAGTTGTTCCGGAAGTGATGCCCGGATTGCGCGATGCTGCGCAACAGGCCGCTTTATCTATCAAAAGAGAGCAAAGAAAAGGCCCACGGTCATCTGTGGGCCTTTATCGACGAGAAGAATGGTTTGTGGAGCAGTCTTACTCCTGCTTGGATTTGGGCCTGGGCTCTTCCCTAGCGGCCGGGGCCGCATGAGAAGCGGGTTCCGCCTTCGGCTCGGCACGGGGCTCGGCTTTGGGCGCGGGTCTGGCTTCCGGCTTGGGTGCAGATTTTGGTTCAGCCTTGGCAACTGTCCGGGCCTCTGGCTTTGGCTCCGATCTTGGCTCGGCTTTGGGCGCGGGCCTGGCTTCCGGCTTGGGTGCAGACTTTGGTTCAGCCTTGGCAACTGTCCGGGCCTCTGGCTTTGGCTCCGATCTTGGTTCGGCCTTGGGCGCGGGCCTGGCCTCCGGCTTGGGTGCAGACTTTGGTTCAGCCTTGGCAACTGTCCGGGCCTCCGGCTTTGATTCAGACTTTGTCGCTGCTTTGGAGGGGGTTCTGGTCTCGGGTCTCGGCGCGGCCTTGGCTACTGTTCTGCCTTCTGACTTTGATTCCGACTTTGTCGCTACCTTTGAGGCCGATCTCGCTTCCGTCTTTGGCTCGGCCTTCGGCTCTGTCCTCCCAGCAGATCTCGCTTCCGTTCTGGGCGCGGCTTTCTGTGCAGCCTTCGGTTCGGCGCGGGATGCTGCAGCAGCGGGGGCGGCTGTCTTCATGCCCGGGGGCGGTGCGTGCCTTTCAGCGGCCAACGGCTGCGCGGCAACCAGGTGGGTTGGATGGCCGCCATTCGCCTTGGCATAGGAGGTCTTATCCGCCCTTGCCGCCGCTATGTGTTGCGTCTGGTAGCGGGTGGGCGCGAGATGCTGGCCGCGGGAGGCAGTCTGCTCTTCGGCGGTGGGCTTGTGCTGGATGCCGCCGGGACCGCCGTTGTAGGCCACATGGCTGTTGTTCACGATCGTGGTGTTGTTGACGATGGTGGTATTCACGTAGGTGTTGTGGATGATGTTGGTATTCACGCGCATGATCGCGGTGTTATAGGCAAACTCACCGCCGCGCCACTCGCCACCCGCGAATCCGATGCCCATGTAACCGAAGCCATAGTTCACGCCGCCGTAGTAGCCGACCTGCGATCCCCAGTATCCGTCATAGAACCCGTACTGGCCGTTGTTGAAGCCCCAATAGGGAGGAGTCCAGAGCGCGCCGGCATACGGGGCCGGCACCCAAGTGCCTGGGACCCAGAAATAGCCGTCTGAACCATAGGCCCAATAGGCGGGCGTCCACATCAGGTTAGGCTGGGGGCAGAGGGGCTGTTCATAGACCGGCATCATAGGCGGGGCAAACCCGACACTGACGACGATTTGAGCTTGTGAAACCGCGGGAATCGCGAACGCGAGGAGCACAAGCAGGAGCAAGCGAGAAGAGCGAAGATGTCGCATGGAAGGTGCCTTTCGTGCCTGACTGACCCGGGGCGGGATTGAAACTTGCCTTCGGGCGGAGCCAGGAATGGGTGAGGCCGTTGCAGCCGTGGCCGCTAGTGTGCGTCCGTTGCGCGCAGCGTGAAGGGAATCCTGAGCAAAAGACAGGAGCGCCGGGTGTCGGTGACCCGCTCCCGGAGTCGTACTGTAGGGCCAGAGTAGATGGGACGCACGCATTCCGTCTGTTCAGATTTGATCAGGGTGGATTCTCGACAGATTTCCGGAATGGAGGAGAATCCTGGGAGGATTCCCAGCAAAGACGCTTCCGGGACCAGAGCCCGCGCGCATTCCATTTGCGTTGCGCGCGGGATGAAACCGGCGCATCTCTCCGGATTGCATTTCACTTATCTGCTCAGACGGCGGAATTCGCGGTCAGGGGCGAATGCTCAAGCCCAGGCCGAATACCTTGCGCGCTTCGAGATTGACGGGCAAAGGGACCAAAACGGGTGGCAAGCCCGGGGGAGCGGCGTTGACCACAGTTGTGCCGATCTGGCCTGCCACCTGGCCGACGCCGATGTCGAACGCGAAATGCGGATGCTCCTTCTGGGTAACGCGCACTGCGTAGTCCAGCGTAGTGGGCAGATGGGCGCGGCTGCCGGGAGGGTAGAGAATGGCAGCGAGGTTTTTCGAGGTGGGCGGCTCCTGCGTGAACCCGGCAGCGGGCACGATGGCGGTATGGAACGGCCCTGGCAGCGGGATTCCCAGGCCTCCGAAGAGACGGCCGCCAAAGCGCGTGGACTGGCCGCCGATGCCGTAGATCGAAGCATTGGTTGCCTTCCATCCGAGATTGACGAGAAACGGCAGCGGCGGATGCAGCCAGGTCTTGGTGGCAGCCACGTAGAGATCTTCGTTGGTGTAGGACTTTCCGTCGAGCGCGCCGGTGACGAAGTGGTCTCCGGTGCGGACCACGAAGCCGGCGGCGAGGCCGGGCGTGAACGGACTGCCCTGGCCATCCTTGATGGCCACGACCTTGCCGTTGATAATGTTCATGCCGGAGTAGTTCCACAGGCTGCTGAAGAGCGCGCTGTCGCCTTCAAAATGGACGCTGCGCGTGTAGCCAAGCTCGGCGCGGTTGGCAAAGCCCTCGGCGATGCTGAAGGTGTGGATATCGCCGATCACCTTGTTGGTGTCGACGAAGTGGTAGCCCACGGCGGGGTGCGAGAAGAACTGGTTCTTGGCAGCGTAAACCACATAGGCTGTGGGGGTGATGAAGCCTCCTGTCTGGCCCTCGAGGGTGAGGTTCTGGGCGACGACGGGGATGGCGACGAGCATGGCGACGGCAAAAAGGCTGACGGCCGAGAGAGTTCGGATCGAAGATGGATTCACGGGTTGACGACTCCTGGAAGCACAAGCATTAGGCTAGAGGCCGAATGAAATCACACTGTTGTAACATAACCCGCACGGGGTCGTCTCCGGCCTGCATCACAGTGATAAACTCAGCCCATGCCGCGCGGACTTTTCATTACATTCGAGGGTCTGGACGGGTCCGGCAAGACCACGCAAATCAGGCGTTTAGCGAGCTGGATCGAGAAACGCCTTCAAGAGACGGCGGGCGCCCAGGAGCCCGCAGCTGAAATCCGGGATGTGCACCGGGGGCTGATCGTCACGCGACAACCTGGCGGGACTGCGACCGGCGACCGGATTCGCGCACTGCTGCTTGATTCGCGCTCCTCGGGGCTGGCGCCGCTGGCTGAGATGGCGCTGATGTTCGCCGACCGCGCCCAGGTAATCGCCGAGGTGATCGAGCCTGCACTGGATGCCGGCAAGATTGTGCTCTGCGACCGGTTCACGGACTCCACCGAGGCTTACCAGGGCGGGGGGCGCGGGTTGGGCTCCTGGGCGGTGCTGGAGCTGCACAGGCTGATCTGCCGCAACCTGCAACCCGACCTGACTTTACTCTTGCTGCCCAGCCTGGAATTGAGCCTGGACCGTGCCCGGCGGCGCAATGAGCGGGTCAACGCGCAGACCGGGCAGGACGAGAACCGCTTTGAGCGCGAGCAGGAGCCGTTCTATCGCCGGGTGTGGGAAAAGTATCGCGAGATCGCGGTACGCGAACCGCAGCGCGTGGTGCTGATTGAAGGCAATCTGACCATCGAAGAGGTGCATGAACGAATCGTGGCGGTGGTGATGGCGCGGCTGGCGGCGGGTGTCAATGCTGCTACCTGAGGATGACCCGCCATTCAGGCTATGGGCATCCCACCCTTCCCGCCAAGGGCTCGGAAAGGGTGGGGCACCATAGGATTGAGGGCCGATCCTAGCGACCGGCCGCGGTTTGAGGAGACTTGCGTCAGCCTTCGCGGCGAGGGACGCTCACTGCCGGACGCAATTCGACGGCTTTGGTGTTTATGACCAGCCTGGCAGGAGTTAGCTCCGGACCGTCCCAGCCTTCCTTCACCGCCTCGATGTGAATCTCGCCGGGCCTCCTGGTCGACTGCACAATCACCTGCGCCAGGCCGTTGAAGAGCGAACGATGGGGTTCCTTGTCGCTCTCCTGGCAGTTGGGATCGCCGTTGCCTACGCCGATCAGGGTGCCTGCGCCAGTGATACGGAAGCCGATGTAGTTAGAGGCCGTGGGCACGGCGCGGCCTTCCTTATCGAGAGCTTCCACCTTCAGGATGGCCACATCCTCGCCATCGGCATCGATTTCGGTGCGGTCCGCGGTGAGACGGATGGCTACGGTTTCTCCAGTGGTTTCGCGCTTCTCGGTGAGTATGACCTTGCCATCCTTCGATCCGCGCGCTTCAATGAAGCCAGGCTCGTACTTGACCTTCCACTCCACATGGCCGAGGCGCGGGACCTTCTGGCTACCCTGGCTCTGGCCGTTGACGAATAACTCGACCTCGTCGACGTTGGTGTACACCCAGACAGGGATCATGTCGCCTTCCCTGCCCTGGAAGTCCCAGTGCGGGAACAGGTGCAACGACGGCTCGCGACCCCACCAGGCCTTGTAGTAGTAGAAGGTGTCCTTGGGAAAGCCGCACATGTCCACGATGCCGAATTGCGAGTTGATGGAGGGCCAGCCATAGGGCGTGGGCTCGCCGCGATAGTCGAAACCGGTCCAGGCAAAGCCGCCCGCCTCCCATTCGCGCGAGCCGTAGAACGTCCACCACTCCTCGGCGGTCTCACCCCAGAAGACAACGCCGTTATAGTCGTTGACGATGTTGCGGAGCGGATCGGTCGTGTACATGCCGCGCGTGGAGATGGCGCTGGAGGTTTCCGATCCGTAGAGAGGCCGCGTGGGATGTTCTTTGTGATAGGCCTCGGGCCCCTTGAGGTTGTAGTTGAAGCCGATGATGTCGAGCGCGTCGGAGACGCCCTTCTGGTTGTCGCCATTGACGGCAGCGGAGACCACGCGCGTGGGGTCGAGTTCGTGGCAGAGCCGCACCATGGATGCGCCCACCTTGGCGCCCTGCTCCGCTTCCTCGTTCTGCATCTGTCCCTCTTCGTTGCCGATGGACCACAGAATGATGGAGGGCGAGTTGCGATAGCGCTTGACCATCGTGGCTAACTGCGCCAGGCCCTCGGGGTTGGAACTCATCTGCCGTGTCTCGCACATCATCATCATGCCCATGCGGTCGCAGGCTTCAACCCACTCCGGCGTGGGCATATTGTGCGAGGTGCGGACGGCGTTGCAGCCCATGGCACGAAGCACGCTCAGCCGGTACCACTGCAGACGGTCTGGCACAGCCGCGCCTACGCCGGCGTGATCCTGGTGGTTGCAGGTGCCCTGAACCTTGACGGACTTGCCGTTGAGCAGGAACCCCTTGGCGGCATCGAAGACCGCGGTGCGCACGCCAAAGCTCACGCGCTCTGCATCGCGGGGCTTACCGTCTGCCTCGACGGTCACGATGGCCGTGTAGAGATTGGGCGCGTCGACCGACCAGAGGGCGGGACTGTCCAGGTTTGCAGTCGCTGTGAAGGTGACAGCGCCATCGACGGCGACCGATTGCGGCGCAGCGTCGGCTGTGGCCACGGTCTTGCCGGCGGCATCGAGGATCTTCCAACTGAGCTTCGCGGTTTCCGCTTGCTTGCCCTGGTTCTCGACCACCGTGCCTAAGGTCAACGTGGCCGTATTGCCGTTCGCCGCCGCGCGCACATAGCTCTCCCACTTGCCCAGGTGCAGCGCGTCGGTCTTGGTGAGCCAGAGGTGCCGGTAGATGCCTGCGCCCTCGTAAAACCAGCCATCGCCGAAGCTGGCATCGACGCGCACCACGATGTAATTCTTGGCTCCGTAGCTGAGGAAGTCGGTGAGGTCGAAGCGGAAGGGCGCGTAGCCGTTGTTGTTGCGGCCGATGAAGCAGCCGTTGACGAAGATCAGCACGTCGCGGAAGGCGCCGTCGAATTCGACCGCGATGCGGCGGCCCAGGTCGCTGGCGGGAATCTCGAATTCGCGCCGGTACCAGCCCACGCTGGTTTCGGGAAAACGCCGGCCGAGGGGTTTGTATCCGTGCGATTGCAATTCTTCGTCACGCACAAAGGGCAACTCGACCGCCCAGTCGTGGGGCAGGTTGACTGAGCGCCATTTTGAGTCGTCGAACTTGGCTTTGGAGAAGCCGAACTCGCCGGTTTTGGCGAAATCGCCCTGGTCCATGCCAAAGCCGAGATCTTTGGCAGGGTCAGAACCATTGCCGAAGGTGAACTTCCAGCCGAAGTCGAAGAGCAGTTGCTCGCGGGGCGCCACGGCGGCCAGCGCCTCAGCAGATGCGGGACCGGGATAGCCTGCGAGCAGAGCGTTAGCACGGCCCCAGGCCGAGCGCGCCAGCAGCGTAGAAGCCGAGAGAGCCAGACCAGAAGAAAGCAATTCGCGACGAGAGATGCCAGGCATGGAATACCCCTTTTCGAGTGAATTCCCGCCGCAGACAGAGGTGGAATTCCGAGCGGCGGGCGAAGCGAAACTATACATCAGCAGGCGACGGCAAGTAAACGATTTCACGCTCATGTCTCGAGGGCTCTGTCGAACCCGTTGGCTGGCGCCGGCGCCCCGCGGTCAGGCCCCGAATGTGGTAGATTCAAGAGGATAGACCACCCCGTGGAGAGATGGCCGAGTGGTTTAAGGCGCACGCTTGGAAAGCGTGTGTACTTTAACGAGTACCGTGGGTTCGAATCCCACTCTCTCCGCCATAAATATCTACAGTACAATCAATTACTTAGATGGATTTACATACAAGTTGTGCTAAATCTGTGCTATGATGTCTCTTTCATTGGAGGCACAGAATGAGCACGGCCCCGGTCATCACAATCTTTGTTCGGCACTCAATGGACTGCAAGTACAAGGGGGACGAATTCGCCCGGCGTTGCCAATGCAAAAAGCATCTCCGTTGGACCCACAACGGCGTCCAGTACCGCAAGGCCGCCGGGACCCGCTCATGGGCTGAGGCGGAGCAAGTCAAGCGGGAGCTGGAGGACCAACTCTCCGGGCGCACTGGAGAGCTGAAGCCTGAAGACGCCGTGCGCGGCCTCCAGGAAAGCATTGACGTGTTCCTTGAGGATAAAAAGGTCCAGGGCGTCACGCCGGGGGTGCAAGGCAAGTACACCCGAGAGCTGGACCGGCTCCGCCAGTATTGTGAGGCTCACGGCGTCTACACCGTCCAGGGCATCACGCGGGAACTGCTCACGGGCTTTTGTGGGACGTGGGAGACGGCCTATCCGTCCAGCTATACCCGATCTAAGGTCCGTGAGCGCGTCCGGGGATTCCTCCGGTACTGCTATGAGGCGCAGTGGCTCCCCCGCATCCCGGCGCTTCCCAAGATCAAGGTGGAAGAGCCGCCCACGCTCCCACTTGCACCCAAGGAATACGACCGCCTGTTAGACACCGTGTACGGGGTGGTCCCCGAGACGGCACAGGCCAAGGTTCACGCGCTCTTTCAGCTCATGCGATGGTCCGGGCTGGCCATCCGGGACGCATTAACCCTAGAGCGTGGTGAGATTCAACAGGACAAAGGAACGGGCCTCTACCGCGTCGTGACAGCCCGCCAAAAGACAGGGACGCATGTATCCGTGCCAATTCCACCCGCCGTTGCTCAAGAGCTGCTAACCGTTCTCAACGGCAATCCGCGTTTTGTGTTTTGGTCCGGCAACGGTGAAGAGGAAAGCATCACAAAGACGTGGATGAAGTATTACATTGCCCCGGTGTTCAAAGCGGCGGGACTGGCGGGTCAAGGGCACATGATGTCCCACCGGCTCCGTGACAGCTTTGCCGTGGACCTCTTGGAAAAGGGCGTCCCCCTGGAGGAAGTCAGCAAACTCTTGGGTCACGAGTCCATCAAGACAACAGAGCGCCATTATGCAAAGTGGGTGAAGGGCCGCCAAGACCGGCTTGACGCGCTTGTCATCGGCGCGTGGGCCTCCGCTTAACCCCTGCAAGCTACTCCACCTGAATGGCCCCGGATTCGTCCGGGGCTTTTGCTTTTTGCCCCGTTTGTCGTTTTGGGGCGTTATCGGGGGATACTCTCAAAATCGAGGCAACAGAATTCAATCAATCCGCTTGAAAGGGCACAAAAACGAGAGGCGTGAAAAACAACCCCCTTCGGCCTGATACTCCGAAAACAACCTCACAATGGCATTTTTCCAGTGGTACGCTCTTACTAGGCATCGAAACCGGACGGGAACGTCGAATTTAACTAATCCGGTTGCATGCTTTGCACCTAGCCGACTTTTGACGCGGTATTCTCGAAATAGGGGGACGCATGACGGCACTAGATGCAGCGGCGAGAAGTGATGGGCACACGGCAATGGAGAATTCGATCAGCGCGGCGGCCCGTGTGCGCCGCCAGCTCAAGGCGGGCCGCAAACGGAAGATTCACAGCTTGAGCCTCAACAGCTATGCGGCCATGGGCCGGATTATGGGTGAGGCTGACCGGGCACGCGGCCTGATGCGGGACGCGGGCCTTGACCCCAATGACGTGCATCTAGGGCTGATTATTCGCACGGCAACGGACATTCATTGCAAGTGGCTCCCGGCCCCTGAAGATGCCGGACCCTTCTTTGCGGCAATCACGAGCATGGCACGTGCGGAATTCCTTGGCATCCTGTGGCATCAAACAGACCGTGAAGTAGAGGCCAATGGGATACCGCTCTCAAATTACTGGATCACGCCGTTTGTGGCGGAGGCGGAGGCACAGCAACAGATGTTGGCTCTGCGGGCTTTTGTTGCGGCTGGCGGCATCAGGATGCAAGCCAATTAGGAAGGTGAAGCGATGAACCTTGTTGAACGGATGGCCGTGGATGCGACACACGCGGCTTACGTCATGTCGAGTCCAGATGGGACCGATTGCGAATTCCTGCTCTTGAAAGGGACGGACTCCGAATCCGAGCGGGAGAGCCTACGGGCACGATGGGGCGGGCGCAATCTCCGGGGCGTTGGAATCGCGTTCATCGAACGTGGGATTCCCCGCGTGATTTTCAAACAGGAGCCATCTGACTTTCTCACCGTCCTCCGATTGACAGCGGCCTTTGCTCAATACGTGGCAGAGATGGCCGCTGAGGACAGCTTGCTTGCTGATGAAAGCGTGATGTGGTGTGAGCGGCTGTACGCGCTCCAGGACCCGCGCGCTGATTAGCGTTTGCGGCGTCACCAATGTGATTGGCAAGACGCCGTGGGCGGTACTTCATGTGCCGCCCGAAGTTTAACCAAGTGCCGCACGGCTAAAAAGGGCTGTGTCTACCGCGTTGGCTGCCTCAGTACGGGGACGTAAGACGCGGGCCGGGCGAACGGGGAGCGCCCGGCGAAACCACAACCTAAACCAGCGGGGTAAAAAGGCCCCGTTTGGCCGCAAGAGATGCATCCACAGCGGTGCAGTTTCTACGGATGCGTGACCGGCGCAAGCCGCGAAATTCATTCATCCAAAGGATTCAAAATGAACCTCCAAGAAACAATGCACGAAATCAAGGCGCTCCGTGATGAGGCAACAGCCATCAAAGCACGCGCCGCGTCTGAAGGGCGTGAATGCCGCCCTGATGAGCACAACGCCTACAACGCCAAAGCGGGCCGCATCATGCAGCTTGAAGAGGAAGCCCGCAACATCTACGGCAAAAACTCACTGGTTTATAACCTTGGCGGCAACTTCGCCAACCTGCTAACGGGTGGCAGTACAGCCAACGCGCCCGGCGCTGTCCCCCGTGGTCAGAAACCAATGTCCACGGAATACAACGAGGCATTTCTTGCCTTCCTCCGTTCGGGCGGCAAGCAGACCGGCAGTGCGTTGAGCGAAGGCTTCGACCCCCTGTTTGGCGGCTTTGCTTTGCCCGCTATGAAGGGTATGTCGGCAGCACTCTACGAGGGCACAGGCGGCAGCTCCACAACTGCGGGCGGCTACGCCGTGTCTATCCCAACAGACAGTCTCATTGTGCCGCTCGGCCTACCTGACATCGGAGTACGCAGCGTTGCAAGAGTTATCCCAACCGCAACAGACATCAAGATTCCCGCGCAAACCAGCTTTGGCACGGCGGGAATCAAAGCGGAGTCCGGCAGCTCGTCCAATCAGTTTGTGGAGAGCGACCCGGCGCTCTCTCAATTCACTCTGTCTGCCTTCATGATTGGGCTGACACACACCGTAAGCTGGGAGCTACTCCAGGACGTACAGATGTTTCAGGAGTTCGGCGTCCGGGACCTCATCAATGCAATTGACATTGCTGAGGATGGTTTCTTTGTCACCGGCACAGGCACGAATCAGCCACAGGGCTTGATCGGCAACGTGGGCGCGGGCGTCACCGGGGAAGTGGCAGACGCAAGCGGTAACCTGTTGAGCATTCAGGCAACCTTTGACGTGCTTGGCACCCTGAAGGGAACCTACTTCCGTAACGCTTCATGGCTCATGCAGCGTGCAACCGGCGTGGAGCTGAGAAAGGCACAGGCACAAGCAAACCTGTTCTATCCGGTATTCACGAGTGTGGCCGGACGGGACTACTTGCACGGCTTCCCTGTCGCATACAGCAGCACTATGCCAGCTATTGCAGCCGGAGCCACCCCCGTTCTGTTCGGCGACTTCCAGGATGGCTACGTGATTGGCGACAGGGGATCGGGTACGTTCATCAAGATAATTGACCAGGTTCTTGCCATGAGCGGACAAACGGTGCTGCTTGGCTACAAGCGTACTGACGGACGGGTCCGGCGCTCGGAAGCAATCCAGGGCATCACGCTGCATACCTAACCATCTTTGCGGGGAAGAGTCACCCCGTTGTCAACGGGCCGTGTGGTCCCCGCAGGCGTCTGCGCGCCTCATTTCTGCCACACGGAATTGACAGCCTGGCCCCGGATTCGTGGGGAGCGAGTCCGGGACCGGGCATTTTGAGATTGGGGGAAGTATGCAAACCATTCAGATATTGCTGTCGCCCGCTCTCTACATCGAACTGTGCGAAGTATCAGCGGGCATGGATGAGCCCGGCTACGGCCCGGAGCAGCACGCGGCAGAGGTTGTGATTGCTGACTTGGCATCGAGGCGCCTCTCCCGGATGCCCGCCCGATACAGGCACGGCACACGGAGGACGGAGCCGGTGACGTACCAAGTGATGCTGCCCGAAGTGATGAACCACTAAACCGTAGCTACCCCACCAACGGGGCGCTAGGGACGCGCCTACGGGCTTTGCAGCGCGTTCCAGGGGCATCACAGACCAAAGCCAAATGGAGGGAACATGGGATTCAGCTATGTTGGCTGCCAGAAAGCGGTAGGCCTTTTGTGCGATCAATGCGCCGGGAGGCCACGGTATTTTCACACGCTGCGATTCAAGAACGGTGCGGAACGCGGCGTCTGCCGGACGTGTGCGGGCGAGATGCTGATTCCAGGGCACCGCAAGCTGCCCGCGATTGCAGAGGCGCGATGCAAGGCCGCTGGCGGCAAGTTTGTTCGCGTGCATATCGGGAGCGGCCAATGACTCTCACGATTGAAGCCCTGAAAGCGCAACGTCGTTGGGTCCTGTGGAAGCTGGAAAAGCGGGACGGGAAAGAAACCAAGGTCCCCTATCAAGCCAATGGGAAGCACGCGGACAGCACAGACCCGCGCACATGGCAGACCTTTGCCGATATCGCGCCCGTGGCACATCAGTTTAGCGGCGTGGGCATTGTCCAGGGTGAGCTGGATGGGATACACGTTGCGGGTGTCGATTTGGATGCGTGCTGCGATGTGCTGACCGGGGCGTTTACTCCAGAGGCCAAACAGATCATCACGGATTTGGACAGTTACACGGAATACAGCCCAAGCGGGACCGGGGCGCACATTCTCCTGATTGGGGACCTCCGGGGCCGCAAGGGTATCAAGCTGCCATTCCCCGGCACCAAGGCAACAGAGCTGTACGACCGGGACAGGTACTTGACATTCACAGGTCGCCACATCAGCAAAACCCCGGATGCGCTTATGGACCGGGCGGACGCGTTGAATTCCCTTTATAACCGCGTTGCTGCCACGAAACAGCAAAAGGGCTTGGTTGTCCAGGTCACGCTGTCTGAGGAAGAGCGGTTGTCTCAACTCATGGCCGGGGACATGAGCCATTACAAAGACGACCACTCCGCCGCCGATTTTGCCTTGTGCCTGCTCCTAGCCAAAAAGTTTGGGTGCAATGCCTTCAAGATTGACGCGGAGTTTCGGAAGTCCGGGCTGTACCGGGACAAGTGGGAGCGTGATGACTACAGGGAAAACACGATAACGCGGGCCATCACCGCCGTC
>Ga0326727_10018814_pt1 | contig 14027 bp, 16 predicted proteins | sample MB2enrmetagenome_FD_207643 | JGI IMG/M metagenome (GOLD analysis project Ga0326727, IMG submission 207643) | Lab enriched peat soil microbial communities from McLean, Ithaca, NY, United States - MB29MY | ecosystem: Environmental > Terrestrial > Soil > Wetlands > Peat | place: USA: New York...
CTTGTCGTTCATTTCGAACTCGACAACGCGCCCCGTGGCGTCGACCCTTATTGCCTTTGTATCCTGCCCGCCGATGTCGATAATGGTTCTTGCTCCCGGGAAAAGGTAGTTGACCCCTTTGGCGAGGCAGGTGATCTCCGTGACCACATCGTTCGCAAAATCCGCCCTCCGCCTCCCGCATCCTGTTGCCACGACATATACCGCGTCGCTCCGAGCCTTTCCCGCACCTGCGAGCACTTTATCGAAGGCAAGCTCCGACGTATGACCGGAGTCGGACCCCGTGTAAAGTATACTATAACCGACGAGGCCCTTCTCTTTGTCCAAGAGAAGGGCCTCGGTCGTCACTGAACCGATATCTATGCCTGCCACTAACATAGGCTAATGCGGCGTGATCATTCTATTGTCGCCAGTACCGTGTCGGCGTCGACCTCCTGTCCTGCTGAAACGCATATCTCTTTTATTACACCGGTCGTCGGAGCCACGATGGGCATTTCCATCTTCATCGCCTCGAGGGTCGCTATCTGATCGTCCTCGTTTACTTTATCGCCCACCTTGCACAACACGTTTACTATCTTTCCAACCATTGGAACAGTCACTTCCGTAGCCATCTTTTCCTCCTTAACTTTTTCTGTATCCCAAAGCAAATTGGGCTATGATCATCTTCTGGATGTTTGACGTTCCTTCGACGATCTGATAGGACTTGGCGTCTCGCAGGAACCTTTCTACCGGGTACTCGGAAGAGAACCCATAGGAGCCGAATATCTTGACCGCTTCAGACGCGCAGAAATTCGCGGATTCCGCGGCATAGTATTTGGCCATCGACGTCTCCAGCGTGTTGTTCAATCCCTGGTCCTTCTGCCATGCGCACTTTAACACGAGAAGCTTTGCCGCCTCATGTTCCACGTACATCCTGCCGATCTGCTCCTGGATCATCTGGAACTGGCCTATGGGCTGACCGAACTGCTCCCTCTCATTCGCATACTTGCAGGCTTCCTCGATGCAGCTCTGGGCCACGCCTATGGCCCTCGCGGCCGAGCTCAGTCTCGTGAAATTGAGCATGGTCATACATATCTGGAATCCCTGGCCCAGTTTTCCCACGAGGGCGCTCTTAGGGATCTTCGCCTCTTCAAAAAATAGCTCGCCCGTAGGGGCGCAGTGAAGACCGAGCTTCGTCGTAATCGCCCTCTGGGTAATGCCCGGCGTGGTAAAATCGATAAAAAAGGCGGACATGCCTTTGTGCTTCGCGGCTTTGTCGGTCATCGCGTAGACAACACCGCAACCGCAGTAAGGAACACCCGATATCCAGGTTTTAGTGCCGTTCAAAACAAATCCGTCGTCAGTCTCTATCGCCGTCGTCCGCATGCTCGCCACATCAGAACCGGAATTAGGCTCCGTAATGGCGAAGCAACCCCCGCTTGTACCGGCGATCAGGCCGGGCAGAAACCGCTCTTTCTGCTCCTCATTGCCAAACTTCAGGAGCACATTCTGCGGGCCGTTCATCTGCAGGTTGAACGGAAGGCCCCAGGACGGGCTGACCCTCGCGAACTCCGTTGCCATCAGGGCCGCGGCCAGATGGCCTTCTTCGAGGCCGAGTCCGCCGTACTGCTCAGGGGCCAAACAGCCGAACATCCCCTGATCGCCCATTTTTTTCAAGAGCTCCGGGCGGTACTTGTGTTCCTTCTCATCCTCTTCCATGGTAGGCTTAATATTCTTTACCGCGAAATCATAAGCCATCTTACGCATTGATTCCAGTTCTTCAGACCATTTGAAATCCATAAATTATCCTCTCCTTGCGGTTGAATGTGAAACAATTAGCGAAGTATCCGTTATATTAGCAAACAGCATTTTCGATGTCAAGCTAATTCTGGCGCGAAACGGGGGAATGGGACGATGCAAAGACCCCTCCCGGAGGGGAACAGCTAAGGCGCCCTATGCCGACGCGAGGAATTTTTCGAGGGCCCTTTCCTGAGAGCTGAAAGCAAGCTGAGGCATATCCGCCAGGGAAAAGTAACCCACGTCACACGCGTCGTCGCCCGGGCCTTCAGTTCCCCCGACCTTTTCGGCCCGGAAGGTCACCACAACGACCTCGCCATACATCCCGGTCTGATCGGAGCACACATCGAGGAGCCCGACAATCAGGCCCTCGACACCGGACTCCTCTTTCAGCTCCCTTAATGCCGCTTCTTCAACCCTTTCCCCGCACTCGGCAAAACCTATAGGGAAGCACCACATGCCCTTCGCGGGCTCCTCGGCCCTTTTGACGAGCAGAAGCTCACCTTTTTCGTTCGAAAGGATTATGGAAACCACGGGAAGGGGATTTTCGTAGTAGACGTGGCCGCAGGTGTCGCAGATCTGCCGTTCCCTGCCGTTGACGACGCCCTTGCCCAGCCTATTGCCGCAGAAATTACAGAATATCTTCTCTTTCATTCTCCTCCTCATAGTGCGCACAGTCATTTCCACCACGCGCCCACCCTTGAGGCGCCGTCTCACGTGGTATTATAGCCCACGGCCGGCCGGGGCGAAAGGGTTTTTTTGGGGAATTGCGGTCGGCTCTGCGCGTGTGGTATAAAAGAATGATGATACGGAAGAGGCGATGTCTGTTATTTCTCGTTCTGCTCCTTGTCTGGATCCCCCTGCTTTCGGGATGTACCCTCTCCAACACCCCGCGCCGCTCACTTTCCGAGCTGAGGACGGCGCTTTTGGACCATGACGCCGAGCGGGCCTTCCGCTATATCGATACGGACAGCGTGGTAGAATGCCTGGTGAGGGATATTTTCCTGAGATATGAAAAAAAGGCGGATAACCCCCTTGAAGTGCTCGGCCTCATCGCGAGCCGGCAGGCAGCCTCGGCAATGATGCCGGGGATCAAGGACCTGGTCCGAAAGCAGCTCAGAGAGGCAATCACCTCATCCGACGAGGCGGGCTATTTTCAGGACATCAGGAGGGCGAGTGTCTGGTATCTGAATATCGACGTCGAGGGAGATACCGCCCTGGTCGCGCCCAGGGGCAAATCGGACACAAGGTTCAGGATGGCAAGGACGGGCAGTGGGCGCTGGCGGATCGTCGAGATCATCCGTAAGTGAGTGAGCACTGCCGGGCTGCATTCAAAGGCACCACCCAGAGGGTACCCGGTTGGTAGTGTAACGCAGCTACGCCTTAGCCGCCCACCGCTCGCAGACGGTGACCCAATTGGAACCGCTTGATCACTTCGTCGCCGATCAGGCAGGCGGCATCATCATAGTGAATCAGGTCCGTGTTAAGGACCAGGTGATAGAGCACTGGATCATCAATATCTTTATCGTAGTTCTCTTTCAGATAACGCCTCCGCCCCATGTCTTCCTTTTTGATCCATTCGAGTGCGGCCTTCCGGTCAAGACTATGGAACTCTTGCACCTGCCCGATCCTCTTTTCAAGCGATCCCACCAAACGTACATGGAAGACGTTCGGCAGCGTGCAGGTGATCACGTTGCCGCCCCGGCCCACCAGAATCACATACCCCATGTGCGCGAGGTGCAAGATGGTTTCAGCCGTTTGCTGCACGAGCGTCCAGGAGGACGGATGCAACCCCAGATATTCTTCCATGGAATCGGTAATCATGGATTTGGGCTTGTTTTCGGCCATGAAATCGGCGATGCGTTTGTGCAGGTGGTGATCCTCAAGTACCTTCTCTATCAAATTCCGGTCAAAAACCGTCCACTCACAACGAGCCGGAACATGCGTTTGCAGGTATTCCGCCAGCTTTGCGGCAACCGTGTAGCCGCCCGCTCCCGCCATCCTCGAAATGGTTATCGCCGGTTTTATCGACGTCTGAACAGCGCCTTGATTCACCGGTCTCAATTGGCTCTTGATGAAGGACGAGCATTTTTCGTAGTCGATATTTTTCAGCATATATCACTTCTCTTCCTTAGCGCTCGCTGCAACCGCCCTATTGATGAGTCCATACTCAAATATAATTCCCCAACGAACGGATTTCAATCGGAACAGAAGTGCACGTGCCGCGGGGCGGAAGCGGACCTGACAATTACGTCCCCATCACCCCCTCTTCTTTTTTGAAACCTGAAAAAAACTTCCCGAACCCTTTCCCTTTCCGAATATCAGTCGCTTTGAGCTTGTTCTCATCGACCACCGGGCCCCTGATAAGGTTCTTCGGTCCTGTCGCCTCGATAAGATAATCTTCAATGACAAGGTAATCCATTTCAGTGCTCATGAAGCATCGCAACGCATCGAGAGGTCTCTCCACGATCGGCTCTCCGGCGATATTGTAAGAGGTATTGAGGATAACGGGGACCCCGGTTATGGCGTCAAATTCCTTTATGAGATCATAGTATCGCCCGTTATCTTCCTTCGTCACCGTCTGGACCCGCGCGGTGCCGTCGACGTGGGTAATAGCGGGAACAAGGTGCTGCTTCTCCTTCTTCACCTCGGCAATGAGGAGCATATAGGGGCTCTCACAGGTGAGGTCAAAATAGTCAAAGGCCTTTTCCAGGAGCACGGAGGGGGCGAAGGGGCGAAAGCCTTCTCTGTGCTTCACCTTCGCGTTGAGAATATCCTTCATTTCGGGCTTGCTCGGGTCACAGATGATGCTTCTGTGCCCCAGGGCCCGCGGGCCTATTTCGCTGCCGCCCTCAAACCAGCCGAGGATCTTGCCTTGGGCAAGCAAGCCGGCGGCCTTTTTTGTAATGTCCTTTTCCTTGGTGTATCTTATAGCAGATGTCGCCTGGAGGTCGGCGACAATTTCCTCGTCGCCGTAGGTCCTCCCCAGATAGGCGTTTCTCATGCGGTATTTCCCCAACTCCTCTTTGTTGATCACGTGGGCCCCGAAGAGGGCGCACCCGAGGGCGATCCCTGAATCACAGGCTCCCGGCTGAACAAAAATATTTTCAAAAGACGTGTTGTCGAGGATTTTCTTGTTGGCAACGCTGTTCAGCCCCACGCCCCCGGCGTAGCTAAGGTTCTTGCACGGACTTACCCGATAAAGGTACTCGGCGATGCTGATCAGCGTCTTCTCCGTGGCATCCTGGACAGTCCAGGCTATCTCGGTATAGAGATCGTCAGGGAGGCTCTCCTTGTCCCTGGGGCGTATGGCAGGGAAGTAACGCTTCCGATACAGGTCCTGGTGACGGACAAAGTTCTTTTCACTCTTCGCCAAGGCCACACCGTCCACGACCTCCACGAAGGGTTCGTCGATGGTCTTTCCCGGTTGTCCACCGTACGGTGCAAGCCCCATCACCTTTCCGGAACCGAAATCGCCTAAATTGAGAAATACCGATGTTCCCATATACACAAGGCCGATACCGTTCATGTATCCGGGGGCCGTACAATCCTTCCTGATAGAGGTCATGGCACTGCCCAAACCCCTGTAAAAGGACTGAACCTCCTCAAAATCCTTGAGTTCTTTCCGGGTAAGACCCCTGAGAGAAAAGGGTATCTCTTTTCCCGTCTCAACCTCAATGGCCTTGCTTCCAAGACCGTCAACAACCATTATCGCCGCCTCGTCGAAGGGCGAGGCGTAATATGCACTCGCCGCATGCGCGTCATGGTGAGAGATCGTATGGACCTTTCCCCTGTAGGCCAGCTCGCTCCGGATGGCGTCTATCGTGGCGTTGCTTCCGTCTTTACCATAGCGCGTGACGCCGACAACGAGATCGATATCGTCAATGCTCTTTAAGCCCGCCGCATCCAGGAGGTATTTCACGGAAAGATGAGGAAAAAAACCGGAATGCTTGCGCCTGTCGAGTCTCTCCTCGCCGATCGCGGTCAGTCTTCCCTGCGAAATAAGAGCAGCTCCCGTGTCATGACCAAAGAGATGGAGGCCCAGAATGTTCATCAATTCTCCTAAAAGTGTAGTGTGTACAACGCATGTTCAATATAACAGAGCGGTCTGAGGCGGTCAACGGCAAAAGCTGCGAGGCCGCTCTCTCACTGCGCTCTTCGTAGGCCCAATGGCGTAGACGTCAGAACCACAATAATTTTATATTGAGCATTTTTCTGTGCTACATTGATGAAGTGGGAACACCACACGATAATCCGCTCGTGACGATCGTCATACCGACTTACAACTATGCGGACTACCTGGGCAAGGCCCTCGGATCATGCATGAGACAAAGCTACGCGCGCCTCGAGGTCATCGTCATCGATGACGGCTCCACCGACGATACGGAAGACGTGGTGCGGAGTTTCGAGGACGGCAGGATCACCTACTACCGGCAGGAAAACCAGGGTGTGTCCGCTGCCCGCAACAAAGGTCTCAGCCTCGCAAAAGGCAGCTTCATTACATTTCTCGATGCCGATGATTACCTCACGGATGATTCCATCGAGCAGCGGCTGCGCATAATGCTCACCGACGGCGACATTCATTTTGTGATCAGCACGACGTATTCGCAGGACGATCACGGTACAAGCGTTTTTCGCGACGGTTTTTCAATAGGCGACACACTATCCGAATCGCTGTGTGAAGAATTGCTCATGAAACGCATACCCTTTGCAACATGCGCTGTCCTCGTAAGAACGAGCCGAGCCAGGAAGTTCGAGTTTCCCGTTGGTCTCACGAACGGAGAGGACCTTGTCTACTTCTCTAAGATATTTTTCAGGACAAGGGGTCGCTTTCTCTCCAAGCCTACGGCCGTGACGTGGACCCATGCGGACAGTCTCCGTCATCATATAAACAACCTCAAGGAGCAACGCACAGGACTTGTCGAGGCGATCTTTGACGACCCTTATTTTGAAGGCCGTCTCGATCATATGCGAAAGGCATTTGCCGCAAACAGATGTTTTGAGCTCTTTCGCAGGTTCTACCGATCGGGCGATACGGGGCTTGCGCGGAAATATTATAAACAGGCAATCTCCACCCAGCCATCGAGGCTATTGAAGGTTGACTACCTTATCAAGTTTCTCCGAACCTATTTGTAGTCGGGGTCGCGTAGCCTTTTCGTTTCACCCGCATGCCTGATCCACTCTTCTCCGGCAATCGCGTGCTCAGATCCCAAGGAGCTTTTTCAGCCAATCGAGCGCAAAGTAGATAACAAAAGCAGCAGATACGAGGTACATCATCCAGTGGACCTGCCCGCCCTTTCCACGAACCAGCTTGATGAACGTGTACGAGACAAAGCCTGCTCCGATACCGTTTGTGATGCTGTAGCTGAAAGGCATTATCACCATCGTCAGGAGTGCCGGAAAACCCTCCTCAAAGTCGCCGAAAGGGATCTCCTTCACTACCCCGAACATGAGAAACCCGACGATGATCAGGGCCGGTGCGGTGGCCTGAGCAGGCACCACGGCAATGAGAGGCGAGAAGAAGAGCGCGAGAAGAAAGAGGATGCCCGTAACCACTGAAGCAAACCCCGTCCTGCCTCCCTGGGACACGCCGGCGGCGCTTTCGATATAGGTTGTCGCTGAACTTGCGGATGACAATCCGCCGAAGATGGCGCCGAGGGCATCGACAAACAGGACTCTGCCGATCCGGGGCAGCTTTCCGTTCTTGTCCAGCCAGCGGCCTTCGCCGCCGATGCCGATCACCGTTCCCATGGTATCAAAAAAGTCGGTGAGCATGATCGAAAAGATGGTCAATACGGCGGATACTACGCCGAGGCGGGCGAAGACTTCAAAATTGAAGCCCGCACCGAAGGTGGAAAAATCAGGGGCGGCAACGACCTGCTTCGGAAGGACCCCTACCCCGGGCGTTGAGAAGGCGGTGTATCCGGTAAAAGAATTGAGAATGACGGCGACTGCGGTGGTGAGGACGATTCCGATAAGGAGCGCCCCTTTCATGCGCATGGCCATGAGGATCGTAATGAAAAATAACCCGATAACGGCCACAAGCGCGTGAATACTGTCGAAATTCCCCAGGGTGACGGGGATTCCCGCGCCGGCCTTCACAAACCCCCCGCTCACCAACCCGATGAAGAGGATGAAAAGGCCGATGCCGACACCGATTGCCCTCTTCAGGGAGAGGGGGATCGCAGTCATCACCGCTTCACGGAACCCGGTGAGTACGAGCACCGCAATAACCACGCCCTCGATGAAGATTACGCCCATGGCGGCCTGCCATGGCAATTTGAGGCCCACCACGAGCTGAAAGGCGACGACCGCATTGAGGCCCATGCCTGACGCAATGGCCAGAGGATAATTGGCCACAACGCCCATGAGGATTGACATGACGCCCGCGGCCAGACAGGTCGCCGCCAGGGTCGGAACAAAACCGGGCCCCATCCCCTGAAGCTCTTTACTACCGGCAAAAGAGAGGATCGCCGGGTTGACGAAGATAATGTAGGCCATCACCATGAACGTCGTGAAGCCGGCAAGAACCTCTCTACCGATCGTGCTGCCACTCTTCCTGATGCCGAAAAATGCGTCAATCACTAGACCCCCCGCCCCAGCTTCGGGATAACCGGCCCGAATCCCGTGACCCCTTGACTATATCGTACCGGGGGCAGCCTTGGCAACGTTTTTTGACTTGTTTTCTTGACTGCGAAGCGGCAGGATCGGCATTCCCGTCGGCTCCCGTGATTATATAAGCGCCTTTGGTTGTGTTAACATATGTCAACGGATCGAGAGAGCATGGTGAATAAAGACGAGATCATAGCTTTCTTACGCGATTTCAAAGCTCGGTAGAGAGATCAATACGCCATTATTTCTCTCGGGGTGTTCGGTTCGGTAGCTCGCGGAGATATCCGTGACAACAGCGATATTGATACGTACGTCAGCACGAAAACCCCTGACCCTTTCGCCCTTGCCCATATCAAGGCTGATATAGAGCGGAGGGGTAACCGTCATGCCGATATTGTCCGACTCCGGGAAAGAATGAACCTGTTTCTCAAGAGACGAATCGAGAAAGAAGGCGTTCATGTTTGACGGGGAGGAGACCAATGAGAATGCGCGGGAGGCTGTGGCGCTCTACCTGGAGACGTTGCCGGGTGAGGAGATCAAGGAATTATCGAACAAGGAGATTCTTACCACCACAATAGAGGTGCAGGTTGCCTAAATTGCCCCGGCTCTCGGCGGCGGAATCGGCTGGGGAAGAAGGTTCCCATTAATGATTCAAGCCCCGATCCTTCTCTTTTTCGGAACATTCGCTCTGATCCGCTTTTGAAATACCTCGATTTCATCGTAGTCAGGATTGAAATCGCTGAGCAATTTCTGTTTTCTCTTTTCGGCACCAGAAGCGTTGTAAAATATTTCCGGTTCTTCGATGAATCCCCGCTTGACCAGGCTCACTATCCATACTTTCACGTGATGGCTCCTCTCGTTCGATCAAACCAGCTATAGACGTCTTTATATTCCAGGAAATTGCAGACGTCGCCCAGACCGCTCAGCTTGAAAGTCGGCCTGTTGATCTGCCGGAGAAAAAGGGCGCGTCGTACTTCCTTAGCGACAATACTGAATTTCGCCTTCAGGTGAGGCTCCATGAGATGCAGGTCATTGAACCTTAGCAGACCCGAGTAGACCTGAGTAGAATGTTCGATCTCAAACATTGCCGACATCTCACTTGACCCTCTTCGTAGCCATAGGACGTCTATTTCTCGGACGACATCATTAATGGCAGCATACCGCGTTGGAAGTTCATCCTTGCACGAAAACTTGTCAGACAAAGTCCAGTCTAACTTATTCCTATCGTTCGCAGGCACCCAAACATCGTAGCCTTTCATCGTTCCAATCGAGCCTATGAAGGTTTGAATCTGAGAATGATTAAAGTCGGGCACGGTTGCTATCTTACTCTTCCCTATTAGGCCATCTATCTTCCCCCAACCGTAGAAGCCTTCGATTGAGAAGCGACCGGCATTTGCGATATACAGCTCCAATTCATCATCGTGATAAATCTGGCACTTGAACTGGCCATCTGAGGCGGGGGTCAAAGACCCGAAGACGTCTTCAAAATCCGAAAACGGAAGAAAGACGGGTTCTGCCTGGCTGTCCCAGAGAAAACAAATGAAGGAGTTGACTCCCTCAAGCTGCCTCAAGTCCTCTTTTCGCAATCCATAAAAAGACCGTTTCCCTGGGTGCACTTTCGAATATCTGATGTATATACGGGCCAAGCCGTCGCCGATCTCGAACAAGGACAAGCTGCCCGGCAACTGCTTCGGTCTCCCGAACCTCTTTGATAGCTCATCCAAAAATTCTGTCTTGACCGGATTTGCCATAGCTCAATAATCGACCATGCGTCTATGATAGCACAGGACACGGCCTAGCAGCCAATTCATTGATGTCCGACGTAACTTTTGTCTTGCAAAATTTGCCCGACCATGTAAGATCTGTACGAGAGCTTAGGACGCCGGACAGAGACGCATACGGCATTAAGGGCTGGAGGTTGCGCCAGTGCGTGGAGGCTCTCGCAGGGAGCCGGGTATGGGATTGAGTTGTCTCCACCAATTATGCCAATGAATCTTCAAATGAATATCGAGGGGGCAAGGGGTTTCAAGAGTGGAGCGCAGATTGCCCGAGTTGTTTCCGAGGATTGGGCTAAAGGGAATCTGTACTGTCCGGCTTGCGCAAACGACGAACTGGCTCAGACGAAAAACAATACGAAGGTTTTTGATTTTGTCTGTCCTGCTTGCGTAGCGCGTTTCCAGCTTAAGAGCAGCAGGCGATGGGACGAACGTCGGATTCCGGACGCCGGTTACGCCGCGATGATGGAAGCTATTTCAAAGGATAGCAACCCGAACCTCTTTGTCCTGCATTACGACGGTAATTGGAATGTCCGTAATCTGCTGCTCGTTCCTTCTTTCTTTTTCACTTCATCCGCAATAGAAAAGAGGCCGCCCCTTGCGATAACGGCAAGGAGGGCGGGCTGGGTGGGGTGTAACATCTTGCTTTCCAACATACCATCGATGGGAAGAATCGCGATCGTTGCCGGCGGAATAGTTGCGGAGCGAAGCGAGGTGCGAAGCAGATACGAGAAAATCAAAGCATTCTCTTCCTTGAACACGCGTGTGAGAGGGTGGGCCCTGGACGTGTTCAGGATTGTTGAAATGCTTCCGAAGAAATTCGCTTTAAGGGAAGTGTACGCGCAGGAACAGCGGTTAGCCGAAGCACATCCGGGGAATAGAAATATTCGCGCAAAAATACGCCAGCAGTTACAAGTCTTGCGCGACATGGGATTTATCACGTTTTTGGGCGGCGGAGATTATCTGAAAATCTGATTGTCATAACAACCGGTAACCGAAAGCCTAATAGGACGTGCAGGAGGACCACCATGCGATATCAACCGGTAATCAGGCAAACGAGGGGAAAGTCGGACATGGGTGTGTTGGAGGAGCTTCTCGATAAGCTGAATATTCTCGATAATCTGATGAGCACGTTGGGGTCACCTGGCAGGGTACAAAAACAATTGCAGCAAATAGTGCGCACCGTCAGAAAAAGAGTCGAAAAACCATGGGTGCCGAGAGTCATCATTCGCATTGAGGGTGGAAACTTTCAAGGCGCTTCTTCCAATATGTACGTTCATCTTTCCAATCTTGACATTGACAACAAGAAGGCCTGTGAGGCTAACCGTAAGGATGACGGTTGTAAAGAGAGTTTAGCTTACTATCGTCATCTCGAAAACGAGTTGAAGACCTTGAAGCCTTTACTGTGAGGCAGCTTGGCAGCAGGGTGGGTGGTAAAGGGGATAAGAAGGAGGGTGCGGAGCGGCGGCACTTTGATATTGATTTTGTGATCGGAAGTGGTCAAAGCTGCCACGGAGGAGGGGAAAGTGATAATTTAATGGGCGTCCCTCAGCCCGTACTGGCTCACGCAACCGGGCAAGCTTGGACATTCGGCTATCCAGTATTCATCATCTCCACGATAGACAACCACCTGCCTCATTTTGCCACCTCCACCAAGTGCTTCAATTATAGCAACTATTTCCGGCCCCTTCGACAGCTTCTACTACGGCGACCGGGCGAAAGAAGATGTAACTGAAGCGCCCGAAGGATTATTTGACAGGTTTTTCAGGCAGTTGGGCGCTGTGCCAAACGGCAACAATCCAGACGGTCCGGTCCTTGAGCCTGTAAAAGAGCCGATAGGGTGTGACGATGATCTCGCGGAAAGGGAGGTCGGGGAACTCCGGGACGAGTCTGCCCGACTCGGGGAACTCTTTGAGGCGCGAGAGCGTCTTCTCTGCTTTCTTCCGGAAACTCCAGGCGACGTCCGGATTATCTCTGTAAATGTAGGCGAGGGCCTCAAGGAACTACCGGCGGCCCGTAGGGGTAAAGAGGATTCTCAAGGTTTCGAAGCCTCAAGGAAGCGGTCCGCTTCCTTCAAGACTTCATCAAGCTCCCAGCCGACGCCCGCCTCTATCTCTTTCTCGCCACGAGCGAGCAGCCGCAGGATGTCGAGCTCATGTTGGGATTCTTCATAGGCCCGCATGCTGACCATCACTGCCGCCGACCGCCCGCGCCGGGTAATGAAGACAGGCTCTCCAGATGATGATAGGCCTTTAACAACGTCGCTGGCCTTTTGCCTGAGATCGGAAATCGGTATGATCTTTGGGGTCTTTGCCATTAGCTGTACCTCCCGTGCTACGTTTAATAGTACTGTTAATGGGACACTTTGTCAAGGGCAATGTGGGAAAAGCTGGCGTACCATATGTTGTGTCAGTGATAGTGTGGAATAGCCCACGTCCCGCTAAGTCGACCGATCGAATGAGTTACCCGGCCGGAGGGAATTTCGATGAATTTCCCCGAAATCTCGGGGTCGCCGCCCGGAGGCGTACATAGGCCACTGGCGGGGTACCCAGCTCCATATTGCCTTGCTGGGTCGCACCAGCCTCCGCAGCAAAGGGCTGGGTGGCAAACGTCGAGGACGCGCGATCCCGAGATACAGTGGAAAGGCGCGACCGGCAGAGAGCCCAGCTTGTCATATGTCATCATGAGAGAACAATTTCTTGTTGACAATAGTATCATTGTTTGATATCGTGTGATATATGGGGAAGCATAAGCGAACCCTTGAAGCCATATTTAAGGACCCGGTACCATCAAACGTTCTCTGGTCTGATATCGAGGCGATGTTGACTGCGTTGAAGGCGGAAATAAGTGAGGGGCGCGGCTCTAGGATACGAATAGTGCTGAGAGGAGTTCGGGCGGTGTTTCATCGGCCTCATCCAGAGAAAGAAGCCGATAAGGGCGCAGTCAGATCGATGCGCCGGTTTTTACAGGAGGCAGGAGTGAGTCATGATGACCTATAAGGGCTACGGCGCCAAGGTAGAATTTGACGACGACGCCATGATCTTCCACGGTGAAGTGATCGGCATACGCGATGTCGTCACATTCCAGGGCAAAACAGTCAATGAATTGAAGAAGGCTTTTAAGGACTCCGTGGACGATTATCTGGATATGTGCCAATCGAGAGGGGAGGAGCCGGAAAAGCCATTCTCGGGAAAGTTCGTGGTAAGGGTATCTCCGGATGTTCACCGCAAAATCTATATGGCGGCGAAAAGGGCAGGACAGAGCATCAATGCCTGGCTCAATATGACGCTTCAGAAGCTTTCAGACGACCGACCTTAAGAAGGTCGACGCAGAGGTCGCGGGCTCTCATACGGCAACCAGGAGAGCCTCGAACTTCTCCTTCGGGACCGGAAGGTCGTTGACCTAGACCCCGATTTTCATCGGGGTGACGACTAAAATGGGATTTTTTCACAGGTTCGTACCAGAAATGCTTCGTCTATCTTGTTCCGGTCGCTGCAACCATGCATGATAGTGGAAGGTCTTCTAGGAAGGGGTTAGGTTACCGGCAACGCGAGCGCAGAGGTTCGTTCCGGCCGGAGGAAATTTCGATGATAGGCGCCGTGATCGAAGGGCCGCACACCGGAGGCGTACTGTACGTACGTTGAGGATGTTGCGGCCGTGAAGAGACAGGTGCATGGCGCGAAATTAACCCGGTCGCTGGGCCAAACGAAAAGGGCCAGGATATTTCTTCCTGGCCCTTTTCGTTTATTTAAAAATTACTCCCGGCAACGACCTACTTTCCCACAGAGTCACCCCTGCAGTATCATCGGCGCAGGAGGGCTTAACTACCGTGTTCGGGATGGGAACGGGTGTGACCCCTCCGCCGTG
>Ga0326727_10018816_pt1 | contig 14026 bp, 8 predicted proteins | sample MB2enrmetagenome_FD_207643 | JGI IMG/M metagenome (GOLD analysis project Ga0326727, IMG submission 207643) | Lab enriched peat soil microbial communities from McLean, Ithaca, NY, United States - MB29MY | ecosystem: Environmental > Terrestrial > Soil > Wetlands > Peat | place: USA: New York...
AAGGTGTGCCGGGACGTGGGACTTGAGCCAGATCCAATGCTCCTGGGCGAAGCCGTGGAGAAGATGTCCGACGCGGAATTGGCGGATGCGGCGGAAAAGACGACGCTTTTCGCACGTCTTACTCCTGCTCACAAGCAGCGCATCGTTCGCCTTCTCCGCAGCAAGGGACATGTGGTCGGATTCATGGGAGACGGAATCAACGATGCTCCCGCGTTGCATGCGGCAGACATCGGCATCTCGGTGGATACGGCCGTGGACATCGCCAAGGAATCGGCGGATCTGATCCTGCTGCAGAAGGATCTGATGGTTTTGGAAGGCGGCGTGATCGAGGGGCGGAAAGTCTTCACCAACATCATCAAATACATACGGATGGGAGCCAGCTCCAACTTTGGAAACATGTTCAGCGTTTTGGGAGCGAGCGCTTTTCTGCCGTTCATCCCGATGGCCCCGATCCAGATATTGACGAACAACATGCTGTATGACTTCTCCCAGGTGCCGATTCCGACCGACGCCGTGGACGAAGAGCAGGTGGCGCGGCCGCGGCCCTGGGACGTCGGAGAGATCAAGCGGTTCATTCTCTGCATTGGACCCATCAGCTCGATCTTCGACTATACGACTTTCTTTGTCATGCTTTACTTGTTCAAGTGCTGGGATCCATCCCGCGCACCGTTGTTTCAGACTGGATGGTTCGTCGAGTCGCTGATGACGCAGACACTCATCATCCATATCATTCGCACGAATAAGATTCCTTTTCTGCAGAGCCGTGCGAGCTGGTCTCTGACCCTCACAACAATGGCCATCATGGCCTTCGGAGCGTGGCTTCCGTATTCTCCACTGGCCTCTTCGCTTGGCCTCGTTCACCTGCCGGGGCTTTACTGGCCGATTCTGCTCGCCACACTGCTTGCCTACTCGTGCCTTACGCAAGCGATCAAGGTCTGGTTACTGTGGAAGAAATGGATTTGAACGGGCATCCGATTATCCTGATTCTAACCGCCTGACTGCAACCCTGGCAGCTTGAAATCAAAAACAAGATCTTCCACTTAAGGAAAAAGCAAAAACTGGCCGAACTGCCGGGACCACCTCTGGAACAAGGTGGTTCAAACCTCCTGATTCCCGTGCGGACCGTGCCTCACGTCAATCCTTTACCTCAGACTTCAGCCAATCGGAGGAGTGCTTTTCAATCGCAATTCTCACCAGTTGACTCCGTGTTCTTACCCCTGCCTTTCGAAAGAGTTCCTGGATTACAGCCTTAATCGAACTCTCTGAGGCATTCAGCTTCCATGCAATTTCCTTGTTCGCGAGACCATCGAGTATGCCTCTCAGCACTTCGCTTTGGCGGGAAGTCAGAGGCCGAGCGTGCTCCATACGGTCTGTCTGGGTATTTCTGGCCGCAACAAGAGAACGAACGGCTGCCGAGTCCAGCCAAATCTCATTATTCGCAACTTGATGGATCGCAGTGACAAGCTGATCTGGGTCACTATGCTTCAGAAAGACTCCCGATGCGCCTGCTTCCATGATTTGAAGAGTTGCACCATCGGTCATGCCCGCCGTCACCATTAAGACCTTTACTGCACTTTGGCGATTTTTGAGGCCAACGAGCAATCGGGATCCCTGCTCGTAGCCCAGGTCGTAATCGAGCAGGACTACATCGGCCGGCGTGTTCGACAACGCGGAAATAGCCTCGGCAACGTTCGCGCATTGGCCCACAATCTGGAAGTCAGGAGTAGTTTCCAAAAGCCTGCTGAGGCCTTCGCGGAACAGGGTGTGATCATCCACCATCAGTATTCGGATTTGGCGCATTGCTCTTCCTGCTCGGATGAAATTGCCGGGGTCAAGTATACAGTGAAGCAAGCGCCGTCTTGAACAGGCTCGTAGCTCAGCTCTCCGCCGAAGGAATGCAGAAACGCCTGGGACAGATAGAGGCCGAGACCTGTCGCTTCCGCGCCGGCCTGGAAAGGATGAAAGAGGTGCTCCGGATGGGCAACACCGCCGCCGTTGTCCGCGACTTCAACGAGAATCCGGTCACCCTCACTTTTCGCAGTAACAGAAAGCTCCCGATTCTCCCTCTTTGAAAGAGCCCGAATACTGTTGGTGATCAAATTCAGAAAGACCTGCATGAGACTTGGCCGGTCAGCCCACGCCAGCGGCAGTCCCGGTTCAACAATCCATTGTGCCTCTATACTTTCGTCCTGCAATGATGGCGCAACCACGATCTTCAACTCATCCAAAAGAATCGACAGATCAACCTCCGTTGCCTCCGTGGTGGCTTGGCGCAGATTCACACTGGCAATGCGCTCGAGCGCGATAGCAAGACTGCCAAGCGCTTCGAAATCTTTGTTTCCAGCGAGCAATTCGTTGCGCTCAAGATTCTGGTGCACGACCGCAATCGCTCCGCACACATTGCGAATTTCGTGGGAAACCGCGCCGATAGCGATCCTGGACCCTGCGAGAAGCTGATGCAGACCGGACACCTCGTGGGTCCGAAGATCTTCCGAGGCATCGAGCACCATTGCTGTCAGGCGCGCTCCCGCATTTGTCCGGTAGGTGGAAAAGCAAATGTCGGCCAGAAATGTCTCTCCATCTTCGCGCTGGCCGCGTGCTTGCATCACGGTGCGAAGGAGCTGCTGGGAAGAGTCCTGCATCGAGATGTTCGCCAGAGCAGGAAGATGGCGATGAAGGACTCTTCCCGGAAGGTCTCCTGGAAGCACGCCGAGCAACCGATGCGCGGCCTCGTTTGCGGTCAATACACAGCCGCCCGAATCGGCCGTGATAATGGCGACCGGGCTGCTTTCGATCAATATCCTCAATTGCTCTTCCGCATCGCGACGTGCATCGCTCTGGCGTTCAATCTCATGAAGGTGTTCCTCGGTCACGCGGCGGTTCCGGCCCACCTCGCGAATAAAGAAGCCTGCACCAGCAAAGGCGGCGAAATAGAGTACGTCCCGGGAGATTCCCGACCTCAGATTCCAGGCCAAATCACTGAAGGTTTCCGCAAGGTAGGTGCACAGAGCAGCAACGGCGCAAATCCCCCAGCGGCCCAATACACTTCCAACCATCAACATGGGAATCAAGTACAAGAAGCCGAGCAGGACCTCGGCAACTACCCACCAGTCCAGAAGCGCAATGGCCGCAATCAAGATTCCCGCTTTGAGCAGTACGGATTTCTTATTGCCCTTGAAAAGCAGGTCGTACATATCCACCTGTGGCGCCGCGCCGGCGAAAACGGCATAGCCACCTGAATTGTAGATACCCGATGCGCCGCGGAACATAAGGATTTCGCAAAGACAGGAGGTTTGGCCAAAAGATAGGGTTGACACGCCTGAAAGATAGTGCGGTGCGCACATGCGTGCGCACTATCCTGAGGCAGTCCATTGCGCGTTCCATTCTGACACGAGCGTGCTCGTCCGGCACGAGCGTGCTCGCTCGACATTGAATCGCATTTCAGATGAACATCCGAGGACAGACATGCATATTCTAAGGTTCCTGCGCTGGGATTCGTGCGGCGTCGGGATCGCGGGACTCATGTTGGCCGCAGGCTTGCAGGCCACCGCACAACAGAGCTTGACCTGGGAACAGGTAAAGACGAAATTCGAGGCCGCAAACCCGACCCTCAAGGCGGATGAAATCAACGTGCAGGAGATGAAGGCCGAAGAAGTTACAACGTTCTTGCGGCCCAATCCCGGGGTCGGTCTGTCGAGCGACGGACTTCAACTCGCCCCTCACACGACGGCCGGATTGGGCACGCACTGGCTGCCGCTCGCGGGCAATCAGCTGGTGCCAAGCATCAACTATCTGCACGAACGGGAGCACAAGAGGGAGTTGCGACTGGAGACCGCGAAGGAGGGAACGGGAATCGCCGGATCGCAGCACGAGGATCTCGAACGCAATCTGATCTTCGACCTACGCTCGGTATTTGTGCAGACGCTTCAGGCCAAGGCAGTCCTCGAACTGGCGAAAGCCGACCTCGAATACTACGATAAAATCATCGACATCAGCCGCAACCGCTTTAAAGCCGGCGACATTGCCAAGATCGATTTGGCCCGCATCGAACTTCTGCGGGTGCAGTATGAGGCGGAAATTGAAACCGCAATCGTCGATCTTCGCACATCGAAGATTCAGCTCATGCAGCTCATCGACGAAAGGTCGCCAGTCGACCAGTTCGATGTAACGGGGAACTTTGACTGGAGTAACGCGCTACAGCCGCTGAATGATTATCACCAGATCGCGTTGGACAACCGGCCGGACCTGAGGGCCGCCGTCGAATCCATTCAGCAAACCAAAACAAACTATAAACTCGCCGTCGCAAACGGTTCCACCGACCCGACGTTCAGCACCTGGTATTCGTACAATCCCGCGTTCAACAACCCGTTCGGACGCTACACGCTCGGCGCCAGCGTGAACATTCCTTTGCGCGTCTTCGACCGCAACCAGGGTGAAAAGGCGCGAACCTTGTTGGACATTGGGCACAGCGAGAAGATAGCTGACGCAGCGCAGGCGCAGGTGTTCACCGATGTCGACTCCTCCTATGAGCTGTTGCGTAGCAACATAGCGTTGCTCAAGCCGTACAAGGAGCAGTATCTGGAGCAGGCCACATACGTGCGCGACACCATCACCTACGCCTACGAGCAGGGCGGCGCGTCGCTGATGGACTTTCTCAACGCGCAAAGCGACTACCGCCAGGTGCAACTGGCTTATGCGCAACTGATCGGTGCCTATCTGACTGCGGCAGGGCAACTCAATCTTGCTGTCGGGCGCGAGGTAATTCAATGACGAGTAGGTCGATTGTAATGTGTGCCGGTTGCCTTGCCGCATGTCTATCGCTTGCGGCTTGCAAGAAGGCGTTCAATCCGGCGGACGGCGCCTCGCCTGCCCAGCAAGTGATAGAAGCCGGCAACGAGGATCTGGTCACGGTCGACAAGCCGGATCAATTCCCGCTGGTCGCGGCAGAAAAACTGGAGGCTGCCGCGCAGTTGAACGTAAACGGTTCGGTCTTTCCCGACGTCTCTCGTGAGATTCCGGTGATCTCGCTGGCAAACGGCCGCGTGGTCGACATCAAGGCCCGACTCGACGACCACGTGAGGAAGGGCGATCTGCTGCTCAAGGTGCAAAGCCCTGACGTCGCTGGAGCCTTTGACATATATCTGAAGGCGGCCAACGACGAGCATCTGGCCAACAAGGCATATCTGCGCGCACAGAGCCTCTACGACCATGGCGCTATCTCGCAATCCATGCTCGAACAGGCCGAGGACACGGAGAAGGATGCGCAGGCTGATCTGACCGCGGCTGAAGAGCAGTTGAAGACTCTGGGCGTCGACAAGGATCATCCGAGCAGCGTGGTGAATGTCTATGCGCCGATCTTGGCGCAAAACGTCACCCAGGCTGCCGCTGCCGGCGTCAATCTGTCCGGCTCTGCAACAGCATTTACGATTGCTGATCTCTCGTCGCTTTGGATCATATGCGATGTGTACGAAAACGACATGCCCAAGATTCAACTGGGCCAGATCGCAAAGATCAGGATCGCCGCTTATCCGGACAAACTACTGACCGGCCGCGTCAGCGACATAGGCCCGGTGCTGGACCCCAGCATACGCACCGCCAAAGTGCGCATCGAAGTTGCGAATCCCGGCATTCTCCGCCTGGGAATGTTTGTCACCGCGACGTTTACAAGCAAAACGAAGGATAAAATCGCGGCTATCCCTTCGTCAGCCATCCTGCATTTGCATGACCGCGACTGGGTGTTTGTCGCGGCGGATGGAAACAAATTCCGGCGTGTGGAAGTGGGGATCGGCGACACGCTGCCGGGGAACAGGCAGCAGATTCTCTCCGGCATCGCGCCCGGCCAGCGGGTAGTGCGGGATGTTCTGAACTTCGAATCAACACTGGAGGCGCAATGATTCGCCGGCTGGTCGACTTTGCGCTTCAGAACCGGCTTCTCGTTTTGGCGATCGGCATCCTGCTCTTCGCCTGGGGCATCGTCTCCTTCCATCGGCTACCTGTCGAGGCTTATCCCGACGTCGCGAACAATTACGTCGATGTCATCGCGCAGTGGCCCGGCATCTCCGCCGAGCAGATCGAGCAGCAGGTAACCATTCCGCTGGAAACCGTGATGAACGGCATTCCGGGAATTGCCCATGTCCGCTCGTGGTCGATCTTCGGGCTCTCGACCGTGGAAATGGTCTTCGGCGAGGACACGACGAACTTCGAAAACCGCGAGCGGGTTCTGGAGCGGCTCTCGCAGGTATCGTTGCCGGCGGGTGTCATTCCCCAGATGGGGACGGACTGGAGCCCGGTCGGACAGATCTATTTCTACACGCTGGAAAGTTCGAATCCAGAGTACGACGTGATGAACCAGAAGACGCTCGAAACCTGGGTGATAGAAAAGAACCTCAAATCCGCCCCGGGTGTTGTGGACATCAACCCCTTCGGCGGGCCGACCCGCGAATACCAGGTTCGCATCGATCCCGACAAACTCGTCGATTACGGACTCGGCATCGGCCAGGTAGAGCAACAGCTCATCAATAACAACGCGAATGCAGGTGGCAGTTTCATCGAGGAGGGCCAGCAGCAGGTCAACGTTCGCGAGGTCGGTATGGTCAAAGACATCCAGGACATAGGAAACACGGTCCTCACCACCAAAGGCGGAACTCCGGTTCGAGTGAAGGATATTGCCGTCGTGGACCAGGGGCCGGAGATTCGGCTGGGCCGGTTTGGCAGGGCCGTGCATTCGCCGGATGGGAAAATCATCGACAACGACGACGTTGTTTCGGGGATTGCCGCGTTGCAAAAGGGCGCGGATGCGCAACCCACGCTGGACGGAATCCATCAAAAAGTCAAGGAGCTGAACGAGCAGATTCTGCCCAAGGGGGTGAAGATTGTTCCCTTCATCGACAGAAGTGATCTGCTCCATTTAACTACCTACACCGTTCTGCACAACCTGGGCGACGGGATCTTCCTGGTTGTCATTATTCTGTTTCTCTTTCTTGGAAATGTGCGCGGAGCCCTCATTGTGGCGCTCACGATCCCGTTTTCACTGCTTTTTGCGGCCATCTGTCTCGACCTGAAGCACATCCCGGCCAATCTGCTCTCGCTCGGCGCGCTGGACTTCGGCATGGTCGTCGACGGCGCGGTAGTAATGGTGGAGAACATTGTTCGCCATCTCTCGCGTAAGGAAGAGAACGAAAGACCGGTACACGTGCGCATCGCCGAAGCCGCCCACGAGGTCCAGCGGCCGGTCTTCTACGCCATCGCCATCATCATCACTGCATATCTGCCCATCTTCACACTTCAGGCCGTGGAAGGCCGTCTCTTCCGCCCCATGGCATGGACCGTCGCCTTTGCATTGCTGGGGGCGCTGCTCTTTTCCATGATCCTTGCGCCGGTCCTCTCCAGCCTGTTGTTCAGCAAGGGTGCGAAGGAATGGAAGAATCCGATCATGGAGTTCCTCAGGGCGCGATACCGCCGCGCCGTTACCTGGGCCATTCACCATCATGGACTTACCATCGGCGTAGGCGTCACCGGCCTGGTCCTCGCCATCTATCTCGCTTTCGGCGGTGTCATTGGATCCGAATTCCTCCCTCACCTCGACGAGGGCGCGCTCTGGGTGCGCGGCGAGCTGGATCAGAGCGCTGGGCCCAGTGAAGGCATTCGCGTTGCCAACGAAGCAAGAATCCTGCTCTGTTCGTTTCCTGAAGCAACCGACTGCACCAGTCAGACTGGCCGGCCGGATGACGGAACCGACCACACCGGCTTCTTCAATACGGAATACTTCGTAGGCCTGAAGCCGAAAGAGGAATGGCGTCCCATCTTTCACCAGAACAAAGACAACCTGATCGCAGCCATGAACCTCGAGCTCACGGAGAAATTCCCCGGCGTCAGCTGGGGATTCTCGCAGCCCATCGAGGACAACATGGAGGAAGCTGTCAGCGGAGTCAAGGGCGAGCTTGCCACCAAGGTTTATGGCGAAGATTTGCACACGCTCGAAGACAAGGCTAACCAGATTGCCGCCATCATGAGCCGCGTTCGGGGAATCAGTGACCTGGGGGTCCTGAATGTTACCGGGCAGCCTGACCTGAATTACGCAGTGGACCGACAGGCGGCCGCGCGCTGGCAGATCAACGTGGCAGACATTCAGGATGCCATCCAGACTGCGGTCGGGGGCACGGCTCTCACCCAGGTTCTGCGCGGCGAGGAGGTTTATAACCTCACATTGCGCTATCTCCCTCAGTATCGGGATACCCGGGAAGCGATCGACAACATTCGCCTGTTATCGCCCACCGGAGAGCGGGTATCGCTGGCCCAGCTCTGCACCGTCAGAGAAGCTGACGAGGGTTCTGAAATCTATCGCGAGAACAACCAGCGCTATGTCGCCATCAAGTACAGTGTCCGCAATCGGGCTCTGGGCGATGCTGTTAGAGAGGCCATTCAGAAAGTCAACGCCCAGATAAAACTTCCACGCGGCTATCGCATTGCATGGGAAGGCGAGTTCCAAAGCGAGTTACGGGCGGAAGCGCGAATGCTGGTAATTGTACCGATCACCGTGCTGCTCATCTTCATCATTCTTTACTCGATGTACAAGTCCTTCAAATGGGCCATCCTGATTCTCGCCACCGTGGCGATGGCCAGCATCGGCGGCTTGCTGGTGCTCCTGATTACCCGAACCAACTTCAGCGTCTCCTCAGAAGTGGGCTTCCTCGCCCTGTTCGGTGTCTCCGTGCAGACCGGCGTCATCATGCTCGAATACATCAATCAGCTTCGCGCACGAGGCAATTCCATCGAAGAGGCCGCTGTGGAAGGGGCGGTGCTGCGGCTGCGTCCCATCATGATGACCATGCTCGTCGCCACGTTGGGACTGCTTCCTGCCGCTTTATCTCATGGCATCGGATCCGATTCGCAGCGCCCCTTTGCCATCGTCATTGTCGGCGGCTTGATCGCCGATCTTGTGATGAGCATCTTTCTGCTCCCAACACTTTATGTCTGGATGGCACGGGAGAGTGACGTTCTGCCTTTGCCCGAAATCGATTCTGAGATTTAGCGGTCTGGAAGGCACGAACGCAGATCGCTGATCGACTATGCGTGGAGGAGTAAATGGCCGGATCTCTCACAAAGGGATGCCCAAGAGAATTCTCGCGGCGCTTCGTGTCTGTTGTTATCTGGCTCGGTATCGGGCTCATAACGACGTCCCTTCTTTGGATCTTTGTAATGGTGTTTGTTCAGGCACTGGAGCAGCTTTGCAAGAAGTAGACAAACGTAAATGCGCAACACGCCTGAAACATCGTTGTGCACCGGATGATTCAGTTCCCGGCGCGTCGGCAGACCAGGAGTAGAATGAGCACGATGCTCCATCTGCAATTCAATCTGGAATTTGTGGAGTTTCTGGCAAACCATCGAAATATCTATCTCACCAAACTTTTCCTCGCCGCCAGCTTCGTCGGCGAGGCCTGGTTCTATCTCCTGATCATCATGTTGATCTACGTGATATGGGACAAACAATTGGCGATGCGGGTGTCTGTGCTGGTGTTGCTCACCATGTCGCTGAACGATCTGCTGAAGATTCTCATCAAGAATCCGCGGCCCTTTATCCGTGAAGGAACCTACCTGCAAAAATGGGCTGTTTCCGCGGCCGATGCCAGGAACCTGGCCGCGGAATACTCGACGCCATCGGGTCACGCCATGGGGGCCGCGGCATTTTACTCCTACCTGTTTGCATTTATCAGGAATCGATGGGTGAGGGCTGCCGCCGTGCTCGCGATCGTCCTGATCGGATTCTCGCGGCCTTATCTGGGGGTTCATTACGGAGAGGATGTTCTCATTGGTTGGGCGATTGGTCTATTCGTCGCTATCGCCGCGGCAAAATGCGCCGGACAGACCACTGCCTACTGGAACCGGCGCTCCTATAGCCTCCAAGTCGCAATCACCGTCACGGCCGGCCTGGGATTTTGCCTGCTCGCCGTCGCCTTGAACGGCTGGCGCCTCGATAGCCAGCCGCGCGCCATGCTGGCCTACGCCGGATTCCTGACTGGCAACGTCATTGCGCGCCCGCTGGAACTAAGGATGGTGAACTTCGATCCCAGGAGTTCGATTGTCGTTGCCAAGGTGATGCGATTGCTGATGACCATCGGTATTATCCTGTTCACTTCGCTATCGCTCAAGACGGTTTTCAGTGCCCTGGCCGATCCGTTCTCCGTGCCCGGCTATCTGCTGGAGTACATTCGCTACGCCGCTGTGGGTTTCGCGGGCATGTTTCTGGCGCCTTATGTCTTTAAAAAAACGAAGTTGGCCGAGACGAAGCCTGCAGAATCGAATTGAAGTTTTGCGCCCGGAATCTTGATTCATCTTAAGAATGCACGCACCCCTGGACATTGAAAACTCCGGGATGTAGCACAAACGCTCTAAGATCGCTCTCTAGCTCCGACCAGTTTTCCAATGGTTTGCAGATGGGCGCGCAGGACCACTTGGTATTAGCCCAGGTATCCTAACACCGGAAGGTGCGTCAATATAGGGTTTCTCGGCGAGTTTCGAATGCAGAACTGTGTGCAAATACATCTACAGTCGGAATAGACGATTCAGTCTTACCTCCAGACAGCGAAACTGGATACGCTACCCTTCTGCTTGACTTAGCTGCGGATTGGCATTTTGGCGAAGGACAGGTAATATTGCTTGCTCCGGGCTCGCCTGTTGGCCCAGCTCTAGGGCGCCGACTGCACGGTTTGTATGGCGCAGTCGCCCGTGCCGCCGGAGGTCTTGCAGCTTTGGTTGAGGAGCGTGGAGAAATAGATGTTCTGCGCACCTGCCGAGCCGTTGTCGACCACGATCCCGCTGGTGCCGCCCGCCTCAGCGGACGCTCCGGTCAGCGTCGCGCTGCCGCCGTACACGTTGTAGCCAATGACGCAGCCATTGGCGAGCGTGCCCGTGACGCATCCGCTCACGTTACCGTAAGCGAGCACACCCAGGAAAATGTAGTCGTTGGCGCCACCGGGATAAAACTCAGTCACCTGAAGACCGGCTGCGTAATACTCGTTGGTGTAGTTGTTGGATAGCACGGGGCCCGCGGTGGCGGCGCCGCTGGACATGGTGCCGCTGTTGATGGAGATCTGGTACAAGGTGTTGTTGGCGGGGCCGGTGTTGCCGACTACGTAGAGTCGCCCGGTGCCGGACGAGGTGAAGTAGGCGTTATCGAAGGCGCCAGACAACAGGAATTCGTAACCCGGACCCACTGTGGCTTCGGTTCCAACCGCGCCGGCGCTGAAACCGACGGGGAACTGGTAGACGGCGGCGCAGGGCGACGAGGCGCAGTTGGCGGAGCCATCGTCGCCGGCGAAGGCGTAGACCTGCCCGGTGGTGGAGTCGACGATCGGGGCGTCGAGAATGCCGGAGTTCAAGTCCAACTGCGCCGACTGGGTGACTGTGCCCGAGGAGTTGACGGAGTAAAGGTAGCCGCACGAGATGAAGTGGTTGTAGGCGGAGGGCTCGCAGTCCGACGACGAGTTGAGGAGATAGTCGCCGACGAAGACCTTGGCGCTGACCGCATCGTAAACGGGACTGGCGAGTGAGGCGTTGGTGTTGGTATTGACCGTGACGGGCCAGCCGCCTGTGGTGGCCTCGCCGGGGGTGCCGGAGGAGGCAAAGATGTTGGTGAATCTGTGGAGCACTCCGGCGTCGTCGCCGACGTAGAGCGTGCTGGTGTTCATGCCCGAATTGTAAGCAACGAACGGCGAGGAGGACGTGTCGTTGGGACTCCCGTTGAGCGTCAACGTGGTCATGCAGGGCGCGGTGCAGCCGTTGTACGATGCGGCGGCCACGGATGAGGGGCTGGCGGGGCTGGTGAGGGTGCCGTTTGACGCCTTCCACGTGAGCAGGACAAGGCTGGCCACGCTGGAACTGCTCTGCACAAAAGCTATCTGCGAGCCGCTGAGCGAGAGGACGGGCGAAAGGCTGGCGGTGCCGCCGGTATTGTAGGCCCAATAGACGGTTGGAGTGCCGCCGTTACAGCTCGAGTAGAGGTTGTTGAAGGCGACGATGCTGGCCTGCGAGGACGAGCCGGCCAGGCCGGTGCTGAAGACGACGAAATCGGTGCAACTCGTCGAGCCAGTGGTAAAGACGGCCGGAAACTGACCCAAACCGGTGGTCGCTCCGCTGCCCAAGGTCTCGCTCCAGTCTGTATTGATGCGGTTGCGCTTCTTCCCGGGCCAAGGAGAGCCTGCCCGCCTGGGTGCGGGGGCCGCGCCGGCTTGCTGCATGGAAGGAGGCAGGATGGCCCGGACAAGCCCGAAGGGCAGCCGGCGGTTGCCAACCTGGGCGGCCTCTCGTTCCTCGAGGCTCATCTCGATGGCGCCGGCGCGCTCGTCCTGCGCCTGGACGTCAGCGTCAGCCTCCTCGTCCGTGGGCTCGAGCGCCACAGGATTTTCCGCTGATAGGTCCTGAGACAAGCCCTGGCGGGTGCTGCCCGAAGCGTTTGCACTTCGCTTATGTAGCTGCATCATGTAGCGGGGATCGGCGGCGATCTTGAGCCAGTGCTCATACGCGCCTTTTTGAATAGCCTCATCGGCCGTGCCGGGATGGGAAAAGACCAGGTGATCGTGAGTCCAATCCCAAGGCACACCTTCCGCCTCCTGGCCGTTCACCAGAAGCGTTGAGGCTAAAGTCACAGACAGAATGGCGAGCCTTACCGCCAGCCGGGAAACCGACCTCCTTGTGGTCTCCATGATCTTGATCCTCGCTTCTTTGCTTCTTCTCTGCCGGCTGCTGACTGCCGGCCGGCTGCCTTTCTTTACCATGCGCTGTTGAAAACCAGGTTATAGGCATTGACGCTGCCGATTCCGGTGGCGAAGTCCCAACCCGCCGTGGCGCCGTAAGCCGGTTGCCACGAGGCAGGAGCAGTGGTGATGGTTGGCGAGGCGGAGCAAGTCGCGCCCGTGCCTCCGCCGCCCGTCAGCGTGCAACTCGTGCCGCCTGCGTATCCCTGGCCGCCGTTGGAGATGGTGATGCCATTTACGGCTCCGCCCGATACGGTAGCCGTACAGGTCGCCTGCGCGCCACCTACCCATAGAGTTGTGCCGCCAGGGGATTGGTATACGTTGAGATTGCTCGGGGCGCCCAGCGCGCAAGTAGGGGCGCTGGTGTAGCCTGAGCCTCCCGCCGTAACGGTGCCCGGGGAGACCAAGGCTTGCGTGCTGAGCGAACCATAGACCGTGGTCGAACCGTCGTAGCAACCGGGTTTGAGGGTGCCGTTGTATCGGCAGTCGAGGTCGTTGTCGCCCTGAGTGATGTCGTAAAACGCGCACGTGGATGCCAGACCTTGACGCGGCGGCTGGTTGATGGAGTAGCAGGAACTGTTGCCGCCCGAGCCGAACTCAGCCTTCGCGATCTGGTAGTAGATGGGGTTGGGATTGCCGCTGCGCGACGCACCCGAGCCCTGCCACGAGGTGCCCCACTTCTCGTTGACCAGGGCATGGATGGCGGCCATCATCGGCGCAGAGACAGATGTTCCCCCAAAGCCCGCCCAGGTACTTGGCGCACCCGAGCAGGACGTCCCCCCCTGGGTAGTGTCCGAGAAGCAGACGGTGACGTAATGCCCCCAGATGCCGTTCGAGGCAAAGAGCGAAACGTCAGGTATATCGCGCACACCGTCGGCTGGATTACCGAAGATGCCGGACTGCCACGAGGGCTTGGCGTACCCGGTGCAGGTTCCGTCGACCACCGCATAGTTAGTCTGGTCCGATCCCCCTCCCCCGGTGGCACAGGCGCTCGGGCCTCCAGCGGCAGCGGCGGTGCTGCGAAAAGTCGAACTGGCGCACTCTCCGGAGGAGCCGTATCCGGTGGTTTTTCCCTCATAGTTATAGAGTAGGTAGCCGGCACAGGAATCATTCCACGGAATCTCTGGAACGTAAGACTTTGCCGAGCCGTCGGTGATGGTGTTGGACGTGTTCCAGTAAGTGCTGATGGGGATGACAGGGTTTGCTTCCTTGGCGTTATACGCATCCTCAAAGTCTGTCCCGCCGACGGAAACGTTGTAGACCGTTTCGCCCCA
>Ga0326727_10018817_pt1 | contig 14026 bp, 30 predicted proteins | sample MB2enrmetagenome_FD_207643 | JGI IMG/M metagenome (GOLD analysis project Ga0326727, IMG submission 207643) | Lab enriched peat soil microbial communities from McLean, Ithaca, NY, United States - MB29MY | ecosystem: Environmental > Terrestrial > Soil > Wetlands > Peat | place: USA: New York...
GAGTCGCTTCCGGCGCGCAAGACGAGACGCCTGCGCTCATGGGTCGACCAGGCGACGGCCTTCTCTGAGTGGAAGGCGCTCGAGAGGCAGGGTTGGGAGATCGAAAGGTTCTGGGCGAACGCCGGCCTCGCGCCGTCCCAAGGAAGATTCGCGATCTTTACTCCTGATGATCAGGATCTTCCTGGTCGGTTCACGATCAGCATAGCTGATGCGGTTGCCGCCGCGGTCGGCGCTTCGTTCATCGAATTCGTCGGTACGAACAAGCGCATCAGACCGGGACGCACCGCGTACATCTTCGGCGTCAACAAGACGACCTGACGAGGCTGTGGTATCTTCACACGCGTTGGACAGACGAGAACGGCCCGAGCCCGAGCAGAGGGCGAACCACCGCATCCGTGTCCCCGAGGTCCGCGCCATCGGTTCCGACGGCAAGATGATCGGCGTCATGCCGACGCACGAGGCATGGGCCCTGGCCCGAGCCGAGGGGCTCGACCTCGTCGAGGTCGACGCCCGCGCGCGGCCGCCGGTCTGCAGGATCTGCGACTTCGGCAAGCTCAAATACGAAAAGAAGAAGGAGGAGGCGCGCCGTCGCGCCTCCCAGTTCATCGTCGAGGTCAAGGAGATCAAGCTCCGCCCGAAGACCGACGACCACGACATCGCCCACATGGTCAAGCGCGCCAGGAGCTTTCTCGAGGAGCGCCACAAGGTCAAGTTCACGGTGCGTTTTCGCGGGCGTGAGAGGACACATCCCGAGAAGGCGCGCGAGCAGCTCGACCTCGTGCTCTCGCAGATCGCCGACCTCGCCGTGGTCGAACACGGTGCGGCGATGGAGGCGCGGGACATGAGCATGCTCGTCGGGCCGAAACCGCAGAGGACCTGAGCGAGATGAGGACGCTCACGCGAGCCGAACGCGCCATTCTTCGCGAGCTGGAGGCGCGCGTGACGATGTCGGATGACGCACGCCGAAGACGCGGCTACCTCCCGGACGAGATCGTTCGAGACCTCGCACGGAGCGGTCGCGTCGCGCTCCGCAGGTGTGAAGCGGCTGGCACCTGGGCGAAAGACGCGCACGCCTGGCACACGGATATCACCGCTGCCGGCAAGCTGGCCCTACGCCTTCAGTCACTCGTCGACAAAGTGGTCCCGAGCTAGGCACCACTTCCGTCCTTGCCGCCGTCCTGGCCGTCCGAGGTCCGCTCCTTGTGGCGCCTCTTGGCCTCGAGAACAGATGAGTGATCCATCTTGAGGAGTTTTCCGACCTCGGGGGTCGAGTAGCGAAAGCGCTTGCAGAGAAAGTCGATGAGCGCGTCGCGGGCGGCGACGCTCTTCGGCATGCGGCTCGAGCCGAGCACGTCACGCATGAGCGCGCCGTGCTCGCGCGCGATCCGACGCGCGTCCTCGTCGACGCCAAGCTCGGCGAGGTCACGTTCGATGGGTTTGGCGTCGGCGTCTGTGCGAAGGCGCTTGGGAGCCCTCTTCGCTCCGCCGGTCCCATGTGGGCGCCTTCGCGCCCCTTCGGTTGACACAGCGTGGGATTCAGGTACTTTACGACCGTCAAAGGCAGTCAAAAGCGATCTCTCCACGCCCCATCGGCAGCTTGCTCAGGGCATCCGATGGGGCTGTTTTTTGTCCGTGGGTTCCCGCGTCGAGCTGACGCGCGACGCGAGCGGCCACTCTCAACCGACGGCTCATCGGTGTCAACTTTTCGGCTACAAAAAAGACGCGATGAGGTGTGGCATTCGTGACGACACGAGAAAAAGAAACGAACCCGGGAAGGGTTGACCTCGGCCGACGGTTGGTTACCATCGAGAACATGACGATTCGACTTCAGTGACATCGGCTTGCCGCCGACGGCCCGAGAGGGTCGCGAGTTCGAAGGACCCGAGAAGCCCGAGAGGGCTGGACCCGAACCCCCGTATCACTACGTCATCGTTCGCGCGGACTTGAGCCGCGGCTTGCAAGCCGCCATGCTCGTCCACGCCGCGGGTGAATCGAGCCCTGGCGGCCTGCCGAGCAATACGCACGCCGTCGTGCTCGCTGCCGCGAGCGAAGAGGCGCTCGCGTCCGTCGCGACTCGGCTCAAGAGGGCCGAGATCTCGTTCGTCGAGATTCGCGAGCCCGACGCGCCGTTCTTCGGCGCGCTCATGGCCCTCGGCGTCATGCCGGGAAAAAAGGAGGTGCTCAGGCGACATCTGTCGTCGCTGCCTCTCCTTCGATGACGATCCGGGGCGTTAGCTCAGCGTAGAGCACCGGCGCGAGCCGGAGGTCGGGGGTTCAACTCCTTCACGCCCCACAAGCCCCCTTAGCTCAGTGGTAGAGCACCCGTTTTTCTAAAGCGGGATGTCGGTGGTTCGAGTCCATCAGGGGGCTCCGGCCCGTTTCTGCGGGCCCATTCGCGAGTGGTGAAGTGGCATCACGTCGTGGTACTCCTCGCGGGTCCCGCGAAATCAGAGGTTCGATTCCTTTCTCGCGAGCCGACGTCAAAACCGACGTCATCATGCATCCGTAGCTCAGTCGGCAGAGCAGCAGAAATGAAGAGTCTGCAGGTCGGGGGTTCAAAGCCCTCCGGATGCGCCCGCTTCCCGCTTCCCAGGACGAAACACGAGGCGACGAATAGCGAAAAGCGCGGGCGAAAAGCGCTGACTTGCAGGCAAAGTCACGTGATGGTATGTGTCATGTCATGGCGAAGAAGAGTAAAAGCGGCGAGAGAAAAACCAACGGCAAGCCGGCGAGCACCATCCAGGTCACGTTCCGGATCAACACCGAGTGGTTGGATCTCGCCGACCGCATCGCGCTGAAGCTGAGCAAGCCCGGCGCGCCGCTCACGAGGACCGACGGGTTCCGCATGGCGATGGCCGCGGGTTTCGAGAAGCTGAAGCGCTCCCATCGGTAGGCGCCCGGCGACCACCGGTCCGGAGAGGACCCCTGGCCGCCGTCTTCCAAGAGGATGAAGGTTCACGCATGGTGAGGAAACAGAGACGTAGGAGACCCGTGAGGAACGCTCCCAGCATCCCTCCGCCCGAGCCGAGCCTCGAGGCTGTCGTCCGAGACCTCGCGCGCAACTTCGCCAACAAAGTCGCGGACGCCGTCCGGTCCGGCATCGAGGAGTTGAGCGAGAACTTTGCCGACGAGATCCTCGCGTCCGTCCGCGGCGCGAGGCTCAGCGAGATCGTCGACGCCGAAGTGAAGCGCGACAGCCCCCTCCGCGACCACGAGGACTTCGGGTCAAATGGAGCATCGCAAGGCGTCCCCCAGCTCCCGTCGGGGAGGGGTCGCAAGCGCACCCGCGCCGAGATGGCGATGTTCGTCGACGAGATCGTCGCTCTCTGCAAGCAGCACGAGGACGGCATCCACGCCGAGGAGATGCGGGCCATTCTCAAGGTCAGGAGCCAGGACCTTGCGCGTCCCATCGCCATCGCGCTCGAGAACAAGAAGATCAAGAAGACCGGTCAGAAGCGTTCGACCCTCTACTTCGCGAGTTAGGGATGACCAAGAAAAAGTCCACGGAGAAAACCACGAAGAGGTCTGCCGCCAAGCCGGCGGCCGGCCTACCTCGGCGAGTCGTTCTCGTCGTCTTCGCCCAGCAGAACAGCTTCACCATCGAGGAGTGGGACAGCTACCTCGCAAAACGAGGGTTTCAGCTCGAAGAGATCATGACGCCCGACGCGTGGGAACGAAGAAACAAGCTCTCCGAGAACAAGAACGCTACGGAGAAAACGTTTCGGTGAACTTCATCGTCAGGGTCAACTCGAACAACGACACGTGCGAGACCCCTCGCGCGCTCGTCAGGCTCCTACGCCTCGCGACGAACCTCATCGAGGACCACCAGCGGAAGCTCCCGTGGATGAAGCGTGGTCCCGTCCACAGCGTCGTGGAGAATGGTCCGACGCTCGGGTCCTACCAGATCATCCCGATCGACGTCACCGCGGAGTCGATCCTCACGCTCCCCGCGAACATCTGCGACCTCGCCGAGAAGGTCGCCCATGGTTCGCTCCGCGGGGACGCGGCCTTCGTTGCCGCGCGCCAAGTCTGCGAGGCGGTCGCCGAGAAGCGCTGGCTGGGATGAGGGCCTGACATGGAACGATTCGACGGCGCATTCCTCATCAGGGTCCTCGACTGGGTCCTCGCCGAGCAGCTCGCGGGCCGCTCGCCGACCAGCGTGGACGTCGCGAAGCACTTCGATCTCACCGTGGAAGACGCCGAAAGGCTGAGGGAACGACTCGAGCAGATGGGTGAGCTGAGCTGAGCCGAGCTAGGGAGCTAGGGCCGAGCCAGTATTGCAATTGTACGACTCCCGTGGTTACGATGCCGGGCATGTCGGATCCCAACTGCGCACACTGCAACGGCGCTCTCCACCTCACCCAGCAGGCGCGCGACCAGCGCCTGCCTCCCCACGAGGCCGTGCGCACGGCTCTCCTCACCGGCGTCGTCGTCGGCGCGACCGGCTTGTCCGACGCGCACGCGTGCGAGGACTGCCGCGCGGCGCTCGACGCGATCCACCAGAGCATCCAGGCCGCGGCGCAGCTCCTCGGGCCGGGCCCGGCGCCCGCGCGCCGGCCAGCCCAGGCTCCCCAGGGTACCGACACCCAGGGCAAGTAGGATGACCGCTGGAATGAAAGGCCAGCTCGTCGCCAAACTCGTCGCCCAGTTCCCGACAGGCTCGGAGCCGGGGGCGATCCCGCCGCGACCTCCGAGCGCAGAACCCGCGCTCCCGGACGCGCCAGAAACGCCGTGGCCGCGCAGCGTCTCGCGCGACGAGCCCGAGAAGCTCTCGCCGGAGACGAAGGCGCACTCCTTCTTCGTCAGGACGAAGCGCCCCGAGCTTCTCTCGAACGTGGGCGTCCTCGAGCTTCTCGCGAAGTGCCCGGTCGCCGACGACGGCGAGGGCGTCATCATCCACCGGGACGTGATCTTCTCGCTCGCCTACCACCTGCTCGACAAGCTGCACGAGCTGGAAGAGACGAAAAAGACCGCGGCCGCGGAGGAGCCCCGCTACGATCAGCGTCTCTCGCAGGTTCTCGACCAGCTCGGGACGCGCGACGCCGAGATCAAGGAGCTTCACGCCGCGCTCGGCGAGGCAGCGGTCAAGATCCGTAGGCTCGAGAGCAAGATCTTCAAATAGCCGTCAGGAACGCCTGGCTTGAGCGTCAAGCGCCACACGGGATTCACGTTGCATCAAATAAAGGCACGTGATACGACCTGATCCATGACCGACTGGAGCGACTCCATCATCACGTCCCGACTCGGGCGCGCGCGCGAGGGCACCATCCGCATGGACCCCGCGAAGTTCTACGCGGTCGTGGACCTCATGCGCGGCGGCACGGCCGCGACGCTCGAAGCCTTGAAGCCCATCACAGACGATCTCGAGTCCGCCTGTGCCGAGGCCGACCTCGAAGTCGAGCAGCTCGCGAAGGTCTCGCGCGAGGTCGACGTCGAGGAGAGGCGCTCGACGAAGTTCAAAAACCCCTTCGCGGAACCGGGCGACGACAAGGACCCGCTCGGCGACCTCCGCATCGCCGCCAAAGGCGAAAACTTCCTCCGCACGCTGCTCGATGTCTCCATGTACCTCCAGGCGGGATTCCACGCGATGCGCGAGGCGTGCAGGAACGCGGTGCCGGGTCCGGTCGTCATGGCCGGCCGGGGACCGAAGCGCGAGCGGTGGGTCCCCGAGAACTTCGAGGACATGCAGCGCATGATGGCCGAGATCTCGATGAACGAAGGGACCGTCGGCGCCTTCATGAGCGGCGTCTTCTCCGCCGAGGCCGCGGAAGAGGGCGTCACGAAGCTCGGGTACCTCCTCGGCCAGAGGCTCGACAACTACTACCGGATGCTCCTCCACCGCCACTCGTCCGAAGGCGTCAAGATCCACGGCGACCCGGTCACGACCGACGTCGCGCTCGCCGTCTTCGAGAACGTCGACTCGGACGGCGAGATCCAGGACGGGCGCAAGCCCGACGAGATCAGCGCCTACAGCCACCACAAAGCCGAGATCATCTGCCGCGCCATGAAAGAGGAGCGGGTCTCGGAGTTCGTGAAGCACCCGACGAAATTGATCGAGTTCATCAAGCAGAACCTCACGGAGCTTCAGGCCCTCGCGACGACGCTCGCGCTCGCCGCCATGCCCGCCGCGGAGGCCCTGCGCCGGGTCCTCGGTCCCGGCGCGCCAAAGAAGCCTCGCGCGATGGGCAAGGGCGAGTTCGACCTGGCGCTCAAGACCCTCGACATCCTCGACCCGTGCAGCGTCAAGTACAAGGAGAAGACGGGCCTGCTCTCGGCCGAGGAGCGCTTCGCGCTCAACTTCAAGAACGAGACGCTCGCTGCGGTCGCGGACCGCCTCACGGACGGCTACTCGTCGACCAAGGGCCTCATCCAGTACATTCTCGAGCGGAAGGCCGAGCTTCGCGACTACTACCGCGACGAGAACAGCTTCTACGTGTGCCGCGTCGGCGCGGGCAATCCGTTCCTCGGCACTGCGCCGGGCGAGCTGGAGGTCGTCCCCGGGACGCGGCCCGTCGTCGACATCTCGGAGATCTCCGGCGCGGGGTTCGACGAGGTACGCGAGTTCTACAAGCAGGTCGAGGCCTCGGGGAAGTGGTACGAGATCTTCCTCGCGACGTCGCCGTCCCGCACCGCCGACAAGTCGAACGTCCTCCTCGTCGGGCCGATGGGCTGCGGCAAGACTGAGATCCTTCGCGCGGTCGGCGGCGACAAGCGCTCGATCGGCATCTTCGCCGTGGGCTCGGACTTCCTCACGTGCTGGAAGGGCGAGGCGGAGAAGAACCCGAAGCGCCTCTTCGAGGCCGCGCACAAGCTCCAGCGCGAGAGCAAGAAACACGTCCACATCTTGATCGACGAGATCGACACCATCCTGAACGACGACAAAGGCCCCGGGTCCTATGGATCGACGAGCCTCGTGACCGAATTTCAGAACCTCATGGACGGCGTCGTTCATTACCCGAGCATCTCAGTGTGGGGCTGCACCAACCGCGTCGACCGGATCCCGATGCCGATGATTCGCCGCTTCTCGAAGGTGCTCGTCGTCGGCGAGCTGTCGCAGGAGGACCGCATCGACCTCTTGAAACGTTTCTCGGCGTTCATGCCGGGTGACGTCCCGAAGACGGCGTGGGCGGACCTCGCCAAGAGGCTCGAGGGTGCGACGGGTGACGTCGTCCGGAAGATCGTCGACCACGTCTGGCGCAAGAAGATGACGGGCTTCGTCGAGAAGAAGCCGGCGGACGCCGAGAAGGTCAAGGACTGGCTCGAGAACTGCCAGAACCAGCGCTTCACGCTCGCGGCCTTCACCGAGGACCAGAGGAAGAAGCTTCACGAGATGCTCCGCCCGCACGTCTCGGTCACCGCGAAGGATCTCGAGGACTCCATCGAGATGCACCTCGAGACCGTCGCCGTGCGAAGCGAGATTCAGACCGCCGTCGAGACCTACGCCCGTTCGCACGCGTTCCTCACGCAGCTCCGGGCGACGAAGAACGGCAAGGGCCGCCGCGAGGCCGAAGCCGACGCCGAAGAACACGATCGGACGTGACATGGGGCTTCGGGCACGGAAGTCTCCGGCTGCTCTGACTCCGCTCGCTCCGCTCGAGCCGGGTGCCGTGCGACAAGAAGGCGGTTGGTTCATCGCCGACTTTCGCGGTGAACGCGTCGGGCGCTTCTTCAAGAAGGAGCACGCCGAGAACATGTGGCGTCGATGGGCCTCGTCCTATCCGTCGGGCGTGACGGCGCCGACCCTGAGCTTCGTCGCGGTGCCGAGGGTGATGACGAGAAAGTCCGAACCTACGCGATGAGCGCCATCTTCAAAGACGCCCTCGTGATCGGCAACGCCGGACCATCCTTCAAAGTGTCCCTCGTCATCATCGAGTGTCCGCGCTGCGGAGCGCGCGTGAAGCTCGAAGACGGCAAAGTCGCTCCGCACGACAAGGGGACGTGCACGGGCTCGAAGATGGTGTGGGAGTCCTGCACGGGTTCGGGCGCAACGCTTCTCAAGGAGAACAAAGATGGCTGACGACATCGCCAAGAAGCGCGCAAACGCCAGCCGCGACCACGCCTCGCGAGAGCGCGCCGTGAAACTGAGCAAGGAAGCCCTCGAGGCGCTCGGGAAAGAGGACCTCCTCTACGCTCACCATGGAGCCGTTTTCGCGCGTCCACCAGATGCCTACGAGAGGCTCGCCGACTTCTTCGAGAAGTTCTTGGAGGGCGTGTGAACCACGACGCCGCCGTCACCGCGCTCGCCATCATCGCGGCCACATGCCAACTCGCCTCGCTCGTCTTGCGCTTCATGCCCTGGCCGAGGCCGAGGTCCTGATGACGCGCGCCGAGGTTCTGCAGAAGATCCGCGATCACCTCGAGGACCCAGAAGAGATCTACCTCGTGAATCACTATCGCCGCGGCGACACCGGCGTCCCGAGCTTCGTCGCTGGCGCGCTCTTGGTGCTTCTCGAGGACGAGGAGGAGGTGCCAAAGGTCAGCGAGCTGAAGGTCCTCGCCAAGAAGCTCCTAGACGAGATGCTCGCCGATCCAAAGACCGTTGCGCGCCTCGACGCGATGGAGGCGCAGTCGTGGCTCAGCATCGATGAGATGAGACGACAGGGGGCGCAGATCGAGGATGGGGTGGTTCGTCTCCGCCGCAGGTCCTCCGATGGCTGACGGACCTTGGAAGAGCCACTTCTACCGGAGCGTCCCGGTGGCCGCGCACCTCCACTACTCGGTCATCGCGCTCGTGGAAGGCGCGTCCGCAGGCCCGAGTGTCCGGTTCGAGCAGTGCATCGACTGCGACGCGATCCGGATCACCGTGGAGGGTGGCGACGTGAGGTACATCTCGGGCTCGCTCTTCTCGATCGCCGAGCACGAATGCCCCGGACCACGTTAGATGCGGACTAGAATCAAAATGCACCAGCAGCCGGGAGACATCTCGAAGGGAGCGAAGATCGCGATGATGGAGGGGCGCGATCCGCGGCGCAAGCTCTCGAAGAGCTTCAAGAAGGACGTTCTCGCGAGGGAACGGACGGTTCTTCGTGAGCGCACGCGTAGCGACGTGAAGACGGCGCTCGAAGACGTGAGCGAGTCCGAAGACTAGCGTTTGGGTCGCGGCTTCTTTCCGAGGATGACGTCGATCGGGTTGTCCTTGATCTCGATCTCGGCCCAGATCGACTTGTCTCCAAGCATCCTCAACGCCACGTAACGATGGTGGCCGTCCTCGAGATCGAAAAGCCCGTCACGGAGATGGACCTCGACCGGCAAACGCCCGAATGCCCGGCGCACGGCGAGCGCATCCCTCCTCGTCGGAATGTCCGCCTCGGCGCTCTCGAGGTCGTCTGGGTAGACGATGTGGATCGCCGAGAGCGGGAGCAGGACCACGTCACCGGACTTAAAGCCGAACGCCGCCTCGTCGAGGACCTCCGTATCTAGTTCCTCGAGCTGACGGCACGTCAGGCCGCCGAGCTTTTTCTTCACGACGGTACGAACACCACACGCTGGAGGAAGTAGCGTGGGTGCGTGAAGCGGACCTGAAGCTCCGTCCAGCGCGGGCCGGGCTCGGAGGCGCCGGTTCCCATGTCCGGGATTTCGGAGACGAGCGCCCACGCGCGGAAGAACGCGTCGCGCGTATCGAGGAGCTTCCAGGGCTTGCCGCCGGGGCTCGGCACGACGTCGCCGACGTGCAGGACCCTGCCGGTGAAGGCATCCACGATTTTCATGCCACGCTCACTTCCTGCCCTTCCTGTGAATGTTGTGCGAGTGCTCGAGGCTTCCAACGCTGCCGGGTCGATGGCGCAACCGATCTTCGAGTTCATGCGGGCCCATACCTTCCTCGAAGAGATCGATCGCGTGGCGAGGGTCGTAGCCCTTTGCCTCGAGAAGGTCGCGCATCTCGGAAAGCTCGCGCGCGGTCGCCTTGTCCTCCAGCTCCGCCAAACGGTCTCCCTTGTGCGCGCGAAGCTCCTCGAGGAGGTCCTTGAAGTCGCGCTCCGTCCATCCCGAGTAGTAGCCCGCGATGTCCTCGTCGCTCCCGACGTCATGAGCGAGCGCCGCGAGGTCCCGCTCGACGCCACTCGACTCCCAGCGAGCAAGATCTTCGTCGATCCTCTTCTTGAACTGCTCGAGCCGCGCCTCGTAATCCGAGGGCCGAGTCCTTCGCGACGCCATCGCAGCGCTCAGCGGCTCGACCAGTGCGCCGCCATGCGCCGCTGCCGGCGAAGGCGCCGGAGCGCGGCGCGCTCGCGGAGGCTGAGGACGTCGTGGCGACGCCTGCGGAGCTGCATGCGGCGGGCGAGCGCCTGCTCGGCAAGCTCGCGCTGCCGAGTCCGGCGGGCGGCCTTGCCGTTGCCGTTGCCGTTTCCGTAGTGAGGCAGAGAGCTTGTGCGCCCGTACTCCTCGAGTTCTTCACGCGGCTGGAAACGCCTGTGTGCCATGACCTACCTCTTGTCTTGCAGGTCATTCAACCATCCCTGGACGTGGGTAGCAAGTCAGGGAAGACGGTTCACCGCTTCCTCTCCATCTCGGTCCAGATCATGTTCTCCTCCTCGTCGGTGAAGCCCCGGAGGTGAAAGCTGTGGTTCTCCTCCGCGCCTGTCCCGTAGTCCGACACCTCGAATCCGGTCTCGAACCAGTCGCCACCCGATGGTCTTGCGCCGCGAGTCCGCAGGTAAGCGGTGGCCGCGCTAGCAAAGGTATCGTCGTAGCTCGGGATGATCTCTTCCTCGGCTTCTTCTCCACGATCCTCGACGTCACCCTCCTCGGCGGACTCCGGCGTCACGATCTCGTAGGCGACGAAGATGGTCCGCTTGTGGTCTTTCTTGATCTTGAAGCCCATGTCCTTGACCGCGTCTTTGATGGGCTTGTCCGCATCGGACCAGATGTCGAAGACCTCACCTCTCGTGGTCAGCCTGAAGTAACCTTGGCCGCCTCCGGTGCCGCTCGCGCCCGACACATACAAGTAGTAGTCGCTCACGGGCCACGCATCGACTTCGTCGACCTCGAATCCCTGCTCCCTCAAGCCCTCGGCGATCTCCTGGGCGATCTTCTTGGCCGACATGCCGCTCGAGCCTCAGTCGCCCTTGCCCATGCTCGTCGCGACGAGGACCGCCCCGAGCAGCACCACCGCGCCGCCCGCCACCCACGCGATCGTGGTCCAGTCGGTCTCGCCCTTCTGATCGTGATCGCGACTGCGCCCGCGCCCCCTCGGCCGATCGTCGTATCCCCGGTCGCGCGGCGGGAACGTCGTGGTAGGGCTTCCGCGCCTGTCCGGAGGCGGCGCCGCGCGCCCGCTGTCCACGGGCGGCGGCCCGCCGTCCGCGGCCTGCCCTCCGCCGTCCGAGCTGTCCGTCCCCCAGAGCCCGAAGCCCTCGGGTCCCGTGGCCTGGCCCCAGGCGTACGCCATCCCGATCGGGGAGATGAGGTGCGGGGCGATTGTGACGGGGCCGACCTTCGGCCAGTCGAAACCGACGAAGGACTCACCCGCTATCTCGACTTCACCGGCGACCCAGGGCTCGGGCATCGAATAGGCGTAGGGCTCGAAGGCGGGGGTGCCGGCGAACGGGAAGTAGCTCTGCATGTGGAGTGGCCTCCCTGGGATCTTACCAAGGCCGCCTGCAGACGTCGGCATTTCTTTCGAATACCGTTACCGTCACGCTTCCTCGATGCATCGGATGACCTCTTCGACGTCGCCCTCCTTCTTGAGCACGGTCAGGGTCAAGTCCTCGAGCACCGCAATCGTGATGAACCCGAGGGACTCGAGTCGATAGGCGCCCGTCTCGGGCCGCACATCGTGAGAGACGACGAACCCGACGGCATACTTGCTGCGCCTGCCGCGGCGCTCGTACGGCATCTCTCTCATGTCGCTGATGTGGTACCCGTGCTCGCCGGCGACGCGTCCTGGCTCGCCGGGCAAACACATGCGGCACGCGTGCATCACCCTGTGCGCAAGCTCGTACTGATCATCGATGGTGTCCTCGTTGATCGCCGTGCGCTGACGCTGTTGTTGTTCGATGCGCGACATTTTTCTGCTCCTATGCGGCTTCGCGGACCTGCTGGACGAGCGCTGCGAGCGCGCGGAGATGCGCCTTGGCGCGAAGCTCGTCGCCGGCCACGATCGCTTCCTCCATGTGCGACGCGTGGAGACCGATCTGCAGAAGCGCGAGGTCGCGCGGCCCGAGCGACGCACGGAAAGCCCCGATATCCGCGAGGACGCGCTCAGCACTGTCCAGGAAAGCCTGGAGCCTCCCAGGATCACCACCAGAAACGCCGACGACGCTCCGCTCCCAGGTAGGCGACAAGATCACGAAGCCATCAATCTCCGAAAGGCCCGACCGGTCGGGGTGCGGGTCCCAGATCACGCGAGGCCCTTTGCCGATGCACGCGTGCGGCCTTCCGCGCGGCGAGATGCCCGTGATGATGTGCAGGCACCCAGGAAACACGGCGCGCGCGGGGTCCGCCGCGAAGTGCAGGGCGTAGAGGCCGAACTGCGAGAGCCACGCATCGAGGCGCGAGGCCCAGTGAAAGCGGTGCGTGTCCCCTGGCTCGGACAGGAAGAAGGGCACCGTCTCGAGGGGCACCTCGAGGAGCGAGGCGAGGCATGCCGAGAAGCAGTTGCCGCGAGGGCCGATGACGCTCTGGGTGACGGGAAGCATTCAGTCCCACCAGAGCCGAAGCTCGCCGTCCTCCTGGATGTCGGCTTCATCAGCCGAGGCCTCGGAGCCGGCGCGCCGTTTCATCTTCTCGAGCGTCGCGCGAGGGCCTTTCACATAGAGGGCGACTGAAGCTTCTCGGGCAGGCTGGACCATGATGCCGGAAAAACCGGAAAGCCACTCCCCGACTACGTGCGGGTCGAAGTCGTTGTAACCGGGCACGATCTCGGCCGCTTGCTCTTCCCATTCCGACGGCGTCATCCAGCGCTTGCCGCGCCAGTCGAGGTTGCGTTTCATCTGCTCTGCGATCTCGCCCCATTTGGACGAGCGCAGCTCCTCGGCAAAGCCCTCGTCCCAGGTGTCGGCGTAAGCAGCAACGAATTCCATGTCGAACTTCATGGCTTACTCCCACGTTCCCTGAAGGAGCTTCGGATTGCTGCCCCGGAGCGCTGCCTCGGACTCGCCCGAGATCTCAGCGAGCTTCGGAACATCGAGCGCTTCACGCACGCCGAGCTTGCCCTGGGCCCGGAGACCCACGATCACGCGCAGGGTGTTATCAGCTGGAGGACGAGGGTCTCTCCAGTCGACCGCTACGCCCTGAATGGGCGCGGCTGCCTCAGGCCCTCGTCGCTCCGCTCCGTGGGGCCCGGCCTGAGGACTGGCGTCCTCAGGCTGCGTGTCCGGGAGCCCGTCTTCGGTCTCGATCCCCATGCGTCACCTACCTCCTGAGAACCACCCGGCGATCGAGTCGCCGAACCTGTTGAAGGCGGCCTGCCGGCGCTTGCACGGCTGGCACGCCTCGATGCCGATCCCGCGCGCGGCCGCCGCGACGAGATCGCCGATCGGAAGTCGGCTCTTCTTGTCGGCGAGAAACTGCTGCATGAGGTAGCTCGAGTCGCTCGGGCTCAGTTCCAAGCGCTCGCCGCGGGGCCCGAGCGCATAGGGTGGCGCGGTCTCGAGGCCCTGGCCGTCGTCGAAGACCTGCCCATTCGCGATGTAGTACATGCGTGACCATTCTAACTCGACAAAGGCTAGATTGGGATCACTCCTCCGTGACCACGCCCGCACGAGCCGCGCTCCTTGCCGCCCTCCAAGAGGTCGAGCCATGTGGCCTCGAAGCGACGGCCCAAGCCACCTCTGCGCTCATCCACGCCATCGCGAAGCTCGACGAGGAGGGGCTCAAGAACCTCTCGGAGAAGGCGACGGTGCTTCTCCTCGCCGTCTTCCCGAGTCAGCCCAGCGAGCCGCCAAAACCAGACGGGCTCGACAAGGTCGCCGCGGGTCTCCTCAGGCAGCTTCGCGAGTCATGCGCGAACTGACCGCATTCACCCCGCTATGTTGGCGCGATGACGACGCCCGACAACCCTCGCCCGTCTCGCTCCGAGGGTTCC
>Ga0326727_10018819_pt1 | contig 14025 bp, 12 predicted proteins | sample MB2enrmetagenome_FD_207643 | JGI IMG/M metagenome (GOLD analysis project Ga0326727, IMG submission 207643) | Lab enriched peat soil microbial communities from McLean, Ithaca, NY, United States - MB29MY | ecosystem: Environmental > Terrestrial > Soil > Wetlands > Peat | place: USA: New York...
TAGTTTACGAAAAAGGATGGGCTCATCATCATGAGAAAGGAGTTGAAGACCTACTCAAGGAAGACAAATGCGTGAGAAATGAAAGAGTCGATTCTTTTGTCAGTATCCTCATGGGCACAATCCTCACTATCATCATAATGGCCAGCGCTGCATTACTGATCAGGGGCAAATCGGTAACCAGTTTCGCGGATATAGCAGCGCCTTTCAGCATTAAATTTGGTATAGTAGGAGTGGACGTCTTCGCAGTCGCCTTTGCCTTCGCTGGAATATTAGCTATAGTTACTGTAGGTTTGGGCACCGTTTACTCTGCCTTCGGATTTCTGGGTATCGAGAGTCATTTTAAGGAAACAAGGTTCAGGTTCGTGTTCGTCTTGGCGCTCGTAATCTCAGCAATTTTCGCCCTCATACCACACCAAATTCAAGTAATGGTCTTCACCCAATACCTAAACGGTGCCCTGTTACCATTCATCCTCGTACCTCTTGTAATTATCACACGAAACAAGGCTTTAATGGGCAAATACAGACTTGGGAAAGTCACTTTGACTTTAGCAGTCGCAACAATCATAATAACAACGGTTCTCTTCATTGCGAGCATAGCTTCAATGCTGTAAAGTTTGGTAGGTTAGCACTAAAGAATACATCAGAAAGCCTGCGGGAAATTCAAAAGAACGTCGAACGCTCTTCTAGCTATTCCACAGAGCACCAGACGTGTCGCGCCCGGTGAGCTACTTAGTAATTTCACTTAGAATTGAACGCGTTAACTGCTCAGCTAACCTTGCTGACGCCCGCTCAGGCGGCAACTTTTATCTAGCAGAGACATCATTTGTTTTTTGGTGACATCTTATGAAAGATTTATCTGTAAAGAGCCCAGCGTTTGAATCGGGCAAACTTATTCCTAAAAAATACACTTGCGATGGACAAGATATCAATCCGCCCCTAACCATTGAAGGCATTCCTAAAGAAGCAAAAACGCTTGTTTTAGCCGTAGATGACCCTGATGCACCAAGCGGCACATGGGACCACTGGGTTGTCTGGAACATTCCCGCCTCAACAAGCAAGATAGCAGAGAATTCGGTGCCTGGAAAAGAGGGAGTTAACAGCGCAAGGCAACAAGGTTATATGGGTCCTTGCCCGCCGGGGGGTACACATAGGTATTTCTTTAAAGTTTACGCTCTGGATACAGAGCTCAGTTTAGGCACAAGCTCGAAAAAGAAAGATGCGGAAAAAGCCATGCAGGGTCATGTTCTAGCTAAGGGCGAATTGATGGGCTTATACCGTAGGTAACCGTTGCTTTAGGAAAGTTTGATGCCTTAAGCTACGGAATTGTTAGTTTAACGGTAACTGTAATGACTGGTTGAGTAAGTTTGAACCGGAAATACGTCATAGTAACTGCTGTATTGCTTATTGTCTTAATTTCTGTATCGCTTTTTTTAACCCTTAAGCCCATCAAACAAGTTACGCCTAGGTCGTTTTACATGGGGGTTGAATTTGCCTACGGTAGCCAGTTTAGCCAGCTTAAAGCCTTAGTAGACAAAGTTGAGAATTACACGAATCTTTTCGTCATAGGATCAGTGACCTTAACGTTTAACAGGACGGCGCTAAACGAATCCTGTAACTACCTTAACAGTTCAGGATTAAATTTCATAGTTTTAATCACTAGCTTATTTATGTACAATAGTTCTAACGGTTACCCGCCGAACAGTAATATTTTTGATTGGATCGGCAATGCGACACAGGAATATGGCGATCGATTATTGGGCATCTACAGGTTTGATGAACCAGGCGGAGATCAATTGGATGATGCACAGTTTCAGATTATCAATGACACCTCTCTCAGCTACGCTCAAGTAGCCCAGTTCTATGTCGGCAACCTTTCACTCATAGTCCACTATTACGCCACGATAGCTGAGAGGACCAGCGTACCAGTCCTCAAAATTTTCACTTCGGACTACGGGCTTTACTGGTTTGATTACGAAGCGGGCTACAACACAATTTTTGCTGAGTTCGTGGGAAACGAAAGCAGGCAAATCATTATAGCGTTAGATAGAGGTGCTGCGCAATCTTTCAACCGACCTTGGGGAGTTATAATCACTTGGAAGTATGATCAGTCACCGTACCTTGAGTCAGGAGATGAGATATTCTCTGACCTGTCGCAGTCTTACAGCGCCGGAGCCACTTACGCGATAGTTTTCAGCTATCCTAACATAACTGCTTACGGCACATTAACCCCAGATGATTTTGAGGCTTTGCAGACGTTCTGGACTGACATTCATACGAATCCTGAGCAATTTGGGTCAGCTCCAGCTGAGGCAGCCTATGTTGTACCTGCAGATTTCGGGTTTGGCTTTCGCAACGCGGACGATACAATCTGGGGTTTATTCCCAGCTGACAACTACACGTCGACTCAAAAAATATGGGACGACACGCAAAGCTTACTAGCCCTATACGGTGACAAATTGAACATTATTTATGATGACCCCGAAATTATTGGACCAACATTGAACAATTACACCAAAGTTTTTTACTGGAACCAAACAGTAACATGATTTAGGAAGTAAAGTACCGAATCATCGTCTTCTTTAGAAACGCAAACGAACGCAGATAACGCAGAAAGACGCAAAACACACAATCTGCAAACAAAACAAACCGCAAACCAAAAAAACAGGCCAAAACACAAAAAATAAATTTTTAAAAAATAGGTAGTTTAGATAAGCCTTTAAACGTAAGTACAGCATTTAAGCAACAAGTCTGCCTATCATTGAAGTTAGGAGCGCTCGGTATTGGAAGAGAAAGCAAGCGAGTCAAGTCCTAAGCCTATAGTAGGTTTGCCTTCGCTTGATGCGTCGGGTCTGGCTGAGTTTATCCGTTTTGATTGTTGTCCCCGTTACTTTAAACTTCGATTTGAAGGTGACGAGGAGAGTTGCCACAAATGGCCTGAGGCTTTCAAGCCACTAAGTCCCTTGCTGTATGGTGCAGGCAAAAAGATAGAAGAGAAGAAAGTGCAGGAGTTAAAAGCAAAAGCTGCTGACTACTGTGACTTAAGCGATTTTAACCCGAAGACAGACGATTGGGAGAGCGCTTGGAAAAAAACTCTTCAAACCATAATGGAGCTTCTTGAATGCTCACTTTCTGTTAAAACGGAGACCGCGTACAAGCCTGTTTTGATTTATCAAGCCCCTATGAAGGGACATATTGGCGTGTGGGACATAAAAGGCATAGCTGACCTGATTGGTATTTGGCCAAGCAAGAATGGCAAAGTTAAAGTCCGCATTTTTGAAATTAAATCTTCTTGGAAGGAGCAGACAGCTCATCGTATACAAGTTGCGATTTATGTGCTTTTGCTTACCAAAGGCTTAGGTGACTTCTCGTCTAACGTCGATTTTGAAGGATGTGTGATTAACAAAGAATCAGATTTAGAGAAGCTTAACGCTGAAAGTCTTCCGCCCTTTAGACTTGAGCCGCTAATCCAAGATGCCCAAAGACTCCTTAGCGGAAACGGCGAACTTTACCGAATCCACCAAACTGCCCTCTCAGAAGTGGCGTATCAACTCTCTTGGCGATGCGATAACTGCGGCTTTAACGAATGCTGCACTGTTCGTGCAATAGAAAAAGAGAGCGTTGCCCTGCTTAATTTGACTCGAGGGGAGCAGAAGGCACTAAAATGTTATGGAATTTTACGGCTGGAAGACCTAGCAAAGTTAAAGGTGGTGCCTGATTCAGAGGATCAGCGTCCCTACAATTTTAAGGAGAATCCAGCTTTAGACCCGCAAAAAGTCCAGTTGTTGTCTGCTGATCCTGTAGTGGGAGCCAAGCTTGACAGAATAATTCAAAGAGCTCAATTCATGCTGTATGGAATACGACCCAGCAGTCCACATGTGAATAAGGTTAGAGTGATGCCATGGCTCACAGGCACAGGTTATGGAAATTTGCCTGAAGATAGCCCCCAACTTGGGGCAGATACTGCGCTTTCGTTTAAACCTGATGGCATGATCCGAGTTTACTTCCATATTGAATGGGATTACATGCTTGATATTCTCTCTATGATTAGCGCTAGAGTAAGCTGCACAAGGTACAGGGGACAATCAATAAGCGTATCAAAAATTATCAATAGTCTTCCAGATCAACGAGAAAAATGCTTCGATGAAGAAAAAAACATGCTAGAGGCATTTTTTGCAGACGTCGCTAAGGCCATTAATGATATAGCCTTTGAGGTTGGGAGTCCAGACGAGGCTCCGATTCATCTTTACTTCTATACCCGACGCGAGCGGGATCTACTTATGGATGCAGTACGGCGTCAACCTTCTCTGATGACCGCCCATGCAGTGCAGGACCTCTTGGGTCTTAGGCAAGCAATTGATCAACCTATGTTTTCCATTTTACAAGACGAAATCGTATCAAGAAAAGCCGTGGGGTATCACAGCACCGGGCTTTTGCCTGTTCTTAAGCAATGTAGCTTTTTCGACGCTAACCAATGGGTCGTTAAACGCAAAGATGGAACACTCTTAGATCTACGTTCAGTTTTTCGTGATGGCTTCTTTAACTTTGAACTGCCTTACACACGAACTCCAACAGGTTCGATTTCATTTATACTTGGACGCGAAGATGTAAGACACAAAGAAGGCTATTATCCTGCGCGCGCCCGTTTTGGAAACCAAATTCCAATTGAATATTTATGGGCTGCCAAAGGCCGACTTGACAGTAGCCAAGGAAAAGGCTTTCTTGAAAAATTTATGATAGAGAAACGCATGTGGTGCGATTACCCACATAAGACGCGAAGAATCAGCGACGAGGATTTAACCCTGCTTGGTGCAAGGCTTTGCTTGGCTCTTGAACATATAGAGCGGTCGCTGACTATACGCAACCGACGCTTAGGCAAAAAACCAATAAATGTCCCGAAAATCCCCGAGTTCACATTGGGATATGCAACGCTGGAAAGAAGCTGCAGGGAATTTTTGGATTTGGAGTATTTTGCCAAGCGCCAAGAATTATATCAGCACTACGTTTTGCTTCCATGCCAGCGGGTAGCCACCGGCAGATCAGTGATTTTTGAATGTTTAAGCGCTGAGGAAATGGATCGGGATTTTGTAGTCAGGGGCAAAATGATTTATGAGGATCTTGGCTTACCAAAATCGGAGTGTATTGTTAATGCTTGCAGAATCAAGGGGTCTGACGATTCAGGCTCTGGCGATTGGATGGTTGCCACTGAAATTAGAGTAAATGAGCAGGGACAGTTTGAAGAAACTAGGCAAAGGTCACCTTCACAAGTAGAAAAATCAGCTCGCGTTATCGTTGAAAAAGTTGATTTAAGAAAAATGGAGTTGACCATTAAAGTGGTCAGTTGGCCCAGCGGCAAAAGTAGGCGTTACAGTACTTGGCATGATCTTCCAACCACTGACAAAGACAAAGCTAGAAATAGTAAACACATGCAGCTCTTTGAAGTAGGACGCAAGTATATTTTAGATGAATTAGCAGATGACATTATTTCGGAGCGAGCAGCAAAATGCCTTGACTACGCAGCCAACAACGAGTTATATTGCTTGCTGGAAGGATTTTTGGCGGGTACCAACAAACCTTCAGAACGCAGTGAATTATCTAAGGAGCACGCGAAGGCTTTCTTAAGTTGGGTTGAACACACAATCTTTCCACCTAAACCAGAACAGAACCGTTTCATTGACCGCGTTTTTGGCAAGGAACAGGTTGTTATGCTTCAAGGCCCTCCGGGCACAGGTAAAACTGAAACTTTACAGTTAGCAGTGCTTGCGCATGTTGCCTCACATAATGCAGTCGGCAGGTGCCGTGTGTTGATGGTGGCGCCTACCCACAAGGCGATTCATGAATTTGTTAACAAGCTAGCTAAGTCTTGGCGAACTTACAGCAAAGAAGACGGCAATAACTTAGCTAATCTTAGAATTTATCGGGTTCTAAATTCTTCAGCCAAAGCCGTTGACGGCGTTAAATACGTTAACTACAACGAAGACGAACAGGTTGTTGCGGAATTAAAAGATGCTTTATCAAGTCAAGGTAAGTTAGTTTCTGATTCAACTAGTGCTTTTCCTCTGGTTTTATGTGTAACGCCACCTGGCTTGTACGGTCTCATGAAAAAGATTGGGGGCAAGGAACCTTCTTGGGACGAAGGCTTCTTTGACTTACTAGTGGTTGATGAAGCGAGTATGATGCGGCTTCCCGAGTTGATTCTTTCAGGCGCATTTGTCAACAAGAATGCTCAGATTCTGGTGGCAGGAGACCATCGGCAGCTGCCTCCAATTCAATCGCATAATTGGGAAAAAGAGGATCGACGAACCATTGAGGAGATGGCTTCATTCTTATCGGCTATGGATTTCCTTCGTTTACTACGTCAAGAAGACCTAGGGCTTGAGCATGTTAAGTCTCTGCATAAGGCTGATATTCCTACTGAACGGTTAAGCGAAACCCACCGATGTCACCAAGTAGTTGCACAGTTTCTAAGAGAATGGGTATACCACAAAGACGGAATTGATTTTCGTTCTGACCAAACGCAAACTCTATCATCTGTGACTCCTTTAACAGAGGGGTTGAAAGTTGTTTTGGAGCCAGAGAACATTTTTGTCTTAGTCGTCCATGACGAGACGGAGAGTTTTCAGTCAAATTTAGTCGAGGCAAATATTGTCGACGCACTAGTCCGTAGTGGCGTAAAGTCGGAAGGTGTGGGAGTAGTTACTCCGCATAATGCTCAACGAGGAGTGGTCAAGAATTTGCTACTTGACGGTTACGAAAATGTACGGGTTGATACAGTCGAGCGGTATCAAGGCGGAGAAAGCGATTTCATAATCATATCCTCAACTGTAAGCGACCCCGACTACGTACGCACAGAAAGTGATTTCTTGCTAAACTTAAACCGCATAAACGTCGCTATTTCCCGAATGAAAAAGAAACTTGTGATCATTGCAAGCCGAGCAATTTTTGAATTTATGCCTCAAGACGCCAAAGACTACGATAAAGCCCTCCTCTGGAGAGGCATAGCCCAAACCGTAGGCTTCACCGCAAACTCTAACCCAAAATGGAAAGGTTCACTGTCTGACTTTTTAGGGAAAACCGCTCAAAAGGTTGAGGTTGAAATTTACGTTAAACCCAGCAATAACGCGATTTAGACATGCACTATAAAATAAGTAAGTTTACCAAATCGCTTAAAATTTTGTGTTGCTGGCTCTGGAATAACTGTTAAATAGCTCGAGGCCGAAGTGTGAGCAGATATCAAAGGGGAACAAATTGCAGGTTACTAACGATTCGGCTAAAGCTTCTGTTGATGCATCTCTTGAGAGCAGAATTAAAGCGCAGAAGGAATTAGTCGAGAAACTAAAAGCTGAATGGAAGCTTTTGTGGAGCGAACGCTTCAACGACAAGGAAAGAGCAGAAGGCATCTCAATCAGCGACTATGCATCGTTGTACGTGGAACGCGGCACCATAATCCACGCAACCAGAGATTACAAAGCCTTAAATTTTAAGGAAATCCTCGAACAACACATAACGGAAGACTCAGACCGCTTCATCCAACCAAACGTTGACGAAGGCGGCTGGAATAAATTCGTAAAAACCAAAATCACCAGCCCGCCCCAGAGAAACAAACGTGCTTTAGCGTATGCTCCTAAGAAGCAGGAAGTTCAACAGCCTAAGAAAGGCGGGCGCGGTTGGCTTCACGTAACATGACCGTTTTGCGATTAAAGTGGTTTTATTTAAATTTTGAATGTTGTTAATTCTCATTTGTGTGGGCGGAATTAGTACTTCATGGTGCTGCTGCAAGTTAATTTTACGCTTTGATTAGTTGATGCTCAATTTCTGAGGCTGTTTCAACATAGCAGTCCATTGGTTTTTGTGCACGGTTTAGAACTTTAATTCTGCTCTCGAAAGCGGTAACCAAATCGTCTGCCAGCATCATCTGAAATTTTTTGGGCAACGGCTGCATTGTTTCACCAAGAAGAGCTAAGATTTTACTTTCAAGTTTTTTCCTATTTTGAGAGTCTAAACATTCTTTCATACAGTTCTTCTCAAAAACAATACAACAAAGTAATTTAATTAATTTATTACAACAAAATATGAATCCACAATCAGCTTCAAATTCACCTGTACAACGCAAATACCGCGAACTTTCACATAGATGACGCAAATCTCATGAATAAAAAAAGGATTTTTGTATCGATTATGTGAAGACTCACGTATAGCTGCATATCAGTTGTTACCAATCAACATTCATAATGGTTAACAGAACCTTTCACCAATTAATCATAAGGGAAGCTAGAAAAAGAGGAAGAAGCGTGGTTAGGAAAGAAGTTTTGTTTTGTACAACGCTCATTCTTATAGGTTCCATAGACTGGCTAACAACCACCATAGGAGTAGTCTTCTTTGGAGCAACAGAAACCAACCCCCTGCTCGCCGGATTAACACAATCAAACATGCTGATCTTTAGCGCCGTAAAACTCTCAGCAGTCATACTTGCAGGACTCGTTTTCTACAAAGCCGAAACAAAAACGAAAATCTCTAACCAAGTTTCACCTTTCGCAAAAAACCTCCTGAACTCAGGATACGTCATATCACTCTTCACACTCACAGCATTAGTCGCAAACAACATAACCGCAATCGTCAGAGTAGCATAAACCCCCAATCAAAAACCAATTGCCACTGTATGCCAAATAAGCATCAGCTCAAGCTGATGGGCAAGGCTTGGAAAAAAATAGATGGAGAGAGTTTTTTAACCTGATTGCGCCTGCTACGCATATTTGGAAGATGAAGTTTGTGATTTTAGATATGTTTGAGGATTGGTTAGGGGTTTGTGCCGCCGATGTTTATATTGACGCTGAAGCTTGTGATGTCAGAGATGCTTGAGGATACAGTTAGGGTTAGGGTTGCGGCTACATATGCTCCAGGCTGGAGGTCTGTGCTTTGTTGGTTCCACGTAATGGTTATTGGCCCATTCGCACTCGCTGGACTCCAACTGCTAGTCGTCATGTTTAAAGATAGTGAGAGGCCAGTGCTGGTGTTTTTGACGTAGATTGTATAAGTGGTGGTTCCCCCTGGGGTTAAGCTTCCCCAGCTTATGGTGCTCAGGGGAGTGGTGCATGCGCTGCTAGTATATACGCCTAAACCTGCTGATGTAGTCACTGTACCGCTGGAAGACAAAGTTGAAGATGCATCGAGGGCTGCAAAAGTTGTAAATGTTAAAGCTATTCCAATTATGACTAATGCTACTATTGCGGTTGTTATTGAGAGTTTTGGTTTTGTCATGATTTTCCCCAACAAAAACAACCTTGTGTAGTAAGTCTTAATAAACGTTATCGTTTACCTGAACAACATAAATACTGAACAACATAACAACATAGATGCTTGAACAACTAAATATTTGAACAAAATAAATACATAATCAGCAATTCATCCCAAAACATTAAACACGCACTATTCATATTGAAGATTCGTGGGCTTTCTCGCTAACTTTTCTTGTAAAGAAAGAGAAAAAATTGTTTTAGGTGGAGTTTTCGCCCTTTATGATTTTCCTTAAAGTAGCGCATCTGAAGACAGTTTATCCACGCCTTCTGAAGTTTTGATTGTCTATGCAAAACTGGCATGATTCACCCCAGTGAAGTTTGAGCATAGCTCGCTTTGTCGAGCAAGAGGCATCCAAGCTATGATTGAAAAAGATTGATTGGAAAATGGCCTCTCAGCTAACTGTTCAGGTTAAGTTGCATACTTCTGTTCTGGTGTCGGCACATAGACGACTAGCTCTTTTTGAACCGACAATTTTGGTTTCGGTACTGTTGTTTCTCTTTTGGATCCTATCCAATTGAGGCTCCAGCCAATACACCAAAGAAAGACAGCTAGTGGCATTAGCAGAATGTTTCTTAAGTTGTGAGTTTTCATTTTTCTCCTGCTTCCTTAATTTTCAAACCATATTAGGCTTGAACCTATTTTATAGCTTTTTATAAAATCAATTAACGTTTATTGTCAACTTTAACAAATTTTTGCAAAGTAAACTTGACAAAATTTGCGAAGCCCAGTTAACCTCAGGTCTAGCTTTGATAAGAACCAGTTTACATTGCATTCTCAAAGCGCATGACGCAATAACCGTAAAACCCTCTGATCCCGCCACCATAGACAAATGGTGAAACACCCTCAAACCCTCATCCCGCCGGCCCCAGTACCTGGTTCCAAAAAACCAGGGCAACGAAAGAACAAACCCAAATTACTTTAGATCGCTATTTCGGGCGTAGTCACGACTGGACAGAAAAGAAATGTCTAAAAACGTCTAAAAGAGAATATATGCGGAAGATTTTTCAGAAGCTGCTTTTTGCGCGCTGCCAGAATCAATTAAAAAAAAGCTTAGGTCTGCATCTAAGTGGCAGCAGAAGGCAAGAAGTCAAAAAGCTCGACATGCAGATTCAATGGTGATCTTACGTGTAAGCTCAGTGGAAAATGTTTTTTCGAACGATAAGATCTACAGGATAGTTGAAAGGAAGACTGACCAAATAAGTATATCAATTCAAGTTAATGGTCAAGTTTTAGGAAAAATGGATAAGGAGTATTGTTATCTTGATTTGTGTCGGTGACTTGTTTGGAGACTAAAGTTGCTACGTCATCTATGTTTGAGGATATGGTTAGGGGTTTGTACCGCCGATGTTTATATTGACGCTAAAGCTTTTGACGCCAGAGATGCTTGAGGATACAGTCAGAGTTAGGAGTGCAGCTACTGAAGCTCCAGGCTGAAGATCTGTACTTTGCTGATTCCACGTAATGCTTATTGGCCCATTCGCACTCGCTGGACTCCAGCTACTAGTCGCCATATTCAGAGTTAATGAGAGGCCGCTACTGGTGTTTTTGACGTAGATTGTTTGAGTTGTGGTCCCTCCTGCGGTTAAGGTTCCCCAGCTTATGGAACTCAGGGAAGTTGTGCATGCACTGTTAGAATATACAGCTAAGCCTGCTGATGTAGACACTGTACCGCTAGAAGTCAGGGTTGCAGATGTGGTGATGGCGGAAAAAGTGGCAATTGATAAAGCCATTCCAATTATGATTAATCCTAAAACTGCAGTTATTATTGAGATTTTTAATTTTGCCGTAAATTATTCACCCCGCAAATAGCTTGCTTCACTTGTCACTTTGTTATTGTGTACTTGCACGACACCGGCATCGTTCCTTAACTTGTGAGTTTTCATTTTATTCCCTCTTCCGAATTTTCAAAACCGTATTAGCGCTTGAATCTATTTTATAGCTTTTTATAAAATCAATTAACGTTAATTGTCAACTTTAACAAATTTTTGCAAAGTAAACTTAACAAAGTTTGCGAAGTTCAGTTAACTGCAATCTAGCTTTTGATAAGAACCAGTCTGCATTACATCCCCGAAGCACTGACACAATAACCGTAAAATCCTCTAATCCCGCCTCCATAGACAAATGGTGAAACACCCTCAAACCCATAATTGCACCTGACCCAATACATACACAGAAAAAAAACCAAATAACGAAAGATTAAACCTAAATTATTTTTAAAGCATTATTATGGGCACGTTATGCTGACAGGAATAAAGGTACCAAAAAAATTGTCGGCGATGGGAGCGTGTTTTGGATTGCGTCTTTATGGAAATCTAGACTTTTTATGAAAAAACGGTGCGGTACCCCTGCTTGCACCACTCTTCAATCCTTAATAAAGAGACAAGGCAGCGCGCACAAATAAGCATCAGTTCAGGCTAATGGGCAAGTTTTGAGGAAAAATGGTTGGAAATAGTTTTTTAACCTAATTTGTGTCCTTTTATGCAAATTTGAACGCTAAAGCCTGTGACGTCAACTATGCTTGAGGATATTGTTAGGGGTTTGTGCCGCCGATGTTTATATTGACGCTAAAGCTTGTGACGTCAACTACGTTTGAGGACACAGTTAAGGTTAGGACTGCGGTTGCGACTACTCCGGGCTGGAGGTCTGTGCCTTGTTGATTCCATGTTATGGTTATGTACCCACTTGCGCTCGCTGGACTCCAGCTACTCGTGGTCATGTTCAAAGATAGTGAAAGACCACTGCTTGTGTTTTTGACGTAGATTGTCTGAGTAGCGGTCCCACCTGGGCTTAAGCTTCCCCAGCTTATGGTGCTCAGGGGAGTGGTGCATGCGCTGGTAGTATATACGCCTAAACCTGCTGATGTAGTCACTGTACCAGTGGAAGACAAAGTGGTAGATGTGGTGATGGCTGCAATAGTGATAAGTGATAAAGCTATTGCCGCCGTTATGACTAACGCTACTGTAATTGCTACCCACAAAAATTTGGTCTTCCATCTAAAATCTTTTTTCAAAAGTCTTTCACCTCTTGCCTTTTTCTGTTATCCTTTTCGTAACTTGTTGATGCATTAATCCAATTATTTCTAAAATAAAGGCAAGCATAATTTTATAGAATAAAAACTAGGATAAAAATTATTATGGAATTAAAAACATTATTTTCTAGAATTTTATAGAATAAAAAATAGAATAAAAATATTATTTTTATAGAATAAAAACATGCACTATTCATATTGAGGATTCAGGAGGTTTTCTAGCTAACTTTTCTTGTAAAAAAAGGAAAATTTGTTTTGGTTGGAGTTTTTTGGATGTTTTATTTTGTTTCAGACTTATCTTAGTATGAAAACACTGGAGCCTTCTAATGTTGCCCTTAATTTCTTAGAACGACTGTTGTAGCTCAAGTTAATCCGCTCAACAGAAAAAAGCGGTAATTGAAGGAAATTTCGATAATTAATTTGGGATTTATGTTGGTGAAATATTAAAATAGTGCCGAAACGATTTTGGAAATAAGAGAGAGGGAGTCAATACGTTAGGAAAGACACATATTACGTATGGGTCAGTTTACAGTTTTATTCGGTTTTTTGTTTTCCCCTTTTTTGTTATTTTCGGCCTTATTTTATGCACAGTATCAATTCCATTTTTAGAAGCACCTTTTAATTTCAATCCTTTGATTTTCTTTAGCTTAGGTTACGCATTGTTTTTTTCTGCCCCGTTCCTCTTAACGAAATTAAATAACTTTGTTAAACGATACAAAAGAATGAATTTTAGTTTAAAAGTTTTGAATAAAAATAAGGATAGGCTGCAATTAAAGAAATTCTACATTACGGTTGCTGTTTCAATATTAATAGTTTTTTCGATATTTGCTATTCAATCAGTAGCTTCCCAAATTAGCCATGTTTCTGAATTTAGCGGAATTCGAAGCCTTTCAATCTTAACAGTAACCACCTATTTGTCAATAGTTTCAGCTTTTTTCATAAGTATATTTGCCTTCCTTTTTTATTTTTGGGAAGCGAGATATTGTTAGGGGTTTGTGCCGCTGATGTTTATATTAACGCTGAAGCTCGTGACGTCAACTATGCTTGAGGATACAGTCAGAGTTAGGACTGCAGCTACTGATGCCCCAGCCTGAAGATCTGTACTTTGCTGATTCCACGTAATGGTTATTGGCCCATTCGCACTCGCTGGACTCCAGCCGCTGGTCGTCATGCTCAGAGATAGTGAAAGACCATTGCTGGTGTTTTTGACGTAAATTGTATAAGTGCTGGTCCTCCCCGGGGTCAAGGTTCCCCAGCTTATGGAACCCAAGGGAGTGGTGCATGCGCTGTCAGAGTACACTGCTAAGTTTGCCGATGTAGAAACTGCTCCGGTGGAAGACACAGTTTGATATGTAATGATGGACCCTCCTCCATTGGAAGAACCAGTTTGAGAACCAGTTTGAGAACCAGTTTGAGATGGAGGAATGAGCACTGTACCGGTGGAAGAACCAGTTTGAGATGGAGGAATGGCTGAAAGAGCTGAAAAAATGATAAGTGATAAAGCTAGTCCAATTATGACTAAGGCTATTACTGCAGTTATTATTGAAAGTTTATTTTTCGCCGTAATTACCCTCCCACTACAAGCACCGTGTAAATTAAGCTCCGCTCGGACACATTCAACAATGCACCCTCTCTTGAGAACGACCTTTACATTTTGCCTTAATAAAAGTTTATGTTATTTGATAAACATAGATAGCTATACA
>Ga0326727_10018820_pt1 | contig 14025 bp, 14 predicted proteins | sample MB2enrmetagenome_FD_207643 | JGI IMG/M metagenome (GOLD analysis project Ga0326727, IMG submission 207643) | Lab enriched peat soil microbial communities from McLean, Ithaca, NY, United States - MB29MY | ecosystem: Environmental > Terrestrial > Soil > Wetlands > Peat | place: USA: New York...
ATTGCGCAATCATTCCGCGCGCTCCGAGCAGCGGCTCGAGACTGGTCATTATCGGTTGGGGCGGGAGCCTTCCAAACCAGCCTTCGGCAAAATGTCGAAGAATGTAGAAGAGGCACGCGCCGGCGACGCCCAGCGCGACTCCCACAAGAACGTTGCTGCCGACCAGGGGATCACGGAACTGCCCGGCCAACACGCGGTTCCAGGAGATGAGCGCGTTGGGCCAGCGGCGCCGCACGAAAGGTTCGAGGCCGATGTAGAGCAGCCATACAAAAGCGGCGAAGAAGAGTGCGGCGCTGGTGATAATCATAAACAACAAAAGCTCGTAGCCGCTGGGAAGATGGTGGGCATCAATCCCCCAGGCGAGCGCGAGAATCACCAGAACGAAAACGGCCAGGCGAAAAGCGCCGCGACGGTCGCCGCGCCCCAACCGCAGGTTCCTGCGAGCCAGGAGAACGGCCCCCACCAGCACTGCCAAGAGAAGCGCCAGCACGATTGCTTGGCTGGCCTTTTCCTGCGCCGTGTACTGATACTCTTGCATCCGCCAGGGCTGCGTCCACGGCCAAATCAAATCGAAATAAACTGGCTTCCCTCGGTAAGCTGCTGCTTCCACGCGCAGCGGCACGTCAGGCCGCCCGGGTGCTACGCCCGTCCAGGCCGCCCGCGCATCGCTTCCCACCGGCGGCACCCACTCAGGGTCAGCGGGCTTGAACTGCGCGATGTCCAGTCCGGCGGCCTTGAAGAGCGCCGGCCAGTCGGGCGCCGGACCTGCTGCTCTTGATTGATCGAGTTGGGGAGGCACGGCCTCGAAATGCTCCAGCCGTCCGCTCGGAGCGAGCACTTCGTAAGTCATACCGGAAAGATTTCGCGCCGGGTCGGCGGGCCAGACAGACCCGGCACTTGAAAACCATAGTGCCTGGAGATAACGCGGGCTCTCGCGATACCAGAACTCGATTGCCGAAGGATTGCCTGACTTCAGTTGTTCCCAGCGATTGGGGGTCTTGTCGTGCTCTTTGATGTAATCTAGATAGTAGTCCTGCCGCTCAGTGAAGCCGGAAGCCGAGTCCACCGCAGGCGCAATGTAGCCCAATTGCTGGACCAGTTCGTGCGCCTTCGCGGCCAGAGCGTCGGGAGGATTTGGCAGGGGAACCATCCCGGTTATGTAGACCTTGTCGCTCAGCACGCAGAAGGGGACGAGCATGATAAAGACGGAAGCAAGCCACGCCACGGCGACGCGGGGCTGGAGGCCTTCGGTTTCGCCCGCAGCCGCGACAAGTTCAGGCGAGGGCGTCTCGCCCGCCGCCAGCGCCGCTGCCAGCGGGTCTCCGCCCGGGAGCGCCGCGGCGACGGCCAGCGCCGAAGCCGGCCGCTGGCGCGGGTCTTTCTCGAGGCAGCGCAGGATTACCCGCTCGACCGCCGGGTCAACGTCCGCAATGTGGCTGGAGGGCGCGGTCGGGGTTTCTTGCGCGTGCTTGCGTTTCCACTCGGCCAGTGTCGCCGCCTCAAAAGCCTTCTTGCCGGTGAAAATCTCGTAAAGCACCAGGCCCAACGCGTACAGATCGCTTTTGACTGTGGCGGCCCGCCCGGCAAGCTGTTCGGGGGACATGTAGGCGGGTGTGCCGACAATTCCTCCTTCGCCCGGCTCATCGCTGCGCACGGCGAGTCCGAAATCGGTGATGCGGGCGCGGCCTTGGCCGTCAATCATGATGTTCGAGGGCTTCAGGTCGCGGTGGAGCACGCCTTTGTCGTGCGCGGCGGCGAGCCCGGCGCAGAGTTGGCGGGCGATTTCGAGCGCCTTTGCGGGCGGCAGCCGTCCGATGCGCTTCAGGAGCGTGGCCAGATCCTCGCCATCCACGTATTCCATGGAGAGGAAAAGCCTGCCCTCGATTTCACCGATGTCGTAAACGCGGCAGACGTTCGGGTGCGACACCTGGCGCGCATTGCGCACTTCGGCGCGGAAGCGGTCTGCCATCGCGGTGGCGTCGGCGTCCGACTGGCCTGGCGCCGCGGGGCTCTCGGGAAGAAACTTGAGCGCCACCGCTTGCCCCAGCTTCAGGTCGTCGGCGCGATAGACTTCGCCCATGCCGCCGCGGCCCAGCAAGCCAATAATCCGATAACGCTCGCCCAGCATTTCGCCGGGGGCAAAGCGGCCCCCGTCCGTCACGGGGCCCGAGCCGGAGCGTGGCCTGCCCGGCGTCGGTGAGCCCGCCCGCTGCGGCGTCTGATGGGCCAGGGCTTCGGTGGGAAGCTCCGTGAACGGGGTCGCGGGCTTGCCGCAGGACGCGCAGAATCGCGCCCCTTCGGCCATCTCCCCGCCACATTGTGCACAACGAGTCATCAGCATGGGATTCTGCTCCTGGCGGAGAAGGTGATGTTTTTCTTGCTCGGCAGCATGTAGCGGCGAGTTTACCCCGCCATCTGTTCAGTCTTCAATGTCTGATGGCGGCGTAGAGCCGCCGCTACGTCCCTTTTTTCGCAGCCTGTTTACGCCGCCCGCGCCGACGGTAACTCGGCCAAGGCGCTGTGGGCCGACGCCACATCCGGGTACATGCCGAGAAGCCGATTGAGATGAGTCATCTCCAGTAACTGATTCACCTGTGTCGTGGCACCGGCAATGGCGATCTTCCCACCTTCACGCTCCATAAGACCGAACCACATGGCCAGCATGCCGATCCCGGCGCTGTCGATGAACTTCAGGCCGCTGAAATCCAGGACCAGCTTCCTGGATCCCTGCTTGATCTTCTCCCGGATGGCGTGCTCGACCTCGCCCAACCGGTTGCCCAGAACCAGGCGTCCCGTGAAGCTGATCGCAGTAACTCCCGGTGATAGCTCCTGCGCTGCTATATCGACGACCATGGCTGAATGTCCTCCTTCTTCAGACTTCAGAAGCCTTCCAGCATCCACACATTGCCATTTTCCACGTCGCCCAATATGGCGAGGTAGCGGCCATCCGGTGAAGGCACGCCCCGAGTTTGATAGCCACCCTTTAGCTGCCATAGCACCGTGGCATTCCCCTTCAGCCAGAATTTTCGTTTTCAGTTTTCGCTCTACCGGGAATGTACACTCGTCCGCCTCTAATTGCAAGGTCCAGTCGGGCTTTCAGTGCTTTGTGCTTCCACGGGCCCTAGAACGGGCCAGTTTTGTCTCTCCGCAGAATCCCAAAACTCGAAACTGATCCTCTTTCGACCTGTGCCTCGGACACTTTCCCCGCCCCTGTCTCTTTCGCCGCCGAAATCTGCTCCGGTCTGCGGTTCGCCTACCCGGCGGGTTGGGGTAGCGAGGCGATCCGCCGGACCATGCTCCCAAACAGTCGCCGAGTCAGGTGGCTCTCGGCCAGGAGCAGCCAATAGTAGCGGGCGTGCTTGATCAATCGGCCACCCGTCTCCACTAACCGCTGCTGCAAGCTGGTCAACGACCAACCTTCGATCCTCTTGGGCAGCACCAACCGTCGCCACAGATTCCCCAGATTGTAAGCGATTAGACTCAAACACAGCCGCACCTCGTTGGACCGGAACCGATGGCAGCCCAGCCGCGTCATCTTCACCGCTTGCTTGCCTTCCTTGATCCACTGCTCCGCCGTGCCCCGTTTATTATAGAACCGCACCACGGCCCGGCTGTCAGCCTCCAGGTTGGTCACGATGAACCCCACGCGGGGAAACAACTCCCCAGCGTGGAACTCCACCTTCGCGACCATCCGCCGTGGTATCCTCCAGCTCGCTGCCTGATAGAGAAAGCTCTTGTACCAAATCACCGGCTTATGGCTTGGACGTCCCACTGGACGAGTCAACAACTCCTCAATGTCCCGCTCCAGGCTGTCGTTGGACGGGATGCGGATGGCGTACTTCACGCCGCGCTCTTCCAGCGCCTCGTAAATCTCCGGCTTGGCGAAGGCGGCATCGGCCCGAAAGACCACCTCTTTGCCCAGCTTCCGTTGCCGCTCGATCTCCGGCAGACGAGATCACCGAAGCCCAGACGTTCGTCCAACTCACGAACCAGAATCAGGCCGCCGTCGGAGGCGACCCGCGATCCTTGGAAATCCACCTTCAGGGAACTGTTAAAGGAGAGTTGAAATGGCCCGTTTTGTCTCTCACCCACTGGGTGTTGACCTCCGGCGTGTCTTCATCACGTTCAAACCCGCATCAATATTGATGACGGCCAACATCCGGAGATTCACAGGTGGAGTTCAAAATGGAAATGTGGGTTACAAGGGCGTACACGGCGATTTCTTTTGCTCCGGTCAACCGGAGCGGGGGCGAGCCCGGCGGAGGAATCAACTGCCCGGGGCAAAGTAAGGAGCCAGCTTATCGTACGTGGTGAACAGGTCTTCGGGCAGGACGCGAGTCTCCCCGACGGTGGTCATAAAACTGGAATCTCCCGTCCAGCGTGGGAGCAGGTGCAAGTGCAGGTGATCCGCCACGCCGGCGCCTGCACATCTCCCTAGATTAATACCCAGATTATACCCTTCGGGGTGATAGCAATCTCTCAATGCGGCCTGGAGCCGCCGGGCCAACTCCATCATCTCGACGAGCGTAGCGGGTGCGACCTCCTCGAGGCCGGCAATGTGGGCATAGGGGATGACCATCGAGTGGCCGGTCGTGTACGGATAGAGGTTTAGAAGGATGAAATTGGAGCGCGCGCGGTACAGGAGCAAGTTCTCGCGGTCGCGAGAAGGCTCGGCCGCAGCCTTTTCGCAGAAGACGCAACCGCCCGCCGTGTTTGCCTGGCTGACGTAGCGAAACCGCCAGGGACTCCAAAGGTAGTCCATAATCCGGATGCCGTCCTGAGAGGCGAGACTGCTCCCTAAGCAGAGGCCGGGCCCGAAGGCTCGGGCGTCGGGGCAGCCGGAGGCGAGGAAGGCGTCGCGGCCACCGCCGCACTGTTGACGAGATCCTTCAACTCCTTGCTGGGATTAAAGTATGGAATTTTCTTTGCGGGCACATCCACACGGACGCCGGTCTTTGGATTGCGCCCGATCCGGGGCTTGCGCTGGCGTGTGCGAAAGCTGCCGAAGCCCCGTATTTCAACCTTATCGCCCACGCGAAGCGACTTCACAATGCTCTCGAAGATCGTTTCGACGATGATCTCGGAGTCCTTGCGGCTCATTTCTACGGCCCGTGAAACATCCTCAATCAGTTCTGCTTTGGTCATGTTTAACTCCTGGTGCGAAGTGTCCGGGACTACCGGCTCTTATGGGCGTCGCTCAGAGAGCTTCGCCCACGGCTGAACAATTTCTCCCGCGGGTCTTCTCGTCGAGTCACGACTCAACTGCCGATGGTGAAGACGAGTACTCCAACGGGTTAATACCTGCGGAAGAGAGCGCCTCCGCCATGGTGGATTTTCTCACCGGTTCTTTGGGTTTCTCGATTTCCGCCGGAGCTGCCTCCGTCAACTCCTTCCTGCTTAACGCGATTTTTCGCTCGCGGGCGCTCAGGCGAATCACACGGAATTCGAACTCACTCCCAACTTCGACCTTCGCGCCCTCATTTCGGCCATGCCCATCTTCAAACTCGGAAACATGACACAGGCCCTCAATCCCTTCTTCGAGCTCGACAAACGCCCCGAAAGGCGCTACCCGTGTCACTTTGCCCCGCAGCATATCACCCACACGGAGCTTGGAGAAGAATGCTTGCCGGGGATCTTCCTCGAGTTGCTTCAAACCCAAAGCCAGGCGACGATTTGCCGGGTCCAAAGCCAGAAGCACGGCATCAACCGTCTGCCCCTTTTTTAAGAGTTCAGACGGGTGCTTCACATTCTTATTCCAGGACATATTGGAAATGTGAATCAAGCCGTCAACTCCTTCTTCGATTTCGACGAAAGCACCGAATTCCGTCAGGTTGCGAACCCGGCCGTGAACCAGCGAGCCCACCGCAAACCGCTCTCCCACCTGCGTCCAGGGATCGGGAAGGGTCGTCCTCAGGCTAAGCGAGATGCGCCGCTTCACGGGATCGACGTCCAACACTCCTACCTCCACTCGCTCCTCAAGCTTGAGGATTTTGGATGGATGACGCAGTCGCTTGCTCCAGCTCATCTCCGAGATATGAATGAGCCCTTCCACGCCGGGCTCGAGTTCTACAAAAGCGCCGTAATCGGCAAGACTGACCACGCGGCCTGTTACACGATCTCCGGCATGATAGGTGGCCGCAACCGTCTCCCACGGATCGGGAGTGAGCTGTTTCAGGCCCAGAGAAATCCGCCCCCTTTCGGGATCGTGCTTGAGCACCTTCACTCTGATTTCCTGACCCACCTGGACGACCTCCGAGGGGTGTCCAATTCTTCCCCAGGAAAGGTCGGTGATGTGGAGAAGCCCGTCGATTCCACCGAGGTCAACAAAGACGCCGTAATCGGTCAGGTTCTTGACCTTGCCGACCACCTCTGCGCCTTCCACCAAGCGTTCCGCCAATTCAACCTTGCGTCGATTCAACTCTTCTTCGATCGAAGCCTTGCGGCTGACCACAACGTTGTTCTTCTTTCGGTTAACCTTGATGACCTTGCAGGGGAACTCCTGGCCCTTGAGTTCATCCAGGTTGGCGTGCACCCGCACGTCGGCATGGGAAGCCGGAAGGAAAGCCGGAACCCCAATATCCACCATCAGGCCGCCCTTGATGCGATCCACAACGCGGCAGGTGATATTGCTCTGGTCCTGGAATGCCCGCTCGACCCCATCCCAGGTCCTGCGACGTAAAGCCCTCTGATAGGAAACGGTGACCGTGCCGGAGGCCTCGTCGTAATTCTCAATCCAGAGGTCAACCGTATCACCCGGGTTAATTCTCAAATGCCCGTCAAGCGTAAGGAACTCGTTGCGCCCTACCTGCGCCTCACACTTCAACCCAACGTCAACCACGACTTCGGCATCTGTGATTTTGAGCACCCGGCCCTGGACGATTTCACCCGCGGTGATCGAGGGTGTGGTTAATGCCTCCATCCCCTCCATCAGACTTGTCACTTCGCTGGTTTCAGGATTCCTCGTTTGGGGATCCAAAAAATCGCACTGCGTTACGGGCTCAGGCCCTGCCTCTTGCAAACTACTCCCTTTTTCGTCAGCGGACATCCGCCGGCCTCCTCTCCAGGTACCCGACGCAGGCCTACAAAAGGAAACAGTATTCTACCGTTGGGTGGAAAGGGAAGTCAATGCGAACAGCAACCCTAAGGCAACGGACATCAAGCCCGACACTAATCAGGAGTCTATTCGGCATGAAACTTATAGGCTGCCTGTTTTATGGCTTTGCGGTAGTCGTCAGAATTCATTTCAACCAACTTGCACATTTCGTAGAGCCGTGAGCGGAGAGTGACTCCGAGCTGGTTCAAAGTGAACTCCACGTTGGGGACGAGGTCTCCCGATGGGGCTCGGACTTCACGATAACCTGGGGACTCACCGAAGGGAAGCGTCGTGGTTATGAGAGTGACCTTCTTGTGGTTGTAGCGTGAATTGATAATGTGCTGCAAGGTCTCTTTCACCCAGTCACTGGGGTTATAGGATGCGAGTTCATCCAACAACAGCACTTCCACCTCCAGCACCGGCTGGAGAATTGAAAGCTCCGAGTTCTGGGAAACCGCGTTGTAACTGTCCCGAATGGCTTTCAGCAGGTCGTGGAAATCATAAAAGAGGCACTCAACGCCTTTGCGCAAGATCAACTCTCTCAGCACTGCGACGGCCAAGTGGGTCTTTCCCACGCCCGTGGGACCGACAAAGAGCAGGCCAAAATCCGTCGGATATTCCTTAACGAAATTCTCGGCGTTCAGCTTCGCCCATCTCAGGCTCTGGTTATCCCTGCGAATATCAAAATTCTCGAAGGCGCAGTTCTCATATCTTTCTGGAATGTGCGCTTGGCGAAGCAGAAGCTCCGCGCGCTCCACGTCATAGCAGTCGCACCGGGTTACCCGCCGGATGCCGTCGGTCTCAATCGGCTTCCAGCCCGTTCCCTCGCACTGGGGGCAGTCTTTTCGAGGCATATCCGATCCTGAAGTTGCATTGTAATCCATACCTGGTGGTGGTGAGGAGGAATTATGCGGTTCAGGGGGAAACTACAGAGATTCTTCGGCCCCCAAAGAACGGGGCCTCAGAATGACAGTGAGTGGAATTCTGACAGGTAGGAGTCTCCCCGGCCTGGGCGTTCCCATTCCTCTTACTTCGAGGCGGTGCGGGTTCGAATCAAATAGGGCGGGGCGACGCGCACCAAGGCATTTTGGATGCGCTCCTGATCCAGGAGTGGGCGGTCCAAGATCTCCTTCTGCACATACGCGACGAATGCCTGCATTTCCTCCTGCATCTTCTGCATGCGGTCGCGCATGTTCAGAATGATCTCAATTCCCGCCAGGTTGACCCCCAGGTCGCGCGTCAAGTTCAGGATGGTCTCCAACCGTTCCAGGTCTTCATCACCGTAGAGACGCGTGTTGCCGTTGGTGCGTGAAGGCACCAGCAACCCTTCCCGCTCGTATAAACGCAGCGTTTGCGGGTGGATGTTGTACATCTCCGCCACGGCGCTGATCATGTAGCCGGTCTTGCCACGAGTTTTTCTACCGCGTGGACTCATTGTACAAGTTGAAGGTCGAGAGTAAACTCTCCTTTAACCTTCAGCCTTTAACCTTTACCCTTTAGCTGTACTTCTTCAATTCTCGCCTCGGGTCTTCCGGGTTGAGGCGCGCGAGTTCGCGGAGAATTTCTTTGGTCCTTTCATCCGCCACTCGCGGAACCACCACCTGGACCTCCACGAACTGATCGCCGCGCGCTTCGCTGCGCAGCGAGGGTGCGCCCTTCCCACGGAGTCGTAGCTTCTGGCCGCTCTGCGTTCCGGGTGGAATCTTGATCGTGGACGGCCCCACAAGGGTCGGCACTTCCACCTTCGCTCCCAAGGCCGCCTCGGCCACCGTCACTGGGACTTTGACGTAGATGTTGTCGCCCTTGCGCTCGAAAACGGGATGAGGCTCGACCTCCGTGACAATATACAAGTCACCCGACGGCCCTCCGCTGACCCCGTCATTGCCCTTGCCCGGCACGCGTACGCGCGAGCCCGTGTCCACTCCCGGAGGTATGCGCACCTCAAAAGACTCGGGTTCGCGCACGACACCCGCTCCGCCGCAGGCTTGGCAAGAGCGGCGCTGGCGGCCGGTTCCGCCACACTGCGGGCACGTCAGGGTGAATCGCATCGTGCCCGCCTGGCGCGTGGCCTTTCCCGTTCCACCGCAAACCGTGCAGGTGACGGGAGCGCCTCCGGCAGATCCGGTTCCTTTACAGGTCGGGCAGGTTTCCTGCCGCCCGACTGTTATCCGCACCTGCGTCCCACGAATGGCGTCCCAGAACCCCAGGTGCATATGGTGCTCGATGTCGCTTCCCTTTTGTGGGCCCTCAGCTTCCTCTTCATGCCCGCCTGAGCGATTGAACAACTGCGAGAAGATGTCCCGAAAGCCTCCGCCGAAGCCTCCGCGCTTTTCGGTTTCTGCACCGCTGTTGTCGAAGTTCGAGAAATCGAAGCCCGAAAAATCAAAACCCGGGGCGCCCGCCCCCGCTGAGGGGCCGGGCCCAGGGCCGCCGGGAGGAATATTATCGGAATAGAAACCGTATTGGTCATAGACCTGGCGCTTCTTCTCGTCACCCAGGATTTCGTAAGCCTCGGACAATTGCTTGAACTTTTCTTCGGCCGCTTTGTTTCCGGGGTTGACATCCGGATGGTACTTGCGCGCCAGGCGCCGGTACGCCTTGCGAATCTCCTCCGGCTTGGCACTGCGACTTACGCCCAGAATCGCGTAATAGTCCTTTTGTGTACCAACAGGCATGGGATTAGCTGCCAGTTTCCGGCTCTAGGATTGGACTCACGGTCGACGCTCCTCAGCCCGGCAGGGCTGGGTCTGTACACTTGCTTGCTGTAGCACTAGTCGCTGGAACGTTGTTGCGCCGCGAAGATTTTTTCTCGCGCCAATAGTGCCTCCGTGTCCTCCGTGGCCAGAAAAGCCTACCACAGAGGCCACTGAGATCCTCCGTGCTCTCTGTGTTGAGGCTTTGGAGGCTCGGAGATCACGGAGAACCTCTTTCTTGGTCTAGCGTCATCGCGCCACATAAACGGGTTCCGCTGAATCCAAGATATACCGGCGACGAATGTAATTCTCGCTGCGCTCGATGGCACTGCGCTCTACGAGGTCGACCTTCCGGCCCAGGATTGTCTCCTGCTCGTCCTGCATCTCGACCATGTCCATGAGAGTCCACCGGGCGTCCGGCTCGAAGCTCACTAATACGTCGATGTCGCTGCTCGACCGGAAATCCTCCCGCAACACGGAACCGAACAGGGCAAATTCAGCAATCTTCCACTTCCGGCTAAACTCGCCAACCTTCACTTCAGGCAATGCGAATTGGACCATAGCATGATCCTGATTCCTTGAACCGGTTACTTTCTGCTTCGTAAGCTCTGCTCTTGTCCCTAGTCCCGAGCCCCTAGCACCCCAGTCCCCAGCCCCTAGTTCTTCATCTTCTCCATAATCGCGCCCAAATGGTCGGGGCAGCGCGAGCGCAGCCATTCCTGTAATTGGCGCTGGATCTCCCTGGCCACAGGAGTATCCATGATCGCTTGGTCCAAGCCTAGCTCCATGAATTGCCTCCAGTGGCATTGAGGGCATTCCACTCCCATTTGGGCTCGATGTTCCATGAGATCAGTTCACAGTCAATAGTCGACAGTCGATAGTGAAGACGCCGGCAAGAGAGCTGCCTCCGACTTTCGTCCTTTCGCTCCTGGACTGTGGTCCTGTCACTCCTTCCGGTGGTTAACTGCCGACTTTCGACTGCTTCCTCTTAGTTCTTCTTCTTGTCGTCGCCATCCACCACTTCTGCGTCGATCACTTCGCCGTCGCCCTTCCCTTTGCCTTGAGCGCCCGCGGCGTCGCCGGCCGAGCTTGAAGCTCTGGGGGCGCCGCCAGGGGCCTCTTGCGCGGCTCGCGCGGTGGACGCCTGCTTGTACATCGCTTCTGCCAACTTGTGCGAGGCCGACGTCAGTCGCTCCACGGCCGCGTTGATCTTCGAGATATCGCCCTCCTGAATCGTCTTCTTGGCATCTTCCAAGGCGGATTCAATGTTCTTGGCGTCGCTGTCGGAGATTTTCTCGCGGTTCTCCTTCAGCAACTTCTCGACCGAGTAAATCAGCGAATCAGCTCGGTTCTTGGCTTCCACGTCATCCTTGCGCCGGCGGTCCTCTTCGGCGTGGAGCTCCCCTTCTTTGGTCATCTTCTCTACTTCCTCCTTGCTGAGCCCGCTCGAGGAGGTAATCGTTATCTTCTGTTCTTGGCCCGTGCCGAGGTCCTTGGCGGAAACGTTCAGAATGCCATTCGCGTCGATATCAAACGTCACCTCAATCTGCGGGATGCCCCTGGGCGCAGGCGGAATTCCCACCAGGTGGAACTTGCCCAGCGTCCGGTTGTCGCGCGCCATCTGGCGCTCGCCTTGCAGGACGTGAATTTCAACCGAAGTCTGGCTGTCCGCAGCCGTGGAGAAGACCTCGGTCTTTCGTGTCGGAATCGTGGTGTTGCGTTGGATGAGCGGAGTCATCACGCCGCCCAGGGTTTCAACGCCCAGCGTCAGGGGAGTAACGTCCAGCAGCAGCAAGTCCTTCACTTCGCCGCCCAGCACGCCCGCCTGCACCGCCGCGCCCACCGCCACGACCTCGTCCGGATTAACGCCTTTGTGCGGCTCCTTGCCGTAGAAAAGGTCCTTGACGACCTGCTGCACGCGCGGGATGCGCGTAGACCCCCCCACCAGCACGACCTCGTCAATCTTGTCCGGAGTCAGACCGGCGTCGGAAAGCGCCTGCTTCACGGGACCCACGGAACGTTGGAAGATGTCCTCGCACATCTGTTCGAAGCGCCCCCGGGTCAACTTCAGGTTCAGGTGCTTTGGACCCGAGGCATCGGCGGTGACGAACGGCAAATTGATGTCACTTTCCAGAACCGTGGAAAGCTCCATCTTGGCTTTCTCAGCGGCTTCCTTGAGGCGTTGCAGCGCCATGCGGTCCTTGGAAAGATCGATGCCCTGGTCCTTGCGGAACTCGTCCACGATCCAATCCATGATGCGTTTGTCAATGTCGTCGCCGCCCAGGTGCGTGTCGCCGTTCGTGGACTTCACCTCCACTACACCCTCTCCCACCTCGAGAATTGAAATGTCGAAGGTCCCGCCCCCGAAGTCGTAAACAGCTATTGTCTCGTCTCGCTTTTTGTCCAAGCCATAGGCCAACGCCGCCGCCGTGGGCTCGTTCACGATGCGCAGGACTTCCAAGCCGGCAACCTTTCCGGCGTCCTTGGTGGCTTGGCGCTGGGAGTCGTTGAAATAAGCTGGGACGGTGATGACCGCTTGTGTCACCTTCTCGCCAAGGTATTGCTCGGCGGAATCCTTCATCTTCTGAAGGATCAACGCCGAGATTTCCGGAGGAGAGTATTCCTTGCCCTGAGCCACCACGCGTGCGTCACCATTGGGTCCTGACACGACCTTGTAGGGGACGGTCTTGATTTCGTTCTGCACCTCATTGACCCGACGGCCCATGAACCGCTTGATCGAATAAACAGTGTTTTCGGGGTTGGTGATGGCCTGCCGCTTGGCCACTTGCCCAACCAGCCGTTCGCCGGACTTGGTGAAAGCAACGACCGACGGGGTGGTGCGTCCCCCTTCGGGGTTAGTTATGACTACCGGATCCCCACCTTCCATTACGGCCACGACCGAGTTGGTGGTCCCAAGGTCGATTCCAATTATCTTGCCCATATCCCGAATTCCTCCTCAGCAGATGAGTGCCTAACCAGGGTTCATACCACATTCAACAACTTAGATGGCAAAATCCATCCATTAGTTTCACCCTATAATGAAAGTTGAGTATGCGAATGTCAAGAAAAATTTGCGTTGTCTTGTCAAGTCCTTAAGAAACAATAAATTACGATCGAACTAAGGAAAATGTCCAGAGGCCATTAAACGAAGTCAGCGGGTTTGTACACCGTTCTCTATTCAAATAACCAGACACCCCCTCCGGTTTTGGTTTATTATTGAATCCATGGAGGTTACCTATGCCTGGCAAAACAGACCGGCCTGAATACACCGCTGAACACGCCCGTGCAGGAGTTCGCACAAAGCCGCCCGAAATCGAGACTTGGCCCAACCAATACAGGGGCTATGAAATCACAATTTCGATCCCTGAGTACACCTCCATCTGCCCGCGGACCGGATTGCCGGACTTCGGAACCATCACCATTCATTACCTCCCCGACAAGCTCTGTTTGGAGTTGAAGTCATTGAAGTACTATATTCTTTCCTACCGAAACCTGGGCATTTTCTACGAAAACGCCGTAAACCGCATCCTGGACGATGTGGCCCGCGCCTGCCGCCCGAAGTGGGCTGTGGTGCGCGGCGAGTTCTCAACACGCGGCGGCATGCGCACCACGATCGAGGCCCGATACCCAAGAAGAGCTGTTAGTGGCTAGTGGTTAGTGGCGAGCGGCGAGCGAGGGAGTGACTAGCCGGTCCACGCAGTGATCAGCCACTAACCACTAGCCACTGCCTTCCGCTAGCCACTGCCTCTTTCAGTCCAAGTCAATTTCCTTGAGGGGAGGCCCGGTAGGAATGTCTTTGGTCTTCTCGATCGCCTCTTTGAATCGTCGCTCCAGGAGTTCGGATTTCATCTTTTCCTCTTCGGCGCTTTGTTTGAAGAGGGATTCGCGGCGCTCAGCTTCCTTTTTGAGGAGTTGAGAAGCATGATCCAGGTCAGGCGCTTTGGCTGGTCTTGGGGGCGGTTCGTGGAAGAGAACCTTGCCAAGCTCTGTGTCCACTTCAAGCCGCGCCCCGCAACATGGACACACCACCTCCGCCGTTTTGCGTCTCTGCTTATTCATCCTAATATTCTATGATATACGGAGGAAGGGGGAGAGTCAATTCGAGTTGAGGTACCCCAATTCGCTGATAAGGTTGTCCAATGCAGTAGACACCAGCTTCGGAGCGCGGGAGGTTGGCGCCGACGGACCATGCCGAGCGTAGCCGCCTTGCGCTTCGGCTGAAATCAGTGTTCCAAGGCT
>Ga0326727_10018821_pt1 | contig 14025 bp, 15 predicted proteins | sample MB2enrmetagenome_FD_207643 | JGI IMG/M metagenome (GOLD analysis project Ga0326727, IMG submission 207643) | Lab enriched peat soil microbial communities from McLean, Ithaca, NY, United States - MB29MY | ecosystem: Environmental > Terrestrial > Soil > Wetlands > Peat | place: USA: New York...
TACAGACCGCCTACGCACAGGCGAGACACTCCCGATGAGGAAACCGGCAACTGGAGAGCCGTGTGCGGGAGAACCGCACGCACGGTTCGGAGGGCGGGGAGGTAGCTCCTTCCCGACCCCTATCGGGAAGCGCAGTCCGTGCGGGTGGCGAAGTCCCTACGAACGAACCGCGAGTCAAACCTACACCGGCTGCGAGACGAACCTCTCCAGCCAGTGGATCGTGTAATCCCCGGCCTGGAACGATGCGTCATCGACGATGCGCTGGTGCAACGCGATGGTGGTCTGGATGCCGCTCACGGCGAACTCCGCCAGCGCCCGGCGCAGCCGCCCGATCGCCGCCGCCCGCGTCGGCGCATGCACGATCAGCTTGGCGACCATGCTGTCGTAATAAGGTGGCACGACACAGCCGGCATACAGCGCCGAGTCCACTCGCACGCCGAGCCCGCCCGGCGCATGGAATGCGGTCACGCGGCCGGGGGTCGGCATGAAGGTGACCGGGTCTTCGGCGTTGATGCGGCACTCGATCGCGTGGCCGGTGAAATGGATGTCGGACTGGCCGTAGCCGAGTTCGGCGCCGGCGGCGATGCGGATCTGCTCGCGCACCAGATCGACGCCGCAGACCATTTCCGTCACCGGATGTTCCACCTGCAGACGGGTATTCATTTCGATAAAGGCGAACTGGCCGTCCTGGTAGAGGAATTCCAGCGTGCCGGCGTTGCGGTAGCCGATTTTCTCCAGCGCCTCGGTCGCCACCTTGCCCAGTGCGTCGCGCGCCCCTGCGCTCAGCGCCGGCGAGCCCGCCTCCTCCAGCAGCTTCTGGTGCCGGCGCTGCAACGAACAGTCCCGCTCGCCGAAATGCACCACGTTGCCGTGCGAGTCAGCCATGATCTGCAACTCGATGTGGCGCGGCCGATCGAGATATTTCTCGATGTACACAGCATCGTTACCGAACGCGGTGCGCGCCTCGGTGCGCGCCAGACTGAACGCGTCCTCCAGCTCCTCGGCGCGTTGCGCGACCTTCATGCCCCGGCCGCCGCCGCCCGCCGCGGCCTTGACCAGCACCGGATAGCCGATCTGCCGCGCGACCGTGCGTGCCGTCGCAAGATCCGGCACCGCCCCGTCGGAGCCCGGCACCAGCGGCACGCCGAGCGCGGCCATCTCCGCCTTGGCGGCGATCTTGTCGCCCATCATGCGAATGTGCCGCGGCGACGGACCGATGAAGGTCACGCCGTGCGCCTCGACCATTTCGGCGAAGTTGGCGTTCTCCGACAGGAAGCCGTAGCCGGGATGCAGCGCGTCGGCGCCGGTGATCGCCGCGGCGGACAGGATCGCCGGGATGTTCAGGTAGCTGTCCTTCGCCGGCGGCGGCCCGATGCAGACGCTCTCGTCGGCCAGGCGCACATGCATCGCCTCGGAGTCGGCGGTGGAATGAACGGCAACTGTCGGGATGCCCAGCTCGCGGCAGGCACGCTGGATGCGAAGCGCTATTTCGCCCCGATTGGCGATGAGGATCTTCTGGAACAAGGGATCATTCCACGATCATCAACGCTTCGCCGTATTCGACCGGCGCGCCGCTGGCAATCAGGATCCGGGTGACAATCCCGGCTTTCGGGGCGCGGATCTGGTTGAAGGTCTTCATCGCCTCGATCAGCAACAGGGTCTGCCCGGCCTCGACGCTCTGGCCGACCGTGACGAACAGCGGCGCGCCCGGCTCGGGTGACAGGTAGGCGACGCCGACCATGGGGCTGATCACCGCGCCGGGATGCTCGGCATCCTCGATCACGATCCTGGCCGGTGGCGGCGACACGGCCGGTGGGTGCGAGGCCGGCACGCCGCCCACGGGCACGGCAACCGCGGCCGATGCGCCGCGCACCACCCGGATGCGGCTGTCGCGTTCCGCCAGCTCGATCTCGGTCAGGCCGGTTTCGGTCAGCAGCGCGGCGAGCGCACGTATCGCCTCCGGATCGAACGGGATGCGGCTCATGTGAACCTCCTCATGGGCGGTTCTGCACCAGGTCGGCAATCGCGGTCAGCGCCAGCGCGTAGCCCTGGATGCCGCAGCCGCAGATGACGCCGGTGGCCGCCGTGGAGACGTAGGAATGGTGCCGAAACGCGTCGCGCCGGTGGATGTTGGTGATATGGACCTCGATCACCGGCAGCTCGACCGCGAGCAGCGCGTCGAGCAGGGCGACCGAGGTGTGGCTGTAGCCCGCCGGGTTGATGACGATGCCGGCGGCGCGGCTGCGGCATTCCTGCACCCAGGTGACCAGCTCGCCCTCGCCGTTGGTCTGGCGGAAGTCGATCGCCAGGCCGAGCGCCTCGGCGGTTTCGATGCAGAGCTGTTCGACGTCGTCCAGCGTGTCGGATCCGTAGATGTGCGGCTGGCGCAGCCCGAGCATGTTGAGGTTCGGGCCGTTCAACACCACGACGAGCGGACTGGTGGCGGATCCGGGGGCGGACTGGGACATGGCGGGGCCGTAGCATAGGGGGCTGCCGGGGTCCAATCCGCAATGACGGTTTGGTGATGCAGGGCTGGACTGGCGACGGGGCACCCCGAGGCGGTCACACGCGTGAACTGACTGGCGGATGGTGAGAGGGACGGTTCGACCTACTGACCTCGGTAGAGCAGGTGGATGAGTTGATGCATGTCACCCGCTATCCGAAATTCCGTGAGCGTCTTGCGCCGCAACTCGCCGGCAGACCGATCACTGCGCCGCGTGACATGGCGGTCATGATGAGGAACCTGCCCAGCGTCACGGTTAGCGACGACCCGCATGACAACTATCTGCTGGCGATGGCCGAAGCTGGGTGGGCGGATTTCTGGTGACCTGTGACAAGCGCGACCTCCTCGGCCTCAAGCTTCACGCCGGCAACCGGATTGTTACGGTGCGCGATTTTCTTGTCCTGTATCAGCGGATGCCTTGAGCACTGCACGCTTCGTGCTGAACACGGCCGCCCGGCAGCGCGGTAACATTGCCACCCCGGCGAGCCACAATCGCGCGCCTGGTGACAACGTCCAATGACGATGCATGGCACGTCCGATATACTCGGTCCAAGGTCGAGCCGTTTGTGGTGTAATGTCAGATTCCATGACCAATCCCGTCCTGGAAACCCCGCGCCTGCGGCTGCGCCCACTGGTCGAGTCCGACGCCGCCGCCATGCACGAGGCTTACGGCGACCCCGAGGCGATGCGCTTCTGGGACGTGCCAGCATCGCGTGACGTTGCCGAGACGGCAGACCGCATCCGTCAATCCCTGGATGTCGGCGCCCAATGGCACGCCGCCTTTGCGGTCACGCTGCGCGATGGCGGCCGCATGGTCGGCATGGTCAATTATCACGCACGAAATTTGCATAATCGCCGCCTGGCTGTGGGATGGATCGTTGCCAGGCCCTGGTGGCGACAGGGCATCATGCGCGAGGCAACGCCCGCATTGTTGCGCTATTGTTTCGACGATCTGGGCACCCATCGGATCGAGGCGCGCATCGAACCGGACAATGCCGCGTCCATCGGATTGGCGGAATGCCTCGGGTTCGAGCGGGAGGGGCTGATGCGCGACTGGATGTTCGTCGGTGGCCAGCCGCGCTCGGTGTGGCTTTACGCGAGGCTGCGACCTGGGGCGGCGCTGACAGATGACGATCGGTGCTGAACCGTGCCGACTGTGGCGCAGACTCAGCGGTCAAATAGGATCGAGCCGCACTGTGGTCGACAGGATCTCGGCGCGCACCATCTCCCTGGCATAAGGACTGGCGGCATATTTCTTGAGATACGCCGCGCTGACCGCGTCGATCATCGCCGGGTCCGCCACCGACGCAACGCCGACCGGCCAACGCCGATCATCCAGCGCCAGCGTGGCCCGCCCGTCGGCGATTGCCGCGGCGTACCATTTCGCACCCGGACCACGGAACGAACGGGCAAACACGCGGTCGCCGACCGTAACGACCCAGATTGTAACCCCACGTTCCGGGTTCGCACTGGTGTGAATTGCGACCTCGTCAGCGTCTCGCAATGTTGCCAATGCCGCGTGGTCAAATGTTTCGGCCATGTCGGTCCTCCCTGTGCTGGGTTATTCGGCGGCTTACTGCGGGGCCTTCCAATGCTGCCGCGCGAAGCTGTGCACCACCTCGAATGCGCCCGCCTCGGTCAGGTTGTTATGCCCGGCGTCGGGCGCCAGCCAGAGCACCTTCGGCTGGTTCGCCGCCGCGAACACCGCGCGGCCCATCGCCGGCGGGACGATGACATCGCGCTCCCCCGTCATCACCAGGACCGGCGCGTGAACCGCCGCGATCCTACCGATCAAATCGAAACGATCCTGCAGCAGCCAGGCAACGGGCACCACCGGAAATCGCCGCTGCGCGATTGCCAGAATGCTGGTGTAGGGCGATTCGAGCAGCACCGCGCCGACAGCAACCTCGGTCGCCAGGCGGACTGCGACGCCGCAGCCGAGCGATTCGCCCCATAGGACAATGCGCTGTGGCGCTATCCCGGATGCGACCAGCGCTGCATAGCCGGCCCGCGCGTCGGCGTTCAATCCGGCCTCGGTCGGCGTGCCGGGATTGCCGCCATAGCCGCGATATTCCAGCAGCAGCACCCCCCAGCCGAGGCGGTTCAGCCGCGCCAGCCGTCCCGCACGGTAGCCGATGTTGCCGCCATTGCCATGTAGATACAGCACCACCGGCTGGGCATCGTCGGCCGGCGGTGCCAGCCATGCGAGAAGGTCCAGGCCGTCCTCGGTATGCACGGTCAGCGCGCGGGCGGTGGGCACCGAGGCGCTGGGCAACACGGGCCGAGCCGTATCGGGGACATATAGGAAACGCCGCTGCTGCCATGCCAGCAGACCGACCGCAGCGCCGTACAGCGCGACAATCACCAGAACCGCTACGACAAGTTTGCTTATCATGGGCGATCCTGACGAGGTGGCAACGCATATGTTTTTGAATCCGTTCGACACGCGCCGACAGGCGACGATCGGTGCCTGCCAATGCCGGGCGCCTGCCATTCGATCGCAAATTCCGCGCTAGCACCGGGCTGATTTGGACGAGGCTCAAGGGATCGCTCCGATCCCCCGCTAACGGCCCGAGGTGCCGGGCACCGGACAACGCCGACCGAAAGTCGGCCTGGATGATCGGTGCGGAGCGCGCGGACGTATCGCGGATCCGACCCTTCGCCGAACGGGGGACCAACCTTGTTTTCGCCATGAACCCGATCCTACTCGGCGAATTTTTCGATGAAGAAGACCGGCGCGGTCAGTCCTCGGCGAGCAATTCCTCCAGCGTCACCGGGCAGATGTCGGGGACTGGCAGTGGCGGTTGATCGTCGATTGTCTCCGGCATCGCCCGCAATGCCCGACGGTAGACTTTCGCCATATCGATCCGCTGCCGCATGGAAGGCACGAACCGGCTGGCTGCATCGCCGCGGAAACGTCTCGCCTCGGCGCGCCAGTGGGGCACATCCCGCGAAAGCGGCCACGCCGTGGCTTTCAGTTCATGCAGCAGCGCCTGGACGATGAACGACTCGACCGCGTGAAGTTGCTCGCTGCCCACGCTTTCGATCTCCTCGGCGATGTTCGGCCAGTCGAGTTCCGCCTCGTTGACGAGTTCGCCGGCCGCCCGCCGACGCAGCAGGGACGCCTGATGCTCACTCCACAGCAGGATGTCGTCCTCATACAGGTCGCTCATGTGATTTGAGCCTCCACTGTCCCCGGTTGGTTGGGACGGATCAGCAAGGTTAGCATGTTGATCGCCGGTTGCACGGCGCCGTCGGTTGGCTGCGTTCCGGCGGTGAGCCGCGGTGTCGCGTACACCGCGACGGAACGATTATGCCTCGCCGCGTGGCCTGCTCACCCAATTATACACCGCGCCCGCGGCCATCAGCACCGAGGTCCCCAGAAACACCGCCCGCATCCCCAGATGCCCGCCGATGAAGCCGCCCGCCAGCGGCCCCGCCACCTGCCCGGCATACTGCGACGAGGTCGAATAGCCCAACATGCTGCCCGTCACGCCGTCCGGGACACTGTGGCGGATCACCGTGGCGATGCACGGCAGCAGCCCGCCCAGCGACAGACCCATCAGGAACCGCAGCGCCACCAACTGCCACCCCGTGGTGACGAACGCCTGCGGGATCAGCAGCAGCGCCGAGGCCAACAGGCACAGCATGATGACGTTCCAGTGTCCGATCCGATCCGCCAGCTTGCCGAGCCTGGACGCCGACAGGATGCTGCCGAGCGCCGCCGCCGCCATCACGAGGCCGGCGACCATCGTCACCTGGCTCGCATCGCGCACCAGCGTCTGCACGTAGACCGTGATGATCGGCTCGATCGACATGTTGGCCAGCATCAGCAGCATACCGGTGAACAGCATCGCCAGCACCGGGCCTTTGTCCGGCACGCCCGCCCAGCCGCCGCGCGGCCGGGTCTTGCGCGGCCCCGGCGCCCGCTTCTCCTCCTTGATCAGGAAGGTCGTCGCCAGGAACGTGACGAAGATCACCGCCCCGGCGGCGAAGAACGTCCAGCGGATGCCGATCAGCGGCGGCAGGAAGCCACCGATCAGCGGCCCGGCAAGGTTGCCCGCCATCACCCCCGACGACAGCACGCCGAGCGCCCAGCCCGCCCTCGCCTTCGGCGTTTGCGTCGCGACCAGCACGACCGAGCCGGACGCGTAACCACCCAGGAACCCCGCCAGCAGCCGCAGCCCGACCAGCTGCCAGACATTCTGCGCCATGCCGATCAACGACATCGCCACCGCCATGCCCAGGCTGGCGCGGATCAGCATCAGCTTGCGCCCATACAGGTCCGCCAGCCGGCCCCACAGCGGCGCACACAGCGCGGCGGTGAAGAACGTCGCGCCGTAGGCCGCGCCCGACCATTCCGCGATCGCGGCGTGGTCGGTGACGCCGAGTTGCTCGACGTACAGCGGCAGGAACGGCAGCAGCAACGTCATCGCCACGATCGTGGTGAAGCAGCCGAACACGCAGACCGTCAGGTTGCGGCGCCAATGCAGCGCGCCCTGGTCCTCGACCGCCAGCTTTGGTGTGCCGGCAGCTTGGGGCGCCACGGCTTCGGGCAGCGCGACGGCCTCGCTCTTGCCGCTCATCGTCAATGCTGCCCGAGGACGGCGAAGCCGCGCGCCCGCAGGCCGCGCCGGTCCTCATCCAGCGACCGCACCAACCGGTCGCGCGTGGCCGCCACGTGAGCGGCCGCCTCCTGCGCCGCCTCGTCCGGCCGACGTTGGCGAATATGGTCCAGGATACGGCGATGCTCGGCCCATGCCTGCGCGCGCGAGGCAGCGGTCAGCACCTCCAGCCACCGTGCGCGCGCCAGCCGCGTCATCACCCCGCGCACCGCCTTCAGCAGGAACGTGTTGCCCGACAGCCGCGCCAGCTCGACATGGAAATCGGTGCCGGCCTGGTGCCAGGCCTCGCGCGGCACCTCGGCGCGGCACGAATCCAGCAGCGCCGCCACCCTGTCGAGATCGCTTTCAGACGCCCGGGCGCAAGCCAGGCGCACAGCGGTGGTCTCCAGCGGCGTCCGGAACTCGGCCAGCGCGGCGATCTCGCCCAGGTCGATTGGCGCCACCATCCAGTTGCGCCCGTCGCGCTGCACCAGTTCCTCCGCCTCCAGCCGCAGCAGCGCGGCGCGGATCGGCGTGCGGGAGCCCTCGAAGCGGCCTTCCAGCCAGCGTTCCGTCAGCCGCTCGCCCGGGCCAAGGTCGAGCGACAGGACCATCTCGCGGAGCTGGTCGTAGATCTGCAGCATCTGGGACATGCGTGCGCGATACCGGAACGGGATACCAATTTGGCATCCCTAAACGACGATCGCCGCTCCGGCAAGCGTGCCCGTCAACGCCCGGAACCTTCAGGTGCATTCTCTGTTCCCGCTGAATGGCGAGACTTGACGAGGGTAGCGTCAGGTCAGAGCTGCTTGCGCCCGACGAAGCGAGCTATGCCACCGGCCAGGTGTTCGGCGCGGTCGGCGGCCGAGACGACCCGTACAGCCGGCTCGCGGACGCATAGGCATCGCGGCAGGTTCGCACCGAGCGTAGCTGCCGGAAGCCGTTGCCCTCGGACCCGATCCAGGAGGCCACGACATCCAACGAACGGCGCGCGGCGCAACGGCGTGCTCTCAGGCGGCGCACGCCGATAGTTGCAGCGCCTCAATCGTCCGGCCCACCCGCTCGGTGGTCGCCTGGTCCTGCCGGAACACGATCGAGAGCTCCAAGGCCTCACACCGCACCACGCGCCCGCCGGCGATCCCGCCACCACCCGGCAGGTCGATCTCGATCTCCTGGCCCGCGTGCGGCTGCTGTCCCGCCGCCCACGCCACCCCGCCGATCGAGGCACCACCCTCCGAGATATCCTCCAGAATGCCCGCCGCCTGCACCCTGCCCGTCCCGCCGGCCCGCCCGGCGATCCAGACACTCACCGTCGCACCGCCCCCAGCGATCCGCTCGTGCCGGCGGCGGTCGCTGGTGTCGTCCTGCACCGCGACGAGGAACTGATTGATCTCGCGATGGATCGCGGTCGCCTCGCGCCCGATATCCGTGGCGCCATCCGACACGACGCCGCTGACGCTCCCCGCATCGACGGCGGCCGCGACCACCTCGGTCATGGCCTCCGCCGCCTGGTTGGTGGCGATCGAGACGGCCTGCACGTTCGCCGCAATCGCGCGCGTCGTGGAGTTCTGCTGCTCCACAGCCGCCGAGATCGCCGCGCTCACCGCGTCGATCCTGCCGACGATCCCGCTGATCTCGATCATCGCCGCCACTGCCCCGCCGGTGGCCGAGCGCACCGCGGCGATCTGCGTGTCGATCTCGCCGGTGACCTTGGCGGTCTGCCGCGCCAGCGCCTTGACCTCGCCGGCGACGACCGCGAATCCCTTGCCCGCATCGCCGGCCCGTGCCGCCTCGATGGTCGCGTTCAGCGCCAGCAGGTTGGTCTGGTCGGCGATCCCGTCGATCAGGCGGATCGCGGCGCCGATGCTCGCCGCGGCATCGGTCAGGCCCTGCATCGTCACCTGATTCGCCGCCGCCCGCTCGCTGGCGGTCCGCGCAAGGTCCGCCGCCGACGCCACCTGCCGGGCAATCTCGTCGACACTCGCCGTCATCTGCTCAATCGCCGCCGCGATCGAGGTCAGGTCCTGCGATGACTGTCCGGCCCGCTCGGCGGTGCCCTCGGCCAGATGATGCACGCTGGTGGCGGCGGCCGACATTGCGTGCGCCGCCTGCCGCATGCTCTCGGTCGAGGCGACCAGCGCCGCCATCACGCCGGCCGCCGAAGTGCCGAAATCCTGCGTCAGGTGTTCCATTGCCGCTTTCCGGCGCTCGGTCGCACCGCGCACCGCGTCGCGTTCGCCGGTCAGCCGCTCGGCGTCGAACGCATTCTGTTTGAACACCGCGACCGCCCGCGCCATCTGGCCGATCTCGTCACTGTCGCCCGCGCCGGGGATGGCAATCGACAGGTCACCATCGGCCAGGGCGCGCATCGCGTCGGTCAGACCGTGGACGCGTCCGGAAATGCCGTGCGCCAGCACCCAACCGACCCCGCCGACCAACACGACGGCGAGCACGCCGGCCACCGCGATCATCCAATCCATCGCCCGCCGCGCACCGTTGAGCCTGGCAAGATCCTGGGCGGCGGCGTCCTTCTGGAACGCCACGAGCTCGGCAACCCGCTTCGCCATCGCTGTCTCCGCCGCCGCGAACGGTCCGTTCAGCACGGCAACCGCCTGATCCTGCGCGAAGCTCGCCCCCAGTTTGAACACCTCGTCCGCCGCCTGCGCCGCCTCCTTGACGGTCGCCGCCACCGCGTCGAGCAGCCTCGCGAGCGCAGCATCGCCGTCGCGCCGCTGGGCCGTCAGCGTCGTGCGGATCGTCGCCAGGGACTGGTCGAACTGGGTATGGAACTGCTGCTGCTTGGCCAGGTCGAGCTCGGCCGGCGCGCGCGCCGCCAGGCCGCGCGCGCGTTCCCACAATGTGTCGACCCGATCCGCCTGGCTGACGTCCTGCACGCCCTGATACAGCCCCGCCCCGGCGAGGCCCATCTGTGCCGCCTCGTAGACGGCGATGCCGATCAGCAGCGCCAGCAGCAGGACCACAAGCCCGACCAGCAGATAGAGCTTCGCCGCGATGCTGTGCCAGCGATCCGCCACCGCGCGCCTCTCCGCCTGGAGTGTCAGACCGGCACGGTCAATGCGCCGCGGCTGTCGCGGCGTCGATCACTTTCGCGGCGTCCGGGGTCGCCGGCCCGATGGTGACGAGGATCAATGGCTGGCCAATCGGCTGGTCGGTTTTGATCACGGTCACGCCAAGCCGCACCGAGGCGGCGGAGGTGACACCGAACGCGGCCGGCAACTGCGCGGTGACCTGGGCGATCTGCGATGCGTTGGGCATCTCGCGTGCCTGCGACAGGATCGACCCGCCGTCCAGCAGGCGGCCCTCGACCGCGGAGCGGACCCCATCGCCCCGCGTGGCGGCGACAACGACGATCGGCAGATCGGTGCCGCCGAGCTCGGTCCAATTGGTGAGCTTGCCTGACAGGATGCCGGTGACCTGCGCCAGCGTCAGCGCGGTGACCGGGTTCGCCGGATTGACCACGAACGCGACCAAGGTCTCGCCGATCTGATGACCCACCAGCTTGGCGGCATCGATGCTGCCGGGGGCCTTGGCGTTGGCCGCCGCCACCTCGGTCGCGAGCGGCGCGGAAATCATCGCCATCTCGGCCTTGCCGCCGAGCAGGTCGGCGAGACCGCGGCCGGAGCCGTTGGCGACGATATCCAGGGTTTCGCCGGACGCCTTCTCGATGGCCGCCTTGTGCGGCACCAGAATGGCGGCCGACACCGTGGTGGAGCCATGGATGGCGATGGTGGCCGCCTGGGCGGTGGGGGCAAACGCAAGCAGTGTGCCGAGAGCGGCAATCGGGCCAAGACGCGACATCGGTGATCCCCTTCCGCACAAGCGCGGGTGAAGAGGCCGATTATCCGCCAATACTGCTAAGCAAGGCTTAAGATCGGCCCGGGAAGTGAACTGCCCCTTCGGCGCGACCCACCCTGAACCGCCCGGGTCATGAAACCGCCCGCGTCATGTCGGGGCCTGGCCAAAGTCCGGTCGGGTCAGTTCAAAAAGATCTTCCCCGGATTCATGATCCCGCGCGGGTCCAACGCGCCCTTGATCGAGCGCATCACCGCCAGTGCCTCCACCCCGTGCTCCCGCTCCAGGAACTCGCGCTTGCCGATGCCCACACCGTGCTCGCCGCTGCACGAGCCGCCCAGCGCCAGCGCCCGCGCGACGATCTTCTTGTCGAGCTCCCACGCCCGCGCCAGCCCATCCGGCTCCGGCGGCACCAGGATGACGGTGTGGAAATTGCCGTCCCCGACATGCCCGACGATCGGCGCGGTCAGCCCCGAGGCGGCGATATCCGCCTTCGCCCCCAGGATCGCCTCGTCGAGCCGCGAGATCGGCACGATCGCGTCGGTCGCGATCCCCTGGTGCCCGGGCTTCAATGCCAGGCAGGCCCACAGCGCATCGTGCCGCGCCTGCCACAGCTTGTTGCGCTCGGCCGCGTCGGTCGCCCAGCGGAAGCCCTGGCCGCCGTAGCCGCCCGCCACCTCCTCCGCCTGCTGCGCCTGCTCGGCCACCGCGGCGGTGGTGCCGTGGAACTCGAAGAACAGCGTCGGCAGCGCGTCGAGGCCCTCCAGCTTCGAATACGCCACGCAGGCCGCCATCTGCACCTCGTCCAGCAGCTCCATCCGCGCCACCGGGATGCCGATCTGCATGATGGCGATCACCGTCTCCACCGCGTCCTTCAGCGTGGCGAACTGGCAGGTCGCCGAGGACATCGCCTCCGGAATGCCGTGCAGCCGCAACTGGATCTCGGTGATCACCCCCAGCGTGCCCTCGGAGCCGATGAACAGCCGCGTCAGGTCGTAGCCGGTGGCCGATTTGCGCACCCGTCCGCCGGTGCGGATCACCCGCCCGTCGGCGAGCACCACGGTCAGCCCCATGACGTTTTCCCGGATGGTGCCGTAGCGCACCGCGTTGGTGCCCGAGGCCCGCGTCGCGCACATCCCGCCCAGTGTGCACGCCGACGTGCCGGGATCGACCGGAAAGAACAGCCCGGCGTCGCGCAGATGGGTGTTGAGCTGGTCGCGCGTCACGCCGGCCTGCACGCGGCAATCCATGTCCGGCTGGCTGACCTCGAGGATATGCGTCATGCGCGAGAGGTCGAGCGTGATGCCCCCGCGCACCGGCGTGACGTGACCCTCCAGCGAGGTGCCGGCGCCCCACGGCACCACCGGCACCCGCTCGGCATGGCACAGCGCCAGCAGCTTCGATGCCTCCTCGGCCGTCTCGATGAACGCCACGGCGTCGGGCATCACCGGCGGCTGGGTGTCCTGGCCGTGCGAGTGGTGCTCGCGCAGGGTGGCATTGGTGGTCATGCGCTCGCCCAGGAAGTCGCGGGCGGCCTGGATGACGGTATCAACGGGGCGGGACATCGCGGCGTCCTTGTTCGGCTGGCTCGGCTGGCTCGGCTGGCTCGGCTGGCGGATGGTGACATGCGCGAAATCGGCGGCATTTGCCAGATGGCGGCGCGGGCGGCGCGGGTTGGCGCCGGCCGGCGAGTCGGGCTAATCGGGCGCCGGCGCCAGGAAGGTCAAGCCGCGATAGAGCTCCGCGAGCGGCAGGCTGAGATCGAGGCCTGCCAGCACCAGCGCGCCATCGGTGTGCGGGGTCGCGATCCAGGCGCCGCCGTGCTCGCGCCGGAACAGCGTGGCGGCCACCTTGGTCTGCTCCAGCAGCACGTAGCAGCGTAGCGACGGCACCGCGGCGTAGTCGATCAGCTTGTCCACCCGGTCGGTCGTGGCGGTGTCGTCGGACAGCACCTCGAAGATCGCCACCGCGTCGTCGAGGGTGCGTGTGGTCTGCGGGAGCGGACCCGCGAAGATCGCGACATCGGGGTAACGCACGCGGCCCCCGGCGCGCAGGCGCATTTCCTGCGCCGCCATCATTGGCCCGTCACCAAGCAAACCCAGCAGGATCGAGCACAGGTTCAGGACGATGCGCTGGTGGGCGAGGGTCCCCCCGGTCATCGGGACAACATCGCGGCCGTCGAACTCATACCTGCCTTCCTGCCGGTCTTCCCAGGCGAGGAAGGTGTCTGCGGTCCATGGCCGGTCCAGCACTGTGTCCATGGGCGGGAGTGTAGCACCTGCCCAGCGATGACGTCGACGCGGGCTGACAGGTCGGTACCCACCGGACAGAAACGACTCATCGTTGGTATGCGGTTCGCAACGCAGTGGCATGGGACGGATATGGGAAGACTCGACGGCAGGGCCGCCGCTTTGACATGCGGCGCATCGGAATCGGCGAGGCGACGGGTCAGCTCTCGAGCGCCCGAGGGAACGCTGGCCTCAGGTCAATGCCGTCATACAGGATCGCGAGGGGCAAGGATGCCTCCAGCAACGACAACGAGATGATGTTGTCAGCGGATTGATACCGCCTCCGCTGCCACTGCCGCGCTTCGCCGCGTGACCACACCACCACGTCAGGTTCGGTCGGCGACATGAGGATGATATAATCGAGGGCGGCGATGCCCGTGTACTCGTCGAGCTTCACATGCTCATTGATCCGGCGGGTCGCCCCGGAGAGCACCTCGAGCACCAGGCGCGGCGTTTCGGAGACCATGTCCTCCATGTCGAATGGCGGACACAGAACGCTAAGCTCGGGACGCTAAGCTCGGGCCGGCGGAGCTGGCCTGGATAAACGCGGATGGCGATGTCGGCGCTGAACGGACGGCAGCCTTTGCTTGCGGCTCTGAGCTGCGGCGCCAGATGTCTGTCGGCATTCCCGCGCGCGATGTCGTGACGAATCGGGGTGCCCGTCATCGCCTGCGGGACACCATCCACGAGCTCGTAGCGCTGGTCCCGACCTGATTGCCACGCCAGGAACTCCGCCTCGGTCATCCGCTACCGAAAAGCTTCCGACATGACCCGGTGAGCTTCCTGAAAGGTCGCTGGCGTCCAGAGGGCAGGGTGG
>Ga0326727_10018823_pt1 | contig 14025 bp, 13 predicted proteins | sample MB2enrmetagenome_FD_207643 | JGI IMG/M metagenome (GOLD analysis project Ga0326727, IMG submission 207643) | Lab enriched peat soil microbial communities from McLean, Ithaca, NY, United States - MB29MY | ecosystem: Environmental > Terrestrial > Soil > Wetlands > Peat | place: USA: New York...
AAAGACTTGTTCCAAGACTGCGCCATACAGTGCGTCTTTATCCTTGAAGTAGTAGTAGAGCAGCGCCTTGTTGACGCCGGCGGTGCGCGCAATTGCATCAATGCGGGCGCCGGCAATCCCTTCTGCGGCAAACTCTCCTACGGCGGCATCGAGAATGGCCTGCCGCGTCTGCTCCGGCTGGTGGCGGGAGCCGGCGCGAGGCCGGCGGCGAGTTATGGGGGCAGCACGCATGGGATCGAGTTTTTTCATCCAACCCTGGCCATGATCAGCCAAATGTCTTGTTCCTCGCCCCCTCGCCAGCCAATTGTCTTGTCATCCCAAGCGTAGCGAGGAATCTGCAGTTCGGCCCTTCCGGTAATGATCTAATTAACCATTTAGTTAAATAGTAAGTGCCCATATGGCGGGTTGTCAAGCTTGACCGAATGTCTATATGGGAGCGGAGCCGGTATCCGCAGCCCGCCGCCGGGGACGGCAGCGCTACCGCCGTTTTCTGTTCAGACCTTCCTTATCGGGCCCGGACAGGCGGCCAAGGTCCGGTCGTTGGTGAGCAGGGTAATGCCTTCGGCCACAGCTTGAGCAACCAGGATACGATCGAAAGGATCCTTATGCGACGCTGCCAGGTAGTCAATGTTGACGGCGTGTTCGCTGGTGATGGGCAGTTCCGTGTAGCCGTTATCCAGTAATCCGCGGCGCAGCAACCTTGCGTCCGCCCGGAAGTCCTCGCGTCCGAGGTTGCTCTTGATCGCGACCTCCCAGACGCTCGCCGCACTGAAAAGAAGCTCGTTTCCCAGATCCTCCAGCAAAGCGCGGGCGGTTTTGGATAACCGCTTGGGTTCATTGACCGCCCAGAGCAGCAGATGGGTGTCCAGCAATAGCTTCACTTTTCACCGCCGAACGCCCGCCTGATTTCCGCACTCCCCATGGTGTCGAAGTCATCCGGGACCGAGAACTGTCCAGCGAGGAAGCCGAGCCTGCGCACCTGTTTCCCGGTGGGAGTATCCAGCGGCGTGACTTTGACCATAGGCTTGCCCGCCTTGGCAATGATAAAGGACTTACCCTTCGCCGCCTGATCCACCAGGTGGGAAAGCTGGGTCTTAGCCTTATGGATGTTAATGGTTTCCATATGCTTTTCCGTTCCTTATGTAAACTAAGTCTAATTAGTTTAGTCCATAAAGGCAAGCTCTTGAACCCCCGTTCCCCGTTCTCCGTTTTTCGTTAAAAACGCCGCGCACACGGGAAACGGCGGGTGGAACCCGCGCCACCGAGTGAGACGGTTTGCTTGTAGCTTGTGGCTTGCGGCCTTTTCCTACGCCGCTTCCCCGCGTTCCGCCTTCGCTACTTCTCTGCGGGCGTTGCGGGGAGTCTCGAAAATGCATTCGCGGGGCGTTTTGTCGAAGCGCAGGCCTTCGAAGACCGGGGCGCGCATCTTCACCTGGCCGCTTTCGCCTTCATGGGTCCATTCGGTGAATTTGATCTGGGCCACGAGTTCAGGCTTTACCCAGTGCAAGCGACGGTCGGATTCAACCTTGCCGAAGAAGGGAGAACGGTCGGCGCCAATGGCTTGCAACCGCTGCCACATCTCTTCATGCGTCTTTTCGGTAAACCCGCTGCCTGCCTGGCCAACATGAAGAAGACTGCCCTGCCGGTCATAGAGTCCCAGCACGATGGAGCCAAAATTCTCGCGGCTGCCGCGCGGGTCGGTGTAGCCGCCGATGACGCATTCCTGGCGTTGGGTAATTTTGATCTTCAGCCATTCCCGGCTGCGTTTTTCGAGGTAGCAGGAGCGGCGCCGTTTGGCGACTATGCCTTCCAGTCCCCGCGCGCGGGCCGCCCGGTAGAGCGCGACGCCGTCGGCAAAATCGTCGGAATAGCGCAACAGGCCCGGATCTCGCTGCGAATCCGGCCCACCGTTCCGCAGCAGGTGGCACAGAAGGCGCTTGCGCTCGCTGAGCTCCACGCGGCGCAAATCGAAGCCGTCCAGGTAAAGCAGATCGAAGGCGTAATAGACGATCGGGATTCCGTGATCCCCTGGGCCGCGGCGGCGCCGGCCTAGTCCCCCGGTGCGTTGCTGCATCAGGCTGAACGAGGGCCGCCCTTCCTCGTCGAGCGCGCAAACTTCGCCGTCCACCACGGCAGTGCGCGCGTCGAGTTCCGTACTGAGGTCTGCCAGTTCAGGGTACTGACCGGTCAAATCATTCTGGTTGCGCGAGGCCAGCCGCAGCTTGCCGCCTTCAAGGAAGAGGACGGCCCGGTAGCCGTCCCACTTAACTTCATAAAGCCATTCGGAGTCGCTGAAAGGCGCATCGACCAGGGTGGCCAACATGGGATGGATTTGGCTGGGCATGGGAGCGCGGCGCGAGCCGGGCACCTTGTCCAAGTCGAGCGCCGGCACTCCCGCCCGGCGGGAGGCAGCCGCGGGAATGCGGGTCTCAGGCTCCGTTTCTTGGTTTTCGGTCTTGGCTTCCTGGGAACGGGACCGATTGGCCGTTCTAGGCGAAGCTTTGGCGCCAACCTTGACCTTTACCGACCTGGGTTTGGCCGCTACTTTCTTTTTCTGCAACTTGTTCAGGGTTTCCGCCAACCACGCATTCTTGCGCGACGCCGCGGCCGGCCGGCTGCTTTGCCAGACGGCAGCGTCTTCAGCGCCGGCAATTTGGGCCAGTGAGCGTCCCGTCAGCGCCGACTGGTCATATTGTTCGATGTCGTACCCCTGGACAGCAAACTCATCCCGGTGCTTGATTAAGAGCCATTCATTTCCCTTGCTGCCGGGACGGCGCGAGCGGATGTGGGCGAGCACGAAGCTGCCCTCGAGCTTCTGGCCTTGCAGATTGAACTTGAGGTCGCCTTTTTCCAGCATCTGGGCGGGATCGCCGAGCGGCTCCCAGGCCCCGATATCCCACACCATGACCGTACCCGCGCCATAGTTGCCGGGCGGAATCACTCCCTCGAAGTCAAGGTAGGAGACCGGATGGTCTTCCACCATCATGGCCAGCCGTTTGTCCGCGGGGTCGAGCGAAGGCCCTTTCGGAATCGCCCAGGACTTCAGCACGCCCTGCATCTCCAGACGAAAGTCGTAGTGCAGATGGGAGGCACGATGCTTCTGCACCACGAAGCGGTACGAGCCAGGCTTTTCCAGCGCAGCCGGAGGTTCCGGCGTCTGGTCGAAGCTTCGTTTGCGCTTGTATTCCTCGAGAGCCATTATCTGTTAGATGAACGATTCCCGAGCCCAAACTAAATGCTTTTCCTGCCCTGAACGGTTAGCTGACCCAACCAGGGGGGAACGGGCAACGCAGAGCTGGTAGCGGAGTCGGCGGCTACTTCTTCTCCGCCGATGTTTCCGACTTGGTTTCCTTGCCGGACGCCGGGCTGGAAGCGCCCGAGCCATTGCCGGAGCTGCCGTTGCCATTGCCGTTACCGTTGCCATGGCCGGCCGAAGCCGCAGGACTGGACGACTTGTGGGCATAGTCGGTGACATACCAACCCGAACCCTTGAACTGAATAGCGGGTGCGGAGAGGATCTGGGAGACCGGGCCGCCGCAGGCGGGACAGGAACTGGCCGGAGGATCGGAGAAACGCTGCAATTTTTCAAACCGATGTTGGCATCGGCTACATTGATATTCGTAAAGAGGCACGTGAACTCCTAACGCGTTTTACGGCACCTAAGCTTACGATTGCGTATACCTTAATTCTAGGCGGCGCTGCCGGGCGGGTCAAACCAGCAAACCACCCATATTTCTGGATTCCGCCGGCGACTGCGGGGATGCAAGAATTCCGCCTTGGGCCTTTTCACCGCGAAGGACCCAGAGGAATTTTGATTTGTGAATTTTGAATTTCGATTAAAAGCCGGCAAACAGTAGCGGGAGTAGCGCTTAAATCAAAATTTAACATTGAAAATTCAAAATTCTTTACGCGGCTACCGACTCGCGTGGCAGCAAGCTCTCGACATAGCCGCGGTAGTAGCCATGCGCCTGCAGCAGGCGCTTTTCTTCATCAGACCCGCGCATGGCTGCGGCGGCCATCTTGCAGTAGGCTGAACGAAAGACCGCATAGGCTAACAGGAAGGCCGGCAGGCGCGGCCGCGGGTCGTCGCCGCCGGCCTGCTGGTAACAGCGGACAAGGTATTCGGCCGCATCCTTTTGCAAATCCCATTCCACGATCGTTCCGGCTAGATCCCAGCAGATATCGGTTGCCGGACCGGGAAAGAAGTGATCGTCACCGTGGCTGACGGCATCGCACTTGAGCAATCGGCCGTCCCGGGCGCGGATCCATTCATGGGGCGGCATGCGCCCGTCCACCAGCACCGGATGATCGGTCTCCAGGCGGCCCAGACTTCCGTTCAGCTCCCGGCCGAATTCTTCTCCCACGTTAAAGCGCACCATGGTTTCTATCTGCCCGAAATTCTGCTCCTCGCGTGAGCGGAAGCAGGCCCGGCGAAAGGCGCAGTACTCCGCGATTCGCTGCAGCACCGGGCAATCCGCCTGGGCGGCGGTGAGCATCGTGCCCGGCACGAACCGGTAGCACCCGAACCCTTCGTCGGATTCCCCCGGCGCCGCCACATACCCGGCCTCACTCAGCTCTTGCGCCCGCTGGCGGATTTCCTCGCCAAAACGGCCAAAGCCGTCAAATTTGAACAACCAACGGTGATCCGGCGAAAGAAACTTCGTCCGCTCCATCTGCGTCCAGGAGGCGGGCCACATGGCCGGATCGGGCCCCATCAACTCGTGGCGCCAGAAGCCGCTGCCAATGTAAACCCGAGCCGCGGCGGGCAAACGGCCGGTGGGAGGGACGGCGGCAAACTGGAAATTGTTCCAGCGGGCGGCGGCATGGCGCGCGCACAGCGCCTGGATATCGGGCTCGCGGCTGCAGAGAAACTGAATCTGGGTTCGCGCCACGCCTGCGCCCAGCAGCGCCTCCCCGACCGACAGAAAGGAGGAACCGCTCATTCCCGGACCTTCGTCCGCCACCACAAATTTCGCCTCGCAGGCGCGCAGCCGGGCCAGCCAGCGCAACTGGGCGGGCGCGAATTCGGTGTGCCGGTCATAAGGGTGCCCCGTGGGACGCACCGCGATGCGCTCCACGTGCAGGCCGCGTTTGAGGAAAGCCGCCGCGACCAGGGCGCTGAGCGTAGTGCCAATGCTGCGAATGCCGATCACCGCTACGTGGCTCCCCCGCACCGGCACACGCGCCGCCAGTTCGGCAAAATCCAGCGGATGCAGGCCGTAATAGGCGAATCCCTCGGCAGGCGAAAGCGACAACCGGGATGGCGTCTGTCGCGGCATTAACTCCAGCATCGCCGCGGCCTCCGGCCGGCAGCATTCCGCGCCTACCCGCAATCGCGCCAGCCAATCAGTAAGTACCGCCAGGCGTGAGGCTTCGGGCGAGCCGGCGTCATCCAGCGCACATTCCAACTCCCCCGCGCGCAGCAGGCAATCGGTCAGCACAGCAGACGATGACACGTCGCGGCCGGAGGAAGGGGAAGCCAGGCGCCGCAGGGAGTCCGCCAACTCTTCCGCCAGGCGCGCTCCGGCGACGGAACGGCGTCCATCGCGAAAGATATACATGTTCCGTCCATTGCCGTTCATCAGGCGACTTTCTTGTCCTTGTCTTTCCTCGTACCCCGCGGCGAACGAGCCACGTCCCCTTCCTTGTCGAGAAAGTAGAGGTAGGCACGGTCCCGGTCGACGGCCCGCTGCACCAGCACTTGGGCATCACCCTCGCCCGATTTCGGCTTGCGACAGACGTTCCCTTCTCCGTCAATGTAGTACAGGTACTTAGAATCGCGCTGGAGCCTGAGAACCTTTACCTTTTCTGCCATCTGATTCCACGCCGCGCCCAACCCAGAGCGCGGGCATACGAGAATACTTGTTTGGACGCCGCCAAAAGCCGCCCTGATGCCTCCAGAGAAGCAACAAGCTGCAAGCAGCAAGCAACAAGCCAGAATCCTGTGGGTTCAGGCGCTTTTGCCAGGGAGAGTTGACTCTGACTATCTGGGAAGAAATGGATTCCAGCAGGTCTCGAAGCACGGAGGGGTTATTCTGACTTCTGACTTCTGACTTGTAACTTGTAACTTGTAACTTGTTACTTGTAGCTGATTCCCTACCTCGCCGCTCTCCGCTTACGGCCTCCGCGCGCCCCGCGCGTCTGGCTCGCCGTTGCCAGTCTGGCTGCGCGGGCCTGGTCAATTTGCTGCTGTTCTCCCGGGGCAAGAACGCGGCGGACAATCGGCTGATTCAGTTTGTATTTTCTTTCCGTCACGTTGCCCGCATCGTCTTTCACGTGGATGGTGAAGGTAGGCAAATCTCCTTCTTTACCAAAGTTTTCGTGCCCCACGGTCACCGGCAGAACGCCGTAAAGCTTACGTTCGCGATAAGCCGTTTCGTAGCGGTGCCGCTTCTGGTTCCAGGTGAACACGCGGATCTGGTCGTAATCCCAGGGCAGGCCGTCCTTGGGCTCATTCACCAGGGTCAGATATTGCGCCACCTGCCGGCTTTCCCCGTTCTCCCGATTGACGTCGGGCACCTGATTGATGACAAAGGCTCCGATTATACGCTGGCCTTCGGCGTATTGGGCGATATCCATGGGGACATCGATGTCGATCATACGGGCCAAAACCCAACCCGTATGGTGCTGCGTATCGCGCACCAGCCACCAGTCTTCCATGGGCGGTGGGGGCGACTCCTTGCCCGGGGTGCTTTGGGCAACCAGCTTCGCCTCCGGTTTGGGGGTGGAGGCGCGTTTCAGCAACTCCACCTTGGCGCCCTCCTCCAGACGGAAAAGCGCGTCGGTATCGCGCCCGGGAGTTACGTGTATCTTCAGTTCCGCCCGGGTAGTTCCGCGCCCTTGTACCGGGGCCTTAGCGTTTTCGGCGGCCAGTTTTTCCAGGCCGTCAAACACGGCGGCGTTGACCAGGTAGCGCGCCTCCATCCAGCCCTCTTCCCCGCGCGGCGAGCGGACACGCACAAAATGCTTGTTCTTTTCCAGGATCTCGACTCGCTCGCCGTTCTTTACCATCCCCGTCTTGGTGTAGACGGCGGCCAAGCGATCGCGCAGGTTCACCTGGGGCGCGGAAACATAAGCGGGTTCTCCATGCTCCACCCGCAGGCCCCGCTTGCAGGCGGAAAACGGCAGCACCAACGCCAGTACACACAGCAGCAGAATGTTCGGAATAGAACGCCAGGATCTCACGGGAGTTCTCACTACTATAGCACTCAGCAATCAGCATTCAGCAATCCGCCAGAAAAAGATCACTTAATTGGGTAATTTCGTAATTGAAAAAAGGCCGTACCGGCGCCGGCGCGTCTGGAACTGGAAATTGCTTTTGGCTGAATGCTGACGGCTGAGTGCTGACTGCTCACTGGTCCCCAAAGCAGATGCCGATGGAGCGGGCCGTGCGGACCATCTCTCCGTTGGGATCGACGCACTTCATCGCCCCCACCGCCTCGGCTATGGGAACACTGTGAATCGTGCCCCCGCGCAGACACACCATGCGGCCGAACTCCCCCTTGGCGATCAGATCCACCGCGGCCACGCCAAACCGGGAACTCAGGATGCGGTCGAAGGGTGAGGGACTGCCGCCCCGCTGAATGTGCCCCAGCACGGCGACCCGGACTTCCTTCTTAGTGGCGCGGGCAATCGCATCCCCCACCGCATTGGCGACCGAACCGGCGCGAATCGTCGCGCGCTTTTCCTCCGCGGGCTGTAATTCCGGGGGCAACTTAGCCCCTTCGGCCACCACAATAATCGTAAACCGGCGGCCCCGCTGGTCGCGTTGCGCCACCAGGCGGCAAATCGATTCGATATTGAACGGAATCTCGGGAATCAGAATCACGTGGGCGCCGCCGGCCATGCCGGCTTCCAGCGCGATCCATCCGGCGTCGCGGCCCATGACCTCCACCAGCATGACGCGGTGATGCGATTCGGCGGTGGTGAACAGCTTGTCGATGGCGTCCGTCGCCGTATGCAACGCCGTATCGAAACCGAAGGTGATCTCCGTAGCCGATAAATCGTTATCGATGGTCTTCGGCACGCCCACCACCTGGAGTCCGCGGCGATGAAATTCCAGCGCGATGTTCTGCGTCCCGTCCCCGCCGATGATCACGATGGCATCGATCCCCAGTTTTTTCGAGTTTTCGAAAACCGCCTTGGAAACGTCGTGCACGATGACGCCTCCGCCCCGCTGTTCCTTGTGCTGGAAAGGATTGCCGCGGTTGGTGGTGCCCAGAATCGTTCCCCCGCGGGGCAGGATGCCGCTCACCGTTACCAGCGACAATTCATAGGAACGCTCGGGAAAAATCAAGCCGTCGAAGCCGTCTGGTATGCCGATCACGCGCCAGCCGTACTTCAAGATGGCGCATCGCGTGACGGCGCGAATCACCGCGTTCAGGCCCGGACAGTCGCCGCCCCCGGTAGTCACCCCAATGGTGCGAATCTCGCTCATGTCGTTCCCCCGAGTGAAACTATCCTAGTTTGTTGAATTTTGTGTGAAAAGTCGAGAGTGAAGATCAATCCGGAGGGTGAATACAATGTGACCGCTCATCGATGGTTTTTCGCTCACCGGATCATCCGATCACCGGATCACCCGATGGATACTAACTGGGTTTCGGCTTGGAACCGGGAATTCGTTCATCGATTGGCTTGCGCCCCTTGAACCCCGCGTCCAGGCTGTGCCAGTAGCCGATGGTAGGTTCGCCCAGCTTCCAGCAGAGCAGAATGATTTCTTCCTCTCCTTTGGCTTTGCAGGGAAAGTCGAGAAGCCCCATTTCCAGATCTTTGACCTGCACGCCGCGGGATTCGAATTCCGCCAGCGCATCGCGCAGCTTTTCGGCTGCCTCCTCACGCCGCTTCTTCACTGCCAGCAAATCGGAGATCCGCAGCAGGCTGCCGCCGGAGAGAAATACATGGTGCCCCACCTGCTGCAACTCCTCCTGCGCCTTTTGCATTTCCTGATGGGTTTGCATGGCCGCGCGCAGCAACGGTTCCAGCACCGGCAGCAGACTATTGGCCTCCGCAAGTGTGAAGGTGCGTTTCATAAGAGCATTCAGCAATCGGCAGTCAGCACTCAGCCAAACCCAGCATTTAGCACTAAGCTAACCGCTGCCGGGTGCCCCACCCTAATCGCGCCTTCTTCGGGCGCGATTAGGGTGGGGGTTTTGGCTGAATGCTGAGTGCTGATTGCTACTCAGTTAATTTCTAACATACGATCCAGGGCCAGACGAGCCCAATGTTTCACCTCGTCCGGCACGCGAATGCGGTTCACCACAGTGCCTTCCACCAGGTTTTCCAGCGTCCAGCACAGATGCTGGGGAGAGATGCGGAACATGGTAGTGCAAAGGCATCCGGAATCGTCCAGGGTGATCACCCGTTTGCCTTCCGCGGCGAACTCCTTGGCCAGCCGGTTTACCAGGTGAATCTCGGTCCCCACAGCAAACTGCGCGCCTGGAGGTCCTTCCTGGATAAGTTTGATAAGGCGTTCCGTCGAACCCAGGGCATCCGCCTTCTGGCAGACCTCCCAGCGGCACTCCGGATGCACAATCACCCGGATCCCGGGATAGCGCGCCCGCACCTTGTCCACATGTTCGGGCAGAAAGCGCTGATGGACCGAGCAATGGCCCTTCCACAAAATGATCCGCGCGCTCTCCAGTTGCGCCCGCGTCAGCCCTCCCTGCGGCAGAAACGGATCCCACACCACCATCCGTTCCAGGGGAATGCCGAGGGCATAGCCCGTATTGCGGGCCAGATGCTGGTCGGGGAAGAAGAACAATTTGTCGTTTTTGGCGAAGCCCCAGGTTAGTGCGCCCCGGGCATTCGCCGAGGTACACACCAAACCGCCGCGTTCGCCGCAAAAGGCCTTGATGGCGGCGCTGGAATTGACGTAGGTGATGGGGGTGATCCCGGCCCCGGCATCCGTCGTCAGGCCTAGAGCCACCAATTGCTCCCAGGCGCTTTCCACCTGTCCGATTTCCGCCATGTCGGCCATGGAACAGCCGGCATTCAGGTCGGGCAGAATCGTGACCTGGCCGGGGCGCGCCAGAATGTCGGCGCTCTCCGCCATGAAGTGCACCCCGCAGAAGACAATGTATTGCCCCTGCGCCCGGGATGCGAGCTGCGAAAGTTTATAGGAATCACCGCGATAGTCGGCAAAACGGATTACTTCGTCGCGCTGATAGTGGTGTCCGAGGACCACCACTTCCTCGCCCAGCCGGCCCTTGGCCGCGGCAATGCGCTCATCCAGGGAATGATCTGGAAGAACAAGATAGTTGTCGAGCGTACAGACAGTTGTAGTTGCCACCTTTTCCAACCCGCTTTCAGTCCCAGTTAATGCACCACGGGACGGGGATGTTGAAAGCATCCAACCGGCTCAGTAGGCCCACTGCGCGACTTCCCGATGAAGCCGCCCCCGGCCTACGGGGGTGTTGAAGCCGGTGGTCGTTTCGTTCTTATTTTTTGATGCTACCCTGCCGGCCGCAGATGTAATTTTCCCAATCCACTACATCCGTCGCCGGACCGTACCTATTGTGCTCCTGCACCGCGCCCGGTGCAAGAGCAAGTAATTTGCAATTTGCAAAGTAAGGCAGCCCACGTTCTTACTTTGTTCGGCTCTGTTCCTGCTTTGTTCTTACTTTGCCAATTACAAATTGCAAATTACAAATCTCCTCATCCTCCGATATGCACCATGGTTCGCGAGGCCGGCACGAATCCCGGTTCACCGATATGGTGCCGCTCTTCCTTGGTCAGAACCACTTGCAAGATCCACTCCATGACTTCGCCGTCGGTCGCCCCCTTGCGCATCAGATCGGCAAGATCGTGTTCGAACACGGAGAACAAACAGGTGCGGACTTTGCCGTCGGAGGTGATCCGCACCCGGCTGCAATGGCCGCAGAAGGGATGCGATACCGGAGCGATGATGCCAATCTCGCCGAGGCCATCGTCGAAGCGGTAACGCCGCGCCGTCTCGCTCGGATCGCGCCGGATCTCGTGGAGCGGATAACGCGAGCGGAGGCGCTCCAAAACCTCATCCATGGTGACCACGATCTGGGGCGACCAGACCCGCTCCTCTTCCAGCGGCATGAACTCGATAAAGCGCACCACCACGTCCGCTTGCCGCGCGAACTCGGCGAAGGGAACGATCTGGTCCTCATTGAAGCCGCGCAACAGCACACAATTAACCTTCAACGGCTTCAGGCCCGCTTCCCGGGCGGCGCGTACCCCGGCCAGCACCGCCTCGTAGCTGCGCGGAACCCGCGTGATGCGCGCGAATCGCTCCGCCTCGACCGCATCCATACTCACCGTTACCCGGCGTAATCCGGCGTCCTTCAACGGTTGCGCCAATTCCGCGAGCAGATGGCCGTTGGTGGTCAGCGCCACCTCCACCGACTGCCCGTCGCGGCTGCGCAGGCGCGCCAACTCCCCGACCAACTCGACTACGTCGTGGCGCAACAGCGGTTCGCCCCCGGTGAGCCGGATCTTGCGGATCCCCAGCCGGACAAAAAGCCGCGCCATGCGCACATAGTCCGCTAAAGGTAGCTCGGGGTATTGCGCGCCCACCTTGCCGGTACGGCAGTAAACGCATTTGTAATTGCAGCGATCGGTGATGGACAAGCGCAGGTCGGTGATCTCCCGGCCAAATTTGTCCACCAGGAGGGCGCGCCCATCCTGCGCCGAAAACGACGGTGATAGCGTGGACACTTCTGATTGGTCTTCGAGCCGCATGACTCCAGAACAGATAGAAACTGCGACTCGCCGGGGGAAAGAAGAGCGCCTTCCGGTAACAGCGTAGCCCTCGCCTGAGCAGCGAGAATACTCCGCATCCGGAGTGTGTGCGGTGTTTCCTTTCCAAACACGGGAGGCACCGGCGTTTCCACCTGCACCCTTGGCCTGCTCCTCACCCGCAGGCGCCGCCACGGAAACCAACCCTTCGGCAGGTCGCCGCGGTCGGAAACAACTTTAATTGATTATAGCCTGAATCCGGTGCGGCCGCAGGTGCATCGGGCAGCTCACAACGCGAAGGGCGGGCGCTACTCGGGATTATTCGTAACCCAGCGCCGATATGGGCCGAACTACGGTGGAAGCACCGGGCTTTAAGCCCGGTGACAAGATGCTCGCGGGAACAGGCCTTTAGGCCCGGTGTATGCTGTTCCAAGTGATTGGGAGGCGCCTAATGCAACCGGCTTCCCAAGAAGTTCGGACACTCTTCGTGAGCTCCAGGTTAAGTGCTGAAATCCTAAATTTCCTCTGTGCCTCTGTGGTAGCTGTGCGGATCTGCACACGAGTACCCTGCGGGTTGCGGGTCCGCAGTCACTCGCCAATCTACTTTGCCGCTTTCGCCAAAGCCGCTTTGATTTCGCGAATCTGCTCGGCGTGCCGCCGGCCGTGGCCGGCAATCACCAGCAGCATTTCCGCGCCGTTCAGCGCTCCCATGCGCCGATGTTCCACGGTCATCCGGTACAGATCGGCCTGCCGGTCTTGGGCAAACCGGATCGCTTGGCTGCGGGTAGCATTGAACTGTTCCAGCGCTTGCGCCAGGCTGGGGAAACGACCCTTGGGGCTGACCTCCTCGGGGGCTTCACGCTTAGTCGTACGATCCGGAAATTGCGCCGTAATCGTCGCCTCTTTCTGTTTGTCGACGCGCGGCGCTTCCAGCATCTTGGCGGCGGCCAGAAGATCCAGATACCGTTTTTCCACCACTACCACATGTTCCACGCATTCCAGAGCGGACCAGCGGTCTGGCGCCGGCTTGGCTTTGCCCTGCGCTTCCGCCACCCCGGCCGCCGCGGCATTGAACTCTTCCCTGCTGCTTTCCAGGGCCTGGACGATTTCACTGCGTTGTTGGGGAATCATGACAGGAGTTTAGCAGACAAGGCGCGCACTGAAATTCCAAATTCCCTCTGTGTCTCTGTACCTCTGTGCTGGATGTGCGGCCCGGGCTAAACAATTACTCCGTTCTGCCGATAATCTCTAAGGGGCGGAAGTCCCGGCGGCCGGACCATTTCAGGCGATAGGGCTAAGGTATGACTTTTCTCATTTGGGACCGCTCTTTCAGCGTCAACGTCAAGCGTTGTGACGACGATCATCGGAAGCTGCTGGCCATGGTCAACACGCTAAGCCAGGCGATGCGCGCCGGCAAGGGATCCACTGTCATCAAACACGTCATCCAGGACCTCGGGGTTTACGCCAGGTCGCACTTCGAAGCGGAAGAGTGCCTGTTGGAGCAGACCAATTATCCCGAATTGGAGGGGCACCGCGCCGAGCACCAGGCATTCATCGCCCGGGTTCATGAATTTGAACAAAGCCTGGAACATGATGGAGACAAATCCGCCACCGTGCTCGACTTCATGCAGCGCCCGGTCCTCGATTTCATGCAGACCTGGCTGGTGAAACACATCCTGCACTCGGATCGCTCCTATAGCGCCCATCTGAATGCTAATGGGATCAACTGAGCCGGCGGGTCAGTTGGACTCGTCTTCCGCGGGAGCGGGCTCCGGAGCAGCCAGATCCACGGCGCGCCCCCGCACAGTAAAGGTCAGCTTGCGGCCGTCTTTCAACGTAAAAATCGCGCGCGCGGGTGTACGTTGCCACACGGGAGCGCTGCACGGCGGTTCCGTCTCCGTCCCGGTAAGTTCTCCCAGCGGACTGCGCAATACTGGTTTACGCTGCCCGATCTGAGCTACCATGGCGTAGAGTTTGTCCGCATTCTCGGAGGTCCCGCAATAAGCCGCATAATCGCGATACCAGACGACCTCGGAATGGAAGCTGTCGAAATCGGGCAGGCGAAGTGGCGAGATCCGGCCCAAGGCGCGATCCACCAGCAGCCAGCCGCCGCGTTGCCATTGCCACTTGGGCAAGGTACGATCGTCTCCAGGCAAAGAGTCGTTGATGCGATAGGCGCGCTGCACCACAAACTGCCGCTCGGTGATATCGTGGACTTCACCCGTGGTAAATTCCCGCAGCCGGCCGTCCACGTACAGGGGCCTGACTGTTATGGTTACGGGCGTAGGCTCCGGACTGGCGGGAAACAGCTTCACCACC
>Ga0326727_10018824_pt1 | contig 14024 bp, 11 predicted proteins | sample MB2enrmetagenome_FD_207643 | JGI IMG/M metagenome (GOLD analysis project Ga0326727, IMG submission 207643) | Lab enriched peat soil microbial communities from McLean, Ithaca, NY, United States - MB29MY | ecosystem: Environmental > Terrestrial > Soil > Wetlands > Peat | place: USA: New York...
CGGCTTGCGATGTAATTTTTAAACCCGGCCTGGTTGGTCACTTGATTTTTCCTTTCCCCCTCCATTGCCATTGACATTTTCCCCTCGAATGTGAAATAAGGGAAACATCTACAATGAGCTACCCTACCCCCAGGAGGGTGGGTCATGGTTTGGAGGTTCAAATAAATCTAGGTTGCCTGGAATATTGTAGTTCGGCTTTTTTTCTACTACCTTTTTTGTGGTAAAGACAATGGCCAGAGATGACTTCATTAATAGCTTACAAAAATATACTAAAGCTGGATTATCTCCAATGGAGGCGCTTAATAGGGTGGCTATTGAGTCTAAACAGTCACCATTAGAGATTATGAGTATAATACGATCAACTTCTGAAGTAGCGCTTTTTAGAGATGATCTTGAAAAACGTATTCTAAATTATACTAAATGGGGGATAAGTTCGGTAAAGGCATGGGCTAAGGTTGCCAGAGATATTGGTATATCTACAGAAGTGGTAGAAAGGATTGTTACACAATATCCTGCTGGGAAGGCTTCTTTTCTGGACAAATTTAATGGCTATAAGAATAAACTTAGGTTTTTAGCTGCAAATATATTAATTTTAATAGGAATATTGTTAACGTGTGATCCCCAAACAATTACAATAAATCGAAATGTAGTGTACGTTGAACATATTTTGGATTTTTCTATTGGAATTATTTTGCTAATAAATGGATCAATACTTTTAATCAAAACGCTTAAGGTATATTTTACAAACAAATAGCGCTTTATAGGAATGAATTTCTTAGCATTAAAGGCGTGACTGTATGCGATTTTTTAGATATAAAGTCACTTATAGCGAATTTATTAAAGGATTAAGCGTAATAGCAATTAATACTCGTGATTATTTGCTAAAATATCTGAATGATATTCTAAGTAATGATTATCTTTTTAATAATGATATATCTTGGGAGAATGAGGTTAGAAGGAGGCAATGGGAATTAGTTTTTTTCATAGATTCATTAATTGCTCTGCAATTAGAAAATTATAAAAATAAGTATCCTTCGATCAAAATAGATTTTATTGATAATCAGGCTGAAAAATACGGGCAAATATTAAATAAAAATGAATTTATTGCTACGCTAAATAATAGAATTGAAATATATCGTAATTCGTTAAATGACGGAATTAATTTTTTGTCAAATTGCTTCTTATCGCTGGTTTGGCTAAATATAGCAGACTCAAAAGGGATACAAATACCACATGCTTTATTAGAACAGGTAACGATCTGTGATGTTGCTGCAAGGCTATTCAAAATGACTATAGAAAGTTATAATAATTGTAAAATAATATCATGAATAATAGTAAGTTCACCTATTCCTTCCTTCTTGATTTGTAAAATATATCAAAACTGTTTCATAAGTTGCCCTTCATACCTTTTAACTGGCCTGCCGCTATAACAATCAAACAACATCCATCTTGAATATAATAATTACCCAGGCGCTTATAGGGCTTAGTCCAGTTGAGAGATCGGGGAATCTGGGTTTCTTGAGCTTGGGTTTGACATGGGATGGACAGCTTTTCTTTCGCCTTGGCTCTTTGCTGGCGCTTGTACTCCCTCTGGTACTTTTTCCTCTTTTCCGGGTCCTTAAATGGCATTTTGCCAAAAATCTCCCGTAAAATGTTAGACGATAGCTTATTGTCAACTTATTATAATTATTTAATTAATTACTCCAATGTTAGATGTTAGCTGTAATACATCTATTGTTTTTCCAATTGCTCTAATCTTGTTGCATATTTCCCAGAGCGTAGAGCATCGTCAAGTATCTCCCTGATGAGTTCACTTTTTAACAATAATTTCTTCCTGGCGGCTATCCCAAGCGAGAAATCCATTTCATCCGAGATTCTGACAGTTAAGACTCTTGGGAACTTGGAGGGATTGGGGTTTCTCCTTTTGTGTCGGGGCTTAAGGTTCCACATTTTTTGAACCCGTTTTTGCTTAAGAATCATTGGAATAGATATAGATAGGGGCCTTGCCCTGATTTTTGCAAGGCCCATTATCTATATAAGGGGATTTCAGCAAAATATGATAATTAAATGATAGTAATATCAATGAGTTACCCGAATAATTATGCAATTTGCAAAATTCTCGTTTGCAATATTCATAATCGCCAAAATTATATGTGAAATTAGGCAGTTAATTTTTGCAAAACCGCAAATTTAGCGAAATGTAGCAATTTGCCTTAATGCAAAATTAGGGTATTCGAATAACATGCAATATTTTTTTAGGCGCTCCTTTCCTACCTTTGCTTTCCGGTTTTTCTTCAAGCCAACCCTCACTTAAAGCTAAGTCAACTGCAAGAGGTATATCCTTTGATCTGGTTAAGTTTAAGACTTTCATTGTAAGATCATCAATTATTGGCTTACCAACCTTGTCAAATTCTAAATCTCGCTTACTATAAAAATTGCCCTTTGCCTTTTCATCTTGTAGTATTTTTAATAGCTCAATAGCAATTGAATTGGTTCTACATGATGTGAGGTCAATATACTCTAAAACTCCTTCACTATTCCTCTTGAAAAAAATTGAAGTAAGTAATTTAGAAGAATAGTTATTCTTAGTAATATCAAATTCAATATAGTCTTTAGGATTAATACTATATTTCTTACCATCATCTGTAGTCATATTACGTAAATTCGCAACCCACCGGCAACCATCAGTAAGTGCAGACCCACCACGACTTGAAGCTTGATCCATTTCACCTTTACGGGCCTTGCTCTCATGGTGACTAAAGAGGATAGTTAATTTATGTTTCCTGGCCACTGCTTCTAAACAAGCTATCCACATAGCACAGTGGGAGTTATCATTTTCATCTAACCCGTAGAATTTACTTAACGGGTCTATTATTAAAACTTCAACATCGGGTAAATTAGTTAGGGATTCATCCAGCCAACGGTAACATTGTGAAGCTCTCAAATTACCTTGGTGGTCCTTTTCCAATAGAGGTCCAATTTCCCCGACTACTGACCTTGCTAAAAAGTTTTCCATAATCTCTTTAGGTGGGTTATCTCCACAAAGGGCTTGAGAGGTATGGAAAATTCGTCTGTGCAATTCCTCATGCGGGTCTTCTCCCGCCAAATAGAGAACCTTAAACGCCTTGGGAGGTTTTAGGGGGCCTGATTCTGTACCAGTGGCTAAGGCCATACCCAGAGTCAAAAGCAGATAACTTTTGCCAGTCCCTCCAACTGCTATCATCCCCCCCACTATTCCAGTTGGTAAGTGGTCATTAAAAAGGTATTTCCGCTTTGGGGGTTTTGAGAGAACCAAATCAGATATTCTTACATCGGATTCCTTCAAAGGTTGTATTGAATAAGAATTGTTCATGATTTTAAATAGTATTTTGATTGATTCTCCTTACGAATCCACGCTAACACTTCTTCCAAGTTGAACCGCAAATATTTCCCCACCTTGAGTTTAGGAATAGAATTTGCTCCGGTAATTCTCGTTCTGGCATATATCCAAGATTTTGGAACTTTTAATTCCTTGGCCAATTCGTCTATGGTCAAAAGATTTTGGTTCATTGGCAGCCTCCCAAAAAAATGAAATAAAAATAAAAAAGACCATATTGCTATGGTCTAATTTTAAAAGCCACCATACATTTATGTCAATTATAATTCGCTGATATTAATAGACAAATGTAACATCTGTCCATTTTCATGGAAACACGTTACATCAGTCCATTTTTGAACCTCCTCCCGCCTTTATATCTTCCTTAATTTTCTGGTTTTCTTCCAAATATCTCACAATAGTTTTGACAGAAAGTGTATCTTTCTTATACTTTATTTCTAATTTCTCCTTAATTATCTTGGCTATAGTATTTTTCTTCAATCCCTTAGTGTCTAAGTGGTAATATATTTCGTAAACAGCACCTTTTAAAACTTCCTTGTCGCCTCTTTTCTTAGCAGTAGATTTCTTAGTTCTTGGTAAATCTACCCCTTTCTGAGTCAAAACATTAAAATTTAGATAAGCAGCTCCCATTAACTTGCAGAGGGATAAGTCAAGGGCCATATCTTTTACTGTGGGGGGATAACTCCAGTAATTCTTGTAATAGGTCCATAAAACCCATAGATGGTCTATGATTTCTAAGGTATCATTAGGTGAAGCATAGTCAATAGATTCCATAAGGTTAATTACGTTTGAGAAGAAATCTCTATCGGTGAAACTTTTAAGAGGGAATAAATCAGTGAAATGTAGATTTTCTCCAGTTGTTGATTTTAAGTTTTCAAATTCTCTTGGAAAGCCCCCAACTATTATTGCCCAACTCCAAAAATCATGAGAGTGTTCAAACCAATTAAATGACTTGGTAGCAGCGTACACGCTAAAAAGACTCTCCATAACCTCTTTAATCTTATGCAGTTTAGCATCCTGAATTTTGGTCAGCCTCTCTTTTACAGACTTGGTTTTAGCAAAGCTTTCTGGTTCATCTTCCATTTCACGTCTCCTGTGGAGGTCTTGAGTAGATTCAAGAGCATATCTATTCTCTGAAATTGTTGGAATTAGCACATATATTCTGTGACCTGAAATCCCTTAAAGTGCCCGTTAATCTTGGGGGAAAGGGTCAATTAATTTGTGACCATTTTGTGACCATAATACCCCAAAACAAGAAAAAAGACCATATACCACCAAAGAATTAACTTGCTGATTTAATAGCCAATTCTTTATGATGGTATATGGTCTTTGATGCTGTTAAAAGCCTATTTCACACTCACACGGTGGAAGTCACTGGTTCAAATCCAGTACCGCCCACCAGCAAATCCCAGGGGGTTGCGGTTCAAAGCCGCAACCCCCTTTCATTTCCGACTCATTTTGTTGCCCATCTTTGGAAAAAGCTTGCAGGGTCTTCTACTCCCTGCCCCGTAGCAAAAACCTTGCCGGACCCTACTGCCTGAAAACAATCTTGCCGCTTTTCCGGACTGCTGGTGGCGGCTTAATTTGACGTCAAGCACTGCCTCTGATAAATTTTAACGATAAGCGAGATAATTTGTCTGGAAGGGAAGACCATGGGGCGCAGATTTTGGCTGTTGCTGTTGTCGCTGTTAATCCTGGTCCTCAGCCCCCTGGCGGGGGTGGGAGCCGAGAGCCCGGAAGAGGTGATGAAACAGGTCCAGGCCCGTTACGACAAGACCGGGGCCTTTCAGGCCCGCTTTCAGCAGGAGTCCCACCTTATGGCGCTGCAGCAGACCGACAGCGCCGCGGGCTGGGTCTATTTTCAGAAGCCTTCCCGCATGCTCTGGAAATACGAATTGCCCGCGGAACAGAAGAAGGAAGTAGTCTCCGACGGCCGCCTGGTGTGGATGTACATGCCCCAGGACCACCTGGTCATGATCTACAAACTGGACCAGGTGCTGCGCTCTGATCTGGTGATGCGTTTCTTCTCTGGCATCGGCCAGTTCCAGAAGGACTTCAACGTCTCCTGGAAACAACCGCCCCAGGAGGGGGAGAGCCTGATCATCGACCTCTTCCCCAAGAAGGAACAGCCGGAATTGAAACGCCTCACCCTGACCATCAACCCCCGCACTTTCCTGGTGGACCGCCTGGAGTTTGCCAACGCCCTGGGCGAAGAGACCCGCTTTGTCTTCAGCCAGATGAATTTGGATGTGAAGCTGGGGCCCGATTTTTTCACCTTTACGCCGCCGCCGGGAGTCCAGGTGGTCCGGGAGACGCCGGGGTCCTAGCCGGCCACCTTCGCTGCGAGTGGTTCGTTAAAAGTATAGACTTTGGCGCCTGACCATGGAATTTACCCGCCAGCAGCAGGAAATTAGAGAGTGGCTTAAGCGCCGCCGGGCCATCATGCTGGCCCACAATTACCAGCCGGCCCCCATCCAGGATGTGGCCGACCTGGTGGGCGATTCCTTGGAGCTGTCCCTGGCCGCGGCCAAGACCGACGCCGAGGTCATTGTCTTCTGCGGGGTTCACTTCATGGCGGAGACCGCCGCCATTCTCTGCCCCGACAAGACCGTGCTCCTGCCCCGCCTGGACCTGGGCTGCTGTCTGGCCGAGTCAGTCACGGTGGACAAACTCGAGGCGCGCAAAGAGGAATTGCCCGGAGTCCCGGTAGTCACCTATGTCAACTCTACCGCCGCGGTGAAGGCGGAAAGCGACATCTGTTGCACCTCCGCCAATGCCGTCAGGGTTGTCAATTCCTTGACCGCTCCCCGGGTCCTGATGCTGCCGGACCAAAACCTGGGCCTCTATGTGGCCCGGCACACCCAAAAATCCGTGGAGATCATCACCTGGGAGGGATGGTGCAATGTCCATGACGGGCTCAGCGCCGAGGAGGTGCTGCAATGCCGGGCGGCCCATCCCCAGGCGGTCTTCCTGGCCCACCCCGAGTGCAACCCCGAGGTCCTGGATCAGGCCGACGCCATCCGCAGCACCAGCGGCATGCTCCAATATGTGCACACAGCCGCGGCCCAGGAGTTCATCATCGGCACGGAAACCGGCATTCTGCACCGCATGCACCAGGAAAATCCAGGCAAGCTCTTTCACTCCCCGTCCCGCCGCCTCATCTGCCGGCCCATGAAGCGCATCACCCTGGGCGATGTACTGGCGGCCCTCAAGGAAAACCGCCATCAGGTAACGGTCCCCGCCCAGACCCGGGAGCGGGCCCTGCAGGCAGTGGCGCGTATGCTGGCGATACCCCGGGATTGAGAATGTCTGGGCCCCTCTCAGGCAGGCCAGGCGCGGCAAGGTGTTGAATCCTCACCTGCTCTCACGTGGTAGCTGACCTGACAAATTCGCCTGGGAGCCGGTAGGCTTCTAACCCCGCGAGGCCACCGCCCGGGCGGCGATTATGCCGCTGGCGGAGGCCTGGATCAGGCCGCGGGTGATGCCGGCGCCATCCCCGATGACGAACAGATTGCCGATGGGGGTCTCCAACTCCGGGCTCAATTTCAGGCGATGGGAATAGAACTTCACCTCCACCCCGTAAAGCAGGGTATGGCGGTGGTTAATTCCTGGGGCCAGGGCCTCCAGGGCCTCTAACATTTCCAGAATGTCTTTCAGGTAACGGTAAGGGAGGACGAAGCTGAGATCCCCGGGGGTGGCGCTCTTGAGGGTGGGCCGGGTGAGGCAACGATCAAGGCGGGCGGGGTTAGTGCGTCGGCCAACCTTAAGGTCGCCCAGCCGCTGGACCAGGGCTCCCCGGCCCAGGAGATTGGCCAGGCGGGCGATATATTGCCCATAACTGATGGGATCGTTAAAGGGTTCGGTGAAAGTGGAACTCACCAGAATGGCGAAATTACTGTTTTCCGTTTTCCGGGAAGTATAGCTGTGGCCATTGACGGTGACCAGGCCATCCATTTCTTCTAAAACGACCTCGCCGTAGGGGTTCATGCAAAAGGTGCGCACCTTGTCGTCAAAGGTGCGGGAGTAGTAAATCAATTTGGCTTCATAAGCCGGTTCGGTAAGGGGCGCCAGCACCGGGGCCGGGACTTCCACCCGCACCCCGATATCCACCGGGCTGGGGACAGAGGGAATCGCCAGGCGGCGGGCCTCTTCCCGCATCCAGGCGGCCCCGGACCGTCCAGGCGCGGCAATCACATAACGAGCCCCCACCACCTCCTGGTTGTCCAGGGCTACCCCAATGACTACCCCATCCTTGGCCATGATCCGCTGGGCCCGGCAGTGAGTGCGGATCTCCACCCGGTCGCGCAAACGTTCTCTCAAGCGGCTCAGAATTTCCCGGCAATTTTCCGTGCCGATATGGCGCAGGCGGGTGGGGATAAAGATCATCCCGGCGTGCCGGGCCTCGGTCTTAAGAAGTTCGAGGGTATCCGCATCCCCCCCATGGGTTTCCGCGGATGCTCCCAATGATCGATAAAGGTTATCCACTTCCTGGATTAAGGCCGTTAAGTCATCCAGGGATAACAGGTCACTTAAGAAACCGCCCACCTCGGGGGAAAGGATGAGTTTGCCGTCGCTGAAGGCTCCTGCCCCGCCCCAACCGCAGAGGAGACCGCCCGGGGTATCCCGCTGACGCTCCCCCAGGTCCGGACCTTGTTCCACCAAGAGGACCTTTCCCGCACCTAAGTTCTCCAGGCTGAGGGCGGCAAATAACCCCGCCGGCCCGGCTCCAATAATGACTGCTTCATAAGTGGACATGGTAACCCCGAAGGCGCCGGAATTTCCAGCCGCCAGGTTCTCTATTCCGCAGATGACGCCAGAGCAGCCTTTCCGTAATGGTCATTCGCTTCCGCAAGGCCCCGGCGCCATGCCCAGTCATGAGCCACTCCTCACTTCAGCCTCTCCCCGATCCAAACAAGGGGAAGAGGGAGAAGGAAAATGGTGGGCAGTGCCCACCCTCCATGAACCTGCACAGGCGATCAGCCGGTGGCATCGGAAATGGCGCCGGCCACAGGCCGCCCTCTGCGGTCCCTGAAGGAACACGGACTGGACATGATAGTTTAACAGAAAAACAGAAAACCGGGATTAAATGATTTTATCGAAATACTTGGATTTTCCCTGCAAACATGGGTATTCAAACAACTTATGACCGGCGCCTTCCTGGTTCTCGGTTTACCGGTCGTTTCCCCAAGGTTGCGAAAATGATTCGAAAAGCGTAAATTTATTAAAATTTATCCCGGAAAAGCAGTTGGTAAAGAGGTAGGCTAAACTTCTAAAGTCAGCGCCGGATTACCGCGGCCGTCGGGTTTTAGAACCCAGAGCCTTCCTCCATAGGGCGGGCTGCAAAATCCCTTTTTCGACAGCCTGATAGTTCTCACCATTCAGTCCGGTGCGGTTCATCAAGGCTGTGTCGCAGTGGGGCTATACCTATGAAATTTTTACCACTTAACCCTGGCCCGGGGGAGCGGATTCCTGCCGCGGCCTGGGTCCGGCGCCGGTGGCTCTGGTTGCTGGCGGCCGCTCTCTTGGGGATCCTGGTCTACGCCTATTTTTCCAGGTCGGGCAAGTCCACGGGGGCCGGGGCCCCAGCCGGGCAAGGGGCGGTCACCACGCCGCCGGTGGCGGTGACTGCAGTGGCGGCTAAAAAGGGAGACATCAGCATCTATCTCACCGGGTTGGGCACCGTCACCCCGCTCCGCACCGTCACCATCAAGAGCCGGGTGAATGGAGAGCTGATGACGGTTGGCTACAAGGAGGGCCAGATCGTCCCCAAAGGGTTTCTCCTGGCGGTAATCGACCCGCGGCCCTATGAGGCGGCGTTGCTCCAGGCCCAGGGGCAGCTGGCCCGCGATCAGGCCCTGCTGGCCGACGCCAAGCTGGACGTGAAGCGCTACCGCACCCTGGTCGAGCAGGATTCCATCGCCAAACAAATATATGATACCCAAAGGTACCTGGTGCATCAGTATGAAGGTACCGTCAAGTTAGACCAGGGAAACCTCGACAGCGCCAAAGTAAACGTCATTTACACGCACATCACCGCCCCTGTCAGCGGGCGCATCGGCCTGCGGTTGGTGGATCCGGGCAACATCGTCCAAACCACCGATACCACCGGGATCGCGGTCATTACCCAATTGGAACCGATCACCGTGATCTTTACCATCCCCGAAGACAGCGTGCCGCCGGTGCTGGACAAGCTCCAAGCGGGAGCCCGCCTGCCGGTGGACGTCTACAATCGCGAGCAAAGCAAAAAACTGGCCACCGGGGTTTTGCTGACGATGGACAACCAGGTCAATGTAACCAGCGGCACGGTCCAGCTCAAGGCGGAATTCCCCAACAAAGACCATGGACTGTTCCCCAACCAGTTCGTTAATGCCCGCCTGCTTCTGAATACCCTGCAAGGCGCCACCCTGGTGCCGACGGCCGCCATCCAGACCGGTCCCACAGGGGCCTTCGTCTATTTGGTAAATGCCAATCAGACCGTGACGGTGCGCCAGGTGAGCCTGGGGCCCAGCGAGGCGGATAATACCGCCATTGACAAGGGGCTCTCACCCGGTGACCGGGTGGTAGTGGAAGGGATGGAGCGGCTGCGGGAGGGGAGCCGGGTGGAGGAAACGGCTCCGGCCAGCGATAACTCGCAGAAGGCTCCGGCTACCGGTAACTCACAGAAGGCTCCGGCCAACGATAAGTCGCAGAAGGCTCCGGCCAACGGTAAGTCACAGAAGGGTCCGGCTACCGGTACCTCGCAGAAGGGCTAGTAATGAATCCGTCCCGGCTCTTCATCCTGCGCCCGGTGGCAACCACCCTGCTGATGGTGGCCATTCTGCTGGCCGGGGCGGTGGCCTACTACCAGTTGCCGGTTTCCGCCCTGCCGGAGGTGGATTATCCCACCATCCAGGTGCTCACCTTTTACCCGGGCGCCAGCCCCAACGTCATGGCCTCCTCGATCACCGCCCCTCTGGAGCGCCAGTTCGGCCAGATGCCCGGGCTGAAGCAGATGACCTCCTACAGTTCCGGAGGCGGTTCGGTCATCATCTTGCAGTTCAGTCTGAACCTGAGCCTGGACGTGGCCGAACAGGAGGTGCAGGCTGCCATTAATGCCGGGAGCTCCTTCCTGCCCGCGGACCTGCCCAATCCGCCGGTCTATAACAAGGTCAATCCGGCCGACGCCCCCATCCTGACCCTGGCCCTCACTTCCAAGACCATGCCTCTGGAGCAGGTGGAGGACCTGGCGGACACCCGTCTGGCCCAGAAGATTTCCCAACTGACCGGGGTAGGGCTGGTCAGTATCAGCGGCGGGCAGCGGCCGGCGGTGCGGATTCAGGCCAACCCCACGGCCTTGAGCGCTTACGGCCTGACCCTGGAGGACCTGCACAGCGCCATCACCGCGGCCAACACCAACGAGGCCAAGGGCGGCTTTGATGGGCCCCGCCAATCGTCGGTCATCGGGGCGAACGACCAGCTCCTCACCAGCAAGGAGTACCTGCCTCTGGTGGTGGCCTATGTCAACGGGGCTCCGGTGAGGCTGTCCGACGTGGCCAACGCCATCGACTCGGCCGAAAACGTCAAGCAGGCGGCCTGGATGAATGATGTCCCGGCGGTGATCCTCAACATTCAACGGCAGCCGGGCTCCAATGTGATCGAGGTCGTTGACCGCATAAAAAGGCTGCTGCCGCAGTTGCAGAGCACCCTGCCGCCGGCGATGCACGTCTCGGTGCTGACCGACCGCACCACCACCATCCGCGGCTCGGTGGACGATGTGCAGTTCGAGCTGATGCTGGCGGTGGTCCTGGTAGTGCTGGTGATCTTTCTGTTTTTGCGCAACCTCTCGGCCACCGTGATTCCCAGCGTGGCGGTGCCCGTCTCCCTGGTGGGCACCTTCGGGATCATGTATCTGCTGGGATACAGCCTGAACAATCTCTCCCTGATGGCCCTGACCATTTCCACGGGTTTCGTGGTGGATGACGCCATCGTCATGATCGAAAACATCTCGCGCTACATCGAGCAGGGAGATCCTCCCCTGGAGGCGGCCCTCAAGGGCTCGGAGCAGATCGCCTTCACCATCCTCTCCCTGACCGTCTCGCTGATCGCGGTGCTCATCCCGGTGCTGTTCATGGGCGAGGTGGTGGGCCGCATATTCCGGGAGTTTGCCATTACCCTCGGGGTGACCATCCTCATCTCGGCGGTGGTCTCCCTCACCCTGACCCCGATGATGTGCGCCCGGCTGCTGCACCATACTCCAGAGGCGCAGCAGAGCCGGATCTTCCACGCCTCCGAGCGGATCTACCAGAAGGTCCTCGACTTCTACGCCACCACCCTGCGCCGGGTGCTGCAGCACCAGACGCTGACGCTGCTGATTGCCGCCTCTACCCTGGTCATCACCGTCTTCTTGTACGTGGTGGTTCCCAAAGGCTTCTTTCCGGTGCAGGACACCGGCATCATCCAGGGCATCTCCGAGGCCCCGCAGTCGATCTCGTTTAGCGCCATGGCGGAACGCCAGCAGGCGCTGGCCAGGCTGATCCTGCAAGACCCGGCGGTGGACAGCCTCTCCACCTTCATCGGGGTGGACGGTACCAATTACACCCTCAACAGCGGGCGGGTGCTCATCAACTTGAAGCCCTTGGCGGAACGCCGGATCAGCGCCAGCGAGGTCATCCGCCGTCTGCAGCCGCGGCTCGCCTCGCTTTCGGGCATCACCCTGTTCATGCAGCCGGTGCAAGACCTGACGGTAGAGGATCGGGTCACCCGGACCCAATACCAGTATACCCTGGAGGACCCCAACGCCCAGGAATTGGAACTCTGGGCCCCCAGGCTGGTGGAAGCCCTCGGGAAGATGCCGGAACTGCGGGACGTGAGCAGCGATCAGCAGAATCAGGGGCAGCAGGTCTCCCTGGACATCGACCGCGGCACCGCCGCGCGCCTGGGTATTTCCACGCAGCTCATCGATGATGTCCTTTACAGCGCCTTCGGGCAGCGGCAGGTGTCAACGATTTTTACTCAGGTGAACCAATACCGGGTGGTTCTGGAGGTCCAGCCCGACTTCCAGCAAAATCCCTTCAAGCTCAAGGACATCTATCTGCGCAGCACCACCGGCGGCATAGTGCCGTTGAGCGCCATTACCCGGGTGAAAGCCACCTCGGGCCCCCTGCTCCTCGACCACCAGGGGCAGTTTCCGGCGACCACCCTGTCCTTCAATCTGGCGCCGGGAGTCTCCCTGGGGCAAGCAGTCCAGGTCATGGAGGCGACCACCAAAAAGCTCGGACTGCCGGCCGCCATCCTGGGCAGCTTCCAGGGCACCGCCCAGGCCTTCCAGGCTTCCCTGCAGGGCGAACCGATATTGATCCTGGCGGCCCTGCTTACGGTTTATATCGTCCTGGGGGTGCTGTATGAGAGCTATATCCACCCCATCACCATCATCTCCACCCTCCCTTCAGCCGGGGTGGGGGCCCTTCTCGCCCTGCTCCTCTGCCGCACCGATTTCAGCGTCATCGCCCTCATCGGCATCATCCTGTTGATCGGCATCGTCAAGAAAAACGGCATCATGATGGTGGACTTTGCCCTGGACGCCGAACGCCGGGGAGGGAAGAGCCCGGAAGAGGCGATCTATCAAGCCTGTCTGTTGAGATTCCGCCCCATCATGATGACCACCATGGCCGCCCTGTTGGCGGCGCTGCCCCTGGCCATGGGAACCGGATTGGGTTCCGAACTGCGCCACCCCCTGGGCATCTCCATCGTCGGCGGGCTGATCATCAGCCAGGTCCTCACCCTCTACACCACTCCGGTGATTTATCTCTGGTTCGATAGGCTGGCAATGCGCCTGGGTAGGAAGCGACCCGGAGAGCCGCCTCCTGGGGAGGATCTTACGGAACCGGCATGAACCTCTCGGCCATCTTCATCAAAAGGCCGGTGGCCACGACGCTGCTCACCTTGGGCATGGCCCTGGCCGGTTTCCTGGCTGTTCGCCAACTGCCCGTCTCCCCCCTGCCGGCGGTGGACTTTCCCACCATCTCGGTGAGCGCATCGCTGCCGGGGGCGGACCCCGAAACCATGGCGACCTCGGTGGCGGCGCCCCTGGAACGGCAATTTGGGCGGATTGCCGGGGTGACCGAGATGACCTCGTCCAGTACCCGGGGGTCCACCAGCCTCGTCTTGCAGTTTGAATTGAACCGGGACATCAACGGGGCCGCCCGGGATGTCCAGGCCGCCATCAATGCAGCCCGCAGCTACCTGCCCATCAATTTGCCCAGCAATCCCACCTACCGCAAAGTCAACCCGTCCGACGCCCCGATTCTCATCCTGGCCCTCACCTCCGACACCGCCAACAAGGCCGCCATGTATGATGCAGGCTCCACCATTCTCGCGCAAAAACTCTCCCAATTGGAAGGGGTAGGCACGGTCTTCGTGGGGGGTGGTTCGCTGCCGGCGGTGCGGGTGGAGTTGAACCCCACGGCGCTGAATAAATACGGGGTCAGCCTGGAGGCCGTCCGCAGTGTCCTGAGCAGCGCCACCACCAACCGGCCCAAGGGACAACTGGCGGATGCCAGCCAAAACCGGGAGATCATCACCAACGACCAACTCTTCAAGGCCGCCGACTACCGCGATCTCATCGTGGCCTTCCAAGGCGAGGCGCCGATACACCTGGTGGATGTGGGCG
>Ga0326727_10018825_pt1 | contig 14024 bp, 11 predicted proteins | sample MB2enrmetagenome_FD_207643 | JGI IMG/M metagenome (GOLD analysis project Ga0326727, IMG submission 207643) | Lab enriched peat soil microbial communities from McLean, Ithaca, NY, United States - MB29MY | ecosystem: Environmental > Terrestrial > Soil > Wetlands > Peat | place: USA: New York...
GGTATTGAAGATAGTAAACCCTACAAGATATAGTCCTACAGCGGCATGCGCAGAAGCACCAAAATTAAGTATTTTTACTGACTCTAAGATAACCAATGCGCCCAGTCCAATCCAAAACGATCCATAAGTTGTAAAGGCCGTAGCTCCAAAAGTATTGTTCTTCTTAAATTCCCACATACCTGCAAGGAGTTGGGCCAGACCTCCATAAAACAAACCCAGGGGAACAAACAGAGCACCGAGTGCTGCAGGGACAAGCTGCGCATTTGACATACTAAGAATAAAAGTAGTTAGTGCAAATCCGGCCAAACCGAGTGGCCCAGGATCGGCAATAGAACTTTCTCGGATCTCCATTACTTCTGCCATATTATCTACTCCTCCTTGTCTTTGCTTAACCTAATATTATTCCGAAGAACTTACCCCTTAATAACCAGAACCTTGGCTTGGATCACAGCGCTACATTTCCTTTAATAGGTTTCCCGATACTGGTCTATTTTAGATAATTATGAGTACCTTCATACAATAATACCGTAGCACCATCGGCTAAATGATTTCCCCTTCACCTCCCTCTGAATTTTTGTGATACATAAGTTTCCATTGACTGATATTATTATAGCATGTTAATTGAAAGAATATAACAAATATTATTAATTTTCAGTCACTAATTAGCCATAACAATTGCCTAAGTATGGGCAAAATATTATATTATGACATAATAGTGTCTCACCTCCTACCTTCAGTTGGAAGGCGAGGCGAGGAAGTTGCTTAGCACGTTTGCACACGCTGCATTGCTATTCGCTTGACGCTAAGGCTAAAACTCAAAACCTCTGGGCTTTCTGAATGTGAACCCTTGAGTTTCTTAACGCCTTAGCGTCTGCACTCATTGACACAATTCCGCTAAAGTACTTCACTTAGCTAAGCAACTTCCTCTGGGTTTGGGTCAACGGAGGTTGGAACGACGAAGGAAGGTGTATATCAAAACTTATACTTTCTGATCCGTGTACAAAAATAAGGGAACACCTTTTCGGCATCCCTTGTGGGCAAGCAGTTCCAAGTGGCATAACTTCTGGGAGGTTAGTCATTTATCAATTAATGTCGGGAAAGCGCAATTCCGGGGTCAGCTTTCCGCCACTATACGTTTAAACAGGTTTGCGTCCTTCTCTGACTCGTTTAATGTAGGACAGATGACTATACTTTAGAAAAAGAACCACCAAAACAGCGTCAACAACAATAATACCGATGACACCCAAAACCATTCACCTTCAACTCCTTTTAAGTATTTACCTAAGGCACTTAAAGCGTACCACTGTGTTATTCTCATGTCTATAGATGATTTGTATGCCCACAATTTACATACGCAATGGTTAATTCGTCGAAACGTATATTTTAGTATCATAATCAGATACATCTTTGTAGAATAACGCAAATACCAACAAGATTAGTACCTCGATCATTAATATTTTGACTGTTATTCTCTTAATTGTTAAAATCCCATTAGGGAGGGGTCGCTGTATGTCAGACATATCTGAAGATAAGAAACCTGTAAGAGTTGCTAATCGCCGTGTTCACATGGCAAATGAAAGAACATTTCTGGCCTGGATCAGAACAAGCATAGGATTAATGGCTTTCGGTTTTGTTGTGGAGAGATTCGCACTGTTCATTAAACAAATGTCCTATGTTTTAGGAAAATCAAATATCGAAATCCCCTTACCTCCTGCTCATGGATATTCGGCAATCGCCGGAATCTTCCTTGTGGGTCTCGGTGCATTAATGAGTGTGCTTGCCTTTCTCAGGTATAAAAAGGTTGAGAGACAAATTCGCGAGGATACCTATCAAACATCGTCGTTGCTTGACATACTGCTCACCTGCTCAGTTCTGGCAATCGGAATCTTTCTGGTGATTTATTTGATTCAAAGTACGTAAGCGGGACGCTTTATTAATTTTGAATTGTCCAGTTATTAAGCAATATAGAAATAAGGCTGGAAGTAATGCTTCCAACCTTATCTCTACCTAATAAATTAGTTGTCCATTGTGATTTCCAAAAGCAATTCCTCCAGAACCTTATCGGTATCCTCATAAGGCACTTGACAGGTACCAACGACCGTATGACCCCCTCCACCATACTTCAGCATCAGAGATCCTACATTAGTTCGGGAAGTCCGATTAATAATGCTATGTCCAACTGCAAAAACACAGTTTTGCTTATTTCGTCCATCGATAATCCATATAGAAATATTCTGATCCGGATAAAGTGAGTAAATTAGGAACCGATTGCCACTGTAAATTGTTTCGACATTTCTTAAATCTGTAATAATGGCATTATCTCGGGTCCGTGTATGCTTGAGGATCATTTGCTTAAACAGTTCATTTTGTTCGAAGTAACGTACTACTCGCTCTTGAACGTCAGGGAGAGCGAGGATTTCCTCAACAGTCATTCTCCGACAGTATTCAATCATATCATCCATTAGCTGATAATTGCTAATCGTATAGTCTCTGAAACGCCCAAGTCCTGTGCGAGGATCCATGACAAAGGCCAGCAATTCCCACCCTTGAGGGTGGAGAATCTCTTCAACTGTAAATTGAGCAGAATCCGCTTTGTCAACAGCCGCCATCATAGCTTCTAAGTGCCCGAATTTTTCCTTTCCACCATAATAATCATAGATTACTCGGGCTGCACTTGGAGCAGAACGACTGTCGCCTTTAAAGCGGCCCTTCAAATTGAGCCTTTCTTGTTCACTGGAATGGTGATCAAACCATAAACCACACCCTTCAGCGAAAGGAACATTTGCCAATATATCATTATTGGTTATCTGAACAAGACCATCTTGAATATCTTTAGGATGTACAAATTGCCTTTCATCTACTATACCTACTTCTCTAAGAAGAACAGCACAAGCTAGGCCATCAAAATCAGAACGAGTTACAAGTCTCATGAAATTAGTCTCCCCTCAATAATATTATAATCCTGCTAATCCCCCTACACAATATAATTCTATAAAAGACGTTATTTTCCTCTTATAAAATAACTTTATTTATACAAATATAACTAACGGGATTCACCCTATATTCGTTCCCAAATTTCTATCTCATATCAATTTGTTTAATTTCAGCAATAGTTTTTTTAGTGCTCTAATCTCAATTTGTCTAACACGTTCCCGAGTAATTCCATATATTTCCCCAACTTCTTGCAATGTCTTTATGTCGCCATCATAAAATCCAAAGCGCAACTTGATAATATTACATTCTCTTTCCGAAAGGCTGGACATCATTCTCCGTATAAACATTCTAAAGTCTACCTCTTCAACCATGAAAGCCGGATCTGAAAACTTTTCCCTTGAATATTGAAGTTTATGACAGCGACCTGCTCCAATAAAGTCGCGTGATTCAGTATCCTCTTCTTCCGCTGCAATTGAATGCAGAGCAAATAAATTGGGGAACTGATACTCCACAAATTTTGCTTCCTTATATTTCTCGGGTGTAATCTGGAGCTTTCCACAGATGGTTTGAAGATCAATGTCCTTGTTCTCCCGCTTAGATAATAGTTCCAGCTTTTTGATTTTTAAAACTAACTCTACCATATATACAGGGACACGCACAATAGTACCCGTATTCATTATCGCGCGTACAATAACTACCCGAATCCAATAAGTTGCATAGGTAGAGAACTCATAACCCAAGGCAGGATTAAACTTATCTATGGCCTTAATTAATCCTAACACGCCTTCTGAGACTAGATCTTCAAAGGTATGTGTATTACCCAGATAGTTGCGATATTTTGAGGCGATTTTCCGAACTAGTTTAAGATTATTTTGAATGAGTAATTCGATGGAAACCTTATCCTGATCGACTTGGTGAGGTCTATCCAAATCATACTTTCCCCGATAATAACGTTTGGCATATTTATTTCTCACATTATAATCAAGCGTCTCGATAAGGATATCAAGGGCAGCTCGCGAATATACGCTGCGTCCCTTGGACGCTCCTTTTTTTAGTGATTCGAATCTCTTACGATCATCTGATTGCAAAGACGGCATAATTAGTCCTCCTGATCTAACTAACGTTAGCATTTGGGCCAAATTCATATCTGCTCAGTAATCTATTCTGTCAACAATTACGCTATCAAGAAGAAAATCCCTTAGCTAAAGATTAGCACTGCATAACCATAGAGTCTATAACAAATCCGTATATCCACAATTATTTTATAATATCGACGATTCATTCTTATGTTGGGCAATAAATTCGCCACTGAGCTTAATGTTTTGGATTGTCGAATACCGAAGCCCCAAAGAGCTGTTTTTCTCTTTGGGGCTTCGGTATTCGACAATCCAATCGATATCTATCCCTTCAATGGACAGAAGTATTCATTAAAAAGTGGAGGAAATAATCATTTTAGTGTAGAATTTAGTTACTCAAGCTATCCGGCGAAATTTAAGAGGAATGATATTAGATTATGCAAGTTGGAGTTCATATATTATAAACGTAAGCAATTACTTTTAAATACTAAAACTGACAACTTAGCAACTAGGTTGGACTAAGAAAGGGAGAACGATCAATGAATGAGCTTGCTCAAGACTTAAATCACCAAATACAACAAGCTAATCCCTATGTTTATGAATTGTTATCCGAACTCGGAAAGAACTTCTACTTTCCTAAAGGGATCTTAACTCAGACTGCTGAAGCTAAGCAAAAGGCTCATCGTTTTAATGCCACGATCGGAATTGCAACTGAGCAAAATCAACCGATGTTCTTACCGGTAATCCAAGAAACGTTAGCTCAATATGATCCTAAAGACCTATTTCCCTATGCTCCTCCTGCCGGAAAACCTGAGCTGAGACAACTTTGGCGGGAAAAGATGCTTAACGAAAATCCCTCTTTGAGAGGTAAATCCTTTAGCAATCCCGTCGTGACCAGCGCCTTAACCCATGGTCTAAGCATTATTGCCGATCTATTTCTTAACGAAAACGATTACTTCGTTTTACCCGATAAATTATGGGGTAATTACAACCTTATCTTTGGGATTCGCAGAGGGGCTAAAAACATTACCTTTCCTTTCTATACTGAGAGAGGAACCTTTAATATGCAAGGCATGAAAGAAGCCGTACTCTCCAAGAAAGACCACGGTAAGGCCGTCCTGTTACTTAATTTTCCGAATAACCCGACTGGGTATACACCAAATGAGCAAGAGGCTGCAGAGATCGTTACTGCTTTAAAAGAAATTGCTCAACAAGGAATGAACTTGGTCGTCGTTACCGACGATGCCTATTTCGGACTATTTTACGAGGATTCCATTAAAGAATCATTATTTGCCCGGATTGCCAATCTTCATCCTCGACTATTAGCCATCAAATTGGACGGTGCTACAAAAGAGGACTATCTCTGGGGCTTTCGAGTAGGATTTATTACCTACGGATCTGAATCTCCGGCTATCTTGGCTGCCTTGGAAAAAAAGACTTTAGGTATTATCCGCGGAACAATTTCCAGTGCTTCGCATCCCGCCCAGACTTTTGTCTTAAACGCCCTTAAATCGACAGATTTCCAATTCCAAAGACAAGAAAAGTTTGAAATATTGAAGAAACGCGCTTGCAAAGTCAAAGAAATCCTCGATCATGGAGAATATAGCGACGCTTGGGACTACTATCCGTTTAATTCAGGCTATTTCATGTGTCTTAAACTCAAAGGAGTATCTGCCGAAAACTTACGTATTCACCTACTTGAGCAATATGGTGTGGGAGTTATCTCCCTGGGAGAAAGCGATGTGCGCGTGGCCTTCTCGTGCGTCGAGGAGCAAGAACTCAAAGACCTTTTTGACCTTATTTATCGGGGATGCCAAGATTTATCAGGCAAAACTTCATTGTCTTCATGATTTCCCAGAAAGAGCAATTTATAAGAAAGACAGTAAAAAGCAGCTGCCTAATCCGCTTTTACTGTCTTTTGTGCTTTTCTGGGACTGAGAGAGTATGCTTCCGGATTCTAGTAATTTTTCTCTTTTAAGATTACATCATGCGCGCCGCCTTCAACGATGCTCGTTGAAGAAACAAGGGTCATTCGGGCAGTCTTTTGTAATTCCTGAATCGAAATTGCGCCGCAACTACACATTGTTGATCTGATCTTGCTCAAAGTCAGTTCTAGATTATCTTTTAATCTCCCTGCATAAGGAACATAGCTGTCCACGCCCTCTTCAAAACTAAGCTTTGACCCTTCCCCAAAATCATACCGTTGCCAGTTCCTGGCCCGGTTTGACCCCTCGCCCCAATATTCCTTAACATAATTATTGCCCAACTTTATTTTTTTGCCTGGACTTTCGTCAAAGCGCGCAAAATACCTTCCCATCATAATGAAGTCGGCGCCCATCGCTATTGCTAAGACAGTATGATAATCATGGACGATTCCCCCATCCGAACAGATGGGCACATATTTGCCGGTCTTTTCATAATAATCATCTCTGGCCTTTGCCACTTCAATAACAGCCGAGGCTTGACCCCTCCCAATTCCTTTTTGTTCTCTTGTTACACAGATTGATCCTCCACCTATTCCTACTTTAACAAAGTCAGCACCCGCTTCAACTAAATACATGAACCCTTCCCGATCAACTACATTCCCTCCCCCAACTTTTACTTGATCATCAAATTCTTTCTTAATAAATTCTATGGTTTCTTTCTGCCACTCACTATATCCATCTGAGGAATCAACACATAAGATATCGGCACCTGCTTTTACTAATTCAGGTACCCTGTCTCTATAATCTCTAGTGTTTATTCCTGCTCCAACTATAAATCGCTTATCTGAATCTAATAATTCCAGCGGATTGTTTTTATGTTCATCATAATCTTTTCTAAAAACAAAATAGCAAAGGTTTTGGTTATTATCTATAATTGGCAAACAGTTCAGTTTATGTTCCCAGATCAAATCATTAGCTTCACTGAGAGTAATTCCCTCCTTCCCCATAACGAGCTTTGAGAAAGGAGTCATAAATTGTTTCACTTTTTTATCCATATTATCTCGGCTGATTCTATAATCTCTCGTTGTTACAAGTCCGACTAGCCGGGTCACGGGCGATCCATCTTCCGTAATGGCAATTGTAGAATAGCCCGTCCGTTTCTTCAAAGCTATGACATCTTGCAAGGTATGTTCCGGTGTTAAATTTGCGTCGCTGACAACAAAACCTGCTTTAAACTTCTTTACCTTTTTAATCATCTCAACTTGTTCCCTAATCGGTTGAGATGAAAAGATGAAAGACAAGCCACCACATTTGGCCAGAGCTATCGCTAAGTTGTCGTCAGAAACGGATTGCATAATGGCTGAGACAAAAGGTATCTTTAGCTTCAACGAGGATTCTTTCCCCTTTTCAAACTTAACAATCGGTGTTGACAGACTAACATTACTGGGCAGGCAGTCCATTCTTGTTAAATTGGGAATTAATAAGTATTCACTAAATGTTCTGGAAGTATCCTCAAAATAATAAGCCACTTCATTATTACCTCACTCTACATTTTTTAATTATCATAATACATTATACATAAACTTTTGCTGTTTTATAAGTATCAATCTCACAGGGCAAAACAAATAGCGTGGTCATCTAACTCTAAGTTCTGTTGCTCCCCTAAAGGACGCTTAGTGTAGACTATGCATTAAGACAGTAAAAAGCGGATGTTTTTTCATCCACTTTCTACTGTCTTTCAAACTTTTCGGTTCTTAACTATTCAACAGTAATACAGTGCGCCGGACAGCCCTCAGCGGCTTCCTTGGCGGCTGCCTCAAACTCCTTGGGAACCGGGTTTGTATAAGCCACTGCTAACCCATCCGCCTCCATCTTAAAGACCTCAGGACAGAATTCCGGGCATGATTCACACCCAATGCACTCTTCTTTGTTTACTTCAGCAATCATATGTATCCTCCTTTAAATTATTATTTGACCTATGTTGAAAGTCAAATATTTACAACCATTCTATCATAAGCTGAGTCTGTTGAAAAGTTTTAGACTATTTCAAAATTGAAATGTGCCAATTTTTCACAGTATGGTCCGTTGACCCGCCTCTCAAAATCATGATACAATACTTCAACTGCAATTATGAATGGCTGATGTGAGATTCCAATTTAATTAAGCTCATCAAATGGTTCTTATTCAACCATCTGAATGGTTATCCGGATTGAAGATTAGTGTCGATTAACTACTGCTTCCCAGCCCTTTGACCGCCGGTAATCCTCTCACTTTTTACCTCTAAATACCGCTGTCCTCAATTCGTTAAGATATTCTTGTTTCTCCGGCATGTCTGTTAAATTGGCCTGATCAAGAGCCAATTCTATGTCATAGGGTACTCTAACAAGGGAGATTGCCAAGGCTTGTTCATCTTTATCATCCAATTTCCCTTCGATAATTCCATAGGATGCTTGGGTTATGTCAAGCGGATTACCGACGCTTCCGATATTAAAAAGAGTCTTGCCGCTGAAAGTATCGATATAAGCACCATGAATATCCCCATAGCCTACCACATCTGCTTCAACCGGAAGAGTTGGCGTTCCTTCAAATAACATCATTCGCTTACTTTGTTTCGTTGAAAGGTAGACTCGATGAAAGAGATCATTTGGAGAAGCGTGACATAGTCTTAGTAACTTTCCACTGATATAAAATTCTTTATAGATTGGCAGCTCCTTCATATACTTTAACCTCTCAACCCCTAATTGCTTCTGATGCCAAATCAGCACTGGATTACCCTCGATTTCTGTCAAGTAATACTCCCAATTACCTTTAATTACGACTTCACAAGATTCTTTAATTTTGTCAACTACCTCAGCTGAACTCGGACCTTTCCCGGCTAAATCTCCGAGACAGAATATTCTCTCAATATTTCTGTTCTTAATATCTTCTAATACAGCTTCTAAGGCAGGCATATTGCCATGAATATCCGATATCAGTGCAATTCTCTCCATATTAATCTCCTTATTACTTATTCATCTCCTGCTCTTTCCCTTTCTAATATTACTCCTAATTATATTACAAGCAAATATTATTTCTTCATCATTTTGTTTCCGCATTTTTAGTACGGCTCTAAAAACTTTCAGTTCCAATTCAGCCTTATTTCAGATTGTTACTGTAGAATAATATTGTCCAATTAAATAATTCTTCGAGTTATAGGAGGAGGCAGTACTATGTATACAAACAATCTAGCAAATAAAATAGCCACCTATCGATACACGATGAATAAATTATCTAAGGGAAAAAGTCTAATTGATCCCGATGTTATAAAATTAAGACAAGGACTGGATGTTTTGCTCCACAAATATTATTTTGAGTTGTACAAGCCTAAGCATGAATCGCCAGATACTCAAGTTCCGACCAATATATAAGAGAAAAACAGAAACCATATTTCACTGCTTATAATAACTCAAAAACAAGGCTGGAAGCGATATCGCTTCCAGCCTTGTTTCTCTGATATCAAGCTCGCCGCGCTCCTGACCTAACGTATTATAACAATTTTTCCAGCTTCAGCCCTGTCTCGTGACCATTAAGATTCTGCTTTTCCAAGCTAACATCCTTGATTTTCTCTATATAGTCCGCTAGAGTCTCCTTTTTTATATAGCTCTCATATAATTTGACGGCCTCAGTTATTTCTTCATCTCCATCAAAATATATTTTGATTCTGTCCATCATTTCATAGCCATTATTCTTTCTCATTTGCTGAACCTTAGAGACATACTCCCTGGCATACCCTTCATCAATCAGCTCTTTGGTAAGCGTTGTATCAAGTATTACGAATAAATTATCCTCTACGGTCATGGTGAAACCTTTTTTGGCCACGATCGTGGTGATTACATAGTCCTTAACCAGGTCGACGAGTTCACCTTCCACCTCAAGCGATATTGTTTCGCCGGCATCTAATCTAGGCACAACAGACGAAGCATCAAGAGTTGCCAATACTGTACCTAATGATTTTACTTTAGGTCCAAAAATAGACCCTGCCACTTTGAAATTAGGCTTTAAGCTAAAGTTCATATACTGGCTCAAATCCTTGGCAAACACAACTGCCTTAACATTCAGCTCTTCCTGGATCAGGGGCAGCATATAGTCTATCTGCTTTTCATATTTACCGTCAATCAAGATCTGTTGGACAGGTTGTCGTACCTTGATTTTTACCTGTTCCCTTGCCGCTCTGCCTAACCCCACCAGACTTCTCACCAAATCCATTCGACTTTCCAGCTCACTATCGATCAACAAGGAATCAGCAATCGGATAATCCGCCAAGTGTACGGATAGCTCATCAGTTAAGCTTCGATAAAGTTCTTCAGCAATATAAGGCGCAAAAGGAGCCACTAGCTTGGATAAGCCAACAAGTATTTCATAGGTAGTATTATAAACCGCCTTTTTGTCATCCGTGAGCTCAGTGCCCCAGAAGCGTCGACGCGAACGTCTGATATACCAGTTCGAAAGATCCTCATTGGCAAACTCTTGGATCTTTCGAACTGCTTTGGTTAGATCAAAGACGCTCAGATCGGACTCGACCCCTTTTAAAAGGTTGTTGTACTTTGATAAAACCCAGCGATCAAGCTCCGGCCGATCCTGATAGTCAATGAAGAATGTTCTCGGGTCGAGCTGATCTGTATTGGCATACAAGGAAAAGAAAGCGTAGACATTTCTCATCGTACTAAAGAATTTACTCTGTACTTCTTTGAGCCCTTCGATATCAAATTTAGTAGGTGTCCAAGCCGGAGAAACATAGAGTAAATACCATCTTAAAGCATCCGCCCCATATTGATCAAACAACTCAAAGGGATTTACGGTATTTCCTTTGGACTTAGACATCTTATGCCCGTCCTTGTCCAGAATCAAATCATTAACCAGTACTCGTTTATACGGAGCAACTCCCATGATAAAGGTCGAGATCACAATTAGAGAATAGAACCACCCCCTAGTCTGATCAATCCCTTCGCAGATGAAATCGGCAGGAAAGAGTTGATCAAAGTTTTCGCTATTTTCAAACGGATAGTGATGCTGGGCAAAAGGCATCGAGCCGCTATCAAACCAGCAATCAATGACATCCGTCACCCTAGTCATTGCCGCACCACATTCTGCGCATTTAATGTGAATGTCATCTACATAGGGCCGATGCAATTCAACCATCGTTTCGTCAAGAGTTTCCAGCGCATTTTCTGCCAATTCTCTTCTCGAGCCAATGGATGTAGTGTGTCCGCAAGCACATCTCCAGATATTAAGCGGCGTTCCCCAATATCTGCTTCTGGACAAGGCCCAGTCGTTAGCATTCTCCAACCAATTACCAAATCTTTTTTCTCCCACATAATCCGGATACCACTCCACGCGATTGTTGTTTTCAACCAATTTATCCCTGAATTTAGTGACTTCAATATACCAGCTTGGTTTGGCGTAATAAAGAAGTGGGGTTTGACATCTCCAACAGTGTGGATAGTTGTGCTCCATTTTTTCTTTTTTAAATAGTATTCCTTCCCCGTGCAGCCACTTGATGATATCCAAATCCGCATCCATGACAAAGCGATCTTTCCATGGCGTGGTCACAAATTTTCCTGTTTCATCGACTGGTTGAAGGACCGGCAAGTTATACTTCCGACCAGTATTATAATCATCCTCACCAAAGGCCGGAGCGGTATGCACAATTCCCGTGCCATCCTCTGTCGTTACATAATCTCCTACCGTTACAAAAAAGGCCTTTTTGTCTGCTTTTACGAAGGGCATCAACTGCTCATATTCCAGATATTCCAAATCTTTTCCGTTGATTTCTTCCAAAACCTCAAACTCTTCTCCTAAGACTTTATGGGCTAAAGTCTTAGAAACGTAGTAGATCTTCTCATTTTGCCTGACTTTTAGATATACTTCTTGAGGATTCACGGTCAGGGCCACGTTGGATGGCAGCGTCCAAGGAGTTGTCGTCCAAACCAGAAAAAACTCTTCGGCATCCTTGCGCTTAAACTTAACGACTACGGTGTTGCTCTTTATTTCCTTATAGCCCTGGGCTACTTCATGGGAGGCCAATCCTGTTCCACAGCGTGAGCAATAAGGCAGGATTTTGTGACCCTCATAAATCAATCCTTCTTTAAAAAAGCGATCCAGGATCCACCAAACGCTTTCAATGTAATCATTATCTAACGTAATGTACGGCTGATCTAAATTGATCGCATATCCCATCCGTTTGGTCATCTCTCGCCATTGCTTCTCATAACTGAACACAGATTCACGGCATTTTTGATTGAATTCGGCAATGCCATAATCTTCAATTTCTTGTTTGTTGGAAAGTTTGAGCTGCTTTTCTACTTCGATTTCCACCGGCAGACCATGGGTATCCCAGCCGGCCTTTCGCTTGACTTGATAGCCCTGCATCGTCTTGTACCGACAGACTGAATCCTTTAACGTTCTGGCTATAACGTGGTGTATTCCCGGTTTACCATTGGCAGTGGGCGGTCCTTCATAGAACACAAAGGGTGTTTTACCTTCTCTGATCTCGATACTTCTATCCAGGATCTTATTATCATCCCAGTAATCTGCTATTTCACTTTCCTTTTTAGCTATCGACAGATCCGTTAGTGGCTTGAAGCTAGACATAATCATCTTCCTTCCTATTGCGTCAATAATATAGTGTTATTAATATCGGTAAAATAACATCAAAAGTCCCTAAGTCAAGGCCTGACTTAGGGACGGATTATCCGCGGTACCACCCTTTTTATTAATGGATAGCTCAGTAAATAACCACCCATCAATCGCTTAAAACATGTAACGTATGCTGACGGAACAGCTTAAATTATTTCGGCTGTTCAACTCCAAGGTGATCTTCATAAAAAACCTTCGTCATAATCTTTCACCCGAGGATTATGTCTCTAAAAGCCAAGTCCTTTATTACTATCCTTATCACAGTTGTTCTCGATATATTAACTAAAATTTATCTACATTAAACATAATACCTTTATATCATATTCCAGTTAAGCGAGGATTGTCAAGGGACAGTCTGCTCATTGCGCCGGATTAACTATAGCCACAATGATTAAATTTCAGAACGCTTAATAGCAATTTTTCCGGTTCGAACCAACTCTAATAACCCGTAGGGACGGATCGCCTTAATAAACCCGTCAATCTTGCCAATGTCTCCCGTCAACTCGACGGTAAGATTGGTTCTGCCCATATCCACAACCCGTCCCCGAAAAATATCGACCGTCTGCAGAACCTCGGCTCGCGTTTCCGAGCTGACCTGAACACGAACTAAGGCCAACTCCCGCTCAACAACACTTTCGGCTGTTAAATCCGTAACGGAGTGGACGATCACCAGTTTGTTAAGTTGATTTCTCACTTGCTCAATGACCTGATCATCTCCATTTACGACAATGGTCATTCTGGACAGCTCAGGATCGTCCGTTTGACAAACAGAGAGACTATCAATGTTATATGCTCTGCGAGCAAATAACCCAGCCACCCGGGTCAAAACACCGGGATGGTTCTCTACAAGGGCTGCTAATGTATGCAACATGTTTTTTACCTCCCCAGCATTTCTGTAATCGGTTTACCCGGTGGGACGATCGGCAAAACGTCATCGTTCCGAGAGATCATAAACTCCAACAGCACCGGCCCGGGATGTTTAATGCCCTCCGCGATGGCACTGCGGACCTGCTCATAGGAATCAACCCGGATTCCCCGAATTCCGTAGGCCTCCGCCACTTTGACAAAATCCGGATTACCATCAAGATCCGTCTGACTATACCGTTCCCCATAGAAAAATTTCTGCAGTTGGCGAACCATTCCCAGGACTCCGTTGTTCAGAAGCACTATTTTAACGGGCAGCTTATTATAGGCAATGGTCGCTAATTCCTGAATGCACATCTGAAAGGAACCATCTCCGGTAACCAAAAAAACCAAATCCTTCGGGCGAGCTATTTGGGCCCCCAGCGCGGCCGGGAGGCCAAAGCCCATCGTTCCCAACCCACCACTGGTCACAAAATTACGAGACTTGGCGACCGGATAAACTTGAGCCGCCCACATCTGGTGCTGTCCGACATCCGTTATCACCATCGCG
>Ga0326727_10018826_pt1 | contig 14024 bp, 11 predicted proteins | sample MB2enrmetagenome_FD_207643 | JGI IMG/M metagenome (GOLD analysis project Ga0326727, IMG submission 207643) | Lab enriched peat soil microbial communities from McLean, Ithaca, NY, United States - MB29MY | ecosystem: Environmental > Terrestrial > Soil > Wetlands > Peat | place: USA: New York...
ACCTGAGGATATTTGTCCAAGCGAGAGTCTTCTGTCGGTCTGGCGAGAAAACAACCGCCTGGCTTTTGCAGGTGAAATGGTATCCGGCGAAATAAAGTATTTCACCGGAAATAAAGAGCGCTCCTTCTATAGTGTTGTTGTTCCAATCCGCGATGCGGATAAGATTATTGGAATACTTGGAATCAATGTTGACATAACGGATCGCAAGCTTCTCGAGGAAGAATTAAGAAAAGTCAACGAGGGACTTGAAAGCAAGGTTGAAAAAAGAACGAAAGAGCTTCATGCTAAAACCCGCAGGCTTGAGGAACTCAACGCAGCGTTGAACATCTTAATTAAACAAAGAGAGCAAGACAAAAGAGATCTAGAAGAGAATATTTTTTCTAATTTGAGCAGCCTGATCGTTCCTTATATTGATAAACTTAAAAGAAGCAGATTGAGCACAGATCAGATGACCTATGTCAATATTTTGGAATCTCACATTCAGGCGATCACAGCTCCCTTTGCCAAGGTGCTTTCCGGCAAATACTTTGGGCTAACCCCAATTGAGGTCCAAACTGCAGGTCTAATCAAGGAAGGAAAAGCGATTCGGGAGATAGCCGAGTCGCTTTGTGTTTCCGACAATACCGTCAAATCGCATCGCTTCCATATACGGAAAAAGCTCGGATTGACCAATAAGAAGATAAATCTTCGAACTTACTTACAATCACGCTATGAATAGTTATAAATAGTCACTCCTATCTAACTACATTTAGAATACCCGAACCCGATCCTGTCTCTGATATAGTTCCGCTAAGGGCAAGCCCTAAGTCAAGCCCACTTTAGATGAGCATGGCGAATTCCCATCAGAATAATTCGCACTCCTCGGTATTCAACGGCAAAGGGCGCCCCTTGCTCAAAGTACTTTTTGGCTACGTAGTTCACATTAGTGCTGCTTCTAGAGAAGGAGTGCGCATGACAAACGGATGCGGATGGGTGTGGCAGGAAAGGCAAACCTGGGATTGGTTTTGGATGGAACAAAAAGATGGAAAATACTTTTCTTCGTCTTCCTGGATCACATGTGCAGATGCCGTTCGCATACTTCAAGGAAAGAAGCGCGCTCCGGAAACTAACATTGAGGTGAAAGATATCAACCGTTTTCAGCCGGTCTCGGCATATGTCATTGAAGTAATGATGCAGGCTGTGAGTGAATCGTACGACGAGAATGTTCCGTAATCATGTGAGCGTATCACAAACCCGAATTATCCGCCTGTTTGAGACTGCCCGAAAATCATCACCTCCACCAGACGTATTCCGGCGAGAGTTCTTTCTTTCCAGTTTCTTTCTTTTTCAGTTGTGGCTGGAAACGTCGAAACGGCCTGCACCCATCGCACGCCACATCTCTCAGGAGCCTCGTAGAGGTTTTTCAGAAGGTTCAGTTCCCCACATGTGAACGTATGTGTTTTCATTATTCTGTCCTCCTCTGACCGGTAAGGTGGGATTTATCCGAGACGCCATCGGAGAAGAGTTCGCCTCAAGGGCGCTTTGTATGCTCGATTTCAGCTCCGTCAGATCGTAGGACTTGACCACGTGGTAGTCGGCGGCAATGGCCCTATTTTCAAATGTGTAAAAATCACAGGCGGTCCACATAATTACCGGCAGGTCGGCACGGGACTCACGGATTTCCCGGAGCCTTTCCAGTCCGTAACAGTCCAGTATCCTGATGTCCAGAATGATCAGGTCCGCCTCGGACGTTTCTCTCCTGTTAATAAGCTGATGCCAGGATGCGGCGGTAACGACTTCATAACTCTGTTCGGCCAGTTCGAGCGATAGCCATTCTCGAATGTTCTTGTCCTCATCGAAAACCAATATTCTCGCCATAGCTTGCCCTTGGATTTTTTAGTGATTTGGACATGGGAGTTGCCCTTTTGGTTATAGTCCCCCAAAAGCCAACGCTCTGATGCCTCGACTCACTGAATTGCTATATCGATTCTAAGCCTGAGTTGTTACAGTGATGCTACCGGATGTTGAAGATTTTGATTTCACGGTTTTATGAAGTGAACATTTATATTTCACTATCCTCCCCAAAAAGCTTTGGCATAGCCGTAGCCGGAAATGGAGATCACCCGTAGAGCCGTCGAGAGCGCAGAGAAAAGAGTCCTTGCTCCCCGCTCCTTTTTGTCCGATCGGTGGCTCAAGAAATTGCTGTGTTTTGCCGATATATGGTTCTGAAAGGCAGCGCCCGAGTGTCTGATTTTTCCGGATCGTATGGGATCCGGCGGAAAATGCTTTTAGAAAAGCCATTCGGGAGAGGGGAGGGCGGCATGGTTCAAGGTGCAGCCGGCCAAAACGATCATGCCCGGGAAGCACAGTTTCAAAATGAACCATATGGACGCACCGCGAACCTTCTCTCATCTTACAACTTACCATGGAGATGAAAAAGGATGTTACGCGATGAGAAAGACCGGCTTACGGACCACCGTGTGGCTTGTTCTGTTCCTTAGTTTGTCCCTGGCGGGTGTTGCTGCCGGGCAAAGTTCCGGCCCACAGGGCGGTGGCATTCCGGGCCCGGTGGCCCAGTGTGTCGCTCCACCCGCCGCCCCGGAACCTGGAATTCTCATCCTGTCGGCTATAGGAGTTGCGCTTAGCGGCGGGTTTGTCGTCTGGCGCCGCCGTAAATCGAACGGCCGAAATAACCCGGAATAATCCGAGGATGCCGTGGAAACAATCCAGCGCGGCCTAGGGTCGCGGCTCCTGCCCTGGGCAGCATGGCTGCTGGCCATTGCGCTCTCAGCGCCGGTGCTGAGGTGGCTGGCGAACGTGTGGGCCACGTCCGTCTACGATGCGCACGGAGTATTGGTTCCCTTGGTTGCCGCTGCTATGGTCTTCAGTCAACGGCGCGCGCTCTCAGCTTTACCGCATGGGCCGGATAACACCGGCCTTTGGTTGACCGGCGCCGGAATTGTACTTCTGCTGGCCGCGCTGTTGATGAACTTTAATCTGTTAGGCGGGGTGGCGCTGGTGGTGATCATGGCGGGCATGGTCTGGAGCCTGTGGGGGCCTGCCGTGTTGCGCTTGATCTGGTTCCCGCTGGCCTTCTTGCTGCTGATGCTGCCCCTCAACTATCCTTTGGAAATTCTTCTCGGTTTTCCGATGCGCCTTTTGTCGACCAAGCTGAGTGGAGCGCTTCTCGGTCTATTCGGGCAGACCGTCGAAGTCCACGGCACAGTGATCGGCACCCCTCAGTTTTCAATAGCCATTGAGAGCCCATGTTCGGGATTGAAGACCCTTTCCGCCCTGCTGACAGTGGGCTTGGTACTGGGCTACTTTCTCCACCAACGGCTATGGCGCCGCGTACTGATTATCCTGCTGGTTCCACCCGTGGCGATACTGGCAAACGCGATACGCAACATCGTCATCCTGTTGATCGGACATTACTACGGCACAGAGGCGGCCGAGGGTTGGCTGCACACTTTCTCCGGTATTGTAGTCTTTCTGCTGGCCGCGGTGATGCTCATTCTTGTCTCGGAGGCCTTCCTTTGGCGACGTACTTCCGATTGATTGTGCTGCTGGCCGTAGCTCTAGTGTTGAGTGTGTTTATCACACACCGCAGCGTAGGACTCCTGACCGGATACGGTGTCGAACGGCTCCCGAAGCAACTCGCCTCCCTGACGGGGGAGGATCTGCCGTTGACGCCCTTCGAGGTGGAACTGCTCGCGCCCGATGGCGGGCAGATTGTCCAGCGGCGTTACGGTCAGGGCGATACCGTGATTTGGCTGAGCGCCGTGCAGAGCCGCTCCGACTGGCGCGTTCAACACCCGCCGCAAATTTGCTACGTGGCCCAGGGATGGGTAATCGAAGAAGAGTCTCCGCAAACACTGCGTGGCCGGAACGGTCGTGCCTGCGACGTGCGGCGCATGGTGGTCCGCAAAGACGGCGAACGCCGACTGGTCTATTATTTCTACACGGACGGACGGCACTGGACCGCATCATACTTCAGCCGGGTGATGGACTCGTTCCTGGATCGCATGATCCATTCAAATACCAGCACGTGGGTTCTGATCCAGCTCTCAACGCCCTTCTCATCCGGAGAGGACGAGTTGCGCCTTTCGTCCGCCTGCCTGGAGCTGTTCCAATAGACGCCCCGCCAACCTGGCACCTCGCTCCAGGCGACTACCCCCTCGAATCCCACTTGGACCTGGAAGAATAATAGTGAATTAGGATATGTTGCCCTCACCGTTAAATCGCAAACCTATTCGTCTTTGTATTCCCGCAGCTTTTTGTCCAGGGCCCCTTCCAGTTGGCGCGCATTTCCGCCTGCTTCGTCCAGTTTGGCCCGCAGTTCCACCAGTCGATCTTCATCGGCGGCCAGTGCCGCCACCCATTTGGTCCGAAGCTCCTGCTCCTTCGGCAGGTCTGATTTCAAAGATTCGAGATTAGACCGCAAACGGCCCTGCTCGTCGCCCAGCCGCTTCGTCTTCTGATTCCATTCGTTTATCTGCCGCTGGAGGGCGGCCTTTTGCGCCATCAGTTCGCCCAGTTCTTTCAGGAAAGCCTTGGCGCCCGGTGACAGGAAGGGCTGCGAGGCATAGAATCGGATTTGATCCTCGCCGCTTTCGGCCAGTTGCACGGTCTCGTTTACGTCGCGCTTTTCCTCGACCGCGAAGTCCACCGTTTCCCCGGCATTCAGCAGCACTTCGAACCGGTAATAGTTGTCCACTTCCTTTAGAGGTTTTTCGGGTTTGCTCAGGTGATACCCGGCGCTTTTCGGCTGGTTGAGCCACAGGGTTGCCGGTTCCTTGCCCCGGTTCACGATCTTCCAACTGTTGGTGAGGGTTTCCACACTGGTAAGAGTTAGTATGCCGTCCACGAGGCGTCCCCTGAAATGCGGTTCGCGATGGGTCTTCTGCTCGGGGTTTATATCGACGGATGCGTCCTGGGCATAAGAGACGACTTCCTGGCTTCCGGGAGGGAGCGTATGCCCCAGGATGCCCTCGCCCAGGGACGTTCCACCCTCAAAAAAAGTTATGGACCCCGCCTCGAGCGTCAGGTCGGTATCGTTGCGCAATACAAACGCATTGGTGGGTTTGGGTGAAAACGACTCCTTGAAGAACAAAAGTCGACGGCCGTTTATCTGTTTTGAGAGAATAGGGACCATGGCCGCCTGGCCGCGGGGGACCGAGACCTTCTCTCCGGCTTCGTAGCTGAAAAGTTCCCCCACATTCGCGCCCTGGGCCGTTGTGCCATAGCTGGATGCGAAAAGTTCGCTGATTTGCCGGCCCGGTTGATTCTCGGCGCTCAAAGGAGGTGGGGCGGCGGGTTGGTCCATCGCCTGGGTCCGGCCCCCGCCCCCCCGGCCTCCTGCCTTGGCGAGCGAAGGTTTTTGGAGCGTATGGGCCGCCTTCTCTTTGCCTGCCGGTACCGCGGCCGGGGATTCATTCATGAGGTCGGGCGGCGAAACGGCCGACCAGTTCACGGCCAGACCTTCCAGGCCGGGGATCGGCACTTGAGAGCGCTGTACGTAGTAGGGCGAGTATAAATCCATAACATAAGAGAAGGGGTTGCCGGCCACGAAAGACATCCTCACATCCTTCCAGTCGTCCTCCGTGGTGTTTTCGGCCAGCGCCCAGCCCTGGAGGAGAGGAGAGGCATCCTTCTTTTTTTCGTCGAATATGATGCGGTAGGAACATTTCCAGATGGGCATCTCGATCAGGTAGCCGACCCGGAGATCGCGCTCGCCCCGGCCCTCGGCGCTCACCGTTAGCTTCTTGCGGTTGGTGTATTTGCTGTCGAGGGAAAGGTCCATCAGCCGCTTGAGGTCCCGCTGCAGCGCTTCGTCGGTCAGGGTCAGCTCGGAGATGGCGAAAAGGTCAAGCGAGCGGATAGTGCCCTCATCGGTCAGAAGCACCAGGCGGTAGCCCTTCTTGACCTCCTTGCCTCCGGCGATCTCGTTTGTTGGCTCGATGCCGAGAATACGGCCGGAGATGTTCTCCCATGCGGATTTGGCCGTCAGCCTGGCGCCTTTTAACTGGGCTAAGAACTGGCTGAGGGCCGCCTGTTCCGGCACGGTGATGAGAATATCTTTAAGCTGTTTCGAGAGCGGGTCGCGGGTTTCGTACTGCACCGATGAGATCTTTCCTCCGCCCAGGTCCAGGGCGAAAAAGCTTGTCAAAAGGTCCTTCATCTGGTCGGCTCGAAACGAGAGTGAAACCTTCGCGTTATCTTTTATCTTCCCTTCTCGCTCAATGTATCCCATGCCGTGCTTGAAAAAGACCACCTTCTTCACGGGTAATGGTTCGGCGGGTACAGGGCCCGCTTCCCCGGCAGCCAAGGTTACCCACAGGAAAAACATCACCGGCAATAAGGCTATCTTTCTCATGTTCCCCCCCTTTCATTGCGCCCCGATCAGATCCGTTTGGCTCAAAGCAGTCGTCATGGCGAGCAGAAAGGCTTGAAGATCTTCTCGGCCGTTGCGAAACATACCAATCTTCGCGCCGGGAATCACCCAATATTTTGAAACACGGGGGATGAATTACGAGGGGCTGATTAGTTTCTAGTTTTTAGTTTTTAGTTTTTAGTTGAAAAGAGAAATAATCACTACGGAAACACAGAAAGCACACAGAAAAGCGCCCTTACTTTTAGCTCCTTGGTTCTCGCTTCCCGCTCCCTGCCTACGCCCCCAGTATGGTGGTTGCTTGGCTTTTCATCTGACAACTAAAAACTAAAAACTAAAAACTAAAAACTGTACAGCGGGGGGAAGGCGATTCCCCCCCGCTCTCATCCTGTTTCACAAGAACATCATGCCGCTGCGCCGGCTCCGTCGAGCACCTGCCGCCCTTTTTCGAGGAACCAGTTTTCGTTGTCTTCATAGTAGAACTTCAGGTCGGCCAGCAGAATGTAATGCTTTCTTTCCTCGGCGATCATGCGCTGAAGGAACTCGCGCTCTAAAGGGTCGCCGGCCTTTTTCAACTGCTTTTCAAAATACTCCATGCTGGCGTTCTCAAGCCCGATGCCGGTCTCGATGGCGGCAACATCGTCCAGACAGGCCTTGGGAGTCTTTCCACGCTGTGCGGCGACTTTCCTGAGAAGCTCCTTTTTGTCCTTCGTATCGAAGCTGTGAAAACGGCAGGCATCCTCCGATACTTTTCCTTTCTTCAGCTCTTCGTAAGCTTCTTCGATCCGCTTCAGGTGATCTGACTCCGAATCCCTGAGCATCCGGAAGGTTTCTATGCCGACCGGATCCGGACATGTTTTCATGGCGGCTTCATACAGCGCGCGTTTCTTTTCTTTCAGTTCCCTGGCGGTGCAGAATGTGTCGATCATGTTATCCTCGCATGTCAAATTGTCTATAACAGTGAATAAAAGTTCGAATGCGTCGAGCAACCCTCCCAAAACACGTCCCTTGAGGAGCGTCAAAGGCCGATACCGGGTGAGTAGATAATGTTCGGCCTGCATCGAAAAGCCCTGCCTTCCGGCTTTATTGCGCCAGATATGTAATGTCTCTGGAATGATAATGATTGGTGGAATCGCTGTCCAGGGTAGCGGGGAACAGGTTTTTTGAACAAACTGAGATATCCTTGGCGAGATTTGCGGTATCAGGCGGGAAATCGAAACTGCCGGTCTGCCTGGGGCTTAATTGCGTAGAAGAATCCTGTCCTTTTGAACCCTCAACCAGGGATTTTAGCTTTTCCACAAAGACCTTCAGTTGAGAGGCCTGAGCATTCATCTGTTCGGATGCTGAAGCTGATCCTTCGGCATTTGCGGCATTTTGTTGAACCACCTTATCCATTTCGCTCACGGCATGATTGACCTGCTCTATGCCGTGGGCCTGTGCGAGGGACGCAGCGCTTATTTCGCCCACTAGTTCACTGGACCTTTCAACGCTGGCCGCAACCTCGCGGAACTCTTTTTCAGTTTTTTCAACCAGTTTCGATCCCTCTTTGACTCTCTTCACGGTACCCTCAATTATGAGGTTGGAGGTATTTTTCGCTGCTTGGGCAGCCTTCATGGCCAGATTTCTCACTTCATCGGCAACCACGGCGAAACCGACTCCGAATTCTCCCGCGCGGGCTGCTTCCACCGCTGCGTTGAGGGCCAGCAGATTTGTCTGAAAGGCAATTCCATCTATGGTCTTGACGATTTCAGAGGTCTCATCGCTGGCCTTGGTGATCTCCCCCATCGAGATGGTCAGCATTTCCATCGACTGACTGGCCCGAGCCACGGCCTCTTTGGTGCTGGACATCAGTTGGTTCGCCTGCTTGGCGTTTTCCGCGTTCTGTCTGGTCATGGAAGACATCCCGTTAAGAGAAGACAATGCCTTTTCCAACGATGACGTCTGTTTGGATGCGCCTTCAGAAAGATGCTGGCTTGCCGACGAAACATGGCAGGAGCCGGATGCCACCGTATCTGCGCTTTCGTCCAGAGCGGTTGCAATCGTATTGATGGATCTTATGGCCGCATTTACGATGAGCAGGATGACCAGACAGACTGTCAGCACAAGGCCTCCGCAAATGAAGGCCATGAAGGGGCCCAGCCTGTTTATGGGATGAATGATCTCCGCCTCGCTCGCTTCTATAACCAGCATCCATCCCGTTTCCTCGTTTGTCATGTATGCGGCCATTTTGTTGCCGCCTCCTGAAACATACCGTGTCAAACCGGACCCGGCGGCTCTGATCTCCTCGCACAGGGCGGTCGTCTTTATGTTTTTATCCAGAACAACAGATTTATCGGGATGGCATATGATGGTTCCATCGGCTTGAACAAGGAATGCAATGCCTTGAGAGCCGATCTTGATGGAATCCAAAAAACTCCTGCTCATGCTGCCGAGATTAAGCTCGCCGATTAAAACTCCTCCGATGCTTGTCTCCCCTATTGGCGCACAAATCGCGATTACAGGCTGCTGCGTGACCTTGCTCAGCAGTACCTCGGAGATTGCAGTCTTTCCCTCCAGCGATGCTTTGAAGTAAACACTATCTGCAATATTCGGATCTTCAACCGGCTTTTCATCGGACGAAGCCACAACATTGCCTGCTGTATCCACCACACAGGCCCTTTCGAAATACCCGGATTCCTTGATGAGACCCGCAAGCACCTGCGATGCGTATTTCCGCGAGGAGTTGCCCCCGGGGATGAACTGGACAGCGGTGCCAAAAACATTCTGGCGGCTCCATGATACGATGTCCCGCTTGCGATCGGCCAGGAAACCGGAAATCCTCTGGTTGGTTAGATCGCAAAGCTGTGCCATATGACTGTTGATGCTATTCCGGAGGATTTTTCCTGCCATTACGTAGCCGAACCAGCTCGCCAGGCTCATACCGAACAGTATCAATACTATCGTTGGAACGAGGATTCTTGACCTGAGGCTTGATTTCATCGGGTCTCCTTAACTCTTCTGCGGTGAATTGGGCGCATCATCGACTTAGGGTGAGGAACGCAATGACCTGATTTGATATTTCCTATGAACGTCGAAACAGGTCAATACCCCCCGGAGAGCGCCATCGCGGTCGATTGCAGCGATGTCTCCCGTTCTTCGGTGACCATATTGTCGGATGTCGACGGTTAGCTCTAAAGTTAAGTTTTAGTTACGAAAATGGCGAATTGGACTTCTGGATGGCAAGCCTGCGGGACAAACTGGCCGGTGTTAAACCGGCTCCGATGGGTTGTTTGGGTGGGGACACTCCGCTGCTGTGGCATTCCATTAATAGCTCGATAGTAGAACTAAACGGACGGCGCCGGGATGAACGCTTCTGCGGGTTTGGAGTAATACCGGATTGCTTCCTCCCCGATCATCTGTGCCGCGGCGCAGGCGGTTAGCCCCCCTGCGGGGAGGGAAAGCAGCGGGTTGACGTCGAGAAGGTTGATAAGTAGAGGCGCCCCGGCTGCCAGACCGGTGGCTGCGACCACCGACACCATCTCGGGGACGCGCGCTTCATCGTCGATATCCTTGCCGAAAAGAAGCGCGATCTCCAGGATCAAATAGAGGTGCATGCGGGCGATGGCCGAAGTTCCTCCGACTATTCCGAGGAACCGGAATGCTTGGCCCAGACCTGGAATAGCCATCGGAAGATGAACGAGAGCGCCTCCGATAAAGGAAAGAGGAGCCTGGGACGCAATAAGACGCCGGGCCTTTTGCTCCGCGCTCTCTTCGGGGTGCCTTTTATTAATCGACTCTACTATCGTTCGTATGCGCGGCTTGCGAAGGCGAAAAAAAAAGTAAAAAAACTGGTCGGTGAGAATGCTTTGTTGAGAGACTGGATCCTGGGCAGGCATTGAGTTGAGCCTCCAACAGATTGGTTTGAGATTCGATTCGGGAGCGTAACAGTATACCTGCAGTTTCGTCATTGACGAGTCTAAAAATTCCGGATGAGCATGTCAATGGTGAATTGAGGAGTTCGAATTGGAGAGTTCTTGAAATTAACAGTCCGGGCAAAAGAAAACCCGGTTCTTTTTCCTTTATCGCGACAACCCCGCGTAACAGAAAAATCATTGTTCCGACATATGACCGGCATATCCCGCGGTTACCCTGCGCATCATCATGGTGCGCGAACCCTGCTGAAGGAAACAGTTTGGAGGGCATGGAACAATAGTGGTTCGGTTATACGCATTGCCCGGTTCATCGGAGTTTGGCCCCTCGTCTATTTTCATCGGCGACACGTCTGGTTTTTTCAAAATTCTCGCGAAACCACTCTCTTACAAACCGTTGCAAACAAGATCGCTGCCATACATGTTAAAGTTTTTGACGATGAGCGCGTTATCGCGGCCAGGCAGGGCATCCGTGCGTGGTGAAACGATGCTGAAAGGATAATGGGACGACGCCGATGCGCGAAAAAATTGTGCGAACCTGGAACGAACTCCAGCAGGAACTCTATAGGGATTCATGGAATGGAGAGCTTGGGCGGTTTCGGTCCCGTTGCGCCTTCAGGGGACTATCCGATGCCGGTTGGAGGCTGGAAACGACCCTGATACGGCTGGGGGGACCGTACACCGAGCTTGAGAACCACCTGCTGCGCAATTTCAAAAAATACGCTCATAGAAACCTGGTTAGCGGCAAATCCGTATGGCATTGGCTGGCAATGGCGCAACACTCCGGCCTTCCCACGAGACTTATGGACTGGACCTATTCTCCTTTCTGCGCCCTGCATTTCGCCACATCGGACCTGGACAGGTTTGACACCGACGGCGCAATCTGGGCAGTAAACTATGTGCAGGTGCACAGGGTGCTGCCCGAGAGCCTCAGGCTCCAACTCCAGCGGGAAGGCGCCAACGTCTTTACCGTCGAGATGCTCTCCGACTCCGTTCAGACTTTGCACGAACTGGCCGGTCTCTCCGAGAGGACTTTTACCATCTTTTTCGAACCTCCATCGATTGACGACCGGATTATCAACCAATTTGCTTTCTTTTCGATGATGTCAGACCCGCAGGCCGTACTGGACGACTGGCTCGCGCAGTACCCGCAAGTCGCCCGTAAAATTGTTATTCCGGCTGCTCTGAAATGGGAAGTCCGCGATAAGCTTGACCAGGCAAATATTACCGAAAGGGTGCTGTTTCCCGGTCTCGACGGTCTGAGCACGTGGCTGAAGAGGCACTACAGCCCCAGGCACGACGGCGTCCCCGGTAAGCTTCCCGATTATGACCAGCCTTTCAGCCTTTCGCAAAAGGCATCCAACGAATAAGCCAAACGATATCGGCGGCAGTGGAAAAATGGGATTTACCGGCCCAAAGGCCTTGCTTTTACTAAAACTGAAAACTAAAAACTGAAAACTAGCCAAAGATATTTGAAATTTGAAATCAAGGAGCAAGGAGCAGGGAGAAAGACGGACGCGGGGATAGGGGGACACGGGGACGCGGAGAGAGAAGCTGGGAGCAGCGACGCTTTTCTCTGTGGTGAAAACACGAGCGTTGGCAGGTTTTGACATTGTGAGAGAAAAACTCTCAGAGCCGGAGGGATAGAGGCGATGGTGCAGGAACTTTTGTATGCATTTCTCATTGCCCTGACGAACAATGTCGACAACGTCGGCGCCAGGGTCGCCTACAGTATCCAGGGCACGAAAATAAGCACTCCCATCAATCTTTGGATTTCTGTGATTACCTTCGTAATTTCTCTGGCGGCGGCGGTGTCGGGTACTATGATATCAGGAGCTTTGGGAAAAGGGATTTCATCCGTTATAGCGATGGTGTTTCTCGTCGCCATCGGCTTGTGGATGATCCTGGAGCCCCGCTTGAAGCGCCTCTACAGTGCAAAACTCTCCAAGGATAATTCAAAAGGTGTCTTGGGCATCCTGTTAAGGCCGGAAAGCGCGGACATGGACAACTCGAAGCATATCGACTTCAAAGAAGCGACTTTTCTTGGGGTTGCGCTGTCGCTCAACAATGTTGGAGGAGGTTTGAGCGCCGGGATGCTCGGCTTGAACTCTCTCCTGGTAGGATTTTTATCTGCCGTTCTGAGCTTTGTCAGCCTCTGGGCGGGAAACTACCTTGCCGAATTCTTTATAAGACGCAATATCTCTGAGAAAGCCGGATTCGTGGGCGGCGTCTTGCTGATCGCTATCGGGATAGGTCAACTGTTTTAGCCGCCACTGGCTGTGAGGGCCACCTTCCGCCGATTCGGAAGCTGCGCCCCCCACACCTCCTTTAGCCGCTGGTCAGTGTGGGGGATCTTTTAATAGAAAATTACAGAATCTTGCGCACACGATCACTTTGGCTCTTCGCAATGACGCCGCCGGGGAGGGAAGGACTTTATTAGGCCTCGGACAATCCGGACGGAAATCAGCTCACGAAGGCTTGCTGCTGCGTTATTGTTCGGGCATAAATAAATTCGACTTAATCGCGATGAAGGCGGCCGGACTGTCAGCATTTCCTGCAGTCCTGCAAGGATCAAGGCACTATTTTGGTCCCGAGGACCAGGAGGAACTTCGCCAGCCAATCGGGATGCGCAGGCCATGCCGGGGCGCTCACAAGCTTCCCATCCACATGTGCCTGATCGACTGCGATATCGACATACTTGCCGCCGGCCAGATTGACATCGGGCCCCACCGCGGGGTAAGCACTGCAAGCCTTGCCTTGGAGCACTCCGGCTGCCGCAAGCAGTTGCGCCCCATGGCAGATAGCGGCAATGGGTTTGTCTGCTTTGGCAAAATCACGTACGATGCCCAAAACCTTTTCGTTCAGCCGAATGTACTCAGGCGCCCTCCCTCCGGGGATGACGAGAGCATCGTATGCTTCCGCAGTTACGTCATCGAAAGTTGCATTAAGTGTAAAATTGTGGCCCGGCTTTTCGCTGTAGGTCTGGTCCCCTTCGAAATCATGCACCGCCGTGCGAACCTGATCGCCGGATTTCTTTCCGGGACATACCGCGTGCACAGTGTGTCCAACCATCTGCAGTGCCTGGAAGGGCACCATAACCTCATAGTCTTCCACAAAGTCGCCGACTAGCATCAAAATCTTCTTGGCAGCCATAATGATCTCCTCTCTGGGTTACAATTGGGGTCCGTGAATCAGGGTTCTGTTTCCATTATAGTCGGTATTATAATCCGGAATAACCGCGAAAACGATGGTTTAAGCTCCGGGCATGCACATGCGCGGGACATTTACTCGTGATGATCAACCACTTATCTTAGCCCGCCCCCTCTGCTCCCTGTTGAGTACGGCGGTTCTCAAACCACCTTTTTATTCTTCCAGCGGCACCGTGACCTCGTCCACCAGGGCGAGAATCGAGCGGTAGGGGATGCCGCCGTGCAAGGCCAGACCTATCTCGCAGGTCTTACTGGTCGTGTACCCCGCCTCGCAACCGTAGACCTGTTCTTCCAATCCCCGTAGCGCCGACTGGGGCAACTCCGGAAAATTTAACCCACGATCCCCGGCAAAGCCGCAGCAGAAGATATCCTCCGGCATGACCACCTCCGTGGCGCAGAGCAGGGCGAGTTCCTTGAGTTTAGTGTCAAGCCCCATCTTCCGGGTGCTACAGGTAGCATGCAGGGCGATTTTGACCGTCTTGCGATTGAAGCTGAGGCGGTCTTTGAGAAACTGCAGGACAAATTCTATCGGCTCAT
>Ga0326727_10018827_pt1 | contig 14023 bp, 11 predicted proteins | sample MB2enrmetagenome_FD_207643 | JGI IMG/M metagenome (GOLD analysis project Ga0326727, IMG submission 207643) | Lab enriched peat soil microbial communities from McLean, Ithaca, NY, United States - MB29MY | ecosystem: Environmental > Terrestrial > Soil > Wetlands > Peat | place: USA: New York...
GGTCGATTCGCGCATCGCCGCCAGACGCGTGGAATAAGCCTTCTGATCCACAAACTGCAGCGGATCGGAGGAGACCAGGCCAGTGTCGCACTGTTCGAACCGGCCATCGTCGAACAACAGCGCAAGCCGCGCCAGCGCCCCGAGGCGGAAGTGGTTGCCGCATTTTGGACAGACGTTGTGGCTGGCGTCGAGATCCTTCTTCCAGATGATCTCGCGGCAATGGTCACACTTCTGCCACAGTCCTTCGGTGCGGACAGTACGTTCGGCATCCTCCGGACGCGGCTTCTTTTCGCCGTTATCGGCTTTGCGTTTGAACCAGGACATTCCCCGTTACTACCGTATCATGGAGCGCGCGGCAAGGCACCCTATTCCGTGGGTTCCGTGGGGCAGACCATCGTTGTTTGTGGTCTGCAAGTGATGAGCCACCGGCTCACGAGCGCGGCATGAAAAACCAGCCCACGACTGTGGGGCAGGATGGCATCCTGCGGGCGATTGGCAATCGGCCGTCGCGCGCGCCGCGGAACTGTTTTTTCAACGGTGTTGGTATGCGCGTCTAGCGCATAGATTGCGATGAAAATACGGAGCTTAGCCGCCGTATTTTCGAGGGTGCCAAGCTGCGCGGCAGCCGTCCTTTTACCTTGCCCACCCAAAGCCTATGGAACTGAGACAGATGACGCTGACGCGGGTGACGTCGAACTGGAGCCGCACCTTGGCCAACTTGCCGGGATTGGCCAGTTTGTCCAACGGTATCCGCACGGTTTGAAAAACCGGCTCGGAGGTGACCTTGTGAGTGATGCTGTCGATCGCTTCGAGCTTGGTGAACTGCGTGATAAGCGGTGGTGGGATGGCCGCGAAATGACTCACTTGTGCACGCGCAATCGCTCCCTCCGCAGTCTCCAGTTCCACGGTGAAATCCGGGGAATCGCGGTGCTCGGGCCCGTCGTCCGAAGCGTCTTCATCCAGCGCGGCTACGGATAACTGAAGAGTTGAGGAACCGTTCAATTTCCAGCGCCCGGCCGCGCCTTCCGGAAGCGTCAAAGTGTACGTGGGCGCGGGCGTACCGGGCTTGCGATTCCAGCCGAGAAAGACGCCGTTGAATCCGCGGTCGCCCTGCCGGAAAGGGATGCGGCCTTCATGCCACTTCGATAGATGCTCTCCGGCGATCGTTCCGCCGGAAGCGGTGGTAGTGGTCAGATCGGCATCTTCGTCGAAGGAGGCGAGCGGGATATACGAGGGATCGCGATAACGATTCACATAGATCGTGTCGGGAAGCCATGCGCGGCCGGTTCGCCAGTCCTGGAAAAGCGGCCGGTATTCTGCGGCGCCTTTCAGGGTGGTTTCGAGGAAGGCCGAGATATAAGTCTTGGCAATGCGCCTCTGCTCGTCGGGAGGAAGGAGCGGCTTGAGGTTCAGCAGCCAGCCCAGCGGCGGACCTGTGGAATCGTTGCGTCCCCAGACCGTATTGAACTGCCCGTGATTGGCCCTGTAGGCATAGATCTCGGCTTTGAACCAAGGCCCCGCTTGGGTGAAGCGCACATGCTCCCATTGCCGGCTGCCATAGAACGATGAAACATCAGCATCGTGCGCGCCTTGCAGCGTCAGATAGCTGACATCCTGAATCCAGCGAAACTCGCCGGCCGGCTTATACTGATCGCCCGCGGGTGCGATGGCTACGATCGCCTGGATGGCGAAGTTGTAGTCGAAGTGGATGGCCGAATCTTCGGGGTAATACTTCAGGCGATTGAAAGCCGCCGCCGTCGCGGCCGCTTCCCCTCCCCGCGAATGGCCTATCAGCGCAACATGCTGCATGTCGACCCTTCCGTAAAACGGGTTGCCCGGCGAGCTATTCCATTCGCGCCAGCGCTTGAGATGCTCCAACAGCACCCAGCCACGGACCGGCTGCTGCGCGGGCAGGTCATGAAACAGCCCGGAGTTCAGGAAATTCTCGTCGATGGAGGCCAGAATGAACCCGCGGCTGGCCAGCAGTTCTCCCAAATACGCATAGCCGGGATCGGAGAACTCGGACATTTCGTGATTGCCATGGACGATAAGGACCAGCGGACAAGGACCGTCCCCCTCCGGATACCAGACGCGGCCGTTCAACGGAAGCTTATCCAGATCGAATCCCCAATATTGGCGTCGCACCCGGCGTTTCCAGCCTCCGAAATCGTCGAAAAAGCGGCTGGCATTGACGGTCGGAGTTTTGATAGCGACGGAACGGTATTCGGGACGCCGGAGATCCGTGCCGGACCCATAGGTGAGAGTTTTGAACCGATACGGGCCCGGTAGAGATGGATCGGGCACGGCGAGTTGCGCCGGCATCCATTGAGCCGGCGGTCTCCAGGTGACCAGTTGCGCATTGGAGCCCTCGTGCACGAGAAGCCAGACCAGCGCCACATTGGCGGCGATCGAAACCGCAAACAGCACGCCGGTGATAATCTTCCTAGCCATCGCGGCGCGCCCGAATTCGCCCGATGCGAAGGTGGCGATGTTTGCGCCGAGGAAGCCTTCGGCCAATCCGATCACCACAGCCATGGCCACTCCCAGCCGGAGTTCTTCCCACCAGACCAGCATCAGGACGACGCCGCAGCCGAGGATGAGGCTCGTCGTTTTCCGCGGAACCCGGCGCGCGATCGTCAGCAGCAGGGCGATCAGCAGCGCGGTCACGGCGACGATCAGGACGCCGGCAGCCGCGGCCAACGCCAGGTCGAAGAAGCGGCCGAATCCGGTGCGCAGGTTCAGGCCGGCGATGAAAACAGCCACGCCGGCCGCCGTCGATAGGCCCCAGATAGCGCCGCGTTGCGCAGCAGGGAGGATGTGCGGCAATCCTCAAGTATAATGCCCAGGAATGAAGAAGCTCTCGTTATTGCTGTTCCTGACGGCTCTGGCCTTCGCTCAAAAGCATGCCGTCACCCACGAGGACATCTGGCTGATGAAGCGCATCACCGACCCCGTGGCGAGTCCCGATGGGCGATGGATCGTATTCCTTGTCAATGAGCCGGATTACGATCCGGAGAAACAGTGGGAGGACCTCTGGGTCGCGCCAACGGATGGAAGCGCCGCGCCGCGCCGCCTGACGTACACCAAGGCGGCGGAGACTGGTGTCGCTTGGTCGCCCGATGGTACGCGTATCGCGTTTGCCACCCGGCGCGAAGATGATGCCGTGGCGCAGATCTACGTCCTGCCGATGAACGGAGGCGAGGCACAGCGGGTGACGCACGTGCATAGCTCCGCCTCCTATCCGAAATGGCGGCCGGACGGCAAAGCCATTCTTTTCGAGAGCGAGTACGATCCCATCGCAGCCGAGCGAAGGGCGGGGAAATCGACGGCGCGCGTTTACGATTCCATGCCGGTGCGCTTTTGGAATGCCTGGCTGGACGAGAGAAAGCCGCATGTCTTCGTGCAGGAATTGCGCGAGGGCGCGGCGGCCGTGGACGTGATGAAAGGGTCCAAGCTGGCCGATTCACCCGGCTTCGGCGGCTTGTACACCACCGCGGGCCGCCAGGCCTTGCGCGCGGTATGGGCTCCGGATGGCCAGTCGATCGTGTTCGCCGCTAACGTGAATCGCAATGAAATGATGAGCACCGAGATGGAGGCTGATCTGTTCGAGGTACCGGCTACCGGCGGCGAGCCACGACAGTTGACGCCGAAGGGCGCACGCTACAGCAAGCCGAAATTCTCGCCCACCGGGGAGGCACTCTATTGCGTGCAGGAGCGTCGGGCTGTGCCAGGAGGACATTTGTACTCCCTCTCGCGACTGGTCAAGATCGCGTGGCCCGCCAAGGGTGCGCCGCAGGTGATGACCGAAGCCTGGGACCGTTCGGTCGAGAACTTCGCGGCATCGCGGGATGGACAGACGGTGTACATCGAGGCTGAAGACGATGGCTTCGATCAACTGTTCAAAATCGCCTCGCGGGGCGGAGACGTCCAGCGGCTTTTCAAAGTGGACCGCGGTGGTTATACGGAGCCGATGCCGGTAGCCGGCGGAGTGGCGGCTTTGTTTCAAACAGCGATTCAGCCTCCCGAAGTCGTGCGCGTGAATGCGGAAGCCGGCTCGCCAACCTACTTGACGCATTTCAACGCCGAGAAGGTCGCACAACTGGATGCGCCTCCACCGGTGCATTTCTGGTTCACCGCGAAGAATGGCAAGCATATTCACAACATGCTGTTCCTGCCGCCTCAGTTCGATGCGAACAAGCGCTATCCTGTCGTTATCTTCCCGCATGGCGGCCCGAATTCGATGTCGAAGGATGCCTTTTCCACGCGCTGGAACAGCTATCTGCTGGCATCGCCGGGCTACGTGATTCTGGAAACCAATTACCCCGGCTCGACCGGCTTCGGCGAGAAGTTCGCGGACGATATCGAGAAGGACGTGCTACGCGGTCCAGCCGAGGAGATTCTGGAGGCGATTGTGGAAGCGGCGCACCGGTATCCCTATATCGACGATCACCGGCAAGCCGCGGCGGGCGCGAGCTACGGAGGCTATCTGATGAACTGGTTCAACGGCCATACGGACCAGTTCAAATGCATCGTCAATCACGCCGGCGCCATCGACAACGAATCGCAGTATGGCGTGAACGACGGCGGATGGGATCGCGAACTGCGTATGGGGGTTCCGATCTGGGAGAAAGGCGGGCAGTGGAACGATCAGAGTCCGATTCGCTATTCGGGGTCCTTCAAGACGCCCACGCTGATTACCCAAGGCGAGCTGGACTATCGGGTCCCGATCAACGAAAGCATGACCACCTTCAAGATTCTGCAGCGCAGAAAAGTGCCATCGCGGCTGGTGGTGTTCCCGGATGAAGGGCACTGGATATCGAAAGGCGAGAACAGCCGCAAGCACATGCAGGAAGTGCTGGCGTGGTTGCAGCGGTATCTTTAAAGGGGATGGCGGTCAAGCTAGTCTTTGAGGGGATACGCTGCTTTGCAACGAAGCAGGAAGCGGTGCTGCGTCCGCTGACGTTGCTGGTGGGGGAGAATAGCTCGGGCAAGTCGACGTTTTTGGCGATTTGCCGGATTGTTCAGTCAATCGCCAGGAACTACGACTATCCCGTGCCGTTCAATGAGCCGCCCTTCATGCTCGGCGCCTATGACCAAATCGCTTCGTATAAGGGTGGAAGGCGAGCGCGTTCGTTTACGATGGGCCTGGAAATTGACGGGGGCCGAGACGGCCCTGAGTCGGTCCAAGCGACCTTCGTTTCGGAGGCAGGTCAGCCGGTCCTCCAGCACTGGCAGGCCGACGTAGGTTCGGCCCAAATGCGCGTCGACGATCTTCTTTCGGCCAATCTGACGCTTCACGTTAAGGGCTCCGGGGGAGGGGCGACCGCAGACACTGCGGGGAGCCCTCCGCTGCTTGCGAGAAGCATCTACCACCTCTTAAACGTCGCCCACGAACGCCACAAGGAAGCGCTGACTGAGGCGGAGTGGGGGCGACTCTGGGCGTTCTCGGCGCCGTTCAGGAATGCGCTTGGGGATGAGGAGTATGCCTTCGCACCGATCCGCACCAGTCCTCAGCGGACCTACGACCCGGTCGGCGTGGCGTGGAACCCAACCGGCTCTCACATTCCGATGCTGCTTGCCGGTCTCGCGGATTCGTCCTCGGAGGCGGAGTGGAAAACGCTCCAGGCCGAGTTAACCGAATTCGGTGTTGAATCCGGATTGTTCGACCAGATCGAAGTCATCCGTAAGGGGCGCAAAGAGAGCGATCCGTTCCAAATCGGCGTGAAGAGCGGTGGGCCGGCATTCAATCTAGTGGATGTTGGGTACGGCATGAGTCAGGTGCTGCCGGTTCTGGTCGATATTGCGCGGCTAGCGAGCGAAGACATCATGTTCCTCATGCAACAACCGGAAGTCCATCTGCATCCGCGGGCACAGGCCCAACTTGGCACGTTCTTCGCCCGGCGCGCGGGGCCGAAGCAGCGGTTCGTCGTGGAAACTCATAGCGACTACCTCATCGATCGGGTTCGGATGGAGGTGCGGCGGGGCGAATTGATCTCGCCGGAAGACGTCTCGATCCTTTACTTCGAACGCTACGCTCGTGGGGCGCGCATCCACAACCTCGAATTGGACACGGAAGGCAATATCGTGAATGCTCCGCCAGGCTACCGTCAGTTCTTCCTGGATGAAACGCGCAGCCTGCTCGGAATTTAACCATGTGCCTCATCGTGGATGCGAACGCCGCAGGCACTTTTCTGGCCCAGAAGAGCGCGGTTATCGACTGGCTTTTGGGGACCAAAGGTAGTCCACGGCTCTGTGCCGGCGGCAAACTCACCCGGGAGTTGGAGATCGTCGGCAATGTAAGAGTGCTCCTCAGGCAATTGAGCGAGGCGGGCCGGTTGAGGAGGATTCCGGATGCGGATATTGAAGCGCAGGTGCGGCAATTGAAATCGAAGAAGCTCCACCGATCAAACGATGCACACGTTCTGGCGCTGGCGATCGCCAGCGGTGCGCGCACACTCGCAACAGCCGACGCGAGTCTGATAGCCGATTTCAAGAACCCGCGCATCATTCATGATCCTCGAGGCCGCGTCTACCGGGACCCGGACAAACACGGGCGCTTGCTCTGCCATACGCCGCAGTCCTGCCGCGTTCGCGCGTTCTGATATGCTTCACCCAGATACTCTTATGAAGACGATCCGGTTCGCGGTGCTATCTGCCGCCCTCTTTGGCATGGCTGCCTCGCAGGCTCCCGCGGCGCAGCCCATTCGCGTGATGCTGCTCGATGGCGAAAGCGGAGGGGCTTATCACAAATGGGCGCTCATCACTCCCGTCCTGAAGAAGGAGTTGGAGGATACCGGCCTGTTTCAGGTCGAAGTGGTGACCGCGCCTCCGTCGTCGGGCGGGGATCTCAGCAGTTTCCATCCGGACTTCAGCAAGTACCAGGCGGTGGTTTCGAATTACGATGCCCCGGATTGGCCGGCGGATCTGAAGACTGCCTTTGAGCAGTACATGAAGAACGGCGGTGGGCTGGTGACGGTGCATGCGGCGGACAATGCCTTCGGCCAATGGGGCGAGTACAACAAGATGATCGGGATCGGCGGATGGCGCGGTCGAACGGAAGCGTCCGGTCCGCTGTGGTTTTATCAGGAGGGCAAGCTGGCGTCGGATTCGTCTCCGGGTAGGGCCGGACAGCATGGCGCGCGGCAGCCGTTCCTGGTGACCATCCGGGATTCCAATCATCCGATTACCAAGGGTCTGCCGAAGACCTGGTGGCACCAGGGCGATGAACTGTATTCGGCGTTGCGGGGTCCGGGTGAGCATATGACGGTGCTGGCGACGGCGCATTCCGATCCCGCCAACCGCGGCACGGGGCGCGATGAGCCGCAGTTGATGGTGCTGAACTATGGCAAAGGACGCGTCTTCCACACGACGATGGGACACGACGTCAACGCGCTCAGTTGCGTCGGCTTCATCACGACGTTCCAGCGGGGCACGGAATGGGCCGCAACGGGGAAGGTGACGCAGAAGGTTCCCGCGACGTTCCCGACGGCGGATACGGTCAGCTACCGGGTGGATATCGCGGCCATGGATCCCAACTTCAAGAACGGGCTGAACGGCCTCGATGCACGTCCCGCCGCGCCACGGCCGGCCTCTAAATAAGCCACGCTTTCCAGATGAGCAGCGCCACTCCGACGAGGAAACCTAGCAGGGCTTCGTACTCGCGGTTCTTGCGGTAGAGTTGCGGGCTGAAGCGCGGCCCGGAAGAGCGTCGGAGACGTGGCAGCAGCGCCGGCACGCGCTGCGCATAGCCCTCGTATTCCGGAAAAAGCGACCGCAGGTGCTGCTCTTCGAGCTGAATGACCGGCAGATAGATGAGTCCGAAGACGCCGGCGAAAAGGATGCCGAGCCCGATGCTCCGCGATGCGGCGACCAACCCCGCGGCTACCAGCAGGGTCCCGATGTACAGGGGATTGCGCACCGAGGCGTAGGGTCCGGATCGGGCGAGAGTCGAATTCTTGGCGAGGTGTCCGGCGGCCCAGGCTCGCAGGGCCAGTCCACAGAGACTGACCGGCAGGCCCCAAGCCAGGGAGAGCGGGGTCGGGTGGGAGAACCAGGCGAACGCCGCGACGAGGAGGAAGCCGAAAGGCACCCGCAGTTTGGCAACGCGGTCGGCGTAGGGTTTGGGGAAACTCAGCATAGGGGTATGGGGCTGCTACGCAGCCGGGCAGGCCACAAAAAGCGATGGCCTGCCCCACGGTCAAGATGTGAGTGTCCTTGATGCATTAGAACCGGACCTCTGCGAGCTTGCACCAGACTTGCTGCGGGGTGATGGCGCGCATGCTGGGGGCGATGACGGGCTCGCGTTTGTAAGATGTCGGCGCGCCGGACTGGCGAAGCACGGCCAGCGTACCGCCGTAGGGACCGTTGATAGCGGGATCGGTGGGTCCAAAGATGGCGACACCGGGTTTGCGCAGGGCGGCGGCGAGGTGCATCGGTCCGCTATCGACGCCGACTACGGCGGCGGCGCGGCGAGTGGCGTGGATCAATCCGGCAAGCCCGCTGAAATGGGGCCGGGCGTGGCGTAAGTCGATGCTCGCGCCGGGCGCGGCGTTCACGACTAGCGGGACCCCGGCTTTTTGCTCCAGGATCGAACCCAGTTCGTCGAAGTATTCGAGCGGCCACTGCTTGCTGCCCCATCCGGCGAAGGGACTGGCCAGCACGAACGGGCCATCCGGGAGATCGCCCTCCGGAACGCCGTCCGGAACGGGCGACTCCTTGGTCAGGCGGGTCGCCCCAGCGGCTGCGGCCAGATCGAGCCCGCGGTCGACCCGGTGAACCGACGGGCTGGAAATGGGGTCGGTGTAGAGAAGGGCGGCCATACTTTCCCGAGTTTCTCCACGGGCGAAGCCGAAGATGCGGCGGGGCCCGGCGAGACGGGCCGCAATGGCCGATTTGATCAGTCCCTGAAAGTCGATGGCGGCAGCGAATTGCCAAGCACGCAATTCCCGCCTGGTGGCGCTCCAACTGGAAGATCGCCGGGTGTCGAGCGGGATAATGCGGTCGATCGAGGGGTTGCCTTCGAGCAGCGGAATCCAGAAGGGCTCGACCAGCCAGGCCAGCTTGCGATCCGGAAAGCTGAGCTTCAGGGAGGCCGCGGCGGGAAGCGCGTGCAGGATGTCGCCCATGGCGCCAAGACGCACGACGAGGATGGCGTCAGATTCGCGAGCGGTTTCGGACATGTTCGATTAGTTGGCGCGTGCGCTCACGGTCGTCCCCTTCATCATCCAGGGTGACCGCCGGACGGATTGCCGCCAGGACCGGTGCGGCTCCTTCCGGAGCGGGAACCACGTAGTCTACCACCCGCAGCGCGGCGGCCATTTCGGCGCGGGCTTCGAGGGGCGCGAGGGGCGAGCCGGGGTCGGTGAGAATCAGGAACAGTTGGCCCGGATGGGCGGCGGCGAATTGTGCAAATTTGTGCACATGTCCGGCCTGCAAAACATCGAGGTGAGTGACGATCGCGGCAACCGGCGATCCTTGGGACGACGATCCCTCAGCCAGCGACGCGGCTTGGGCGAGGGTGATGATTTTGGAGCGGGTATCGAAGCTCAACGGACTTTTCCTAGTTGGATCAGGGCCGACGCGGCTTCGACCACGCGTTGCGAAGTCACGCCGGTCATGCAGCGATGATCGATGGGGCACTCGCGCTTGAGACAGGGGCTGCAATCGACCTTCTCCTGGACGACCGCGTTGGTTGGGCCGGCGGGCCCGGTAGTTTTCGCATTGGTGGCGCCGAAGACCGCAACGGTCGGGACGGCCAGCGCGGAGGCCACATGCATGGATCCGGAATCGTTGGTCAGGAAGACGGAACACGCGGCGGTCAGGTCGATGAACTGGCGCAAGGTGGTGGTTCCCGCGAAATTGACTACCGGGACGGAGCGGCTTTTGAGATCATCTTCGACGGCGGCACAGGACGCGGCATCGCCGGGAGCACCAAAGAGGGCGACCGTGCCATTCAATTGGGAGGCCAGGGCGGCGGCGCTTTCGGCGAAGCGGGCGGCGAGCCATCGCTTGGCGTTACCGTACGCCGCACCGGGGCTGACGCCGATCACTTTGCCGGTTATGCCTTGTCCGGCAAAGGCCTGGCGTCCGCAATCGGCGGCTTCGGCGGCGCAATCGAGGAGAATAGGGCCATCGCCGGCGTGGTAGCCGTCGATCACGCGGGCTTCCTGGAGCAGTTCAAGGTAGTAGAAGCGTTCGTGCACCGAACCTTTCCAACGGGGTACTTTGATCGGGCGGGTCAGCAGCAGGCGGCGGATGTCGCAATCGTAGCCGACGATCTCCGGAATGCCGGCCAGACGAAAGACCAGGGCGGAATCGAAGGAATTGGGGAAGAGAATACCGATATGGAATTTGCGCTTACGCAGGGCGCGGGCGGTATTCCAGCGGTCACCATCATAGATGATCACCTTGTCGACACAGCTCTCCCGGGTGTAGAGATCGGCCACGGAACGCTTGGCCAGCAGGGAGATGGTGCTGCCGGCATAATTGGCCTTGACGGCACGCAGCGCCGGGAGCGACATTACCGCGTCGCCCAGCCAGTTGGTCGCTCGAATCAGAATCCGCATAGACGGGACCGTTTCCGAGTTTACTTTTCGGGACGGAGCGCCTCAAGGAGCTTCGCACCAAAAATCGAATCCGTTTTCGAGGGCGGCGGCGGGGCCGGGTGTGGCACTGACGCCGGTTGAGCGGGTGCGGGTTTGGGAGGGGCCGGCGCAGGATTGGCTGGCACCGGTTGAGCCGGTGCGGATTTGGGCGCGGCTGGCGCAGGATTGGCTAGCACCGGTTGAGCCGGTGCGGGTTTGAGCGGGGCCGGCGCGGGATTGGCTGGCACCGGTTGAGCCGGTGCGGATTTGGGCGCGGCCGGCGCGGGATTGGCTGGCGCCGGTTGAGCGGGTGCGGGTTTGGGAGGGGCCGGCGCAGGATTGGCTAGCACCGGTTGAGCCGGTGCGGGTTTAGGCGCGGCCGGCGCAGGCTCCGGTACGATTGTGGCGCGAGCTTGAGGCGGTTGCAGATAGGCGGCTTTGCGCAACATGACGCGGTCCAGCGAATGGCTGAAGCTGGTGAAGTTGCCGGGGGTCTGGTCGCGCTCCAGGAGCGCCCGGCTACACTCCATTTTGGAGTCAAGATCGTCCAGGTAGTGAAACAGCAGGGCTTCGGGAAACTGGGGGACCTTGGGCGAGCCGAAATCCAATTGGCCGTGGTGGCTGATGATGATGTGCTCGAGGAGGGTGCGGAGCGGCGCCGGGAAGTCCGGGAAGCCGCCGATCTTGTCGGCGACGATCCGCAGTCCGATCATCATGTGGCCGAGCAGTTGGCCTTCGGCGGTGTACGCGAACCCACGGTCGAAACTCAACTCCCAGATCTTGCCGATATCGTGCAGAACGCAGCCGGCGATGAGCAGGTCGCAATCAATGAACGCGTACAACGGAGCGATAGCCTTGGAAAGCCGGCACAACGAAATGACGTGCTCCAGCAGGCCACTCAAGAACGCGTGATGGATCTGCTTGGCGGCGGGAGCGATGCGAAAGCGGCCGGCGATCTCCGGGTCGTCCAGGATGGCATTCAACAGGCCGCGGATATGGGGATTGGAGACGGAGTTGACATGCCCGCGCAACTCTTCCCACATTACCGCGGGGTCATATTGAGAAGCGGGGAAGAAGTCGGTGAAATCGACCTCGCTGTCGGTCAAGGGCCGCAGGCGGTGAATGATCAACTGGACGCGGTTGTGGTAGATCTGTACCAGGCCTTTGACGCGGACGAAATCGTCACGCTCGAAGATGTTGAGGACTTCGGTAACGTTGTCCCACATCTTGGATTCGATATCGCCGGTCTTATCGCTGAGGATTAAAGAGAGGTACGGCTCACCGGTCTTCTTCTGGCGAATTTCCTTGGATTGCACCAGCAGCGAGATGGAAGGAGTCGAATTCTCCTGCAGTTCGCGAACGTAGGGAGATTTCATCTGTCAGACGCGATCATTTGGCGGCAGGCGCCGAAGCATCAGGCGCCGCGGCAGGCGTAGCAGCGGGGGTAGCCGGGCTGGCAGCGGCAGGCGTGGACGGCGGTACCGGCACTGATTCGGGAGTGGTCTTTCCGCTGAACGGCACCGGCATTCCGAGAACGTGTTTCTTCCTCTTGGTATGGGCGGCGACCTCTTCCTTGGTGGTGGTTTCGGGCTTCAGCGTGGCCGGATCTTTCCAACTGGTGTCCTTGCCGGGGGCGGCGCCGCTATCGACGAAGCCGCCGCGAATCTGGATGAAGGCCTCTTCCCGCAGCTTGGTGAGGTACTTGCGCAACTCGGGCTGCATGCGGGGAGTGTAGAGCTTCTCCATGATCTCGTCTTTGACGTCTTCCAGGCTGGCCTGGCCGGCGTTGTAGTGCTCTTCCACCTTGAGGATTTCGAAGCCGACTTTGATGCGAATAGGATCGGTCACGCCGCCTTTGGGCAACTTGAAGACGACTTCTTCCAGCGGCTTGACCAGATCACCTTTCTTATAAGCGCCCAGTTCGCCGTCATTCTTGGCGGTCTCGGCATCGGAATACTGGTGGACCAGATCTACGAACTTTTCGCCCTTGCGCGCGCGGGCGGCAATGTCCTGGGCTTTCTTGAGCGCGGCGGCGACAACCTCGGGGCTGCCGTCACCGGTCGATACCAGGATCTCACGCAGGAAGACCTGCTCCTGGCGGACGAACTCAGTCTTGTGCTTGTCGTAGTAGGCCTGAACTTCTTCCTGCGGGATGTTGATGTGGGAGCCGACTTCCTGGCCGATTACTTTGCGCGTCAACTCGCCATCGGTCATCTGCTGCTTCCAGTCTTCGAAGGTGATGCCGATCTGCTCGAAAACCCACTGGTGGAACTTATCGGGATCGGCGATGCCGCTCTGGCCTTGAACCTGAGCGATGCGGCGGGTGATATCGGCATCGACTTTGACATCGAGTTCCTTGGCGCGGGCCACCAGCAGGAGCTGGTCGATTTTATCGCGGAGGGCATCGGCCTCGGTGGCTTTAGCCGCTTTATCCAATTCCTCGCCGCTCTTGCCCTGCTTCCGCAGCTCCGCCACGACGTAATTGTGCATCTTTTCCAGTTCGCCGCGGGTAATGATATCGCCGTTGACTTTGGCGACAATCTCCTCGACGACCTTCACGTCGGGCGTATCGGTCACAGCGGCGGTAAGCATACCGGCAGACAACAGCGCCGCGGCGCCGAGTGTATGAATCAAACGCATATTCGTATTATTGCACCTGAGGATAGTGGTTTCTTAAATGGGCAGACGCCGCATGCCGTGAATACCATCCGACTTCTGGCCGGAGCCCGGACCCGCGCCATCCGTGAAGTTGGCCGGGGTTGGGCTATTAGGGGATATGAGTTCGTCGGGAGTAAAGCTGATGGGCCGGTCCAGCACCATTTCGATGGTACTGCCTTTGGGGAGGGAAGCGTCCGGGCCGCGGGTGAGCAGGGCAATCATGATACCGGCGGCAGCTCCCGCGCCCGCGCCGATGGCCGCACCTTCACCCATGTGGCCGCCACCGTTTTCGCCCCCGAGCCCGGCGCCGATCAAGCCGCCGCTGGCCGTGGTTACACCGATCGTCTTGGCATCGGTGCTCTTACCGCTTTCGGATACCACCTTACCCTCCGATTTTTCGAGCTTTTCGTCGCCGCGGCCGTCGAGCGAGCCTACGCGGGCGCGGAAATCGCGGGTGACGCCGTTGGAGAGAGTGAGTGAATCAAAACGGACGTAGAGCATACCGCGTCCCTTGACGCGGCCGGGGCGCTTCACCTCGGTGATGGTCCCTTCGACGTAGCTGCCGGGAGGGATGACGATTTTGCCGCCTGCCAGGATGGGGAAGACGGTCTGGAGGTAGATTCGGTCGCCGGGCTGGGAATTCTTGGTGTTCACGCTGTTGATCATGCTGAGCGGGATGTGGGTGCCGGGCTGAATGACGTAGGAGGGGGCCGCATTGCCGGCAGGTGGCGTGGATGGAGCGTCCTGCGCCAGGACGGCGCCTGCCGCGCAGGCGAACATCA
>Ga0326727_10018829_pt1 | contig 14022 bp, 13 predicted proteins | sample MB2enrmetagenome_FD_207643 | JGI IMG/M metagenome (GOLD analysis project Ga0326727, IMG submission 207643) | Lab enriched peat soil microbial communities from McLean, Ithaca, NY, United States - MB29MY | ecosystem: Environmental > Terrestrial > Soil > Wetlands > Peat | place: USA: New York...
CGCGATGGGCTGCCGCTTTGCCCTCGACGACTTCGGCACGGGCGTGAACTCCTTCAATTGCCTCAAGAGCCTGCCAGTCGACCGGGTCAAGATCGACGGCAGCTTCGTGACCGACCTGCTCACGAATCCACAATCGGCGGCCACCGTACGAGCGATTTCGGGGTTGGCGCGCGAAATGGGCATTGAGACCGTAGCCGAATATGCCGAAGACGCGTCCATCATCACGCGCCTCCGCGAGTTCGGGATCGACTACGCCCAAGGATACGGGGTCGAAAAGCCGCGTCCGTTCTCTGAGGTCCTCGAATCACTACGCGCGGAACGATCAGATGAATTCGGCAAGATGCAGCTCGATGTAGTCGACAGCAGGGATCCCGCCGAAGAACCAGGACACGTCGTCAAACGAAGAGATTTCGTCACTCTGCGGAAGTAAAAGTGCCACTGCCGCTGGCTCTAAAAACGCCGCTGAGGGCCCTTGCAACTCGTTGATTCTTCTTAGACAAAGACAACAATATTGTCCGTTGTCGACAAATTTCGGCATTTCGGCCTCGCGAAGGCCTTCTCCGATATCGAGCTGAGTTCGTCTGTCGCTACTTTTGAGTGTGATGGCCGCGGCCCCGAAGATGATTCGGGCCAGCGACGATTAAGATCGATTCGTCGTGCGCGGCCTATAAAACCAGCGTCAGGCCCAACGCCTGGCTTTAGACTATAGAGTTCATACCCAGCTGCCAAGGTCGGCGGACCTCAATCGGTTTTTCGTAGATCAGCATTTTTCCGGTGCAACTCCACCCCGCGACGGATGACGTTTTTATTGCTTCTTGAATGCAAGTGACAAAATTATTGTCTTTTCCGAAGACAATAAAAGTGTCACTCCGGAAACCAGAGCTTCGCCAAAACAGCGTGTTTTATGGTTTTTAGACAATCGAAGCGGTGACATTTTTGCTTCACATCACGCCATACCCACGATACCGGGTAGAGCATCTCGATGGAGATGTCAGCAAACAGGCTGCTGAAGGCAAGAAGAAATGTATTTCTCGAGAGCCCGGCGAAGTATCGTTGTGTCGCTGACGTGGCGATAGACGACTTACCTGGATGTTGCGCGGTTTGGCCAAGCATAACGCCGGCGATCGCTGACGGGACCGAGCGCCTGCAGCAGCTGCGTCGGTTCCCGCTACGTCAGTCGCAGGCGAGCGAACAAGCCGGTCTTGACGGCATCCAGGATCAAGGCAAAAGCCGCGGATCCGGCGAGAATGGCAGCGCTGCGTAGCCGCTCCAATCGGTCTGTACCGTCCCTCCGGAGGCTTGGCCACGCATCCCCGTGGCAGCACGACACGAGACGCCTCGTTCCCGCCCATGTCGAGCGAAGTTGTCGTCGGATATGGTGTGGGCCACATCATGGGCCAGAGAGCATTCGACACGGCAATGCGTACTCGGTAGCCCTTCGAAAACACCCACGCGACAGCGTGTCGTCATCCTTGCGATATAGGGCAGGTATTCGAGCAGTGCAGGGAAACGCGCCCGGGCTGCTGCGCCGTCGGGCATGTAGAGAGTCACGGCGAGCTTCACGCCGTCTTTCATGGGAATATGGGTCTTTACGATATGCACGCCGTACCGTGGCGGCGAAGGCGGCAAGGAGTTGCTGGCGATGGCAGGCGCGCTCGCCAGCGCAATAACGTCAACAAACAGCCCTGCGGAGCAGCTGAGCATCGTGGCACTTCCCAGACAACGATGCGCGACATTATCGCCCAGCGCCGACTGGCGCAAGCGCACAGTTTGCGCGAGGCGTTGACAAGGCGCCGATGGTCTTGTGGCTGTCGGCGAGTTCTCATGCGGCATGGCCGCCGATGTGATTAAATTTCCGGTTCGCGCGGCGACCCGAATTTGCACGGGCTCCGAGCAATTTCACTCAACCAATTTGTCAACGGCGATTGTGATGCCGACGTCGGAGCCGCGTGATGGTAACGGCCAATCATAATCAGTGATCACTGCAGGTAACTGCGCGGCGACTATCAAAAATACTTACATGAACGATAAGATCATTAAAACCATTGATAATCGAGCGACTAAGCGCCGCGGGCAATGGGCGTGGGATTCGCTCGCTGTCATGAGCTGCATGATCGCGATCGCCACTGTCTCGTCCCTCTTAGTCCGCGCGGCGGGCGATCAATACCCGATAAACGCCACCCGAGTGCCGGTGCCATGGGTACCCCTCGGCATCGCTGTCGGCGTACTGTATTTTCGCGGATCCAATCGCTGGCCTGGAGTTCTTGCTGGCGCCATCGGAACTGGCCTGGTGGTTGGAGGTATCCCCCCGTTGGCCGCGGTCGTGCAGGGGTTGTCGGCCACGGTGTTTGCGCTCGGCATCCGCACACTGCTGCGTGCCTGGCGTGTGAACGCAGCGCTCGAACGTTGGCAAGACCCACTCTTGCTGTGGCTGGCCGCAGCGATCGGCGCGACCGCCATGGGTTGTGTTGCGGGCACAGCCGTGCTGGCGGCTGCCGGGCTACAGCTGGATCGAGCGGGTCACGGCATGGCGCGGGCCTTGCTTGATGGGAACGGGCACCCCATTTTCCGTTTGCCGTTGGTCCAGTTTGCCGCCTGCTTGTCGGCGAACTGGACGAGCGGCATCGCGCTCGTCGTACCGGCGCTGCCCTTACTGAATAGCGCAACCTGGCAACAACTGGGCCAGCGGTTCCCAGAAGTGTTGGTCATGGCGCTGGTTCTGGTCGGTTGGAGCATCGCGGCCTTCCTGCCGCTACCGTGGGTTGCCAGCTTGCCGCTGTGCCTCGTCGCCCTCGTCCTAGTCACTTGGTCGGCGATGCGATTCGGGGCGGCAGTATCGTCGTTGATCCCGCTCTCGTTGGCGATCATCGAAAGTGCCGCGTTCATCGCGGGGCGCGGGCCGCTGCAAGCCCGTACCCAAGACGCCATTTGGGCCGTTTGGACATTTATCCTGATCATTTCCTTGCTTGGTATGCTGATTACCTCGCTCCTCGCGGAGCGTGACGCGGCCTACCGGCGACAGGCCATGTCGGAAACGCGCTATCGCGTGCTGTTCGAGTCGAGCCCGCGACCCTTGTGGGTCTACGACCCAACCAACCTTCGCATATTGATGGTCAATGAGGCGGCCGTGCGACTGTATGGCTACCCGCGTGAGGAGTTCACCGACCTGCGCGTGTGGGCGCTGGATGCAGCGGATGAATCCAGCACGACGACGCCGGACAGGGGCGCGACGGAGCTGGACAGGGGCGAGCGTAGGCACCGCACGCGCGGTGGCACAATCATCGAAGTGGAGTTGCATACCGAGCTGATCGAGTTCGACGGCCGCTCGGCGCGACTCGTGTTTAGCGACGATGTCACCGACCGCAACCGCCTACGCGGTGCGCTGCTGGATGCGGCGGACCGCGCTGGACGGCAGCTGGGCCGGGAGCTGCATGATGGGCTCGGTCAGGATCTCGTGGCGCTTTCACTGATCGCGCGCGCAGAGACGGACCGAATCGGCAAAGGCGCAGCACCCGAGCTAAAAACGCTTGCGCTCATCGAGAGCGTGGCGTTAAGAGCGGTCGAGAACTGCCGCAGTATCACACGTGGGCTCTCCGCACTCGCCGAGACCGGAGGGGATCTGTACGGCGCGCTTCAGCGGCTACCAGACCGGTTTCCGCACGATGGGGCGCCGTCCATCGCAGTCACGATCGAGGGGGGCGCATCGATCGCACTGCCCGAAGGAGCGCAGGATCACATTTTTCGGATAGCTCAGGAAGCCGTCACCAACGCGGTGAAGCATGCGGACGCACGACGGGTCGACGTTGTCCTAAGAGCTACGGAAGCTGCCGTCAGGCTCACCGTGCGCGACGATGGAATGGGTCTGCTGACGAGTTTGTCGCAGAGCGGAGGGCTCGGTCGAGCCTCCATGCGGCATCGGGCATCGGCGATCGGTGCGCTCCTCTATGTGTCAGACGCAGTTGGTGGCGGTACAGAAGTGCGCCTCGACTGCCCGCAACACGCGAAGGCGAGAGAAGAGCGCGGTTGGGGGTAAAGGGCGATGGGTTTTATCCAAGGGCCTATGGGACTCACTCTGGCGCGGCGGGGATTGCAGGGAGGAACTCTGATGTGGAGGACGTTTAATATCGCAATGCGGATTGTCAGCAGCCTCATCGGGATCGCGATGATCTTGATAGGCGTGGTTTGGATACTGCAAGGACTCAACCTCGCTTTTCGCGTCGGATTCATGGTCGGCAACAACTTTCTCCAGCACCTGCTCGCAGTCCCGCAGAATGCGCGGTGCCGCCAGCTTCTCGTGCCAGGCGGTCGGCACTAGTTACCGGCTGTTCAATTTGTGACGAGAGTCACATTCAGAATCCGCCTGCTGCGACCCAGTTGTCGATTAACGTTTCTTTTCACTCCGTGGTCTCCCGAGTCAGTGGAATGTTTGATAGCGTGCACAATGAAGTCTGTGCCGTGAACTGTGCTGCATCACTGGGTGAGACAGATTGCGATGACCAGTGGAATGAAGGTGTTCAGCGTCGAGACGCATATGGAGTCCATTCGTTGATGCTGCCGTTTTTCAACGCACGCGAGGCCGCCGAAGTAGGGACGGCGTTAGCGGACCTTTATGCGTCGAACCGCACCGCACGCGGCAGAAGGAGCCCACATATTGAACAGGCAAAATCCCTAAAGGAATTGCTGCGCCGTGCCGCGAGTGACGTGCGCACCGCACGCTTGAACATTTTCAAGAGAGCGAAGCTCGCGCATTGCTTCAAGTGGCGATTGCTCGAAAAAGGCGTTGATGGAGCGACTGCCGATGCGGTGACTCAAATGCTGTTACTGCACCTCGCCCCTGAATAAGTCTAGCGCCGTGCCGGACTGCGGTCCGGCCGCGGCGCCGACGGGTCGCCCCGACTCCGTCAAGAAACGGCAACTTTTTGCGCAAGGAAATGAATACTTCTCTCAGGGTGCTTATGCCGAGAGCGTCGCCGTATATGAGGAGTTGGTCCGGCGTTATCCCCGTTATGTCGATGCGCTCCACAATCTCGGGGCGGCTCTCACCAAGCTCGGTCGCTATAAGGAGGCACAGGTTTTATTTCGTCAGGTAGTCGCGATAAATCCAGGCCATGCACAGGGACATTGCAATCTTGGAACGGTACTTCGCTGGTTGGGTGATATCGCCGAATCGGAAAGTTCGTTGCGCTGCGCCCTCAGGTTAAACCCGACTTACGCTGCTGCGCGGACCAGTCTCGGGGAGACTCTCGTTTTCCGTGGGCGCTTGCGCGACGCGAAGACCCAGTTTGCGAAAGTGTTGAAGGCGGCGCCTCGTGATGTCGACGCGTTGTTTGGCATCGGACAAGTCGCCCGGCTCGAAGGTCGTTTCGACGAGGCGAGGGCCATGTACGAGCGCGCTCTGGCGGTCAATCCGACGATGCCACATGTCTTGGCGGCCATGGCCGGCCTACGAAGGATGACCGCCTCGGACGGCGCCTGGCTGCAAGGCGCGGAGGAGATTGCGGCAAGCGGGCTTCCGCCGTTGGAGGAGGCCGGCTTGCGCTTTGCGATCGGAAAATATTCCGATGATGTTGGAACCTTCGAACGGGCCTTTCAAAATTATCAGTGCGCCAACCAGCTATGGAAGACGGTCGCCGAGAAGTATGACCGGGAGGCGCGAACACGTTACGTTGATGACCTGATCAGCGGCTATAGCCGCAAGTTGACCTTTAGTGTCGTCGGGGGTGATTCCGGCTCTACGAGGCCAGTTTTCTTGGTTGGCATGATGCGTTCGGGGACGTCGCTGGCCGAACAAATCATCGCTTCGCATCCGGAGGTGTGTGGCGCCGGAGAGCTGGGGTTCTGGAGCGATGCGGTGCGCAGACACGAAGCATCCATTCGACGAGGGCTGCTCGACGAGCCGACGCGGCAGAAACTGGCTAAGGAATATTTGCGAGTCCTAACGGAGCACTCCGCCCATGCGCGGCGCGTCGTTGATAAGGCACCCGTCAACAGCGATTATCTGGGGGTGATTTACTCGGTATTTCCGAACGCTCGAATCATCTACATGCGACGCGACCCAATCGACAGCTGCCTGTCGTGTTATTTCCAGCAATTCTCCCCAGGGTTGAACTTCACCATGGATTTGTCGGACCTGGCGCACTACTACCGCGAACATAACCGGCTCATGGCGCACTGGCGTGCCGTACTTCCGCCTGGAACCATTCTCGATGTGCCTTACGCGGGGCTGGTTGCCGACCCGGAGACATGGACGCGCAAAATGCTGAAGTTCCTCGGTCTCGAGTGGGATGAGCGGTGCCGGGATTTTGATAAGACCCAACGTGCGGTAGTGACTGCCAGCTGTTGGCAGGTGCGGCAAAAGATTTACAAGGATTCCGTTGGGCGGTGGCGCAACTACCGGAACTTCATCGGCCCGTTACTGGACCTGAAAGACCTCGATAATTGAGCTGGCCAAAGTGCCATGATGCGGTGCAGTATTTACAGATATTCTAGAACGGAATGTCGTCGTCAAAATCCTCTTTGCCACCGGCCGGCGCGGGTGCTTGATCATAATCGTCCCGCGGGGGTGCACTGGCGCCGGCGCGCTCACCGCCGCCCGTGCCGCCGGCGCCGCCGGCGCCGCCGCCTCGGCCTCCCAACATCTGCATATTGTCGGCAACGATTTCGGTGGTAAACCGGTCGTTTCCTTGCTTGTCCTGCCACTTCCGGGTGCGCAGCTTGCCCTCGACGAATACCTGCGAGCCCTTGCGCAGGTACTCGGCCGCGATTTCTCCTAGGCGGCCAAACAGCGCGATGCTGTGCCACTCGGTGCGCTCCTGCTGCGCACCGGATGCCTTGTCCTTCCAAGATTCGCTGGTTGCGATCCGGATATTGGTTACCGTCATCCCGCTCGGCATCGACCGGGTCTCCGGGTCTGCACCGAGATTTCCGACCAAAATGACCTTGTTGACACCGCGCGCCATAACCTACCCCTCGAGACTTGCGAAGACGGATATTGTACACGCGCAGGCCGGCCGCACGGGGCGTCTGGCTCTGTCTTCATCCAGAAATTCATGACCGGCGAGGTGTGCGGAACCAGCCCAGCGTGACCGTCGAAACGTGCCCGGCCGCGCTCAACCGTCCGCACCTTGGGTCCGGGCAGAGGAGACTCGGCCTAAGGGCTTGACGCCGGGCGTATAGTATCTGGTTACATGCAAAATATTCGCATCCGGGGCGCCCGGACTCACAATCTGAAGAACATCGACCTCGACCTGCCGCGCGATCAGCTGATCGTCTTCACCGGGCTCTCGGGTTCGGGCAAGTCCTCGCTCGCCTTCGACACGATTTACGCGGAAGGCCAGCGACGCTATGTCGAGTCGCTGTCGACCTATGCGCGGCAGTTCTTGTCGATGATGGAGAAACCGGATATCGACACGATCGAGGGGCTGTCGCCGGCCATTTCGATCGAGCAAAAATCGACGTCTCACAATCCACGATCCACCGTGGGCACGGTCACTGAGATCTATGACTACCTTCGCCTCCTGTATGCGCGGGCCGGAACACCTCGTTGCCCCGATCACCACATCGACCTGGCCGCGCAAACCGTGAGCCAAATGGTCGATGCGGTGCTTCAGCAGCCTGAAGGGACGGCGATGATGCTGCTCGCGCCCGCGATCGCGGAGCGCAAAGGTGAGCACGCCGAGTTGATCGATGAATTGCAAGCCGGCGGGTTCGTGCGCGCCCGCATCGACGGCAAGGTCGTGGAACTCGACCAGGCTCCCAAACTCGATGTCCGCCGCAAACACACCGTCGAAGCCGTCGTCGACCGCTTCAAAGTGCGGCCCGACTTGGGTCAACGCCTCGCCGAATCCTTCGAGACGGCGCTGCGCGTGGGTCAGGGAGTTGCGAAGGTAGCGTACATGGACGATCCAGAGCGTCCCGAACTCATTTTTTCCAACAAATTCGCCTGTCCCATTTGTAATTACTCCTTGAGCGAACTAGAGCCGCGGTTGTTTTCCTTCAACAGTCCGATCGGTGCTTGTCCAAGCTGCGACGGTCTCGGCACACAAGAGTTTTTCGACCCGGAAAAAATCGTCGCCAATCCGCATTTATCACTGGCGGGCGGCGCAGTGCGCGGCTGGGATCGACGCAATGCCTACTATTTTCAGTTGATCCAATCCCTCGCGCGGCATACCAAGTTCGACATCGAGGCGCCGTTCGAAAGCTTGCCGCAAAGGATCAAGGACCTGGTGCTGTTCGGCAGCGCTGATGAGCAGATCGAATTCAAGTACCTCGACGGCAAGGGCGGAACGCTCAAGCGCAAGCACACTTTCGAGGGCATCGTGAAAAACCTGGAACGCCGCTACAAGGAAACGGAGTCGGCCACGGTGCGCGAAGAATTGACGAAGTACCGCTCTGCACGCGCCTGCCCCGAGTGCGGTGGTACGAGGCTGAACCGAGCGGCGCGCAATGTCTTCGTCGGCGGCAAGAGCGCTCCCGAAGTCTCATCGCTCTCGGTCGAACGTGCCATCGAATTTTTTTCGAAGCTCACGCTCCCGGGCTGGCGCGGTGAAATTGCAGTCAAGATCATCAAGGAGATCGGCGATCGTCTCGGCTTCCTCGGCAACGTGGGCTTGGGCTATCTGACGCTGAATCGCAGCGCCGACACCTTGTCCGGAGGGGAGGCACAGCGCATCCGGCTGGCAAGCCAGATCGGCTCGGGGCTGGTCGGCGTCATGTACATCCTCGACGAACCCTCCATCGGCCTGCACCAGCGCGACAACCAACGGTTGCTCGACACGCTCGTAAACCTGCGCGATCTCGGCAATACGGTCATCGTGGTAGAGCACGACGAAGATGCGATTCGGCAGGCCGACTATGTGGTGGATCTCGGCCCGGGGGCCGGCGTCCATGGCGGCACGGTCGTGGCTCAGGGCACGGCCGCCGAAGTCATCGCGCATCCTGATTCCATTACCGGGCAGTACTTGAGCGGCCGAAAGCGCATCGAAATACCGCGCAGCCGACGCGCTCCGGATCCGAAGCGTATGCTGCGCGTCACGGGTGCAACGGGCAACAACCTCAAGAACGTCACCGCCGAGTTTCCGCTGGGATTGATGACCTGCGTCACCGGCGTATCGGGCTCGGGCAAGTCGACCTTGATCAACGACACGCTCTATCGCGGCGTCGCAACCCAACTCAACCACGCTTCGGCCGGCACCGCGCATTTCGAGCGCATCGAAGGGCTCGATTACATAGATCGCGTAATCGAGATCGATCAGACCCCGATCGGCCGCACGCCCCGGTCCAATCCCGCAACGTATACCGGCCTATTCGCGCCCATCCGCGAAATTTTCGCCGCCGTTCCGGAGTCCCGCGCACGCGGGTATGAAGCCGGACGCTTCAGCTTCAACGTCAAAGGCGGACGCTGCGAGGCCTGCCAGGGCGACGGAGTGATCAAGGTGGAGATGCACTTCCTCGCCGACGTGTATGTTCCCTGCGATGTCTGCAAGGGCAAGCGCTATAACCGCGAGACCCTGGAGATCCGCTTCAAGGGTAAGAACATCCAGGAGGTTCTCGACATGACGGTCGAGGATGCGCTGCCGTTCTTCGCCGCCGTTCCGACGGTGCAGCCAAAATTGCAGACGCTGCTCGACGTCGGTCTATCGTACATTCGCTTGGGTCAGAGCGCGACCACGCTGTCGGGCGGCGAAGCGCAGCGCGTCAAGCTATCCAAGGAACTCTCGAAGCGTGCCACCGGACGCACCCTTTACATACTCGACGAACCCACCACCGGGCTGCACTTCGCCGATATATCTCAGTTATTGGCGGTGCTGCATCGCCTGCGCGACGAGGGCAATACCATCATCGTCATCGAGCACAATCTCGATGTCATCAAGACCGCGGATTGGGTGGTGGATTTGGGACCGGAGGGCGGCGACGGCGGCGGCAAAATCATCGCGGTCGGGACGCCGGAGCAAATCGCGGCAAACAGCGCCTCCTACACCGGTCATTATTTGCAAGCCACGCTGGGGCAGCCGCACGCACTCGCACAGCCTGCGAGGCGAAAGCGCGCATGAGCACTCCGTGGCGCCTGTTCGTAGCGGCGCTGCACTTCGGCACGGGCGGGTCGGTCCCGCCCCGCGCAGCAGCCCGCCTCGTGCCCCTGGCAGGTATCGTCATAGGGGCGGCCGGCGCCGGCGTCTACTGGCTAGGGGCCCAATTGTGGCCGACCAGCATCGCGGTCGTGCTCGCCATGCTCGCCACCGTCTCAATTGCAATGCCCGACGCCTCTGCAGGCAACGGTGGCATCTACCGCGTGTTCTTGCTGCTCATCAAGTACAACGCATTGATGGCCCTATCGTCGGCCAAGGTGCCGTTCGCGTTGCCGGAATATTTGACGTTGGGATTAATCATGGTTGCCGGACAGGCCGCGAGTCGCGCGCTGGCGCTTTCCGCCATGGCAACCGACGTTCCTGCCGAACTGCGCGTAACCGCAGGTGATCTCACGGTGGCCATGATTATAGGCTTGGCGCCGGCCGCGCTGCTCGGCATACCAGGCCTGATCGGCCTCGCAGCAGCGATTGCCATGCGTTTGGCGCAGAGCGCGCACGTCTTTCAGATACGCACGTTGGAGGTCGCGGCGCGGCTCGATATCACTCGGCAACTGACCGAGATCTGTTTCTATTTGGGCGCGCTCGCGACGTGGAAGTACATTTAGGACCGCGGCCGGTCAATGCGGCAGGTTTTCGATTCCGTTCATGCGCTCCCCAACGCGTTATGGTAATTTCGGCCGCCGCGGCCATTCTCGCGTAATTTACGCGTTCTTCGCCAACGATGTGTCATTCGAACAAGGGCTATCATGAATAAATCCGTATTCTTTTCACTGGTGCTTTTTTTGGCTGGCGCGTCGTCGCAGTGCATCGCCGGGCCAAAGGCCGACATTCGCCAGCTCGAACAGGAGTCGAATGCCGCCTATGCCGCCAACGATCTAGAAAAATACTTCGGCTATTACACGGACGACGCCATCTTTTGGTTCCCCGAAGGCCGCACCGACGTGCCGAGCTACAAGAAGGAGTGGAGCGATTTCCTCAAGAGCGGCGGCGGCATCAAGGCCGGCACAACCTCGGACATGCACATCCGCTTCAGTCCGCACGGCGATGCAGCCGTCGCCAGCTACCTATTGCGCCTCACCACGCAGGATGCCGACAAGAAGGTGCATACGGAGGATTATCAGGAGACCGATGTTTGGTTCAAGACCGAGGGCGGTTGGAAAATAGCGCATGTACACTATTCCGAGGTGCCGAAGCCAACCAAGCATTGAGAGAGGGTAAAAACGTGCAGCACATCCTCGTCTATTCGGATTCTCTTTCGTGGGGCATCATCCCGATGACGCGCCGGCGCCTGCCGTTCGAAGCCCGCTGGCCGGCTGTCATGGAACTCGCTCTCACACAACCGGGTAAGCCCGTACGCGTCGTCGAAGATTGCCTGAACGGCCGCCGCACCGTGTTTGATGACCCCTTCAAGCCGGGGCGCAATGGTCTCTCCGGGCTTGCGCAGCGCATCGAGATTCATTCACCGCTGGCGCTGGTCATTCTGATGCTCGGCACCAACGACTTCCAATCCGTACACCCGCATACCGCGCTGCATGCCGCACAGGGAATCGCCACGCTGGTCAATGCGATTCGCCAGGCACCCATCGAACCGGGTATGCCGGTGCCACCCGTCTTAGTCGTGGCTCCCCCGCCCATCGGTACGCCGCGGGGTCCGGTTGCCGTCAAATTCGCGGATGCGGCGGCGAAATCCGCAGGTCTTGCCGACGCCTACAAGGACATCACGGCGGATCTCGGCTGTTACTTCTTCAATGCCGGCACGGTCACCCCTGCGAGTGCCGTCGATGGCATTCATCTCGATGCCGACCAACACGAACGCCTGGGAAGGAACCTCGCCGACTTTATCGCGACCCTGTCCGTCCTCTGATGAGACGGCGGGTCGCATCGGTCGTCGCACGCGGCTCCCTGCCGATACTTGCGCGACTCGACCCGGAGCGTGCGCATGATTTAGGTCTCGCCGGGTTGCGGTTGCTGCAGCCCTTATGGCCCGCCATTCGAGTGCCCGCGCAACTGGCGGTGCGCTGCCTGGGATTGAATTTTGCGCATCCGCTCGGGCTCGCCGCGGGATTCGACAAGAACGGCGATTACTTGGACGCCCTCGGCGCCTTGGGCTTCAGTCACATCGAGTTGGGCACGGTGACGCCGCGGCCGCAGCCGGGCAACCCCAAGCCGCGAATGTTCAGACTTGCGGCGACCGGCGCACTGGTGAACCGCATGGGGTTCAATAACAAGGGCGTCGACCATCTGCTCGCCCAACTGGCGCGCAGCCGCTATGCGGGAATTCGCGGAATCAGTATCGGCAAGAATTTCGATACGCCGATCGAGGGCGCCGAGGCCGATTACGTCGCCTGCCTGCGCAAGGTATATGCACAAGCCGATTACATCGCCGTCAACGTCTCGTCGCCCAATACGGCGAGACTGCGAGAACTGCAAGGCCGGGACGGTTTGGAGCGTATCGTCGGCGCATTGCAGCAAGAACGCGTGCCGCTCGAGACCCGTCATGGCAAGCATGTCCCGCTGCTGGTCAAAATAGCGCCGGATCTCAATCCCAAACAGATCGCGTCGCTCGCCGCCACACTGCGTTCACTCGGCGTGGAAGGCGTCATCGCGACCAACACCTCGAACGATTTGACCAGCCTCGGCCCGTGGCCCGAGGCGCATCGCGGGGGATTGAGCGGGGCTCCGCTGCATGCGTTGTCGGTCAGAGTCATCCGTCAGCTACGTGCCGAATTGGGGCCGAGCTTTCCCATCATCGGAGTCGGCGGTATCGTAAGCGCAGATCATGCATTGGCAACTTTGCGCGCCGGCGCAAATCTCATCCAAATTTATACCGGCTTTGCCTACCGAGGGTACCGCCTGGTGGAAGAAATACTCGATGCCTTGGTCGGACTGCACCCCGCGTAATGCGTCCCGGTGCGCGGAGATCCTGCGATGATTTCGAATGACGACGTCGTCCAATTTCAACGCGACGGTGCACTCTGCATCCGGCAATTGTTCAACGCGCAAGAACTCGAGGAACTGCGCGCCGGCATTGATTTGAACCTTGCCTCTCTCAGTCCCCGTGCCAAGGTCGCGAGCGGCGCCGACGACCCCGGACGTTTCATCGAAGACTTTTGCAACTGGCAGGACAATCCACACTACCGCCGCTTCATTGCCGAAACGGCCCTCGCCGAGACGGCGGGACGCTTGATGCAAAGCTCTACCGCGCGTCTTTATCACGACCACATGCTCACCAAGGAGCCCGGCACGCGGCAACCGACGCCTTGGCATCAAGATCAGCCGTATTACAATATCGAAGGCCGGCAAAACGTCAGTTTTTGGATTCCCGCCGATCCCGTCAGCCGCGCGTCCACTTTGGAGTTCATCGCGGGCTCGCACCGGGGTCCTTGGCTCATGCCGCGGTCATTCATGGATTCTCAGGCCAAGTGGTTTCCCGAGGGCAGTCTCGCGGACCTGCCCGACATCGAGGCCCACCGCAGCGACTTTCCGATTCTCGGCTGGCAACTCCAACCCGGCGACTTGGTGTGTTTTCATATGCTCACGCTGCACGCAGCTCAGGGAGTCGGCCCCCAGCGCAGACGAGTGTTTTCCGTGCGCTTCCTGGGCGATGACATTACGCATGCGCCGCGGCGCTGGAAAACGTCTCCCGATTTTCCGGGTCTGGCGGATGAACTGCCCGTTGGCGCACCGATGGATCACCCCTTGTTTCCGATACTGTGGCGGGCTTGCGGATCGCCGCTTCATCCGCCGACGTGAAAGAACGCCCGCAGCGCTCGCAGTGTCTCGGCGGGCTGTTCCTCCGGGATGAAATGCCCGCAGTCGATTGGCTCGCCCATGGGCGAGGCAACGAGATCGCGCCACGTTTCAAGCGGCTGGAACAACTTCCCGACCACGCTGCGCGCCCCCCATAGGATCAGCGTCGGACAGTCGATTTTCC
>Ga0326727_10018831_pt1 | contig 14022 bp, 11 predicted proteins | sample MB2enrmetagenome_FD_207643 | JGI IMG/M metagenome (GOLD analysis project Ga0326727, IMG submission 207643) | Lab enriched peat soil microbial communities from McLean, Ithaca, NY, United States - MB29MY | ecosystem: Environmental > Terrestrial > Soil > Wetlands > Peat | place: USA: New York...
TTCACCTGGCTGCCCTGGAGGCAGGCATCGGGCCCCGGCCTCGGCCTCGGTTACTGCGCGGCCGTGCTCGCCCTAGCCGTCACCGTCTATCCCGGGCTGCTTCTCGGCGTCATAAAGAGCATCCCCCTCTGGAACACCTCCGCCCTGCCGCCGCTCTTTTTTTTGTCGGGCCTCGACACCGGCCTTGCCGCCCTCGTGCTCATTTCGCTGCCATTCCCCTCGGCCGTCGGGGCAGACGGCTTTCACCTCCTCGGGGCCATCGATATGGCCATTATCGTTTTGCTCCTCGTCGCCCTTCTGGCGTACCTCGAGATAGTCCGGAAGACGGGCCCGACCGCGGCCCAATCGGTCCGCCTCCTCTTGACCCCGCTTTTCATCGGCGGGGTAATGGGAGCGGGCCTCCTCTTGCCGCTCGCCCTGCTGATCTTCGGCGCCCGCTTGTCCGATGTGGGGTCGATTCGCCTCGTTGACGGCATCGCCGGTCTCCTCGTACTGACCGGCGGATTGCTCTTGAGGTTGGGGGTTATCACGTCGGGCGTCCGCATAACGGTCCGCTAAAGGAAAGGCCTCCGGAAGGCTTGGCGCGCGGAGTGCCTCTCACCACGGGATCGCCCGGCTATTCGGGCCCCACCATGTGGTGAGCCTCGAGGCGACGCACGATGGCCGGCACCATGAGGGAACCGAGGGCGCCGAAGGCCATACCCATGAGCGTGCTCACCACGGCATGGCCCGCTACCACGGCCCACTCCATGCCGGCCAGCATGTCCGGCAGGACGATCGTCAGGAACCGGCTCGCCGCCGCAAGGACGCCTACGACCGCACAGGCGAGGAAGTTCGCGGTCAAGCGCGGGTAGACAAGGCGGCCGAAATCGACGATGATCGCCGGCAGGATGAATCTGAGCAGCATGAGCGGCCCGCCCTGCCCCATGCCCAGCAGAATCGCGACGATGCCTGCCACCACCCCCACAATGGTCGCGGCCCACATCCTCGGCACGCAGCCGACCGCGAGAAGAAGGAAGAAGCACATGAAGAACATGGCGTGGCCGGGAATATTGAGGTGCAGTCTCAACCCGGCCCGGGTGATGACGATAAAGGTAGCGCAAAATCCGAGAAAGATCGCGTCCTTCAGGGAAAACCTCTTGAAGAAATAGCGATCCCACCGGTTCATGAGGACTTCTTTTTTCTCTTCTCTTTTTCCAGAGTCCTCCATTCTCCCTCTTCTTTCAGCACGAAGAGAACGATCTCTCCCTCGACGAGGTCAGGGCGCACCCAGTCCAGGGTGTTGACCGCCTCCGACCCGCCGAGCCTGTCACCGTTCGCCGTCACCACCTTCGTGATGGGGGTCTTCTCGAGGATCTCGGTGACGTTGACGAGGCCCTTTATCTCCCTGATGCCTTCCATTCCGATGAAGCGACCGTCGTTCCGGGTGCTCCGAAGCCCGATCCCCCCCATGGCACCGATGATCCCCTGTCCCGTCTCCCCGTGCCACCACGCGAGAAGGCCGAGCCTTTCGGCCAGCCTTCTCGCCTCCTCTATGGCGATGACCTCTCTCTGGGCGCGGCGGCCGAATGCCACGAGCTCCTCGGGCACCCCTTCACCCTCTCGCACGCAGAGCCCCGGATTTGCGTCCGTGTGGAAGTGGGCGAGGAGGAAGTCCCTGGCGGAATCGAAGATCCGGGGCACGTCCGCCATCTCGCCGTCGGCCTCGATGCAGGCGCAACTGTTGTGAGACGTGTAGGGGATGTCGGGATGGATGAGAAACTGGTGGCGCGTGATGGACGCGTGGCGGACCAGACCCCGCCCTTCGAGGCTTTCCGCCAGGATCCTCGCCATCTTTCCGGTCCCGAAGCTCTCCTTGTTGTCGGTGTCGTCAAGGGAGATATAGAGCTTCATCCCTTTTTCCTCTCCTCCCGTATTCCGTATGCGGGCCCGAAATGCCTCGCCTCGGCGGAAAGAGCGGCCTCCTCTGCGGTCTTGATGGCCCGGATCAGGAGCGGTATGAAGAGGCAGTCGAACAGGTCCTTCCAGTTGCGCGGGTTTACGAGATCACGGGGAGCGACGGAGGCCCCCCGAAGCCTCTGCATGAGGGCGATCTCCTCGATCTCCCGCACAAAAAAGGGGACAAAGCGGAGGCTGGTGAAAATGATGAAGACCATGCTCACGGGCATGATCTTTCTCAGGCCCGCCATGATCTGGGAACCCCGGGTCGTACGGAGAAAAAGGGCGCCCGGTAAGAAGAAGAGGAGGATCTGGAAGCCTATCTTCAGGCCCGTGGCCAGCCCGCTCGCCACACCGTCCTTGATGAGGTAGAGCGTCACGATGAGGGGGACCTGGATCAGGAAGAGGCGAAGATCCCCCCAGAGCCCGGAGACCCCCAGCCGCGCGAGCCAATAGAGTCCCACGAGGCTGGCCAGGAGGGCGGCTATGATCCACGCGTCGCGGGCCGCAACAGCCGCGGCTGAAAAGGCGAGGGCGAGGGCGATTTTCCATCCTGCGCCGAGACGATGGACGGGGGAATCCTGATACCGGAACTGAAAGGCGTTGTGCAGGGCCCCGTATTCTTTCATATCGCCGAAGGCCCCCCTAGCCTCCCTTCCTCCAGGGAGAAGGAGCGGTCCGCCCAAGAGGCGTCGACCAGAGGATCATGGGAGGTGACGACGATGGTGGAACCGTGTCGCTCACCGTAATCTCTCAGCATTTCGAGTATCCTGTACCTGAAATCGATTTCCAGACCCGAAAAGGGCTCGTCGAGCAGCAGCACCTGCGGCTTCAGGGCCATCAAGGAGGCCAGGGTGACCCGGTGCTTCTCGCCGTAGCTCAAGCTGAAAGGGGACCGGTCGCGCACGTGGAGCAAGTCGCACAGGGCCAGGGCGTCTATGGTGCGGCCGTCGATCTCCGCAGGGGTAAGGCCTCGCCGTTTTAAGGAAAAGGCGACCTCCTCGTACACGGTGTTCTCGAAGAGCTGGCGCACCGGGTTCTGTAGCAGCAGTCCGACTTTGCCCCGAAGGCTCTCCGGCCTCGGGTGCGCAAGGCCCAGCACGTTGACGGAGCCTGAGTCGGGACGGAGTAAGCCCGTCATCAGCATGAAAAGGGTCGATTTCCCCGCGCCGTTCGCCCCGCACAGGTGGATCCGTTCGCCCGGGTAGACATGGAGCGAAAGACCGTCGATCACCGGACGTCCTCCATTCCGGGAAAAGCAGACCTTGTCGAGGCCGATAGCCGGACGGTCGGACTTTTCGCTCGGCCTCGGCCGCTCGCGGCCGTCGCCGGCCGGCCCTGCCCCCGTAAAGGGAGCAACACGCGTCTCCCTCTCGATCACGCCGGCATCCATGAGCAGAAACCGGTCCGCGATCTCCTCATAGGGCCGCATGTCGTGATCGGCGACGACGATCGTGTAGGAGCGCTCCTTCAGCCCCTTGAGCACCCTGCGGAGGGCCTCTTTTCCGCGCGCGTCCAGCTGTGCGGTGGGCTCGTCGAGGAGGAGCAGGGACGGTTCCATGGAAAGGACCGATGCGAGGGTTAGCCGGTGTTTCTCGCCGGCCGAGAGCCCCTCGACGTTTCTCGTCTCGTAGCCGGAAAGACCGACCGCATCGAGGGTGCGCCTGACCCTCCCCTCGATCTTGTCGGGCTCGACCCCGAGGTTTGCGGGTCCGAAAGCCACTTCATCACCCACGGTCGTCGAGAGGATCTGCGATTCCGCGTTCTGGAAGACAATGCCGACGAAAGGGTTCGAATCCGGACCGTCGAGGCGGCATTCACCCTTGCTTTCCCCTTCCTTGAGGAGGTCGGACATGGCGAGGAGGAGCGTGCTCTTTCCGCACCCCGAAGGCCCTGCCAGGCAGACGCACTCCCCCCGGCGAACGGAGAGGGATACCCCGCGCAGTGCCTCGGTTTCTCCACCGGGATAGCGAAAGGACAAATCGGTTACCTCTACGGCAACGGAATACATAAATGGGCTTACCCAATCACACGAAACATAGAATGATGCGTGCGGCCCACGGAAGCGCTTCCCCGTCAGTCCTGCAAGGCGAACCGTACAGGCCACATGGCCGTGCAGGCGATGGGAAGACCGTTTCTCTTTGCCGGCGCGAACGTCGACCGCTTGAGCGCTTCCATGGCAGACTGGGCGAAGATCTGGTTCGTCGCCTCTACCACGTCCGCCCTTACCAGCTTACCCTTCTCGTCGATGCTCACGAGGAGGACCACCCTTCCTTCCCTCCCTCGCCTTTTGGCTTCAGACGGGTACGCCGGCTCCTCGTAATGGAGGAACCGGGGCCCGTCCACATCGCCGAACCTGGCCTCCACCGGGCCGCCTTCTCCTCCTCGGCCCGCTCCCGTGCCTGTCCCGGTCCCGCCCGTGCCCGTCCCTTTCCCGGTCCCGCTGCCGAGGCTGACCCGCCCTTCGGCGGTGTTCACCCCGGCTATGGCCACGCCTTGGCCTTTTGGCGAACTCCAGCCATCGGGCGCGCGAGAAGCGACCTCCCCATCGGGCCCCTTCCCCGGCCCGGCAGCCCTTGGCTCCTCCTGCTTTTCCACGGGATTGCCCTGCTGCTTCACCGATGCCCTCTCGCCTATCGCGGTAAGGGGCACCGGCTCCACAGGGCGGCTGGGGGCGGGTTTCTCTCTCTTGAGGCGCATCGGTGCAGGGGAAGCTTCTTCTCTCATGAGAGTGACTTCTATGTGCCTCAGTTCCTTGCCGGTCTGAGGGGTCTTCAAGAAAATAAAAAGGGAGAGCGCCGCGGCGTGGAGCAGTATGGCGGCGCCGGCGTACTTCATCCAGGCAAGTTTATCGGTCAATCTGGCTGCTCCCCCCCCGCTTTCGCCTATTCATGCGGGTAGGGCGCACCCTTCGCGGCCCGTGCCCGCCCTTCCGCCCTCGCACCGAGGGACGCTTTCGCCCTGTGTCTATATGATACGCACCACTCTCGGCGGTGTCAAGGCGTGGTTGGGGCGGAAAAAGGCAGAAAGGGTACTATTTGGTAGCATATTGAAGGTCTGTTGCAAGAATTCTCTTGACAACCGGGGCCGCCTGGGTATGCTTGTGGTAACAATTCCATTGCTCTTCGCACGCATGCAAAGAGGGAGAGCCGGCAGGCGCCTTTCCATGGAGAGCCCGGCACAATCAGGGCAGCGGGAGGGTCTTCCGTGAGCGTCGAACCTCCGGCAGACTTCATCAGGGGGCAGTGAAGAGGATGCACGGGCAAAAGTTCTCCCCGTTTCTTTTGGGCGTTGTTCTCGGTCTGGTCCTTTCCGCCTGCAGCGGTGGGTCGCCCGCGCGCTACGACCCCGGACCGGTAGCCACGCCCACGGGCCTCTTCGCGGTGGCAGGAAACGGCGAAGTCGCCCTGAATTGGGCTCCGGCCCAAAATGCAGCCGCATACAACGTTTACTGGTCGACCTCGTCCACCGTCGATGAGGCGGACAGCAGCGTGACAACGACGACGGGCACGTCGCTCATCGTGACGGGGCTGAGCAACGGCACGACGTACTACTTTGCGGTCACCGGGGTAAACGCCTACACCCAAACCCCCGAGTCGGCCATAGTCACGGCCCAGCCCACTGCCACCGACTTCGGTCTCGTGGACCTCGACGGCACCTGGAACTTCAACATACTCGTCTCCGGCCAGGCCCCGGGATGGATGCAGGGCCAGGTGACCATAAGCAGCGGCGTCGTCACGTTCAACTCTTTCCTCGACAGCTCGGGGAATACCGTGCCGCCGGCCGATCTCTTCGCGACGTGGAGCATCCTTCCCGACGGTTCCGTCTCTCAATCGGGGACTACGACGAACTTCTCCGGGGCCCTGTCGAACAACCCCTATAGGGACACGCTCGTGGGGATCGCCCAGTGGAGGGGCGCCTCCAGCCTCATTGCCGTAGTGCAGAAACAGGTAAGCTCGGTAACTTTCGGCAGCGGCGATATCGAGGGCGTCGGTGGAAATAGCGGGCCGAAATTCTTTGTCTATAACCAGATATCGAGCGGCGCCATACAGGAATGGGAATTCGAGGTGGCTAAGCTGGACCAAAGCAGCGGGGTCAAGTTGATAGCCTTCGATTCGTCCGACCACGCCACGTCGACCTTCCCTGCCCTGCCCGTTGTTCCCGGACCCGGCTACACGTTCCGGTCGGTCTTCACGTCCCCCACCTCCTCGGTCTTCTCTATAAACCCGTCGACAGGAAAGGTAACGGAAACCGTCGAGGGCGGCACGACTCTGCCGCCGGCGGGCTGTTCCCCCCAGGGAGTCTGTTTCCAGGGGATCATGTCCGCCGACAAGACGCTCATGGTGGGGACCTTCACCGATTCGAGGTATGGGACGGCAGCGGATCAGGGCTCGAGGAAATATGCCCTCAGGATCTATCAGATCGTCAACGCCCTCGTCAACGATTACGGCACCCCTCCCACGTACGATCTTTCGAAGCCCTACAACGTCCTTAAATTGGGTGTCGGCTCGACCGTCCTTTCCGGTGAGGGCGCGATGCAGCTCAACGCGACGACCACACCCGCCGGATCTTCCGGCTTGGTCAGCTTCTCTTCTTACAGCGACAGCGTCGGGGGCAGCCTGCCCGCCGATTCGTATTTTGCCTTTACGGCCATAACGTGGAATTCGAACAAGACGATCAGCGCCCCCCTGGGTGCCATTCTCACCGACCCCGGAAGCGGCGGCTACGCCGCCGACCCGACTTTTTACGGCAAGGTCTCCCGGTACAGCGACCTGGTGGCGTGGACCAGAACCGAGCCGGACGGCGCGAGAAGCCTCACCCTAGGGATGCAGAGGCCGCAATAGGTTTGGTAAGGATCGGATCTCTGCCCTCGTGCGCGGCCCCGGCACGGCCTCGATCTTACCGGTTGTCCTGGAAGGAGCACATGAATCCCAGGCTCTTGAAGGCGGTTTTCGTGATCCTCCTATGCCTTCCGCCGTCCCTCTGCCCGGCGACCCCCGAGGCGCGAGCGGATGAAGAGGCCCCGGTCTACAGTCTCGGCGAGGTCGTGGTTTCGGGCAGGACCGAAGGCGTCCAGGCTACCTAGTCCGTCTATACCGTCACGTCCGAAGACATACAGGCGAGGGATGCGAGGACCCTCGATCAGGCAATAAATCTTCTGCCCGGGGTCAACATAAGGGTGGGGGGAGACGGCGTCCCCAGGATCGACGTGAGGGGTTTCCGCACTCGCCACGTCATACTGCTCCTCGACGGCATTCCGATCAATTCAGCCCTCGACGCGCAATTCGACCCCAGGATCATACCCACCGAGAACATCGCCAAGATCAAGCTGACCACGGGGGCCAGCTCGGTGCTCTACGGCCAGGGGGGACTCGGCGCGGTGATCAACATCATCACGAAGAAAGGGACGAAGGGCCTCCACGGAATGATCGGGGCAGAGACAGGGGACCACGAGTCTTATCTGACCCGGGGAAGCATTTCCGGCGGCAAGGACGGGTTTGATTTCTTCGTGAGCGGCAGTTCGACAAAGATCACCGCCTTCCCCCTTTCCGGGGGCTTCACGCCGACCTCGGAGCAGGATACCGGTTACCGGAACAACAGCGACATCCAGAGGAACAACCTCTTCGGCAGCGCGAGCTTCAAGCCGAACGAGGACCTGAACCTGGGATTCACGGTCGCCTACTCCGACGGATCGTACGGCATTCCGGGCAGCATACTGAACCAGCCCTTCGACCCCTTCGCTTCCCCGCCGAAGTATGAGCGGATCGATTATTTCAACACCCTTTCGCTCCAGCTCGCCGCGGACTACGACATTACCCGGCACCTGAGCATAAGGGGGTGGACCTACCTCAACCAGGGTTATGAGCAGGACAACCTCTACGACAACGGCAACTTCAACTCCTTCAACCTCATTGCCGGCTCTTACCGCGAGCATATAAATACCCGCATCGAGGGTACGACCTTGCAGCCCAAGTACGACATGGGGCAGGCCGGCGTGGTCACCCTCTCCCTTTCCGTCGAGCAGGACAGCTGGGTGAACGGCGGATTTATTACCCTGGCCCCGGACACCTTCGGCCCGGCCTACGCGAACAAGTCTTTCGACATTTACTCCACCGGCATCGAATACGAGATCTCTCCCGTGAAAAACCTGGGTTTGGTGGCGGGTTACGGCCACTATTGGCAGGACAGGGAGGAAGGGGTCGCGGAGGGCTACAGCCTCCTCGGGGGGGCCTACTACGACCTGTCACCCGATACCAGGCTGAAGGCGAACTACAAGAGGGACATCCACTTCCCCACCCTGAGCGATCTTTACGACCTTACCAAAGGCAACCCCAACCTTTCCACCGAACAGTCGCGCACGTTCGAGGCAGGGGTGGAGCAGAAGCTCCCCCATGACAGCGTCGCGAGCCTGACCGGCTTTTACACCACTGCGTATAACCTCATACAGAACGATCAGGCCACCGGCCTCAACGCGAATCTGCCTGAGATCGACTTCACCGGCTTCGAGGCCGCCGCTTCCACGCAGGCGGTGGAAAGGCTCTTTCTCCGGGCGTCTTACACCTACCTGAACTCCAAGGACTACTCGCGCCCGGAGAACGGCCCGCAGCAGTATACCCCCGGCGACAGGGCCACGCTGGAAGGCAAGTATGACTTCGATTCGGGCTTCACGGCTTACGCCTCCCTCCTTTACGTGGGGAACCAGTACTTCTACACGAAAAACGGCGTAACCCCCATGCAGGAGATGAAGCTCGACAACTATGGCCTCGTCAACGTCAAGCTGAGCCGGAGGCTCTACCGGAACAGGGTAAACCTCTATATCGGGGTGAACAACCTGCTCGACAGGAACTATGAGACGGCCTACGGATTCCCCCAGGCGGGCCGCTTCATTTACGGGGGGGCGGAATGCCGCTTTTGAAAGGCCGGCCCTATGCCGCTCGATCGAAAAAATAAAAAGCTCTTTCACAAATATATTGATCTTTTTTGTAGGACTTTGTAACGTAGAGGAATTATATTATATAAGAGGGAAAGGTATCAGGCCATCGGATCGGGAAGGGCTTTCATCCGGCTCTTATGCCCAGGGTATGGGAGGCGGTTACTTTATCTCGGGTTCAGAGGCCAAAGGGGGGTGATAAGGCCGGGACTTTTTGAGGCGTAGCAGACGGGTCTAGAAGGGCTCCGTTCGCCGAATCCATCGAGAGGTGGAAACGGAAAGTATATTTAGAATTCATCAGGTAAGGAGGTCACAATGAAGAAACTGGCTATTTTTTTAGGCGTATTGGCGGTGCTCACGTGCGGCACGGGTGCCGGGGCGGCGTTGACGGAGACCATGTATTCAAACGGTGCCGGCGGGCATAGCGCCACCGACACGAGCGGCGGCCTTGTGGCCATAAATGTGTTGCAGGGCAGTCTCTTCTGGTCGGTGAGCGAGACCGGCAGTGTGTGGGATTATTCCTACACCTATACCCCGGCCACATCGGGCAAAACGCGCGGGGTCGGGGCAGTAGCCATCGAGTTCGGGGCCCTGCCTGCCTCTCTGACGTCGACCCTGACTTATATTTCACACACGGCGACCCCGCCCGCGGTGACCTACCCGAACCTTGGCGCCGGCCTGCAAACGATCGACAGAACATTGGCCGCCGGCTATGACTCATGGCTGGTTGCCGGCGATCCGACCGGAAGCGCAGTCAATGTCACGACGACTTTCCAGGGCCTCCAGTGGGTCCTCAACACCACCAACCCTACCGGTTCGTCTTTTACCCTCGACATCAAGACCTACCTTGCGCCGGTCTGGGGCAATATCTACATGGATGGATACAACGTGACCACCAATAACGGTTACGGCATGCTTCGGAACACGAACTTCGACACGGTAGAGACGGAGCCCTTTTCCCTCACCGGGCCGATTCCGGCCGGGTACGTTCCGACGCCGGGCGCCGTTGTCCCCATCCCGCCTTCCATTCTTCTCCTCGGCGGCGGCCTGGGCGGCCTCGGCCTGATGGGGAGAAAACGGGCCAAGGCATAGCGGATATTTGCAGCAGCAGGAGCCAACGACCGGGCATCCTTCCCTTATGCGGGATGCCCGGTCGTTTTATCAAAATGCCTCTTCGGCGATTTCCAGGGCCGCCCGGTCCATCCTCATTATTGTCCCGGCCTTGGCAGTCGCCTGGCTGAGCACGGTGCTCGCAAAGAAGCGGGCAGAGGCCAGTTTGCCGCTGTAGAAGGCCGCGGAGGGATCCTCCGCCACAAGCTTTTCCCATCCTTCCGCACCCGGCCCAACCCCTTTTTCCTCAGCCAGTGCGGTCAACCGGTCCCGGGCTATGACCGCCTGCCACATGAGCAGCCAGCCCACGGTGACGTCACCGAAAAGCTCCAGGTAGGGGGTAGCGTAGAGGGCGAGGCCGCGGAAATCCTTCTTATGAATTTCGACAAGAAACCTGGAGGCGTCGGACAGCGCATCCCTGGCGGTCTCCAGCATCTCGACGTAAGGAGCCAGCCCGTGGCGGCCCCTGTTGGCCTTACAGAATTTGCCGATGTCTTCGAGGTGTCCTTTAAACAGACTCTCGCTATCCTGGCCCAGATTGCGGCCTGCCAGGGTCAGGGCCTGGATCCCGTTGGTGCCCTCGAAGATGGAGTGGACTTTCTCGTCTCTCAGGAATTGCTCGATAGGGTAATCCTTCATGTAGCCGTAACCGCCGTAGACCTGCATGGCTGTTTCGGTTACCCGAAAACTCATGTCCGATCCATAGGCCTTCGCAACGGGAGTGAGGAACGCGGTCCGCCTTTCCCACTCCCGTCTCTCTTCCCTGCTGCGGGCGATCCTCTCCCGATCTATGCAGTAAGAGGCATATAGTATGAGAACGCGTACGCCCTCGGTATACGCCTTCATTTGAAGGAGCATGCGGCGGACGTCCGGATGTCTGATGATCGGTACCTGGCCCGAATCCTTGGGGGCGCCGATCTCCGTTCCCTGGAGCCTCTCTCTGGCATAGGCCAGGGCATGGAGATAGGCGGTGCTGGCTACCGCTGCTCCATGACGCGCCGCAATCAGTCTCGATTCATTCATCATGGTAAAAAAGATCTGCAAACCCTGGTTTTCCCTGTCCACCAGCTCACCCGCACACCTCCCCTCCTCGCCGAAATTTAAATGGCAGGTGGGGGAGCCTTTGAGCCCCATTTTCTTTTCGATGGAGATGGTCTTCACGTCGTTCGGCTCTCCCAATGATCCGTCAGGATTGACCCTGATCTTCGGAACGAGGAACAGGGAGAGGCCCTGGGTTCCGGCCGGGGCACCTTTGACCCTGGCCAGCACAAGATGGATGATATTCTCGGTCAGGTCGGTGTCGCCCCCGGTGATCAACATCTTGCTCCCCGTAACGGCATACGTGCCGTCCCGGTTACGTTCCGCCCTGGTCTTCGTGGCGCCTAAATCGCTCCCTGCCTCGGCCTCCGTCAGCACCATGGTTCCCGTCCATTTGCCGGAAAGGATCTTCTCCATATATTTCTTTTTCTGCTCTTCCGTGCCGTGGGTGGCTATCAGCAAAGCTGCGCCCCGCGTCATGGCAGCAAGTGTCTGAAAGGCCAGGTTGCCGGCCTCGAAGTATTCATTCGCGGCCATACCCACGACCATGGGCATGCCGATTCCGCCCATTTCCTGCGGAAGGTCGAGCCCCCGCCACCCTCCGTCATTCCACTTGCGCCAGAGATCATGGAACGATTTGGGCACGCTCACCCTGCCGTCTTTCAAAAGGCACCCCTCCGTGTCACCCGCGGCGTTGGTCGGCATCATCACGTTTGTCGCGAGCTTTTTGGCCTGGCCGAGGACCTGCCTGTACGTTTCCGTCTCGAACTCGGAATAAACCTCCGATTCCGAGAACTTGCCGATCTCGAATTGCTCGAAGAGGATCAGCCTCTGATCCCTTTCGTCCACCAGCATGTCAGCCATCATCGTGCTCCTTTAGCCCCGACTCCGGAGAATCTCAGCGAGGCATATCAAAAAAAGTATAAGCGGCCCGATACCTACCTTCTCACCAGCCTCACCTTGTACGAGCCGAAGCTCCGCGCCCGGAGGCATCCCGCGAGCACGCCCGTCTGGTAAGAGAGATGCTCCAGGACGTAATAGAAGAGAAAGGCGGGAAAGCCGAGGCGGGGCCGCTTTATCGCGTAGTCCACTGACGACGAGACCCCGACCAGGAAGCCCCCGAGGAGCCAGACAGGATGGAAGAGAAAACCGAGAAGGAGCAGGGGTGCCAGATAATATCGCACGACGTGGAACGAGATAAAGTAGGCGCACGAGAAGTAGCTCCTTGCCACCGAGGCGAGGACCCTCCCGCGGGCGAGGCCCAGGCCCAGCCTGTTTATTTTTACCGCTTTCGAGCAAGCCTCGCCCGCGAGACACACCCCGGCCGCGCAGAGAGGCAGGGGGGTCCGGAAGAGCATGGCGGTGCAGACGGCGAGAAAGGCAGCGGCAGCCGGAGGCGGTACCTGGAAGACTTTCTTCTTCTCGGGATGGAGCCCGTAAAGTACAGCCTCCGAGGTCCTGTTTCTATGCTTGTGCCTCACCCGGCCGAAGGGGACATAGAGCAGGTGAAAACCCCTGCCGCGCATTCTCCAGCAGAAATCGACGTCTTCGCCCACGTGGAGGTCTTCCCTGATCCCCCCGGTTTCCCAATAGACCGCCCTGCGCACGAGGAGGTTGCAGGTGGGCGTATAGAGCGTGGAGTCATCAGCCGCGCCGCAGAGCACCTGTCTACCCATGTTGAGCGACGAGAAGGCCCTCTCGTAGCGGTCCAACGGCGACTCTTCGAAGTAGCCGTCCACATACCCGCCCACGGCCCCGACCCGTGCCCACTGGAAATAGGTGACCATCTCCCTCAGCCATCTTTCTCCTGCCACACAGTCGCTGTCGAGGAAGGCGAGAATCTCCCCGCGGGCCTCTCGGGCGCCGAGGTTCCGGCAGTGCGATTGTCCGCGGCTCTGCCCATGGGAGAGCAGTCTACAGGGGAACCGGGCCGCCGCATCTCCGGTCCCGTCCCTCGACCCGTCGTCGATGACGATCACTTCCATCCGCCCTCCCGGATAGTCCTGGGAGAAAACCGAATCGAGACACCCGCGGAGTTCGGCCTCGCGGTCCCTTGCGGGGATGATCACCGTGACGAAAGGGAAATATCCCCCGTTTCCGGCCTCCACCATCTCCAGGAGACCTTTCTTTCTGAAATAGTCGCACAACGCATACACCCGCTCCTCTTCCGTCCCGTGGACCCGGGCCGCGATCTCCGTGAGGTTCCGCTGCCCGTCGCACAGCCGGAGGATGCGCGCGGCCTGGGGCCGCACCCGGATCACCCTGAGGGGCCTCTCCGAAACGACAAGGAACGTGTCCCCGTCGTTCTCGACGCGCACCCCCTTTCTCAGCCGGTAGACGAAAGGTATCATCGACCGTGCCTCTCGCTTTTTCTCATCGATCATTTTCTCATCGATCTGCCGCGGGGCCTTTCACGCCGTCAATCTCCCGATGCGCGATGCCCGCTCCGCTCTAATTGTACAATGTTCCGGCGGTAAGTCAATAACCGCCCGACCGACTGCCGGTCCGGAGCTCCCCCTAGTTTTTGGCCCGGCAGCGCTCCCCTTCCCGGCGCCTTGACAATGACGAAAAACCGATTATATTGTAGAGTACGTTACTCAAGTATGGAGGTTGTGCGATGAAAAGTTTCAGCATGTACGGTCTCAGCAGTTGTCCGTGGTGCCAGAAGGCAAAACAGTACTTTGATGAACGGGCTGTTCCTTACAGCTACGTCGACTATGACCTTGCCTCGGCTGAAGAGCAGAAGAGAATATCGGAAGAGATGAGCAGCTTCCGGATGAAGGGCTTCCCGGTAGTCAAATACGGGGAAGAGGCCGTGGTCGGTTACAGCCAGGAGAAGTATTCCGAGCTGTTCAAGTCGGCGTCATACGAGTCCTCGGCGGCGTGCGCGTCATCGGCGTGCGCGTCATCGGAGTCATACGAGTCCTCGGCGGCATGCGCGTCATCGGCGGCATACGAGTCCTCGGCGGCGTGCGCGTCATCGAAGTCATCGAAGTAAGGCCCTC
>Ga0326727_10018832_pt1 | contig 14019 bp, 14 predicted proteins | sample MB2enrmetagenome_FD_207643 | JGI IMG/M metagenome (GOLD analysis project Ga0326727, IMG submission 207643) | Lab enriched peat soil microbial communities from McLean, Ithaca, NY, United States - MB29MY | ecosystem: Environmental > Terrestrial > Soil > Wetlands > Peat | place: USA: New York...
ATTGGACGTTTATTACCAACATCTCCAACGCGACATGCTCGCCACCCTGCAAACTCTCAAAATCGCCGCCTGATCTTCCCCACTAAGACCAACATGTTGGTTTTAGTTTATCGATAGCGGGACAAAGAAAAAATGATTTCCTGGCGTCTTGGCGACTTCGCGCCTTTGCGTTAAAAAGGGTCGCCTGGCATCTCCACATTTTGTCTGCCGCACCCCGCCCGCTCTGTCCAGCAACAAGTCCGCCGCCCCAGAAAATGGGTCCACCCATGGTTTGGGTTGTTTTTTGCTCTGCTTGGGTTGACCCCTGCCTCGAAACCGACAAGGGTGGCTAAATTTAGCCATAAAGTGGAGCAAAGGGCAAAAAGCAGCTACATGTTACTGCTCTGTTACTTTTCGTGTTACCGGCTAAGTCGTTGATTATCAGCACTTGTTACCGTGTTACCGATTTTTTGGACCTATCATCCATATCTTGCGTTTTGTGCGCTTTTTTGCGGCAAATGAGTTGTTTGGTGTTAAAATTGCCTTGCCAGCTTTTGCGCAACTTCCCGACACTATGGCAATAATATGATAATGGCCCCATTATGAAACCCGTTCGTCTCGGCATCATCGGCCTGGGCAATATCGGCAGCCACCATGCGGAGTATCTGCTGGCCGGAAAGGTCAAACGGTGCGAACTCAGGGCCGTTGCCGCCACGTCCACCGCTAAACTCGCCCCTTACCAACAGCGCGGCTTGAAGGTGTTCGGTGACGGGGAGGATTTGATCCGTTCCGGCGAGGTGGATGCGGTCATCGTGGCCACGCCGCATTTCCAACATGCTTCCCTGGGGATCGCGGCGTTGCAGGCGGGGCTGCATGTCATGGTGGAAAAACCCATCTCGGCCCATAAAGCGGATGCCGAGCGCTTGATCGCCGTTCGGCGGCAGCATCCCAAACTGGTCTTTGGCGCGATGTTCCAGATGCGCGCCGAATCGCGTTATCTCAAGATCAAAAAAATCATTGCGGACGGTCAACTGGGCGGGGTCGTTCGTTTTTCGTGGATCGTGACGGAGTGGTTTCGGACCGAGGCTTATTATGCCGGCAGCGCCTGGCGCGGGACGTGGAAAGGGGACGGTGGAGGGGTCCTGATCAATCAATGCCTGCATCAATTGGACCTCTTGCAATGGCTCCTGGGCATGCCGGCGCGCGTGCGCGGCTTCGTGCATCTGGGCCGCTTCCATAAGATCGAGGTCGAGGATGATGTGACGGCCTACCTGGAATTTCCCAACGGGGCGACCGGCACGTTTGTTTCGACGACCGGCGAAGCGCCTGGCACCAACCGCTTGGAGATCAGCGGCGACATGGGCAAGTTGCTGCTGGAAAACGACCGTCTGCTGTTCCTGCGCAATGAAGTTTCGATGACCGAATTGTGCAAGACGGCCCGGCTCGGTTTTCAAAAGCCCGATGTCCAGAAAGTCGAAATCCCGATTCCGCCCGAACCGGCGCAGCACGCCGCGTTGACCCGGAATTTTGTCGATGCCATCCTGGATGGCGCGGCCTTGATTGCCCCCGGCGAAGAGGGCATCCATTCGATTGAGCTGGCCAATGCCATGCTCTATTCGGGATTGACCGGACAAATGGTGGAGTTGCCGCTGGACGGCGCGGCTTACGAACGGAAACTCAACGAACTGATCGCCGCCTCCACATTCGAAAAGAAGGTGGTCAAAACTTCCAACGAGGATTTCGCCAACTCTTTTATGCGATAACCCGGCGGGATTATATGATTCTTACAGGCATTGACGATGAAGCGGGCGTCCGCTTGGACGCGCTAATCAAGGCCGCGCATGAGTTGGGCTGGAATTGTTTGGAACTGCGCGCTGTCGAGGTGCCGGGATTCGCCAGGGCCAATGTCCACGATATTCCCGACCAGGCGTTCGACCTCGCCGCGGACCGTCTGAGTGAGACGGGCCTTGGCGTTCATTGTTTCGGCTCGGCCATTGCCAATTGGTCCAGGAAAATATCCGATCCGTTCGACCTCACGCTGGCGGAAGTCAAACGCTGCATTCCACGCATGCAGCGGCTGGGCACAAAATTGGTGCGCCTCATGAGCTTCAAACCGGGCGACGCCGTCAAGGCCAGGGACAAACAAATATATGACAGCTTCGTGCGTTACGCCCGCCAACTGGAGGCGATGATTGGCGTAATCAAAGCTGAATTCCCAAAGACGACGGAAGCATGAAGACCGCCATCCTGAGCACAAAGCCCGGCAAACCGATCCGGAGACCCCGGTGGGGCTTTCCCTGGACCGTTGCCGAATTGAAACTGCTTGGCAAAAAACCGGATTCAGTCCTTGCGAAGCGATTTGCCCGCACCATCAAAGAAGTTGTGGCAATGCGGGAAAACCGACGCATTGGCTTAATCACCGGCCCGCGCCGCTGGACGGCACGCGAAATCAAGCTGCTCGGCACGATGACCGACGCTGAATTAGGGCGCCGGCTCCGGCGGAAGAGGGGCCGGGTCCGCGCGCAACGCTCTCAGTTAGAAATACCTCCATTCAGGCCTCGCTCGAGATTTCGCTTCTGGAAACCCTGGGAAATCAGGCTGCTGGGTACGATGCCGGATAAAGAAGTGGCGCGCCGTTTGAAGCGCACATGGAGCTCGGTGGCGGGCCAACGCCACATCCTGAGAATTTCTCGTTTCAGTTCTTTTAGAAGGTGGACAAAAGAAGAGGATCAGTTGCTTGGGGTCCTGCCGGATGAGGAAATTGCGCGACGGACGAGCCGTACCCTGTGGGCCGTGAAATTTCACCGTAACAGCTTGGGGATTCCAAAGGCGAACCCGAAGCACGCACCGCCCCATGTTTGGACGGCCCAAGAAACCCGATGGCTCGGGCAGTTTGCCGACGCTGAAGTAGCCAGGCGAATCGGAATCGTCCCGGAGCGTGTAAGGCACCACCGCATAAGACTTGGAATAGCGGCCTGGCGGCGTCTGCCCGATATGATACCGTGGACTCGATCAGAGGAAAATCTTCTCGGCACGATGCCGGACAAAGATTTGGAAAAACGGCTGAATCGTACATTAAACGCCATCCGTACTCGTCGGGCGAGATTAAACGTGCCGCCGTTCAACCCCGCATGCAAACCATGGACCCAAGAGCAGTTGAATCTGTTGGGCAAATTGCGCGACGAAGAAATAGCTGATCGCACGGGCCATCCGGTTGGCTCTGTACACAACAAGCGCCGCGAACTGGGGATTGACATCTTAAACTCTGAACACAAAATTTGGACACCCGAAGAAGACTCGCTCTTGGGCACGGATACCGACAAGAAGATTGCCAGGCGCCTGAACCGCTCTGAAGGATCGGTCATCGGCCGCCGGAATTATCTTCGGATTCGACTGCGCCGGCCCAAATAGCCAATTATTGACAGCGTTGGTAATGATTGGCGAAATCAAAGCTGAACTGGCGTGAATTACTTCGACGGCGCCGACTTGGCGGGCAGCGGAATGACCTGTGATTGCAGGCCCATCTTGGAGCAAAGCAAATAAACAACGGCGCCGACGAGGAAGGCGGCGACGGGCGCGGCAGGGATCGGATAAATGTCCAAGATAGGCAGGATGCCCACCACGAAGCCCGCCAGCCACGCCACCCAGCCAGCCGGATTGAAGCCCGCGCGCGGACCGGGCCAATTGCCGCCGGCCAGCAGGTAGTCCACCATCATCGCGCCGCAGATGGGACCGAAGGAGGCGCCGATGATCTGGAAGACGATGATTGCCTTGCCGGCCAGGCCGGTAATCGCCAGCACAATGCTTACCACCGTGCCGATGCCGACGGAAATGAACGGATTCACGTTGGGCAAAGTGGTCTTGAAACTGTTGGCGGCAATAAACGCGGAGAAGCACGCCGGCGGAAAGGCGGCCAGCGCCAGCAGGAACAGAATCAGGGGCGCACTCTGGCTCATAAGGATCGGGATCAAGCCGGGCGTCTGGAGAATCAGGCTCGGAGGATTAGTCTTTGACGCTGCTGCCGCCGCGGCTGTGCTGAAATCGGGTGAGCCGTAAGTGCCGGCAACGATCAGCAGCGAAATCCCCGCCGTCAGAGTGATGGCCAAAGCAATGCCAATCAGGCCGCCCATCTGCACGTCATTCTTATCCCGGCTATTGATGCCAAAATCCGCTCCGGCAGCCCCCGCAGTGGCAAAGAAGCCGACCACGTAGGTCATCATGAACGCCAGCACGCCAAAGGTGCTCAGCGCCGCCGGGGCCTGCGGCGAGAGACCTTTGTGCAGGGCGATGAACTTCTGCGGGTCGAAACTGCCGATGGCGCCCGCCGTTTTCGCCAGGAGGATCAGCAGGATAACCAAAGGAATCAGCGGCACGTAAGTTGCCACCTTGGCAACATACTGAATGCCTTTTAAACCGACGAAGGCGGCCAGCACGCCCCAGACCACCATGATGACACGTGGCGGCAGATGAGTAAACGGCGCGAGCGCCTGCGAGGAGAAATAGACGTTGACGCCGACCCAGCCGAATTGCAGCACGCCCATCAGGAACCCCGGCATGAGAAAACCGCCCTGCGCGCCAAAGGTGGAGGTGCCCACGATATAAAGCGGCAGGCCGGTTTTCATGCCCAACAGCCCCGGCACCAGGTAGAAGAGGAAATGACAGACCAACGCGGCCAGCACCAGGCTCAACAGCGCCCAGCCCACGCCTTGCGAGAGCATGCCGCCCGCGTTGGGGGCATTGACCGCGTCCTGCCAGAATACAAACCAGAGAAAGATGCCCGCATAGGCCGGCGCCGTATTGGCGTGCCAGGGCGCGCGCTTTCCGGGGGGATTGGGCGTCGCGCTGGTGATGTAAGAGGGCAGTTGCCCCACAGGTTGCTTGTCTTGATTATTCATGGCTCCGTGATGGGGTTAACTTGCCAATTTGTCAAACAAATTCCGGCTCCTCGATTTCCCTGGGCGGCCGCCCCAGGGGCGTGCCGTCGGCCGCTTCCGGATACTCAAAAATCCGGCCCTCAAAATTGCGGATGACCACGCGGTCGTTGTTGCGGCTCAGGACATACTCCGGATTGACCGGGACTTTGCCGCCGCCGCCGGGCGCGTCAATAACATATTGCGGCACGGCATAACCGCTGGTGTGCCCGCGCAAACTTTCCATGATGGCCAGCCCTTTGCGGACGCTGGCCCGCAGATGGGCCGAACCGGTGATCAGGTCGCATTGATAGATGTAATACGGCTTGACCCGGCACATCAGCAGTTTTTGCGCGTGCGCCCGCATTGTCACCGCGTCGTCGTTGACGTGGCGCAGGAGGACCGATTGATTGCCCAGGGGAATGCCCGCGTCGGCCAAACGGCCCAGCGCCTCCCGCACCTCCGTCGTCAGCTCGCGCGGATGGTTGGAATGAATGCTGACGAACAGCGGATGATATTGTTTCAACATGGCGCACAACCCGGGCGTGACGCGTTGCGGCAAAAAGACCGGGATGCGCGTTCCAATGCGCAGAAATTCCAAATGGGGAATGGCCCGCAACCGCTCCAAAAGAAACTCCAGCTTTTCATCGCTCAACAGCAAAGGGTCCCCGCCGCTCAACAACACGTCCCGAATCTCCGCGTGCCGGCGGACATATTCTATTTGACGGTCGAATTCCGGGTGAAAATCGTAACCGGACGCGTTGCTCACCATGCGCGAACGCGTGCAATACCGGCAATACGCCGCGCACCGGTCCGTCACCAAAAACAGCACCCGGTCGGGATACCGATGCACCAAACCCGGCACGGGCGAATGGGTGTCCTCCCCGCACGGATCGCTCATTTCCCAGGGGGCGGCGTGGGTTTCCTGCCCGCGCGGCACCACCTGCCAGCGAATCGGGCAATTTTCGTCCGCCGCATCGATCAGATTGAAGAAGTAAGGCGGAATGCTCAACGCCAGCTTTTTATTGGCCAGGAGGGTCCCGGCGTATTCCTCCGGCGTCAGCGTCGGCAACAGCCGCTGCAACTGTTCCAGCGACGCGATGCGATTTTTGAGCTGCCACCGCCAATCCGTCCAGTTCGCTTCGCTGACATCGGTCCAAAACCCCCTCCCGGCGGAATGGAACTCCTTGAGGGCTTGGAATCTGGTGGAATCGGGATACTCCCCGTTTTGACCTGCGAACGTATTATTTTGCATTCTCACGGCACTATAAATTGGCTCGCTTTTATGTCAAGTCAGCGCGAAAACCCGGTTTTTCATCCGTTCTTATCAGGTCTTATCCTTGGTTCAATAATTTGACCATGGATGGCACCCGATTTTCCGTCGGAACCAGCGCCTGCCAAAATGGTTGTTGCCATCAATCAATGGTCATGGTATTATTTCATGGTATGAAGCATGACGTTGTGCCCATCGACCAAGCAGGCCGGATCGTTCTTCCAAAGAACGTGCGCCAGGAACTTGCCATCAAGCCCGGAGACACATTCAAAGTCTCAATTGAGGGGTTGGCGGTCACGTTGACGCCCAATAAGGAACGGACCGGATTCATGAGGAAGGGGAAGGCACTTGTCTTTTCGACCGCCAGCAATGAAACGTTAAAAGAGGAAACTGTGCAACAAATCCTGGAGTCAGGCCGGGCAGAACGCGATTCCCAAAGCATCGAGGGTCTCGTCAGTCCAAAACACCGGGGATGAAAGTCTTGCTTGATACAAGTGTGCTTCTTGCTGCAGTGATTGAAAAGCATGCAGCGCACGGGCGGGCCTTTGCCGTGCTTGAGGGCGTCCAAAACGGAAAGGATGAGGGTTTTGTGTCAGCCCACAGCCTGGCCGAGCTTTATGCAAATCTTACAAAGCTTCCGCCGCCGTTTCGCCATTCACCGGAGCAGGCGTTGCTCACCATTGAAGAGAACGTTCTCAAATACTTTAAAATCTCAAGCCTTTCGGGCGGTGATTATAGCGCGTTGATTCGCGAAGCGGCCCTGGCCGGGATTCAAGGTGGCACTATTTATGATGCTGTTTTGCTGAAGAGCGCGACAAAAGCGGAGGTCGATCAAATCTACACGCTCAACCTGAAGCATTTTGAAGCCGTGACACCCAAAAACTTTGGCCCGGAATTGCTCGTTCCGTAACGAGACAAGTTCGTTAAACAGCTTTCTGGTTTGACACCATGGACGCTTTGCCTTGTCATCGGGCGGGTGAAAGGCAATGGCGGCTTTAAATTCTTCCTTGGCATCAGCTTGTGTGGCTGGCTGTGGGCCGTGAACGCGCCCGGCGGTCCGCCGTTGCTGACGGATGACCCGGATACGCCAGGGCCAAATCATTGGGAAATCAACATCGCCATGACCTCTGAAGACGAAGCGCACGAATGGACCCTCGGAACGCCTTTGCTCGACATCAATTATGGCGTGGGCGACCACATCCAGTTGAAATACCAGGTTCCGTTGGAAGTGTTCGTGCCAAAACAGGGCGGGGCGCGCGCCGGCATGGGCAATTCGCTCCTCGGCGTCAAATGGCGCTTTGTTGATCAGACCAACGGCTCCTGGCTGGAGATTTCCACTTATCCGCAGTTTGAATTCGTTTATCCCCAGTCTTCCGTGCAGCGCCTCCTGGCCGATAACGGGGACAATATTTTGTTGCCGATTGAAGTGGAACACAAGTTCGAGAAGCTGACTGTTTATGCGGAAGGCGGTTATTTATTGAACTCGGAACGGGAGCCGGAAGCGCTTTATGGCGTGGCGGCCGAATATGAGTGCAGCGAAAAATTTTCCCTGATGGGCGAGTTTTACGGCGGATTTGGCCACGATTTCCAGGAGAACGGACTAAGCTTCAATCTCGGTTTTCGGCGGGCATTAACCGAACACGTCGCTCTTATTGGTTCCGCGGGCCGGGCGATTAGCGGGCCGGCCTTGAGCGCGCCGTCTTTTATGAGCTATCTAGGGCTGCAGTTGACGTTCTGAAATCCCAATGCCACGAACCTCTTCAGGCGCTTCCTTCATCCCTTATGAAAAACACCTTCTTCATCCTCTGTTTGAGTTTTCTCGTTGCCGCCGGCGGCCTGACATCCGTCCTTGCCAGCGACGCGCTGGCTTCGGCGGTTAGGCCGGGTTCCATCACAAACGGCGCGGAATGGGAAAATGGCAAACCGGTTGCTTTGCCGGGCGCGCGGCGTCCGAAAGTGGAGACAGTTTTTCTCTCACGGCCCCAAACCGAGTGGACGTATTCGCATCACCCGCACCTGGCTTTTTTCAAGGGGCGGTTCTACGCCATCTGGTCCAATGGCAGAAAAAGCGAAGACCAGCCGGGCCAGCGTGTGCTGATTTCCACAGCCGTGGACTTCACGCATTGGACCCAGCCGCGCCCGCTGGTTGACACGGTGACGGATGCGAATGGCTTTGAGGAGACTCTGACCGCCGCAGGCCTTTACCACCATGGCGACACGCTGGTGGCCTATGTCCAGAGTTGTGGACCGCATTACGGGGAAAACCGAGCCGTCAATGCGTTGACGACCCGCGACGGCCTGAACTGGAGCGCGCCACAGGACTTGGACCTCTCCATTGCGCCCCCCAACCACGGTCCGCAACCGATCGCATCGGGGCGGTTGATTATTTGCGGGAACACTTCATATCCGTGGTCGGATGATCCCTCGGGCCTGAGCGGCTGGCACATGACAGGCATCCACCCACCCGCCTCGATCGGGAAACCCTGCGAAGGCGCGTTTTACCAGACCGATGACGGCGTGATTCACATGCTCTTGCGCAACGGAAACAAGCAAATACCGCATCGGCTATGGCTTACCGAAAGCCGCGACAACGGCTTGACTTGGTCGCCTGCCGTTCCCACCGGATTTAGCGACGCCGGTTCGAAGTTTCATTTTGGACGGTTGCGAGACGGGCGGTTTTACTACGTCGGCAACCCTCTGGCGAAACGGACGCCACTGGTGTTATCATTGTCACGAGATGGGAGGCAGTTCAACCAGCATTTCGTCCTTGCTGAAGGGCACCGCGAGATGGGCCGCGGCAGCGACGAATTCGGCTTCCCGGCATATCCGCACAGCATCGTTCATGACGGATACCTTTATGTCATCGTCTCACGTGGCAAAAACAAGATCGAGGTGTTGCGCGTGGCGCTGTCGGAACTTGCCAACAAACCTTGAAACGACCTTGAGTTCCGGTGCCTGTGGAGTCTTGGTTGGCGCGGTTGACCTTCATTGCAAGGGGTGGTGAAGAGCCGCTTCCAAAACAGGATCGCGGCCGGCCAGAAAATCATTGAGCGAATAAGGCACAAAGATGTCGGGATCGAGTGAGAGCGGATCGGCATCGTGAATCTGGCGGACGTATTGTGTCGAGTATTGCACCTTCAGCCTTGAGTTCGGCAGCATAAAAGATTCCGCCTGACCATAATGATTGGGTTTGTTGCCGGCAGGTTCGCCAACAAGAATGGCGTCAAGATGTTTGCGGAAACTCAATGCCATGTTCATCGCGGCAGAAAACGTGCGCCAGGCAATAAGAGTGTAGAGATGTCCCTTCGCTCTGAGCGCGGGTCGCGACTTCAACCCGTCCGCAAGGGGCTTCACGATTCCCGGAGTGCCGCCGCCATTGAAGCGCAGATCCACGACAACACGCTGCACAGGGTGCGTGTCCGCAAAAGCGAACAGGTTACGGGTAAAATTCACGAAGGGATTGCCCGGTTCATTCGTGCATTGGTTGCATTGAATATAAAGGGTGTGTGTTTGCGGCAAGTATTCATACCAGTAGAAAGCCTTGGGGTGCTTGTAGCACAACGCGGTTGGAACCTGCATGGCGTCAGCGGCATTCACCAATTTCCGGCTGGTTTTGGAGGAACCTTCCGACCCAATTTCCAGGGTAAATTCACCCCGGCCAGCCTTGGCGCAGGTCAAAAGCAATCGGCCGTCGGGGTCGGCGATTTTTTCCTGCCGCATCAATTCCACCATCGTCATGTATCGCGGACTCTCGGCATGCAGATGAGCGTCATTCTCGTGGGGGATGTATGGAGCCACCGCTGCTTCGACCTGCCTGGGTGTCATTAAACCAATCCGCACCACGCGGCTGCCGGGCGCCCCTTGATAGTTCGGAGCCGCAGCCACAACGGCCAGCCCATCGGAAAACCACTGCATTTGGATTGGATAAACATGCAGTGCATGGATGCTGATTGCCGACATGGGCTTTACCTGCGTATGCCCCACACCCAAACGGGCCAGAAGGCGCATCAATTGAAGGACGATTTCGGCATCGGAGAGTTTCGGAACTTCACTCCGAAGTTCCGCGACTTTGCGATCGAACTCCTCCTTGGGAATGAGCTTGAACAAGTCTTTCTGCCTGACAGCAAGTTCCCTGGCGAAAAAGTCGAGGTCTTCCTGCCAGCGGCCCGTGCGCGTGGCCGGGTTATCTGACGCCGGAGTGGCGGTCAGTTGGCATGAAAAGCAAAGCGCGATGCCCGCAAGCAGAGACGCTGTCTTCATGGCTGACCGCTTCACCATTGTATAATTACAATCGCCTGGGCGGGGAACAATCCCAAATTCCCGCATCCGAGGGCTGTGAAAAGGCCAAAGCCAGTCAAACGGCGGGGAACGTGCCGTCTTTTATGAGCTATCTGGGGCTGCAATTGACGTTCTGAAACCGCCGGCAAGATTCTGGTTTGACTTCGCCCGTGCGCGAGTGGTATTTTCCTGATGTTAATTAAACACATAAAGGAGCAGCCACACATTCACCGCGCCATTAGAGAGATTGAGAAAGCCCTCGCGTTGAAGTAAATATATCATTGACAATATGAAGACTTCCCTGTCCTTCTCCGCCATCCGAAGCGCCGCGCTTGCCCTCGCTGTCGCCGCTGGCATCAGCGCCCAAGGCGCCACCACCACGACTCAACCGAACACGACCGTCCCCGCTGGCAAGAAAAAAGCGGCCGCCGCCGTGGTTCCCAATGGAAACGTAATCGGACTGCTGGATCAGGCTTACACCCTGCTTTCCAGCGCCAACCACGATTATAAGGGGCATCGCATCCGCGCCATGCACGCCATCAAAGCGGCCGCGCGGGAACTGGGCGCAACCCTGAGTGGCGAGGGAAAAGGCGGCGAGAATCAACAGTCGTCCGATGCGCAATTGCGCAGCGCCCAATCTCTCCTGCAACAGGCTGTCACCGGGTTGGTCGGCAGGCCGCAGCGCCATGTGGCGGAGGCGATCAAGCAACTGAATATCGCCTTGACCATAAAATAAAAGGGCGATTGCTCGCGGTCCGTTTTTAATCTTTTTTCGACGGGGCGGCTGGAGATGCGGGCGGGGCGGAGGGAGGACTGCCCGTTGCGGTTGGGCCGCTCGAAGCCGGAGCTTTGCTTTCCTTTGTTGCGCCCTCGGATGAAGAGCCGGAAGTGGCGCCGGCATCTTTCTTGGCGGCGGCCTTGTACTGTTCGCTGCGGTAATCCGTGGCATAAAACCCGCTTCCCTTAAAAATCAAACCGCCCCCCGTGCCGATGGCTCGTTTGACCTTTCCTTTTCCCCAGGGTTTTTTTGGGCACAAAGCCTTGGGGCAAACGGTCAACGCCCTGGCTGTAATCGGTTGCACCGTCTCAAACCTGTGCTGGCATTTGGAGCAGATGTATTCGTAAGTCGGCATTAATTTGGAAGCGGGTGAAAATCTCAACCGCCGATGCAGCTCATGGTCCGCTCCGGTTGGACAAATTCCGGCTCGCCAATATGGTGGCGGGCCTCCTTTTGCCAGACGACGGAGCGGAGAAAATCGCGCAGCGTGTCATCGCCCGCGCCGGCCCGCGCCAAACCCCGGAGATCATGCTCCACAACGCTAAAGAGGCAGGTGCGGATTTTCCCGTCCGCCGTCAGCCGGAGCCGGTTGCAATGCCCGCAAAAAGGTTCGCTGACCGGAGCGATAATGCCGATTTCCCCCCGCCCATCGGGCAAGGCCCACCGGCAGGCTGTTTCCGACCGGTTCAGGGAAACCAGGGGCTGGAGCGGAAAGCGTTGTTGCAATCTCCGCAGGATTTCCCGTCCCGGCACCATCAAGTCCTTGTGCCAGGCCCGGCCTGAATCCAGCGGCATGAATTCGATGAAACGCAGGTTCAGATGGCGGCTGGCGGCAAATTCCCCCAGTGCTTCGATTTCATGATCGTTCATGCCGCGCATGATGACGGCATTGATCTTGACCGGGTGCAACTCCAGTTCCTGCGCCAGGTCAATGGCCGCCAGCACTGCCGCCAGGCCGTCGCGTCCGGTGATTTTCTTGAAGTTTTCCCGATCCAGCGAATCCAGGCTGAAGCTGACCCGCCGCAAGCCGGCCTGGCGCAAGGCCCGTCCTTTCTGGACAAAGAGAAAACCATTGCTGGTCATCGCCAAATCGCGCACCCCCGGGATGGGGGCGATCATCCCGACCAGCTTTTCGATTTGCGGGCGCAGGAGCGGTTCCCCGCCGGTCAGGCGCACTTTTTCAATGCCCAATCCGGCGGCGATTCGCACCACCCGTTCGATCTCCTCGAAAGTCAGAATTTGGTCATGCGGCTGCCACGGGCGCGTGAGGCGGGTGGCGCCGTCCCGCGCCGCCGGGAAACGGTTCTGGTGGAACAGCGCGGCCGCTTCCGTCTCCGGCAAACAGTAAAGGCAGCGGAAATTGCACCGGTCCGTGACGCTGACGCGCAAGTCGCGCAAGACACGCCCATGAGAATCAATCAATGGCCCGGCGGCAGTGTTCAAGAGGTTGGGTTTCTAATGGCTGTTGGTCGGAGCAGGCGCCTGAATCTTGACGCCCCCGTTCTGCCGGAGTTCCACCTTGAGGGAGGCATTGGTTTCCGGCGGCACAGGTTGCGCCGGTTGCACGAGCCGCTGGGCGCCCTTTTCGTTCAAGGTCTCGTAAATGCCCCGGCGAATCCAATCCAGCCGCCGGGCAATGGACAATTGTTCCTTGAGCATGTGAACCTGCTCCTTCAGGGCGGCCAGGTCATTGAATTTCTTTTCCAGTTGGTCCTTTTTCGCCTGCAATTCTTTCAACTCCTTGACCAGCGCGGCCCGGTCGCCTTCCGAGGCGGCGAGCTTCTTTTGTGTCACCGTGATCTGGGTTTCCAGATTGGAGATGGAACCGCGCAAATCGGCGGACTCTTTGTCCAGCTCCTGGTTTTGGCTTTCCAGGCCGGCAATCTTTTTGTCCCGCTGCGCCACTTCGACGGCGGTGGCTTCGGCCTGGGCCTGGGCCTTGGCCAGTTCGGCTTGAGTGCCGGCCAGTTGGGCGTCCCTGGCGGCGAGTTTATTGGAATACTCCGTCTTGGTGGCCGCGAGGTTGGTTTCCAGCGCCCGGTTGACCGATTGCTGTTCATCCAGGCTGGCGCGCGCGCTGGTCCAGTTGTTGGACAGCGTTTTAATGCTGCTGTCGGCTTGGTCCTTTTCTTCCTTCGCCTTGTTATTGACGACGATGAGCGCCACAGCCAGTCCTATGGCGACGATAATTAAAACAATAATTGGAGCCTTGTCTTTCATAAAATGAGAATGCGCCCATTGCCCGTATTTTGGCAAGCCCCATGTGGGTGTGAGACAAAATTCCTCGCCGCCCCATTCTTGCGGGAGAGATGTATGGGGGTTTCTCCCCTGTAGCCTTTAGCCTCTTGTCGCGCCATAGCGCAGCGACGGCGGATCAGCCTTTAGCATTTCCCATATACTCCTTTCGGGCTGCGTTTGCCCTCTCCTTGGGTCCGCTCCCTCTCCCTCTGGGAGAGGGCCGGGGTGAGGGAGTCCCAAAATGCTCTCCGACCATGTTTCACTTTAGCCTTCAGCCTTTAGCATTTCCCATATACTCCTGTCGAGCTGCGTTTGCCCTCTCCTTGGGTCCGCTCCCTCTCCCTCTGGGAGAGGGCCGGGGTGAGGGAGTCCCAAAATGCTCTCCGACCATGTTTCACTTTAGCCTTCAGCCTTTAGCATTTCCCATAGACTCCTGTCGGGCTGCGTTTGCCCTCTCCTTGGGTCCGCTCCCTCTCCCTCTGGGAGAGGGCCGGGGTGAGGGAGTCCCAAAATGCTCTCCGACCATGTTTCACTTTAGCCTTCAGCCTTTAGCATTTCCCATA
>Ga0326727_10018833_pt1 | contig 14018 bp, 10 predicted proteins | sample MB2enrmetagenome_FD_207643 | JGI IMG/M metagenome (GOLD analysis project Ga0326727, IMG submission 207643) | Lab enriched peat soil microbial communities from McLean, Ithaca, NY, United States - MB29MY | ecosystem: Environmental > Terrestrial > Soil > Wetlands > Peat | place: USA: New York...
CTCCGGAATCGCCAAATAGAGGGGCAGATTTTGCGGCGCTTCACCAACAAGAAAAAACGGCCGGCCTTGGGCATCTTCCAGGTGGCGGTTATCGCTGCTGACCCGCAGAGGGGACAAGGCGCCAAACGCATTCAGGACGGTCGCGCAAATCATCGCCAAAGAGGCGATGCCCTGTTTTTGTGAGATAAGCGGACTCGCCCGCCTGGCTGAGAAGATCGGTCTGAGTTCTTTCATGGCAATTAAACTGAGACAATTGAATCGTACGATCTAAACCTCAACGACCAGAATTCGTGGTTCTTACGGTTGCGTGACCCGTGTTTCCAGTACCAGCACCCAGTCGCTGTCCCCCTCGCCGTTTTTCCCAGGCGTCGTGAAGGATACCCTTCCGGTATTCGGAAGCGGCGTCTGGCCGATGCCCTTGTAGGTCCCATCCGTCGGGTCGTACCATCGTGCCGTCACTGAACCGGAAAACCTGGCCAAGTCGGCCATGATCGTTGTTTCTTTCGGACAATACGCCATACCCAGCGTGCCGGCGTTATTGATCGCCGCCCCGACATAATCCATCGTGTTGGTCGTCAAATGGCCGTAGCCCGCCGTTATGAAGGTGTGGCTGTAATCCGGGATCAGCGTCGTCCAGTCGCGGCTGGTGAACAGTGTCTTGAAATGGATCGTCTGGAGGCGGCCGCCGCTGTTTTTATACGTTTTGTAGTCGAATTTATCGGCCAGCATCCCCGAACCGTAAACCTGCCCTCCGCAGCCGCCCCCCAAGGCCACGTAGTAATCCTCCATGCGACACGACAGGTCTGTGGCATCAGCGGGATCCGGCTTTTGGTATTGGGCCTCTGTCTGGAAGGTTGGCATCGGATCTGGCCGCTCATATTCAATTTTTTGCCAATAACACGGAGCGCCGTTGGCCGCCCGCGGACCGCCCGTGCCGGTGATCCTCGCGTTTTGGTACCAGGCATTGAGATCAATCCAACTTTCTCCATGGTAGTGCTTCCTGATCCAGGACGAACCGTTGGTGCTATCGCCGGCAGTCCAGTTGACGGTCATCAAATGTTGATCTCCGGCGTCTTTGATGCCCTGCACGATCGGGTGCTGTGCGTCCGTATTCATGGTATCATTGCCAAATTGCCAGACGATGTTCGCCTTGTCCTTGTAGCGGTCGCCCAGGAACCGGCCGTAAGCATACCAGTGGTTGGAGGTGTTGTGCATAATGTTGGTCGGCATCCATTCGCACTCGCTCAACGGCGTGAACATGCAGTAAATGTTGTGCCGGTCGGCCGCGTTCACGACGGCATCAATCGTCACAAAGTAGGTGTCGTTCAACGTGCCGATATCCCATCCGTTGGTCATCATCAAATTGTTGTTCCTGTCGATGGGTGGAATCGTTGTCTTGGAGACACTGCGCTGGCCGTCGATGCATATCCAAAGCAGGTTGAAGCCTTTGACCTCGCAATCCGCCATGTAACCGTCCATCTCCGGAATCGCCAAATAGAGGGGCAGATTTTGCGGCGCTTCACCAACAAGAAAAAACGGCCGGCCTTGGGCATCTTCCAGGTGGCGGTTATCGCTGCTGACCCGCAGAGGGGACAAGGCGCCAAACGCATTCAGGACGGTCGCGCAAATCATCGCCAAAGAGGCGATGCCCTGTTTTTGTGAGATAAGCGGACTCGCCCGCCTGCCTGAGGAGGTCGTTTTCGGTTCTTTCATGGCAATTCTCCGGTCGTCGATTACACGCAGTTTAATTGTTCTTCGTCCAGGTGCTGACGCAAACCTGAACGGCAAGGCCCAAGCCTCGGAGGGAGAGTGCCATAAACATGTCATCAGGTCAACAGATAAGTTTTGAAATAAATCGAGCATTTTCTTCGTCACAGACTTGACATTGACTGCGATATAGTCATCATGTGAGCAGATCTTTTCAACCGGATCTGCTACAACTCCCGCGCCCAGCGGGGTGAATGAAGCTCGACGAAACGCAGGACTCTGCATGAAAGATATGACGCGATGGACAGTGATTTTGGCGACGGTTTGGACTGCGGCGGCCAATGGCCTTTGGGCCGACCAAAGCAAGGCAAAACTCGAACGCATCGAATGGTCCGATGTGAGGGTGATTGACGCCCCGGAGACCCATCTGCCTCGAGTGCTCATGATTGGTGATTCGATTTGCCTGGGCTACTTCGACCAAGTCCAAAACCACTTGAAAGGCAAGGCGTGCTGTGCGCGATTGGCAACGTCCAAAGCTCTGCCCTCTCGCGTATTCTTAGACGAAGTGGCGCTCCTGCTTGGACAATACAGGTTTGATGTAATCCATTTCAATAACGGTTTGCATGGCTTCGTGGCTTTCTCGGAGGAGGATTATCGGAAGAGCTTTCCGGCTTTGCTCAAGCTGCTTAAAAAAAGGGCGCCCGGAGCCAAACTAATCTGGGCGACCACCACGCCGTGGCGCAAACCGGCGCCCCAAATCCAGGCCTTCCATCCTAACAACGAGCGGGTCAAAGCTCGGAATCAGATCGCAGCCAGGTTTGTCGCCAAGGCAAAAATCCCGGTGGATGATCTCTATGGTTTAATGGAAGAGCATCCTGAGTGTTGGGCCGACGATGGCTTGCACTACACGGCGGCAGGCCAGGAACGTCAGGCTGAACAAGTGACAACGTGCATATTGAACGCCCTCGGAGAATGAGGGCCCCGGTTGCAAGCTGCAAGTTGCTCCTCGCATTTTGTGCCGCTGCGTCTTCCGTAGCCGGACAAAGCACTCTCCCCGCGGATTTGGTCAACCCTCTAATCGATACTCACAGCTCCCGCTGGTTCTACTTTTCCTCGGCGTGCCGCCCTTTTGGCATGGTGAACCTGAGTCCAGACACCCGTACCGGCGGTGACTGGGTGAATGGCTATTTGTATGGCGACACCAAAATTCGGGGCTTCAGTCACATCCATGGCTGGCAGTTGTATGGCCTGTCTGTGATGCCCATATCGGGCGATATGAGAGGCAACCTTGGGATGGAGGCATACGCGTCGGAATTCTCGCATTCAAATGAGGTGGTGCATCCAGGCTATCACAAAGTTGTGCTCAAAACCTACGGAGTCACCGCGGAACTGACCTCAACCGCGCGAGTGGGCTTCCACCGCTACGTCTTCCCGCCAGATCAACCGGCCCATGTGCTCTTCGATACAGGGGCGACGCTCATGGCCCCGATCCGCGCCAGTGAAGTTCGCCGCGTCAGCGACACCGAGTTGGCCGGCTACGCCATCATGGCACCCACGGAGCGACGGCCCAAACCCTTCACTGTCTATTTCGTCGCGGAGTTCAACCTGCCATTCTCGGGATTTGGCGGCTGGACCAATGGTGTCCTGTTGCCGGCCTCAGTCCAGGTGGTTGGAGGAACCAACGCCGGGGCATTTGTCAGCTTCGCTTCTCCGCTTAGACAGCCGGTCCTCTTAAAGTTGGCCATTTCGTACGTCAGTCTCGAAGGAGCGCGCCGCAATCTCGATGCCGAGCTCCCGCATTGGGATTTTGATTGGATCGTGCGCGAGTCGCGCGATGAATGGAACCGATGGCTGGGCCGAATCGAGGTCGAGGGTGGAACGACCGCGCAACGCGTCAAGTTCTACACAGATATTTGGCACTCATTGCTTGGGCGCCGGATCGTCAGCGACGTCGATGGACGCTATTGTGATATGACCGGCGAGCAGCCGGCGGTGCGGCGAGTTCAGGTCGGAGCCGATGGCGACCCTCTGTTTCCGCATCATAATTTTGACGCGCTCTGGGGCACGCAGTGGTCGTTGAATTTGCTTTGGTCATTCGCGTATCCGGACGTCATGGATGCCTTTTGCAACACGATGGTCGATATGTACCGGAATGGCGGATTAATTCCGCGCGGCCCTTCCGGAGGCAACTACACTTTTGTCATGATCGGCGATCCAGCCGCATCCTTTTTCGCCGCCGCCTACAATAAAGGCATTCGCCACTATGACGCCTCCAAGGCATACGAGGGCCTGCGCAAGAATGCCTTGCCCGGCGGCATCCGCGATCACGCCGGTTACGAATTTGCTAAAGACGCAGCCGGTGGCGGGATGAAATACTATGTCCAGCGCGGTTACGTGCCCGAAGGCATCGAAGGTAGCGGCTTCGACAAAGATGCAGGCGTCTCTATGACCCTTGAGTATGCCTATCAGGACTGGTGCCTGGCGCAGTTCGCCAAGGCGCTGGGGAAGCAGGCAGACGCCGAGTGGCTGCTTGCGAGAGCCGGGAACTACACCAATGTTTGGGACGCCTCGGTAAAATTCATGCGGCCGCGGTTGAAGGACGGCTCTTGGCTGCCGGACTTCAAACCAGTCGGACCGAAAGCCGCCTATGGATTTTGCGAAGCCAACTCGGCGATTTACACCCACTTCGTTCCGCAGGATGTTCCCGGCTTGGTTCGCCTATTCGGCGGACTGAAGGAATACGTGGCGGCCCTCAACCAACAATTCGATTTGGCCGCTCCACAGAAATTCGTGGGAGAAGACGGAAAACCTCAGTTCGCCTGGGTGGGGTATGACAACCAACCCTCCACCGCGATGGCGCACATGTTCAACCTCGCCGGCGCGCCTTGGTTGAGCCAAAAGTGGGTTCGCACAGTGCAAGAACAGGTTTTCAGCGAAATAACACCTTTTGGAGGGTACAACGGGGATGAGGACCAGGGGCAAATGGGCGCATTGAGCGCATTGATCGCCATCGGGCTTTTCGACGTTGGAGGCGGAGCAGCGCTCCATCCGACTTATCAGATTACCAGCCCGATCTTCGATCGAGTGACGATTCATCTGCACCCGGCTTATTTCCCCGGCCGCGCATTCACTATCATCACCCGGCATAATCGTCCGAACAACCTCTATATTCAGTCCGCCACACTCGACGGCCAGCCGCTCCGCCGATGCTGGATCGAGCACGAGGAACTCGTCAAAGGCGGCCAACTGGAAATCGATCTCGGCCCGGAGCCGAACAAGCTGTGGGGCACTGACGAAACCTCCACACCACCATGATTTCCGGCGCAACTATTGTCCAGGAATCTCAAACTTGAAAGCAAATGCGTCTCGGCAAGGCGGCGCTTTCATAATCGCGTCCGGGATTTCGATGGTTGTTGTTCCATCGGCCTGGACTTCCCATTTAAGAGGTTTTCGCAATCCCAGAAGCCGGACTTTTGATGCCTTCTTAAGTTTGAACGAGGATAGTGTCAGTCGGCTCGGCAAGCCATCCCCTTCGTTCTTAGTCACATAAATCGCATAGAGGCCGTTTCCAGAACGCGTGAACACTTTCTGGCCCTCCGTATAAGGCGCTACGGGCCGGGTGCCGTAAATGGCCTCTCCGTTAATCTTTAGCCAATCGCCCATCTCCTTCATGCGCTGCTGCGCCTCGGCAGGCAGTTCGCCATCCGGCTGCGGCCCCACGTTCAAAAGGAAGTTCCCTCCCTTGCCCACGATTTCGACCAAAAGTTGAATCAGCCGGTGCGTTGATTTGTAATTATCGTTGGGTTTGAACGACCACTGATCGCCCATTGTCATGCAGGTCTCCCACGGATATGGCAACGGCTTTTCCGGCACTTGTTGTTCGGGCGTGCGGTAATTTTCAAAGCGCCCGCCCACAGTGCGGTCCGCCACAAGTAGTTCGGGCTGATGTTCCCGTGCCATTTCCACAAGTCTCTCCATTCCGAGATCCTGCTCTGGGGGACGCACCCAGCCTGCGTCCAGGAACAGGATATCGATCCGGCCGTACCCCGTCATCAACTCTTCGATTTGGCCGTAGGTGAAGTCAACAAACTTGTTCCATCGCTCCGGGTGGGAAAGGGTATCATAGTTCGGATTGCGCGTGTGGCTTGGTTCGTCCGGACACCAGTAGTATGGACTGTGCCAGTCGGCTTTGGAAAAGTAAGCCCCAATGGCAAAGCCCTCATGGCGAAATGCTCTGAAGACTTCACGGACAATGTTGGACCGTGCGTTGTCATGGAATGGCACGTCGGCGGCGGTGATGCGATAGTCCGTCAACTGGGTATCGAACATGCAGAAGCCGTCGTGGTGTTTGGTGGTGAACACGACGTATTTCATGCCGGCGTTCTTTGCCACCTCGGCCCACTGCGCGGGGTTAAACTTCACGGGATTAAAAGTTTTGGGCAACGCCCAGTAATCACGCTGAAACCGCGCCAAATCCTTGCCTCTTTCGGTCCAAGCCCTGAGACCGTCGGGGCGCGCCCATTTGTCTTGCTCCACCAACGGCCAGGATTCGATGCAACCCCATTGGCTGTAAGGGGCCCAGTGCATCATGAATCCAAACTTTAAATCCTGAAACCACTCCAGCCGTTTCCCAAGCCACGGTTCCTGGTTTGTACCCAAATCGGCTGCAAGCAGGTTCCACATTGAGCCTGCGAGGCACAGCAGAACCGCTGGCACGCGGGTCGGAATGCCAAAAACATAATGGCTGTTTTTGATAATCAATGTCGCCGATTCTATACTCTCAAGTCATCAGGTCAACAGCTAACACCAGCCGTTCCATCTCGGTGGCGGTTGCTCGCTTTGGTAGCGCGACCAGCACCGCGAGCGGTGCATCTCGTATCTGTTCTGACTTCCCGGTCGCGGTGGCTGGCGTCTCGCCAGCCACATCTTCAACCTCATGTATCTGCACGACAAAAAAGAACGTCCATGAAAATTAGCCCTTGACGCCGACGCCAAAAACATGGATAAATGCGCGAATCATCAGATCATCAGATCATTAACAACGAATTGAACCAGTTTTATGAAAGAACGAAGTTTCGGAAAAACAGGCAGGGTGGTTTCACAGGTCGGATTGGGATGCTGGCAGTTGGGCAGCGATTGGGGCAAAGCCATCAACGAGCAAGAGGCCTTGAGCATCCTCAATGCTGCCTTTGACGCCGGTGTGACCTTTTTTGACACTGCCGATGTGTACGGAGATGGCCGCAGCGAAGCCGTGATCGGCCGGTTCTTGAAAAGTCATCCTGGAAAAGTCTTTGTGGCCACCAAGGTTGGCCAGACTGCGGATCTTTTTCCTGACAATTACACCGAGGCGAGGGTTCGAGCCGCAACCGAGGCCTCGCTCAAACGGCTTGGCGTCGAGGCCTTGGAATTGAGCCAACTGCATTGCGTGCCAACCGGCGTCTTCCGGCAGGGAGATGTTTTCCACTGGATGCGCCGGCTCAAACGCGAGGGCAAGATCAAGAATTTCGGAGCAAGCGTGGAGTCCATGGAAGAAGGTCTTCTCTGTCTTGAGCAGGAAGGCCTGGTTTCGCTCCAGATTATATTCAATATTTTCCGCCAGAAACCCATCACGACGCTGTTCCCCAAGGCAAAGGACAAAGGTGTGGCGATCATTGTTCGTTTGCCGTTGGCCAGCGGCCTGTTAAGCGGAAAGCTGACCAAGGCCTCGCGTTTTCCCAAAGAGGACCACCGGAACTACAACTGTGATGGACAAATCTTTAATGTTGGCGAGACGTTCGCGGGCTTGCCCTTGGAGAAAGGCGTGGAATTGGCCGATGCGCTTAAGCCGATGGTTCCGGGTGGAATGAACCTCGCGCAGATGGCGCTGCGATGGATCCTGGATTTTGATGCGGTCACTGTCATCATTCCGGGCGCCAGCCGGCCTGACCAGGCGAGGATGAATGCTTCGGCTTCGGATCTGCCACCACTCAACTCGGAGCTTCACCAGAAGTTGCGGCGGTTTTACGCGGACGAAGTCGCAGCCCACATTCGAGGCGTTTACTGAAAGGATTCATGAAGGTTCATTTGGGAATGAACACCATTTACGCCGCCAAGCGCTGGCCGGAGCCTGATGCCTGGGGCCAGCAAATCGGAGAGCGCTGGGGGCTCAAACACGTGCAATTCGTGTTTGATCTCCTCGACCCCAGGAGCATCCCCGCCGCACGCCAGAAATACTGCGCCGAGGCAAGGCAGGCAGCCGCCAAATACGGCTTCCAGATCCACAACTGCTTTATCGGCGTCGCGGCCTACACTTACAATTATTTGCTGCATCCGTTCCAGGAATTTCGCGACGATGCGCTTGATTGGTGTGACAAGGCATCGCTCTGCTCTCAGGAAATGGGTTCTAAAGGCGTGGGCGGGCCGGTCGCCGCCGCCAGCATGCGCGATTATTCCAACCCGGCGCGGCGCCAGTTCCTCTTGGACACCCTCGTTGAAGGAATGCAGTCCTTCGCCCGCATTGCCGCCAAACATGGCCAGTCGTTTCTCATCTGGGAACCGACGCCCGTTGGCAGGGAGATGGGGACATCAATCGACCAGGTAAGAATGTTGCACGAGCGATTCAACAATCGTTCATCCATCCCGATCTACCTGCAACTCGACGTGGGCCACTGGTGCGGTTTTGAGCAGAAAGGCAAGGACCGCGATCTCAACTCCTGGCTTCTCGAACTGGGAAAACTCTCCCCGATTCTCCATCTTCAGCAGATGGATGGCCAATGGGATCGCCACTGGAGCTTCTCCAAAAAGAATAATCTGCAAGGCGTCATCAAAATGGAAAAGGTGCTCGAATCGCTTGATAAAAGCGGCTGTAAAGAAGTGTTCTGGTTCCCGGAACTTTGCTTCGCGTACGAATTGAATGAAGAAGAGCTGCTGCGGGAAATGGATGAAAGCGTCGAGTACCTAAAGAGGTTCGTTTGATGAAGGGAACGGATTTTATCCTTGGTGTTGACGCGGGAAGTTCGGTCATCAAGGCGGTGGCTTTCGATCCGCGGGGTAATGAGGCCATTGTTTACGAACTGCCCGCCCGCCTCAAGCGGCCTCATCCTTTGTGGATGGAGCAGGACATGGAGGAAATGTGGCGCGACGTCAAAAAATGCGTGGCCAGGGTGGCCCGATCCGTGCGTCAACATCATGGTAACCTCTTGGCCATCGGTGTCAGCTCCACCGGCGACGGCACCTGGATGATCGATGCCCGGGGAAGGCCCGTTCGTAACGGCATCCTGTGGTGTGACGGCCGGGCGGCCAGTATTGTCAACCAATGGCATGCCGGGAGCATCGCCGCCGAGGTATTCGCGATTTGCGGCACCTCGGTGTTCACCGGCTCCCAGGCGGTTCAGCTTGCCTGGCTCAGGCAACATGAACCGTCTTCGCTCAGAAATGCGGACGTCATCTTTCACGCCAAAGACTGGCTCTTCTACAAACTCACAGGCAATATCACGACCGACGAAACCGATGCGTCCCTGACCATGCTGCGGATGTCCACGCGGCAATATGACGCGCAACTTTTCAAAATACTCAAGATCGGCGATTTGTTTGATAAGTTCCCTCCAGTAAGAACCACCAGACAGAACACAGGCGCGCTATTGCCGGCGGTGGCGCAAGAATTGGGCCTGCCGCGGGGGCTGCCCGTGGGCGCGGGCCCTATGGATGTCGCCGCGTGTGCGCTTGGCTCTGGCGCCATCGAACACGGCGAAGCCTCCTCGATCCTCGGAACGGCGGCCATCCATCAGCTCATCATGCGCAAACCGATCCTTAAGCCGAGCATGGTTGGAATGACATTATGTCACGGTGTCGAAAAACGGTGGATTCGCCTCATCGCTGCCATGACCGCCACGCCCAACCTCGATTGGGTCTTGCGCGAAGTGGGATGGGACGGGGCCGCAGCCGGTCACCCGGGCAGTGATCGCTTCTACCGCCGATTGGAGGACGTTTTGCGCGAGGTCCCACCGGGTTCGGAAGGAGTTCTTTATCATCCTTATCTCTTTCCCGGAGGCGAGCGGGGTCCCTTCGTCAAACCCACCGCTCGCGCTTCCTTCACCGGACTTTCGATGAACCATGGCCGCAGGCACCTTTTGCGCGCGGTATATGAGGGCGTCGCATTGTCTATGTTTGATTGCTACCGCCACATGCCCATCGAACCTACGGCGGTCTATCTTTCTGGCGGCGGATCAAAAAGCAGTTTCTGGTGCCAGCTCATCGCGGATTGCCTCGGCAAGCCGGTTCTGGTCCCTGCGGGATCGCAATTTGGCGCCAAGGGCGCGGCGATGAACATTGGCGCGTCCATCGGGATTTACGCCAGCGCGGAGGATTCGGTAAGAAAAACCGTGAGGTGGGCGCGTCATTACGCGCCAAACCGCAAGAACTCAAAAATCTACAGTGAACTTTACAGGATTTACAAAGCGACTTACGAGAGCCAGATGGCGGGTTGGGACCTCCGCGCGCAATCATTGAACCAGGAGTAAAGATGAATAAACGCCGGCATGATGCGATCAAGCGCGCCATCATTGTCAAATGCCGCCTGCTTGAAAAACTGGGGTGCTTCGTCGGCACCTGGGGGAACGTCAGCGTGCGCGTGGAGGAAGGCTTCATCATTACGCCCAGCCGGATCTCTTATGACGTGATGGAACCCGGAGATTTCGTGACGGTGAATCTCAATGGAACGGTTCTGAGTGGACATCGCCTTCCTTCTTCCGAAACCGAGATCCATCGGGCGATTTATCGCAAGAAGCAGGACGTTGGCGCCGTGATCCATAGCCACTCGCCTTATGCGAGCGCAGTCTCTTGCTTGCACTGGTCCATCCCGCCCTTCGTGGAGGACCTGGCTCAGGTAGTGGGGGGCAGAGTCAACTGTACCCGGTATGTTCCCGCCGGCCGCCACGTGAAAATAGCCAAGGCTGTCGCGGCCGGCATCGGCAAGGCCAACGCGGTCCTCCTGGCTAATCATGGCGTCATCGCTTGCGGGCGCAATCTTGATGAAGCATTTGTCACTTCACAGATATTGGAGAAAGCCGCGCTGATGCTGCTGCTGGGCTCGCCGTTAAAGAAACTTCGCTCAATACCGCCCAAATACGTCCAGGAGGAACGGCGCCGATACCTTTATAAGTACGGCACGCCGAATGATTTTCAGCGAACTCCGGGTGTGAGATGAATCGTTTTCCCAACCCGCGCCGATTCGTAGGCGGCGAAAGTCAAAATGATGGTGTTCAGATTGTCTTCGGCCGTGGTCTCCGCGCGGCCCTCGCCTCGCAGCGCCTGCATCAGATTTGCGTTGCACGCCACAATGCTGGAATGAACGATCAGATAATCAGGGTCGGCCCAGGCGTAACGCTGGGGAGGATGGCGCCTCGCGCGCGTTCCGGCCTTGGTGGTGACGCGAACCCAGTAATCCCCTCCGACTTCCGCCGAACCGTTCTCCCCTTCCACAAAAATCAGAGTTTGCGGGAACACATCGTTCTCAAGAGGGCTTTCAGGGTACCCGAGTTCGCAAACCACCGTCGTTTGGCCGCCCATCAACATCATTACCGTGGCAACGTCCTCTCCTCTGATGTTTGGATGCACGCGATGAACCTGGCAGTAAAGTGTCTGCGCTTCGCCAAAAAGAAAACGCGCAACATCCAATATGTGTGTGCCCATGTCCGTCAGAATGAAGTTATCCAGCTCGCAAAGCGTCGGTTCATTTCTAAATACCGGAAAACCCGAAACCATCCTGATGCGCGCTCGGAACGGCGCGCCGATTTCACCCGAAGTAAGAACGTCTTTGACTTGTCGGATGGGTGTCTGCCAGCGCCAATTCTCATGAATATAAAACGGCACGTTGGCTTCCTGGCAGCATTTGACCATTCTCTCTGCGACCGCCACCGAAGGAGCCATCGGTTTTTGGCAGATAACAGGAATTCCGCGGGCGGCGGCCAACTCGACAAAATGGCTGAAGGTGGAGGGGTTGGTTACAATATCGACAAAATCCGGTTTCTCTCGCTGCAACAATTCGTCCGCGCTATCATAAACGGTCGGGACTCCGAGGTCTCGCGCAAACTGCTCGGCTTTGGAACGAGTCCGGTTGAATACCGAGGCGCATTCCACCCCTTCAAGCTCCTTCCAACCCTGAAGCTGAAAACGCGCCCAAAACCCGCAGCCAAACAATGCAAATCTTAATTTCTTCACGCCCGCCATCTTACCTGATCCTTATGCGGCCCGAAAAAACATGCAAGTCCAATTCTCTATTTCCTTCCGCGCCATCTTACTCGTAGCGTCCGGATTCATTGCTTCCGGAGCGTTCGCCGCCGATTTTTTTGTGGCTGCCAAAGGCGATGACACCCACTCCGGCGCCCGCGAGCAGCCATTCGCGTCTTTCCAACGCGCTCAACAAGCCGTCCGCGCCGAACGAGCCGTACATCCGGCCGACGGCATCAATGTAACCTTTTTGGCCGGAAAGTACCTCATGGACCGGCCGATCGTATTCACTGCCTTGGACTCCGGAGCTTCCGCGGTGCGGCCAGTTTGTTATCGTGCGGAGCTTGGCGGGGCTGTTATCTTCAGCGGCGAGCGCCTTCTAGCCAATTGGAAACCCGACCCACAACATCCAGGAGTTTGGAAAACACGGGTCGCGGAACCCAAGGCTGACGATGACTTTGCCTGGCGCTTTGAACAACTCTGGGTCAATGGACGGCGGGCCGTGCGCGCGAGAACGCCCAATGAGGGAGCGTTCGCGACGCTGCTCTCGTTTTCAGAGGAACCCGCTTCAGACGCCGCGCAACGAGTGCGCCACATCTTCACCACATCGCCGGAAAATTTGTCCACTCTTCAAAGTTTGGACAAAACCGCTCTGGCTGACGTGCAAGTCGTCGCCTATCACAACTGGGACACGACTCGGGAATGGCTGACCTCGGCGGCGCCGTCGGAGGGCCTCTTTATCACCAGTGGCGACAAAGTGCCCTCCTGGAACCCCATTAAGCGCGATTGCCGCTTTTTTATTGAGAATTATCTTGGCGCTCTCGACGCCCCGGGTGAATGGTTCCTGGCTCGCGACGGTTGGCTTTATTACCTGCCTCGGCAAGGCGAAGTGATGTCCACCGCGCAAGCGGTTTCATCCCGCGTGGAGCGATTCCTCGTTTTTGCCGGCAATGTTGAAAACCCCAACGAGCGGGTCCAACATCTCCAGTTCGAGGGGTTGGAATTTCAATTTGCCGATTTCCGTATTCCCGGCAAAGGCATTCCGGCGGCTCAGTCCGCGGTGAATGTTGAGGCCGCGGTCATCCAACTCGAGGGCGCGCGCGACATTCTTTTTCGCAACTGCGCGGTCGAACATATCGGAACGACTGCCTTCTGGTTCCGCCAGGCCTGCGGCGATTGTCGGGTTGAGCATACGCGCATGTTCGACCTGGGCATAAGCGGCATGCGGATTGGTGAAGCCAATTCAACCAATAGAACGGCTCCGACCGGCGGCATAACCGTGGACAACTGCATCATTCAGACAGGCGGGCGGGTTGTTCCGCACGCCGCGGGTGTTTTAATCGGTCACAGTGCCAACAACTGTATCACGCATTGTGACATCGCTGATTTCTTCTACACCGCTGTGTCGGTGGGATGGGTTTGGGGCTACGGAAAAAGCGACGCGACGAACAACCGGATTGAATACAACCACCTGCACCATATCGGCTGCCGGGTGTTGAGTGACATGGGCGGTGTTTACACCTTGGGGCCGTCGCCAGGCACTCGCGTCAGCCACAATGTCATCCACGATATTTATGCCGCCCGCTACGGCGGCTGGGGATTGTATGCGGACGAAGGCAGTTCGTTCATCTTATTCGAATGCAATCTCGTTTACAACGTGTTCGACGGCTGCATCCATCAGCACTACGGAAGGGAAAACGTCTTTCGCAACAACATCCTGGCTTTTAGCGACGAAGGTCAAGTTGCCATTACCAGCGCCGAACCACACCTCTCCTTCACCTTCGAGCGCAACCTGATATACTGGGACAGAGGCCGTCCGCTGGGCTATTCCGGATGGGAGAGAAAGGCGAATGTCATTCTTCGCAGTAATCTCTACTGGCGCCAGGACGGCAAACCTTTCGATTTCAATGGAATCACTTGGGAAGCTTGGACGAATGCCGGCAACGATCTCGGTTCAATCATCGCCGAGCCATTGTTTGTGGACCCCAAACGCCGGGATTTCCGGCTTCGGACTGGCTCCCCGGCCGAGAAGATCGGTTTTCAGCCGTTCGATTTCACCAACGCGGGAGTTTACGGGATTGCGGCTTGGAAACAATTGGCAAATT
>Ga0326727_10018834_pt1 | contig 14018 bp, 11 predicted proteins | sample MB2enrmetagenome_FD_207643 | JGI IMG/M metagenome (GOLD analysis project Ga0326727, IMG submission 207643) | Lab enriched peat soil microbial communities from McLean, Ithaca, NY, United States - MB29MY | ecosystem: Environmental > Terrestrial > Soil > Wetlands > Peat | place: USA: New York...
CCAAAAGACAACTTGATTTTCTTTTGGTGGGTTTTCCTCCAATCACCAAGATTTCTCCAGAGCTTGCCCGTCGGTTCCGGAGGCACCCGGCCGAGACTGGATCGCGATCTTTTGCTGCGCACGCCCGTTGAAGTCCCGATCCAATCGGTTCGCGAACGAATCGATAATTGTCTGAGGGGCTGCGCGGAAAGGGCGTGGCACGACTACCTGGAGGCCGAGGCGTTATTGAATGCGACGATAAGGTAATTCATGGCTGACATCACACCTCTCGAACTGGAAGGGTTGCAGCGGCTCTTTCAACCCCTCATCGGCGTTAAAATCAACTGGCTTTCCATTCCCAACCGAGCCCTCGCCGGCTTTGAGCCGAGTCAAATCGCGGTCATTGTCAACACACTTCTTGACGCCATTCTGCCTCAAATCGAGTACTTGGCTACTGACGACGAGAACGCAAAGCGATTGCGTGGCATCGGACTTTCCAAATCGCCCGGCATCATTGGGCAGCGCGAATCATACCCGGACTACGTTCATGCCTCCGGCAAACGCGTCGAATTGAAAGGACTTTTCGTCGATAATCCTGCCTTGGCGATGAAGCGTCCTCCGACGGCCCGCGAGCCAAGTGCGCGGCTAAAGGAAAATGTTACGATGGACGTAATTCACCCGGCGAACGACGCGCTCTTGCTGGCGGCCGTTCAACTAACCGAGGACGATTCAGGGGACTGTTCCCCCACCATTACGGACATTGGGGTGTTCTCGATGATCGAGTGCGTTCGCGCAAGGGACGCGAGGCTGGCTGAAGCCGGGGGGCGTTGGATCGATGACATCCCGAAAGTCGTCAAGAAAACCAGCATGCGCAAATTCACTTCAGGAAAGCGGCTGACAGCCGGGGATTTCGAGAAGGACACCAATTTCGGCAAGTTGAAACGAATCCCCTATCCGCCGCTGCAAGAATTCATGCGAAAGCATGGAACAATCGCATGAATTCTCCGTCCGTCCCGGCACCGGGCCAGACAGTCCGCCTGACCATCGAGGATATCGCCTTCGGGGGCGAGGGCGTCGGCCGCGCGGGCGAGTTTGTCGTCTTTGTCCCCTTTGTCGCGCCCGGGGAAATCGTCGAGGCGGAACTGACTGAAGTCAAGAAGAGGTTCGGACGCGCGCGCCTGCTCCAAATCATCCAGCCGTCGCCCGATCGGGTCGCCCCGCCGTGCCGTTATTTTGGCGATTGCGGCGGCTGCCAGTACCAGCACCTGGATTACGCCGCGCAACTGCGTGTCAAACACAAACAGGTGCGCGACCTCTTCCAGCGCATCGGCGGTTTCGACCCCGCGTTGATCGACCCGGTCATCCCCTGCCCCCAGCCCCTGGGCTACCGCAACCGCCTCATGATCCGCAGCCAGTGGGACAAATTCAAGCAGGCGCTGAACATCGGCTTCATCCGCGCCGACAACCGCCTGGTGGTCGATATAGAGGAATGCATAATCGCCGAGCCGGCCCTCAACGCCCAAATCCAGCAAGTCCGCCGGCACCCTCCGCCCAAGGGCGGCCTCAAAGTCGTGCTGCGCGTCGCCCCGGAAGGCTGGCGGGTGCCGCCCGACTCGTTCTTCCAGAACAACTTCTTTCTCCTCCCAAAGCTGGTCCAGGCCGTCCGCGCCCGGCTGCGGGAAGGCGGCGCGCGCTTTCTCATTGACGCCTATTGCGGTGTCGGTTTTTTTAGCGTCGAACTGGCTGATCTGGTGGAGGAATTCGCCGGGGTGGAAGTCGATACCGCGGCCATTGTTGCCGCGCGGCAAAACGCGCGGGCGCGCGGCCGGGCCAACGGCCAGTTTCTGGCTGGACGCACCGAGGAGTTGCTGCCGCGCATGTTCGGACGGTTTGCGGCCGGGCAGACGAGCGTGATCCTGGACCCTCCGCGCACCGGCTGTCCGCCTGCCTTGGTGCAAGCCTTGCGGGAGCGGCGTCCCCGCCAGGTCCTTTATGTCTCCTGCCACCCGGCCACGCTGGCGCGGGACTTGAACGTTTTGTGCGCCGGCAATGTCTTTGAAGTGACAAGAATTGTTCCGCTGGATATGTTTCCGCAAACTCAGCACGTGGAATGTGTCGCTGACGCCCGACTCCAGGCGCCGCCACCCACTGACGCATAATCCTTGCCAATAGGCCACCCGTTCGATCAAACTGGAATCGTCCATGACAGCAGAACAGAAGATCAACCCCCAACAAACCCGGCCCATTCTATTGCCACCCTGGCTCGTCGTGCTCGGCGCGTTGCTATTATATGGTTTAACGCTCAACTCTTGGGTCACCTTGCGCAGTCTTCCCGCCGTTTCGCTGGTCACCGGCTGGGACTGGCACCCCTACCCCCTGCCCTGGCGTGGCGCGCCGCTGGTGCCGCTGTTTATGGTGGTCACCTATCCGATTCGCCTCCTCCCCTTGGCCTGGCAACCGCTCGCTCTCAATGCCTTCAGCGCCCTTTGCGCCGCGCTGACCCTTGGATTGCTCGCCCGCTCGGTGCGTTTGCTGGCGCACGACCGCACCCGGGACCAGCGCCTCCGGGAGCAAGGCGAATACTCCTTGCTCTCCGTCCGAGCGGCCTTCCTTCCCGCGCTTTTCGCGGTCCTGATGCTGGGCTTGCAACGGACATTCTGGCAGAACGCCATTGCCGCCACTGGCGAGATCCTCGACCTGCTGCTGTTTGCGTTTCTGATCTGGTGCCTGCTGGAGTTCCGTGTCCGCCAAAATGACCGCTGGCTCCTGGTCTATTCGTTTGTTTATGGCCTGGGGGTGACCAACAACTGGGCGTTGATTGGCTTCTTCCCTCTCTTTTTGATCGCGGTGATCTGGCTCAAGGGCCTGGCCTTTTTTAATCTCCGCTTCCTGGCGCGCATGAGCCTCTGCGGCCTTGCGGGCCTGTTGCTTTACGCGTTGCTGCCCCTGATTCAATGCCTGGGCGGCAATCGCGATGGCTTCTGGCTGTTGCTGCGCCAGGAAGTGGGCATGCAACTCGGCGTGCTCCATTTGGTTCCTCGCTGGGTTGTGCTGATGGCGGCGATGCCCACAGTTCTGCCGTTGCTCTTCGCCGCCATTCGATGGCCGTCCTTTGAAGGTGAAATCAGCGCCGCGGGCGGCGCCTTGACGCAGTTTGGATTTCGCATGTTGCATCTGGCGTTCCTCTTGTTGCCGTTGGTCCTGTTTTTCGATTTTAAATTCAGCCCCAGCGTCGCGATGCGTGAAGTGCCCATCGGCTTTCTGACTTTCTATTACGTGGGGGCGCTGTGCGTCGGCTATTTCAGCGGATACCTCCTGCTGGTCTTCGGCGCCAAAATGATTCAGGTCTGGGAGAGGCCCGGACCGGCCAGAAAGGTGTTTCGCAAAGCCATGGTGGCCCTGGTGTGGCTCCTGGCGGCGGGAGCGCCCCTCGGCCTGGCCTGCCAGAATGTTCCCTACATCCGCGCCGCCAACAGCGACGGCCTCAAGGTGTTTGCCGACCAAACCCTGGATGGCCTGCCCGCCAAAGGAGCCCTGATCCTCAGCGATGATCCGTCGCGGCTGTTTCTGCTCGAAGCCACCTATCTGCGCCGGGGCATTCCCAACCAAAACATCTTGATCGAAACCAGATCGCTCGCGCACCGCGAATACATTCGTTATTTGATTTCGCGCTATGCGGAGTTGAAGGCCGTGATGACGCCGCCGGACCGGTTGCCGCCGGTGCTCCCCACCCAGGCATTGGAATCCTTCATGTACCTCTTTGGCCGAAACCATCTCATCTACTATCTGCATCCCAGTTTTGGATATTACTTCGAACTCTTTTTCCTCAAACCTCACGGCCTGGTCTATGAGCTTAAGTCCTATCCCAACAAGTCGCCGCAGCCGCCACTGCCCACCGAGGAGGAGATCAAAGCCAACCAGGTCTTCTGGGCCGCCCTGGAAAAGGAAACTCTCGATTCACTGCCCCAACTCGCCAAACTGGACCCTGACCTGGAGGTCTTGAGCACCGATTACTCCGTGGCGCTGGACTTCTGGGGCGCCGACCTGCAAAAGGCCAATCGCCTCAAAGAGGCCAACGCCAAATTTGCCGAGGCCGTCAAGTTAAACCACGACAATTTCATCGCCAGAATCAACCTTGCCTACAACGGCGATCTCCAAAAAGGCAACCACCGCCCCATAAATTCCCAGGACATGCTCTATCACGCCATTTCCGAATACCACGGTCTGGAACCGGTCCTTGAACTCAACGGCCCGGCCGATGAACCGGGGCTGGACCTGGAGTTGGGCGAAGTGCTGGCGCAAGGGGGCAACCTCCGTCAGGCCGCCGCCCTGTTTACGCGCCGTCTGGAGCTTTTGCCCGGCGATACCGAGGCGGAATTTGCCATGGCCAAAACCTACGCCGACCTCGCCCAAGTGGACAAAGCCCTTGAGTTTCTGCGCAAACTGCGCGGCGACCCAAAGATCAGCTCCTGGCAACTCAACCGTGTTGAAGCCATGGCCTACGTCGCGGCCACCAATTTCCCCGCCGCCGAGCAAATCCTCCAAAACGCGCTCAAGGAAGACCCTAATGACCCCGCCCGCTCCAGCACACTGGCCGAGTTTTACCGCCGCCAGGCCTATGACGCCCAGAACCACAGAAATCCCGCCGAGGCCGCTCATTTCTTCTCCAGCGCCTTGACCAATGTCGAACACGAACTCCAAGTGTCGAGCGGACCCGGCCGCCCCGCTGGCGAACATTTTGACCTTGTCGAAGCACTGCTGCGGAAGGCCGAACTCCAGATGATGCTTTCCTCATTTACCGCCGCCATCACGACCTTCAATCAAATCCTCCAGATTCAACCCCAAAACCTCACCGCCCTGTTCAATCGCGCCCTGGCCAACGTCCAACTTAAGAAAATGCGCGAAGCCCGCGACGATTACCAAACCTTCGCCCGGATCGCGCCCCGCCAGTCCTACGCCGTTGATTACCGCCTGGCCGAAATCGCCGCCCTGGAGAAGAACCTCTCCGAAGAAACCCGTTGCCTCAAGCGCTATCTCAAATCCGCTCCCCAGGAAACCGCGGAATATCAAGAGGTCCGGCGTCGCCTGCAGAAGCTGGAGGGCCACTAATCCGAATTCCGGATGCGGGTCACCCACGTCATTACACGCCTGATTATCGGTGGCGCGCAGGAAAACACGGTGGCGACGGTTCTCGGTCTCCAGGACCGGCCCGGCCTCCAGGTCAATCTCATTGCCGGCCCCACCGCCGGCCCGGAAGGTTCCATGGAATCGGCTTTCGCCAACCACCCCCACCTGTTCACCGTTGTTCCCTCTTTGGTCCGCCCCATCGCTCCGGTCCGTGATGCCCTGGCCTGGATGTGCCTGGAACGGATTTTCCGCGCCGCCCGCCCGGCCATCGTCCACACTCACAGCGGCAAGGCCGGCATCCTGGGCCGCCTGGCCGCCCGCCGCGCCGGCGTTCCGGTCATTATTCACACCATTCACGGCCCTTCCTTCGGTCCTTTTCAACGCACGCTTCCCAACCTCGCCTTTCGCGCCGCCGAACGGCGGGCCGCCAGGGCAACGACACACTTTATCAGCGTGGCTGACGCCATGACACGCCAATACCTGGACGCCGGCATCGGCCGGCCCGGCCAATTTACCCGCATCTTCAGCGGATTTGCCCTCGCGCCCTTCCTGGCCGCGCGCGACGACCCCGCCTTGCGCGCCCGATTGGGCATCGGGCCTGATGATTTTGTCGTCGGCAAAATCGCCCGCTTGTTCAAACTCAAGGGGCACGACGACCTCATCGACGCCGCCCCCGCCGTTCTGGAACGCCACCCCAAAACTAAATTTCTTCTTGTCGGCGACGGCGTCTTGCGCAAACACCTGGAACAGCGCATCCGTTCCCTCGGCCTAAAAAACAGCTTCATCTTCGCCGGCTTGATTCCCCCCGGCGAGATTCCCGGCCTCCTCGGCGTCATGGACGTGGTGGCCCATCTCTCGCGCCGCGAGGGACTTGCCCGCGCCTTGCCCCAAGCCCTTGCCGCGGGCCGCCCGGTGGTTGCGTGCGACTGCGACGGCGCCGGCGAAGTCTGTTTTTCCGACCGCACCGGATTCCTCATTCATCCGGGCGACAGGGCCGCCTTGGCGGGCCGGCTGCTTCAACTGGCCGAAGACAAGGCCTTGCGCCAGCGCCTTGGCCAATGCGGCCAGGACTTCGTGCGCCAGCATTTTGCCGTGGAAACAATGGTGGACAACATTTACGCTCTATACCGGCAACTCGCCCCGGATTATCCGTGAACATTGTTGTCGTCTATCCCGTCGCCTTTGTTTCCGCCGCGTTGGCATCGGCCCTCTCGCTGCCTCTGTGGCGCCGTTGGTGCCGGCAAAGCGGCGCCATAGACGAGCCGGGCCAGCGCAAAATTCACGCCAGCCCGATCCCCCTGGCCGGCGGATTGGCGGTCATGACCGGTCTGCTGGTTCCGTTGCTGGCCGGCGCCCTCGTGGCCTTTGGCGACACGCGCTCCAGAATCGCCGCCCTCTTTCAATACGGATTGGGCCGGCGGGCCATTCAACTGCTGGGCATCATGGCTGGCGCCTTGGGCATGCTCTTGATCGGTCTGCGCGATGACAAAGTCGAGTTGCGGCCCTCATCCAAATTCGGCGGCCAGTTCCTGATCGCCCTGCTGGTGGCGGCGGCCGGGGTGCGAATCACTCTCTTTGTTCACAGCCTGCTTTTCAGCTACGCCGTCACCGCGCTGTGGATTGTCACCGTCGTCAACGCCTTCAATTTCATGGATAACATGAATGGACTGTGCGCCGGATTGGGGATCATTGGCGCCGCCTCTTTCGGATCCATCGCCGCCGTCCAGGGACAGTACCTCGTAGCCGCTATCTCCTTCCTCATCATCGGCGCGCTGGCCGGTTTCCTGCCCTTCAATTATCCCCGCGCCACCGCCTTCCTGGGAGACGCCGGAAGTCACTTGACAGGCTTTCTGCTGGCCGTTCTGGCCATTCTGCCTCACTTTTACTCTGTCAAACATCAGAAACCGCTCGCCGTTCTCACTCCCCTGCTCGTTCTGGCTGTCCCCCTGGGCGACATGGTCTGGGTCGTGCTTCTGCGCTGGAAAATGAAAAAGCCGTTTTACGTCGGCGATACCAACCACCTCTCGCACCGCCTGGTGCGCTGCCGTCTCAGTCCGGCCCGCGCCGTCGCCCTCATTTGGCTGCTGGCGGCCCTGGCGGGAGTGGCGGCTTTCCTTTTGCAATGATCTCCGTCGAGGAGGTCGTCGTCGTGCTGGCGGCAATGGCCTCGGACAACACCGCCAGCGCCTCGGCCCGCGGCACCGAGCCGATCAGCCGCTTCTCCTCAAACGTGCTGACCACCGGCACGTTCCGCTGCTCGCTGGCTAGCAGCACCGGCAGCGCGTCCAGCAACTTCTGACCGGGCCGCAAACACGGCGGTACGGGCCGCATCAATTCCATCGCGATCACCGCGCTCAATTCCTTGCCCGCCCCAAGATACTCCTTCAAATCCTGCAACGCCACCACCCCCAGCAGCCGGAATTGCTTATCGACCACCGGCAAAAAATTGTTCGACCCCGTCAGAAAACGTTCCGCGATTTCCGGCAACGTCGTGTTCTCACGCACCGGCTTCACCGGCGCCCGCATCATGTCCCCTATCGTCTGCTCGGTCGCCGCTCCCAGCCGGTAACTCTCCACCTCCAGGCTGCGCAATCTCAGCGGCTCGGTGTAAATCGAATGGGCATGCAGTCCGCGCGACACCAGCGTGGAAATGGCGCAGCCCAGCATCAACGCCGGCATCAGCGAATAGTTCTGCGAGATTTCCAGCACCATCACGATCGCCAGCAGCGGCGAGCGCGTGGTGGCCGCGAACACACTGCCCATGCCCACCAGGGCAAACACGCCGATGGGCATCTGCGCCGGCGCCAATCCCCCGTCCTGCAGCGCGTGCGCCAGCACGCTCCCCAAGCCGGCCCCCAGAAATAGCGTGGGCGTGATCACTCCCCCTACCGCCCCCGATCCAACCGTGATCACCGTCGCCAGCAGCTTGGCCAGGAATATCCCCAGCAACACCTCCAGCGTCATCGGTTGCTGGATGATCCGGTTGGTTACTTCGTAGCCATTGCCCCACACCTCCGGAAACCCAATGGCAATGGCCCCCACCAGCACCCCCCCCGCGGCCATCCGCGCATACAGGGCCGGCACCCGTTTGAATATCTCCCCGCTCAGCCGCAGCAGCTTCAGAAACGTCGCCCCCAGCACCCCTGCGAAAAACCCCAAAATCACAAACCACGGCAATTGCGTGATGCTCGTAAAATTAAATCCCGGCACCTCATACCACGGATGCACTCCAAAAAAACTGCGCGACAGCATGGACGACACCACCGAGGCGCAGAGCAGCGGCGCGAACAGGTTCATCGAAAAATTCCCGAGCACAATGTGCGCCGCAAACACCGCCCCGGTGATCGGCGCGTTGTACGCCCCGGCGATGCCCGCCGCTGCCCCGCACGCCACCAGCAGCCGCAACCGGTACGGCTGCCACCCCGCCAACTGGCCCCACTTCGACGCCATCGTGGCCGACAATTGCGTGATGCCTCCCTCCCGCCCGATCGACGCCCCGCTGCCGATGCTGATCAACGACGAAATCGCCCGGATGATCCCGCTCCGAAACGGCAGCCGTCCGTCCCCCGCCACCACCACTTCCAACAAATTGGTCGAGCCTTGTTTGCCGGCCAGGCGCAAACCCCAAAAGAGCACGCTCCCGGCGGCCAACCCTCCCAACATGGGCGTCAACAATACCCACTGCCAGGGCAGCGACCGCGCCACCTGCGCGATCGTTTGGCCCGGATGACCGACCAGCAAATACTGCACCCCCTCGATCGAACCGTAAAAAACAACGTCGATCACGCCCCCCATCAGGCCCACCACCGCGGCCAGCAACAGATGCAGCGCCTCCTCGCTCAGCCACAGACGCTCGCGCACCCGCAACGCCTTCTGCCAGTGCCGGCGCGCAAAACTCCGGGCGGCTTCCAAAAACCGTTCAATTGTAGTGGGCCACCGCGCCATGCGCGAGGTCACTTATGATTATTCTTGGCGCAAGACGCAAACCTCTTTTTAATGACGCCAATGCGGCCCATCCGTGCGCTCCTGGTTTATTTTGCCGTCGTTTTCATCGGTGGCGCCCTGCTGGCGCCGTGGCTTTTCTGGCTCGCTCAATGGCTGGCCGGGCTTTCTCCCGCGCTGGCCGCCCTCGCCGCCCATCCCTTTCATCGCTTCCTCGATCGCTCCTTGCTCGGCGTCGCCTTGCTCGGCTTGTGGCCGGTGTTGCGCCAGTGCGGCCTGCGAGGCCGGGCTGGCATTGGCTTCGCAACGGGCGGCCATGCGCCCGCTGAAATCCTCCGCGGCTTTTCCCTCGGATGGGCATCGCTGGCCTGCGCCGCGCTTCTCGCCTTTCTCGGCGGCGCCGGCGCTTCCGCCGGTTCCCATTCCCCCGCCCAACTCTCGGTCGCTCTTCTCGGCGCGGCGCTGACCGCCGTGATTGTGGGCGTTCTGGAGGAGATGCTTTTCCGCGGCGCGCTCTTTGGCATCTTGCGCAATGCGATGCCGTGGCCCGCCGCGCTGGCCGTCAGCAGCGCCGTTTATTCCCTGGCCCACTTTATTCGATCCCCCCAATCCGCTGCTTCCGTGCAATGGTATTCCGGCCTGGTGCTCCTCGAAGCAATGTTCCGCCATCCCCCCGCGCTTATTCCCGCCTCCTTGACCCTCTTTGTGGCCGGGGCGATCCTCGCCTTGGCCTATCAGCGCTCCGGCGCGCTCTACTTCTCCATCGGTCTTCACGCGGGATGGATATTCTGGCTCAAATCCTGGCGGCTTTTCTTCCACCAGGACGGTCCTGGCAAAACCTTCTGGGGCACGGACAACCTGCTCGATGGCTGGCTGTCATTCCTCATCCTCCTGGCCCTGCTCTGCATTGTCGCGCGCCGGCAGATTCCTAACGGGGCGATGACAAGAAATGGCCGGTTTTAAACAACGCCGGGAAAGCCTTGCTCAATGGGGCGGACGAGCTTGTTTCCAATGAAATTGAATTGAGCGCGTGAATCAGACCTCAAACCATCCTGAACCGGATTGGGCCACGACATTGACCTCCCGCTTCCCGCGAGCCACGTACATCCTTCCCATGTCTGTGATCCTCGCCGGCGCGCTCGCGCTCGCGCTTTGGTCGATGTCCCGTCCGGCAGACGGGGCCAAATTGCGCCGGCCCGGCGCCGACAAACCGCCCGGCGCTGACGCCTCCGCCGCTTTCAACCCGCTCTCAGCCGGCAGTCTCGTTAAAGGCCTTGGCTCCCCCGCCGCCAGTGGAGGTTTCTGGCCCCAGTTCCGCGGCCCGAATCGGGATGACTCCAGCCCGCAGAACACCCCGCTGGCCCGCGCTTGGGAATCTCAGGGACCTCGCCAAGTTTGGGCGGTGGATTGCGGCGAGGGCTACGCGGGCGCCGCCGTGCGCGCCGGATGCGTCTATCTCATGGACTACGACGCCGAAAAGAAACAGAACGCCCTCCGCTGCCTTTCCGCGGCCGATGGCAGGGAATGCTGGCGTTACGCCTATCCGCTGGTGTTGAAGCGCAATCACGGAATGACCCGCACCGTTCCGGCCGTGACGGAGACGCGGGTCGTGGCCATGGATCCCAAGTGCAATGTGCTCTGCCTGGACGCTCAAACCGGCGCATTCCGCTGGGCCATCAATCTCCCGCGCGAATTCGGCGCCACCATTCCACCGTGGTACACGGGCCAATGCCCATTGATTGACAGCAATGCCGTCATCCTCGCCCCCGGCGGCCCCAACGCCCTGCTGCTGGCCGTCGATCTGGATACCGGCCGCCCCCTCTGGCGCACCCCTAATCCGCGTGGTTGGAAAATGACCCACTCCTCCGTCATGCCGATGGACTTCGCCGGACAGCGTTGCTACATCTACTGCGGCAGCGGCGGCGTCACGGGCGTCTCGGCCAAAGACGGCGCGCCGCTCTGGGAAATCACCGACTGGAAAATCAGCATCGCCAACATCCCCTCCCCGCTCGTGTTGGATGGGGGCAGGATTTTCCTTTGCGGTGGCTACAATGCCGGCGCCATGATGCTGCAACTCAAGGACGTCAATGGCCAATTCACACCGCAAGTCCTATTCAAGCTCGCGCCCGAAGTTTTCGGCGCAACCCAGCACACTCCCATCTTCCATGACGGCCACATTTACGGCGTCCGCCCCAGCGGCCAATTCGTTTGCCTCGACCTCTCCGGCCATGTCCTTTGGGCCAGCCCGATGGGCAAGGATTTCGGCCTGGGCTCCTTCCTGCTGGCCGACGGGCTGTTCTTCGTCTTGAATGATTCCGGGACTCTGACCCTCGTGGAAGCCGCCGCCGACGGTTATCATCCGATGGCCGAAGCCAAAGTATTGACAGGCCGCGAATCCTGGGGGCCGATGGCCCTGGTCGATGGCCGCCTCCTGGTCCGCGACTTGACCCGCCTGGTCTGTCTCGATGTCTCGGCAAGCCAGGTCGCCTCCGTTTCCCCCTCCCTCCCGCCCCGAAATGACAAATGACAAATTCTCAATGTCAAATTTTCAATCAAATAGGTGAATACTCCCTACTGCGCCTGCTGCTGGCTCAGTTCGTCCAGAAAAAGCACTTGCTGATGACCCGGTTTGCCAACCAGCGCGATGGGCCGGTTGGGAAACAGCGCGAATAACTCCCGCTCGTTAATATAATCAATGCGCGAAGCCCCCGTCGCAGCCGGCGCAGGCGCGGATTGCCGGGCCGATTGCTCGGCGCGTCTGGATTGCGGGTGGAACGCCGCGGCAAAAATCACCACCAACGGAACCAGCACCGCCGCCGCAATCTCAATCCCGTGCCGTCGCAGCCGCCGGCGCCGGATGGCGTCCAACCCGCCCGCCAGGCTGGCCTGGCGCAAGGCCTCAAGGCCGTCATCGCCGAGAACGTCTGTCAATAATTCGTCGTGGCCCGATTTTCTCATGGCTCCCCCAATTTTCGCAAAATGCTTTCTCGCAACCGCCGCCGCAAGCGCAACAGCCGCGATTCCACCGCCTTTTCCGTCGCCCCCGCGATGGCCGAAAGTTCGCGGATCGTTTGGCCGTTCACATATTTGGCTTCGATCAGCCCCCGCTCGTCATCGCTCAGTTCCTCCAGCGATTCGTCCAGCGCCGCGCCCAAGGCGTCCTCCGCCGGTTCCGGCGCCTCCACGGGACGTTCCAGCGCGAAACGGCGCAGCAGTTCGACGTGGCGCCGGTGGCTGCGTCCGCGGTCGCGGGCGGCATTGCGGGCGACGGCCTTGAGCCAGCACCAGAAGACCTCCTCGGAATCAAAGACCCGCGCCGAGCGGGCCACGCGCAGCAGCGTCTCCTGCAACGCGTCGCGCGCCTCCTGTTCCTGGCCGCGCGTGACGGCCAGCAGGAATTGATAAAGCCGGTCGAAATAAAGGTTGTGGAATTCGCAAAAGGCCTCCTCCCCGCCCAGCGCCATCTGTCGCGTCAACAATTGGATGGACGCCGCGGCCGGGCGGTTGAGGCAGGTTTCCGGCACGGTGGAAAATTCCCGCGGTTTCAACGTCAGCAAAAACCCGGCGGCTGGATGCGGCGCGGTCACGGCGGGGAAGGTTGCGGCGGAACCTGCATTTGTTGCAACATTTTCTTCATCTTTTCCATCGCTTTGTGTTGGCTTTCCATCTCTTTCTTGAAATTGGACATCGATTCGTCCCACGAACCGTTGGCCGCATTGTTGAAATTCTCCCTGCTCAGCAGGGCGCCGAGGACGCCACCGCCTTTATCGCTGAGATTTTCCTCGCCGGGCAGCGAACTGATGACCTTGCGCGTCACCTCCACGGCCCGTTCTGTGCCGGTGACGATCAATAGGTCCGCGTCGGCGTAATAATGAAACTTTGGCGCTGAAGTCTCGCCGAGGTCTTTGGTGAGGATTGTTTCGATGATATTTTGAAGTTTGTCCAGGCTCTCATCGATGACCTTCCGCCGGTCTTGTTCATTTGTGGATTGGGTTTTGGTCGCAATGTATCCGCTCAAATTGAACGACTCGATTCTTATCTCTGGTTTCGGAGGGAGCGACGGCTGGTTGGTTTTAATAATCAGCAGACCGGAAGAACTACCAGGGAGGGCCATGGAGCTGGAGTGATGTTCACACACGAACTGGTTCCCGCTGGCCGCGCTGAAGGCCTCCAAATCAAGGTCCGGCTCCATCTCACGCACCACCACGTCGCCGATATCAACCTGGTCCAGACCCGGCTCGACCACGATGTTGAGATCAGGATAAATCTGCCGCAACAAGCTCACCACGTTGCCGAGGGTCGCCTGCTGGCCGTGTCCGCCAAAGCTCCCGGCTTTTATTACGCCGTTTTGAATCGTGATGACGCGATCTTTCGATTCGCCTTGAAGGGTGGGTTGAGCCTGGGGGGGGTCCGCCAAGGCGGCCCCGCCGGCCAAAAGTAGGATACCAGCCAATAACATGTTTCGTTTCATCATTGTTTTCATTTCCCACAACACGCCCGCCAGACCCAAAATCCCGCAAAAAATCGAAGCCAAATCATTCTTTTGCTTCCTCGACGTTTTTTATGGGTAAACGGGTCGGGAAGCGGGAGGGCGGAGCGCTACGACGCCCTAGAATTAGGAGCTCGCGGCGCTTGCCCCGAAAACCAACTTCGAGAGAGCCGTTGGGCAGGTGAGCAGGAAGGCCGGCGAGGCTATTGATGGCAGCATACCCATTACAAACGTCGAGGAAGCCAAAAGCAGGTGTTGGCCCGGTGGTTGACCCGGCGGGCCACGGCGCACCGGCGCTGGGTCAGCGAGCAATTAGGCATGAGGGATGAGTCGCGCGTGATTTATGAAATCATCGCGGCATGGGCGATTTGCGGTGACGACTGCGGTTGCGTCCCGGACGCTGGGCCGAAACGGGTGTGAGACAAAATTCTTCGCCGACCGGTTTTTGCGAGACAGAAGTACATGCGACCCAATATACTCC